>ERZ808046.101-NODE-101-length-114395-cov-7.796541_pt1 | contig 114395 bp, 103 predicted proteins | sample MGYA00380196_ERZ808046 | MGnify/ENA primary metagenome ERZ808046 (study PRJEB31490, sample SAMN06133421) | mouse gut metagenome | isolation source: Z6_2 | host: mice | place: China: Chengdu | collected 2015-05 ...
TCCCTCCGCTGATTAGTCATGGACCAGTACAGTTATGGAGTCAAAGCATATGCCCCATCGCCGCAGGCGATTTCCAATGGGCATATGCGGTTACGTTCACAGGATACCTGTGAACAGTAACTGTGAACCAACTCATATTGCTGCCATCTGCACCAAGGGAAACACACATCCGAACTCTTTGTTGCTGATTGCACCTGCCGGATCCAGGTCCCATGAAGGGCAACTGACAGCAAATGTTCAGTCTGAGTCCACAATCCGGTATCCCACACCCACTTCCGTAAAAATATACTCGGGCTGAGCCGGATTTTTCTCAATCTTGCGGCGGATATTGGCCATATTGACCCGAAGGATCCGGTTATCCGTCTTCATGTTGGGTCCCCAGATCTCCTTGATCAGAAAATCATAGGTCAACACCTTTCCCGCATACCTTCCCAGCAGACTTACAATCTTATATTCATTCTGGGTAAGTCCCGCATCTCTGTCATCAATGAAAACCCGGTGCTTGTCATAGTCAATCACCATTTTGCCGGACCGAAAAATTCCCGTCTGAATCCCTTCCGGAGCAAGGCAGGCAGCCCGGGCGTGTCGAATGGCGGTCCGAAGCCTTGCCAGCAGTTCCGAAGTGCCGAAGGGTTTCGTAATATAGTCATCCGCACCCAGATCCAGCGCCTCCACTTTATCCCGCTCATGGGTCCTTGCCGATACCACAATGATCGGCATCCCCGACCACTCTCTTACGCTTTTTAAAATCTTCATTCCATCCATATCCGGAAGTCCCAGATCCAAAAGCACCACATCCGGACACCGGGAAGTGATCAGACTGTACGCCTCAGTACCCGTATCCGCCATGATTACATCATAGTTGTTGGCTTCCAGCACCGTACGGAAAAAATTCCGGATACTTTTGTCATCCTCCACCACCAGAACTCTGTCTTTAATATCCATTTTCTTTTTCCTCCTCCATGGGCAGCCAGAAGGCCACCCGCGCTCCGCCGGTTTCCCGGTTTTCTGCCCTCATATCCCCTTTGTGCGCCTTCACGATGCTCATGCACACCGAAAGCCCAATCCCCATATTGCGCCTGGAATCATACTCTTCTCCTTCCCTGGATATAAGTGTTCCTTCAAACATGACCGGAAGGACGCTCTCCTTTATGCCCTCTCCGTCATCCTCCACTGCCACCGAAAGTCTTCCGGGCTTTCGCTTTGCCACGATGCGGATCAGACTCACCGTTTTTCCGTGGAGTGCCGAATTTTCCAGAAGATTTACAATCACCTGCTCGATCAGAATCCCGTCCATGGGCACCATCAGAAACTCCTTGGGCAAAACTGCCTCCACCTGAATCCCCGGAAAACGCTTCTGGAACTTCATCACGGCGCTGCCTACAATCTCCTCCACCACTTCATCCTCTGTATGGATCCTGGCATTTTCCCCGTTGATCCTGGTGACGGACAGCAGATTTTCCACGATACGGATCAGCCACTGGGCCTCATCCCGGATATCTTCCACAAGCTTCAGCACTTTTTCCGGTGAAAGCACTTTCTGGTTGTCCAGTATCCCGCTGGCCGAACCGACGATAGAAGTCAGCGGCGTTCGAATATCATGAGAGACTGCCCGCAGAAGATTTCCCCGCATCTTCTCCTTTTCCGCCTCCAGACGGATCTGTTCCTGCTGTTTGGTCTGTGTCGTCAGAGTGCTGACGCTCACGGATACGGCCAGCATGGCCACGAAGGTCAGCGGATACCCGGTCAGGGTAAAATTGATCTCAAAGTACGGGTACGTAAATACGTAATTCACCCCGATCACTGCTGCCATGGATGCGGCGATTCCATATCCATACCCTTCTGTATATCTGGACACAAACAGCACGGCCAGTACAAAAAGAAGCGGCACATGCGTATCCGTCGGAGAAAACTGCTGCAGAAGAAGTGCAAATATCGTCGTGATCCCCAGCACCCCCACCGTGATCAGACTGTTTTTCACCCATTTTTTTTGTATTCTTTTCATATATGTGCTCTGTTTCTTTATAAGATATTGTTATTTTACCATATCCCCATGTTAAAAATGCGCTAAGAACACCCGGATCTTTTTCTTCTGCATAAAAAAAACCGGAGAGACCCCCTCATAGGATCCCATCCGGTCTGTCTTTCCAGGTGTTTCCCTGTCTTGAATCAGTCATACAGGGATTTGCCATATTTTATTTTTCCATAGATTTTCTGTGCCAGAATCACCGGCATGCTCACCAGAATATAAACAGAAGGAATTCCTCCCAGCAGTACCATAATGCCAACCATCAGAAGGCTTACCATATTTTCCATCCTACACGCTCCTCTTCTCTCATTGTCTGTCAAATCCAGAGCATCATAACATATCTTCTTTACTCTATCTACAGGCACCTGTGTATTTTAACTGTCCCTTAATCTTCTGTTTTTTTTCTTAGCACCTCATTAATCTTCGCTTTCTTCCTCTTGCACTTTGTCGGTCTGCCTTTTATAATAAAGACACGGACCGAAAATCCAAAGAAAGGAGCATCTTTCATGTATCAGAAAATCAAACGTATCCTGGCTCTGCTTGCCGTTGTCCTGATCTTTCTGCTCTATCTGATCACCTTCCTTTTGTCCCTTTTGAAAAGCGAGCAGGCCAAAGAGCTTCTTATGATTTCCCTGGTGGCAACGGTGGTAATTCCGGTGCTGCTTTATGTCTATCTGTGGCTGTTCCGGATCTTTCACAAAAGAAAAAAAGAGAACATCTGCCACTGACACATCTTTTTTCTCCTCCGCATATATTACACTATAAAATTTTGCGGAGGTAAATATCATGAAAAAGTGGATCAGTCTGCTCCTTGTCTGCCTGCTGGGTCTTATGACCGGATGCAGCAAACAGGAGCCTGCTGCCGATCTGACACCTGTCACTTTGAACGAAGTGGCTCATTCTATCTTCTATGCACCCCAATATGTAGCAATTGAAAATGGATACTTTGCAGAGGAAGGGATCGATCTGACTCTGGTGACAGGATTCGGCGCCGACAAGGTGGCGACCGCTCTTGTGTCAGGGGAGGCCGACATCGGATTTATGGGAAGCGAATCCTCCATCTATATCTACAACCAGAACCCGGAGGATTATATCGTGAATTTTGCCCAGCTCACGCAAAGAGCCGGCAATTTTCTCGTTGCAAGAGAACCAATGGAAAACTTTTCCTGGGAGGATTTGAAAGGTACTTATGTTCTTGGAGGACGCAAAGGCGGTATGCCCCAGATGGTGTTTGAGTTTATTTTAAAGAAAAACAACATAGACCCGGCCACCGATCTCTCCATCGACCAGAGCATTGACTTTGGTTCCACAGCTGCGGCATTCACCAGCAATGATGCGCAGTTCACCGTTGAGTTTGAGCCGTCTGCCACTGCATTAGAAACGGAAGGCGTCGGTCATGTGGTTGCTTCCCTGGGAGAGGCCTCCGGTTATGTCCCCTACACCGCCTACAGTGTCAAGCAGAGTTACTTATCCGAACACCCGGAGATCCTGCAGGCTTTTACCAACGCCCTCCAAAAAGGCATGGATTTTGTCCAGTCTCACACTCCGGAAGAAATCGCCAAAGTCATTCAGCCCCAGTTTGAAGAGACGGATTTAGAGACCATCACCACCATCGTCACCCGCTATTATGAGCAGGATACCTGGAAATCCGATCTGATCTTTGAAAAAGACAGCTTCGATCTTCTCCAGAATATCCTCCAGGAAGCAGGCGAACTGCCGGCGTGGACTCCCTATGAGGACCTGGTCAACACCGAATTTGCAGAAAAAGCGGCAAAAACAGCTGCCGCTCCATAAGCTGCTGCCTGCAGAAATCAGATGTACAAAATAAGAAGCTGCCCAAACAGACAGCACTTATAAAACCCCATTTCGAAATGTCCCGGGGAACGGCGCAGTATAGGAACTATGCCGTTCCCCATATCCCCAAGCATCCCAACTGGTATGATGCCATCATACCATCTTCCTTCATGCTGATTTCCGGTCTGATCAGCGTTTCTGCGTATTAAGCAGAATATTCAGAGACATTTTCATGTTATCCGTCGTTTTAAAAACATATATATCAGCATTCAGCCTTGATCGGATTGGACGCATCCTTTATTCTGGTAAAGAAAAACCAAAGCAGTGTAATCAGCCCGAATGTCCGCAAAAAAGATAATACCGCCGACAGTTTCCCATTTGACAGCGCAGTGAAGGCGGCGGAAGTAAAAATGTTCAGCCCGCAGAACAGAAAACTGAACGGGAAGATCAGAAATCCTTTTCGCGCAATCTCATAAACCGATGTCCCGGCCATATTTATTTATGAAAAAAGACGGGCCAAAAGCAGACCGCCTTTCACTCGTCTTTTTCCATATCCTGTATGACCGTTACTCTGTTTGATAAGCAGCTGCCAAAAGGATACCCCTTATTTTTTCTGTCTCTTTATTTTTCCCGGTCTTTGGCCGCCCGGAGTACCGCTTCTGCCATCTCCTGAATCCTCACCTTCGGATCCGGAGCATTCAAAATCCCGCTGGTAGCCCCGGTTCCATCTGCTCCCAGATAGATCATCTTGTATACATCATCCGCTGTCGTAACCCCGGAGGCGACAAGGATCTTGATCTCCTGATCAATGGCACGAATCTGGGCGATCACGTCTTTGATATAGCCGTCACCGGCGATCTGACCGGTCCCGATCAGGTCGGTCGGCTCACAGAGCAGCATATCCGGCTTCAGCTTTGCGATCGCACACCCTTCTGCCACGGAGTCCGCGGCAGCAATGACTTTTAAGCCAATCTCTTTTGCCCTTTTGATGGTATTATTCAGGACCGCAAGGGTCAGCGGATTTTCCGCATGATTTAAAAAGACTGCCTCCGCCCCGGCGCATTTTAAAGACTCCGGAAGCACATGTCCCATGCCTCTGCCCGGAACCAGGGGATCCATGTGCTGAGCGGTCACGATGATATGCTTTGTGTGCTCCTTGATCAGACGAATATCCGCAAAAGTACAGGTAAAATAAATTGGTACCCCGGTCGCCTCCGCGGTTTTATCTGCCGCCAGAGCCAGTTCCAGAGACTTGTCTCCATATAGATAAGATTTGGGATTAACCGTCAAAAACGGCGCTTTGATCTCGCTCATCAATTATTGCTCCTTTCCTGTGAAAGCAAATTTCACGCTCAGCGCATTTTCTTCTGTAAGATATGCACTGACGCGATAGTCCATCTCAACCATGTCTTTTTCAAAAAACCGGAAGACAAATTCCAGGACGCCGGAATAATTCTCTGCCCGAAGCTGCACAATCAGAGTATCGCTGTCTTTCCACGCACAGCTTCCGTAAAATTTCCGGGACAAAAATTCTTCATGGTACACCGGGTCCATGGCTCCCTTGTAGAGATATGGTGTAAACGGTGTAAAACGGTCTTCCTGCAAAAGCCATCGGCCATATGCTGCATCAAAGGCATATCGGATTCCTCTTCGCGTAATTCCGATCTGACACCCAAATTTCTCTCCCTCATCCACAGAAAGCTCCAAAAGCTCAATCCCGAAGTCATTGGGCTTTGGAACCCAGGTACCATTTAACCGCCAACACTTCCCGAACCTGAGGGCCGGCTCTCCCTTCACCGGAGGAATCCCAAACTCCTGAAAATCCAGCTCCTCTGAAGGATTCTCCCGGATAGCGTCATACAGGCAGGAAAGGATCTCTCCATTGCCGGACGCCGCCGAATTGGCCGCAAGCACCAGATGCTTCTCCGGCCAGATATAACAGAGCTGCCCGTACAGCCCGGAACACCGGTAACCGCCCTGACTGCAGAGCCAGAATTGATAGCCATAACCCTGGCAGTCCTCCACTTTCTCCGGCGCAATCACGTCCTTATTTTCTACCTGCTTCTTTCCGACCTCAGATACCCAGAACTTGGGAACAATCTGACGGCCCTGATACTGACCGCCCTCCAAAAGTGCGATGCCGAATTTTGCCACGTCCTCTGTCCTCAGATGCAGACACAGTCCTGCAATGGCCTGTCCCGCCTGGTTGGTCTCGCACTCATACACCGAAATCCCCAGAGGGGCTAAGATCTTCTCTTCCAGATACGCCTGGTAAGATTTGCCGGATACCCGCTCTACCAGCACCCCCAGCAAAAAAGAAGCCTGACTGTTGTAAAAAAACTGTGTTCCAGGTTTGATGACCACAGGCTCTTCCACAATCTTCCGGATCCAGTCATCTCCTTTCTGTACCGGCGCTTCCCGCTTTTGCCCCAGCGTCATGGTCAGAAGATCACGGATTGTAACAGTCCAAAAAGCAGGGCTTCCCGCATAAGACTGGTACTCCGGAAAATATAAGATCCAGGGATCCGAAAGTTTTAGCTTTTTTTCTTCTAAAAGCCATCCGATCAGCACGGACAAAAACGATTTGGACACGGAGTAAACCGGATGCAGACTGTCTTCTGAAAAAGGAGCATAGGCCTTTTTCAACAGCATGTTCCCGTCCTGATACAGACACAGAGAGCGAAGCTCCACTTCCCGCTCTTTGAGATTCCATAAAAACCGGTTGATCATGCCTGGAGTGAGTGTCTGCATGATTATTCTCCTACTATGGTCATGTTGCATTTTCTCTTTCTGGCACGGCAGGTATCAAAGTCAATAAAGTATACATAGCCATAAGGCCCTAACTGTACCTCACCGTCGATGATGGAGAAAGACTCACTGGTGCCGATCAAAGAACTGCGCAGATGGGCATCGCCGTTTAATAACGTCCCGTGATCCGCGGCAACATTCGCATCCACCCGGAGTGCAAACTCCAGATGCTCCGGACCGGGATATTTGTAATCGCCGTCGTTGGTCTCCTGTTTGGGGAAAATCTTGTTCAGCCCGTGAAGCAGATCCACCTGCAAGAACTCATCCCCTTTTAAATCAAAATCATGAACCATCTCTTCAAACAATACAGAACAGGTGGTATGGGGAGACTGAATATTGATGATCCCGTCCTTCACCCCGCTGTCCTTTACAAAATCAAGAATTTCCTGTCTGATATTAAAAAAATGAACCTTTTTTCCCGTAGTTTCCAGCTCCAGTATCTTATGTTTTACCATCTTTTTACTCCCGTCTACAGTTTTGCTGTCTTAGATTAAAAAGTTCCCGTCCTTAAAAATCTGTTTTCCGTCCAGGTATGCCTCTGCATTCTTTCTGGTATCTTTGACGATATCCCAGTGAATCGGAGAATCGTAACTTCCGTCATAGGGCCTCCCAAGAGCCATATGCATGGTTCCGGCCATCTTCTCATCAATCAGAATATCTGTTGTACAGATATCCACAAAGGGATTGGTTCCGAAAGCAAATTCCCCCACCCGGTCCGCATTTTCATTGCTTTTTATAATCATATTGGCATAATCCAGGTTCGTAGACGCATTGGTCTTCACCACATGCCCGTCTTTGAATTCCAGGTAAAAATCCCGGATCACCTTTCCGCCGATGGTGGCCGGAAACTCAAAGAAAATATGGCCGTTGACCGTCTCCCATTTGGGGGTGACAAACGTCTCCCCGTCGGGTATATTCTGAGTATTGTCCATGACGGTCCAGGTGTTGTTGCCGAACGTAAATTCCAGATCTGTCTGATACCCCTTTACCTGCAGATGATTCCCCTGATCCAGAATATCTGCAATCCGCTGATTTTTCTGAATATGATCCTCCCAGTCCAGCGTGCAGGAGTCAAAAAACATATCCATCATCTTTTCCATGCTCACATGGGCCTGCTGTGCAAAACGCTCATTCGGCACGCGGATCAGCGCCCAGCGGGTATTCTGCCAGCGCATGGTGGAAATCTTTCCCATGGCTTTTTGATAGGCCGCAACCTTCTTTGGAGGGATGTCCCAGCATTCGTCAAGATTGAAAGCGCCCCGAAGTCCCAGATAGCAGTCTGCCCACTGCATGCCGTAAGCTTCCAGCTCCGGCACCCAGCCAATCTGCCGGTCGTCCCCGTACCGAAGAATCTTGTGTTTGATCGCTTCGCTCATAAACTGGATCTGTGCAAAGCCGCCGGCCTTGATTACCTCTGCGTACACCGCTTCTGCCAGAGGATAGGTCTCTACCTCCAGCATCATGATCATCACTTTCTCGCCTGGCTTTACTTTCAAAGAGTAGTTTACCAGCGACTCTCCCAGCTTCTGCCAACGTTTATCTGTATCTGCCATAATCAAACCTCACCCTACAGTTCGATCTCGAACTGGCTGTCTTCGTCCAGATCTTTATACAGAAAATCATTGGCGTAGGCTCTCTCCGGCAGCAGAATCAGCGCGTTTAACTGCTCCTCATGAACTGGCAGCGGAGTCAGATGATATACGCCCGGATAGAGCGTGATCACGGTCCCTTTGGGCACAAGAAACGCTTTGGTCTGAGTCACATCGAAATCTCCGGATGCCAGACTGACATGCATGACTGCATCGTCATTCAGAGGGATCATCCCCTCACAGGTGTGGGTATGCCACTCCACCCCCGTCACCTGATACCCGTGGGCGCGGACCGTCAGAGGTGAAAGCCCCACCGGCAGGGCAGAATCCGAATAAAATTTTGCCTGATCCCGGTAAAATTTGTGATACTCTCCGCTTAGATGATACCCTTCAGGGTTCATTGCGTTGGAAAAAGTCCCATAGGGGGCAAACGCCTCCTGCGTCAAAGGTTCTGCTTTTATTTTTCTCATAACTTGATCTCCTGATTTAAGTTCTGCTTCTGCCCTTCTCATGGCAGAGCTTTTGCTGTCTGTAGTTTAGTGTCAAAAAAAGGAGCGCAAAAATTCGGACACGTATTTTGCATATGCGATATAATCCCTGCTGGAATCACAGAAAATCTCAGCCGTAAAAAGATGGATATGCATTTTCTTCGCCGCCTCAATGCATGCAGCAAAATCCACATGACCGCTGCCGTAATCTTTCAGGCGGTACTCTCCTGGCAGGCTGTCCTTGAGATGAAGAGACGTGATGTAGCCTTCCCCCTCTAACAGTCCCGCCACCGTCTTCTTCCCGTCTCCATCCCAGGAATTGGTCTCATTGCCGATGTCTCCATACACCCGCAGAAACGGCGAAGGAACTCTTTTGCAGATGCTGACCGCATCCGCTATGGTCCGGCAAAAGGGCTTTTCTGCATTCTCAATCCCCACCACTATCCCGTAACGGGCACAAAGATCCACCGCTTTGGTTAGATTTTCATAAAAACGCGCCACGGTTTCGTCTGTGGACGGTTCGTCATATACATCGTATCCATTGATCAAAAGGACTCTGCTGCCCAAATCAAAGGCCAGACGGCAGCCCTCCTCAAGCACCCGGAAGGACTCCTGATTCCGTCTCTCATCCAGCACTCCAAGAGGATTTTTGCGCAACAGACTCAGCGAAAAAGTGGTAAAAGGAACGCCCATGCCGGAGGAAAGATTCCTCCAGTAGGCCCGTTCTTCCTTTGTCCAGTTCAGTCTGTTCGCTCTTTCTTCCTTCAGATCCACGCAAAATTCCACATGATCAAAGCCGCATTCCTTCGCCATCTGAAGCTTCTCCTGAAGCGGCATATCATCGGGCATTGCTTTTTCGTACATTCCAAGGGAATACTGATACATAGAATCGCTCCTGATTATTTTGCAAGGGCGGTCGTCTCTTTCATCCAATCGCCGAATTTATCATAAGCTTTCCGATACTGCGCAAAATATTTTTTGTATACTTCATGGTTCTCGGGGATCGGCTCGATCCGCTTGCTGTAGCGGACCATGTGTGCAACCGCTTCCTCAAATGTCTCATAGACGCCTGCTCCGATGGAAGCTAAAATCGCCGAGCCCAGCGCACAGGACTGGGGATCCTCCGGCACATTCACCACCACATTGGACACATCTGCATGGATCTGCATAAACAGGTCGCTGTTGGTCGTTCCTCCGCCCATGTAGATCTCTTCCACTTCATATCCGGCATCCCGGAAGGACTGAAACACATTCTCCGTTCCGTACGCAACTCCTTCCATCATGGCCCGGAACAAATGTGCCTGCGTATGATTCAAAGACAGGCCATAGATGTTGCCCCGGATACTCCCGTCCGTGTAGGGAGTACGGTTGCCCTGCCACCAGTCGAGCACCAGAAGTCCGTCGGATCCCGGAGCAATCTTCGCCGCTTCCCGGTTCAGTTCTCCGTAGATCCCGCCTTCTTTATCCTTCAAATCCTGGCAGAAAGTGTTCTTATACCAGCTGATGATGGAGCCGGAAGACGTCTGTCCCCCCTCAACCATCCCGTAATCATCACGGATACCACCCGGGAAGGGACCAAACATGCCGTTTTTCGTATATTTAAACACATCCGTCTGTCCAAGAATCAGATGACTGGAACCGGTGATCAGCGCAATCTTTCCCGGAGAAATCACTCCTAAACCAAAGCAGCCGATGTAGGCATCCGGTCCGCCCTGAGCTACAATCGTATCCGTGGAAAGCCCGAGAAACTCTGCCGCTTCTTCGGACAATGTCCCCAGGTTATCTCCCAGTCTGTGAATCTCCTTCGGAAACTTGTCCAGCACATCCTGAAGTCCGATCGCCGAATACAAAGATTCCGGGAAACCGCCGTTTGGCTTGTCATAATACCAGCGGGCGGAGATGTTGGACATATTGATCGTCCATTTTCCGGTCAGTTTGTAGGTGATCCAGTCCGCACACTCGCAGACCACATCTGCATTGTTGTAGTTTTCCGGCTCGTTTTTCTTCAGCCACAGAGCCTTGCACGGCATCCACTCCGCCGATACATTTCCGAAACCGTTGAACTTCAGCGCCGGGTCATTGGTGGCACGAATCTCCTCGGCCTCTTTGTAGGAACGTACATCCATCCACAGAAGGCAGTCCCGAAGGGGCGTACCATCTTTTTTGCACAGCATCACAGAACATGCGGTCACATCATAACCGATGGCGATGATGTCCTTTTTGTCCACTCCTGATTTTTTGAGCGCCTCTTTCATACTGTTCTGCAGACAGTTCCACCAGTCTTCGGGCTTTTGTTCTGCCCAGCCCGGACGCTCATGATATGTATTGTATTCTGTCACGGCAAAACCAACCTCGTGCCCGTCCAGCTTGTAGATTCCCACACGCACGCTGCCAGTTCCCATATCAAAACCAATCAGATATTTTTCAGCCATGAAAGCAGTCCTCCTCTGTCTTATAATCCTTTGCGGAAGTCTTTCACTTCAGCCATGAATTCTTTCACGCGATTGACATCCACTGCATTTTCAAAAATTCCGTCATATTTAAAAGTTGTGGCACACACAGCGCCGTCTGCATAGGTCAGCTGGCGCTTGATATTGTCTTTATTGCATCCGGTGTTGCAAAATACCGGTGTACGCTTCAGCGCGTCTTTCACCCTGCGCAGAATCTGGGTATCCGTCTCAGAGCCTGCTGTCAGTCCGGAGACGCAGATCGCATCCGGATGGTTGTTGAATTCCGTTGTCTTCGCGATATCCTCGATCTCGCGGTTTCCAAGGTAGGATGCCGCCTCAGGAACAATATTGTAAAGCATTTTGATATCTTTTCCGGATACAGCCATCTTATGCCGTGCGGTTGCACCTACATTGGTGTTCCACAGGCCGAAATCAGAAGCATAGACTCCGGATATGATCTCACGGATAAATTTGCCGCCCACAGCCACCGCCAGGTCGATGGAGGCAATGGGATCCCACAGGCAGTTGACCCCGAACGGAATCTTGATCTCACTTTTCAATTCTCCGATCACACTTGCCATGGAGGCAACCGTAATCGTTTCCACTTTTGTCAAATAAGGAAGACTGAACTCGTTGGAAAACATGATGCCGTCAACGCCGCCTTCCTGCAGCGCATGAAGATCCTTTCTGGCACACTCCAGCACCTTCTCCATCCCGCCTTCTGCATCATAACCAGGATCTCCCGGCATCGGCTGCATATGGCACATTGCGATGATTGGTTTCTCCACGCCAAACAAATCCTTTGTCCACATAATAAATACCCTCCTAATTATAGTTCCGCATCTGTCCTGTCCCTTCGCCCTATAGTCTGGAAGGCTTTCCTGCCGCTTCCCGCCATGAAATCCTTCCTGGGCTTCGGGCAGACAGATGCTGGTTTATTGTTCCGTTGTTTCTACCCTATTATTTTTTTGCGCCCGTCGGGCGTCTGTCTAAACACCATGCTGTTTTTTCAGCACCATTTTAAAAAGTCTCTGCCCACGCTTTATACAGCAGGCTTCCCACGATCGCACCCTGATCAGGAACCCCTGCAAGCTTTTCCCTGTGAACATAAGCTTTTCCATGAACAGGAGCCATGGATTTTGTCGCCTCCACACCAGAGAGCGCTGCCTCATAGGCGATCCTGGTCAGTTCCTTTGGATCATCGGTTCCTGCAGCGGCTGCTTCGGCTGCCGCGTCTGCGGCCGGCTTCAGCGCATCTAAGACCGTACGGTCTCCCGGGCTGGCCTTTCCCCGCTTTTGCACACCATGATAGTATGCCTGGCAGAAAGACACAAAATCCTCCGCTCCAAGACTCTTTTTGCCTTTCAGCGCCTTGCCTGCCTCCACAAATCCGCTTCCCATCAGCGTTCCCATCGTGGATGGAACTTTTGCGGCGATGGCAGATCCGATCTTAAAGATCATCTTTCCAAGATCGTCTTCCCCAAAAGCCTCACCGGCTTCTGCTCCGGCCTGAAAGCCTTTACTCATAGTCATGCCAAGATCTCCGTCTCCGGACGCTGCGTCCAGTTCGATCAGATAGTCTTTGTTCGCGTCCATTTCCTCTGACGCTTTTTTAATAAAACGTACGATATCTTCCCTTGTGATCTCCATAATCTTATATCTACCTGCCTTTTACTGGATTGCACTCTGATGGATAAACGGGGTGTCCGCTTCCGTGGAGAGGTATTTTTTCAGCTCCTCATCCAGTTTCATCACGGAGACTGAAGCGCCGACCATATCCATGGAGCTTGCAAACTCACCGGCCTTCGCAAAATAAACGCTGACTTTTCTCTCATCCAGAATCTCGGTGACCCTCTTATACATGATAAACAGCTCTTCCAGCGGAGTTCCTCCAAGACCATTCATAAGGACCGCTACCTCGTCCCCTTCTTTGACTTCCAGATCCGCCAGAATACGTTCCAGCATATAATCAACCGTTTCATCCGCCGTCTTTAATGGGCAGACCTCAACACCCGGCTCTCCGTGGATGCCCATGCCAAGCTCCATCTCGCCCTCTTTTACCTCAAAATTCGCTTTTCCGTTCTCCGGAATCACGCAGGGAGACAACGCCACACCGAACGTACGTACGCTTCCATTGGCCTTCTCGGCAATTCTCGCCACTTCCTCCAAAGGAAGCATCGCATCTGCTGCCGCTCCGGCACATTTGATCACAAAATAAATGCCCGCAACGCCGCGCCTCTTGTCCTCTTCGCCCTTTGGTGCAGAAGCCACATCATCACAGCCCTTGACATGCAGACATTTGATATCATCAAAGTCCACCAGCTCTTCTGCCATTTCAAAATTCATGATGTCGCCGGTGTAATTTCCATAGACATACAGTACGCCTGCTCCGGAATCAATCTCACGGGTGACATTGGCGATCTGCTCCGCACTGGGCGACTGGAAAACGCCGCCGATGGCACAGCCGTCTAACATTCCATCGCCGACAAACCCTAAAAACAAGGGCAGATGTCCGCTGCCGCCGCCGGTCATCAGACCAACTTTTCCTTCTTTTTTACGCTTTGTGACATAACAGCGCATGTCGTCTTCCACATAGGTTACACGGTCCTTGTAGGCCGCATAGATCCCTTTTAGCATATCATCTACATACTCTTCTGGTTTGTTCAATAATCTCTGCATTTTAGCTCTCCTTTTCTATTGCTTTTTCTGCATTGCGTCTCTTCCGGTTCTCACTGATCCGGTCGCCATAATAGTTCAGAATCATGGCTCCCACCAGCAGAGCTCCCCAGATAAAGGTTTTAAAATAACTGTCTACACGCAGCATATTAAATCCGCTGGACAAAAACTGCAAAGTCAGAATTGCCATGACCACACCGCTGACCTTTCCAAAACCGCCGTTGGGATTGATCCCGCCGAGAATCGCAACGATCAGACACTGCAGTACATAGGAAGAACCATAACTGGCCTTCGCAGAATTCGCTCTGGAGGCAATGATGATGCCTGCCACGGAAGAAAGCACACCGCTTAACACATGGGTCATAATGATGACCTTCTGGTTTTTAATTCCGGAGAATCTTGCCGCTTTGGGGCTCGTCCCGGACAGATACAGCTCCATACCATATTTTTTCTTCTGGAGCAAAATGGTGAATATAACCACCACAATAATGAACACAACCAGCGGACCGGGAATGCCCAGAAATTTTCCGGCACCGACAAACGTAAAAGCATCCGGCGTTCCAAACACGGCCGCTCCTTCTGTCACCCCGATGCCCAACCCCATAAAAATTTCCTGGGAGCCAAGAGTAGCCAGCATGGCCGGAATACCAATATAGGCAATCAAAAGACCATTCAAAAAGCCGCAGACCAGTCCGCAGACCAGAGCCACCATAAGACCGACAAAAATAGCCGGCCAGGTACCGATGGACGGTTCCAGTTTGATGATGGTCAGGCAGCAGAACACACCGCTTAGATTCGCAATGCCGACCACCGAAAGGTTAATCCCGCCCAGCAGCATGGTGATAGAGACTGCGATAGCCAGAATTCCGATCTCGGGAAACTGAGTTGCCATGGAAGAAATATTGGCTCCGGTGACAAACTTTCCTTTTGTGATGATGGTCATCAGGATAAACGCCACCACCATGATAAAAAACAAACGCATAAGACTGGCGTCCTCTGTGAATCCTTTCAGGAAATTCACGCGTTTTTTCTGTTCTGTATTATTTGCCATCCTCGTCTACACCTCCATCTCATCATCCAGAATCTTCGGAATCTTCCGGCTGTTTTTCAATTCTTTGTATGCGGACAAAGACACACCTGCCAGGATAATCAGTCCGGAGACAAGCTGCTGCCATATGGATGTAATCCCGATCAAAATGAGCGAATTCTGCGCCACCGTGATCAGCATCAGACCAAGAAGCGTTCCGACTACGGTTCCTTTTCCGCCGGAAATGCTGGTTCCGCCCAGAACCACCACAGCGATGCACATCATCTCACTGCCCATCAGGTCTGTGGGAATGCACATGCGGGCCTGCATGGCATGGCAGATTCCCCCAAGTCCGGCTGCCATACCGATAAACGTATAGACAAATATGGTGATGCCTTTTACGTTGAACCCGGCTCTCTCTGCAGACACGCGGTCCCCGCCGATTGCATAGATTCCTCGTCCAAGCATCGTATATTTTAGAATAATATGTACAATCACAAGTATCGCAACCAGGAAAAGGAAGGTATAGGTACAGGTTGCCGTGGTGCTTCCGCTGGTCACCCGGATCATCTGTGCTTTGCCAAAAGCCTCCATGGAGGGGCAGAGCCGGTTTACCGGTTTCGAACCGGCCAGGGTAATCAAAAGTCCATAGAATAAGGAAGAAGTACCAAGTGTGACAATAAACGCCGGAAGTTCAAATTTTGTAATGATGATTCCATTCAAAAGTCCAAGAACAGTTCCGATTGCCACTGCCATCAAAATCGGCACGATGACCGGACCGCTGTATTCGAGGGATTCCATCAGTTTGCTTGTCAGATACATGGCACAGACCGCAATGGCCGGGAAAGATACGTCAATTCCTCCGGCAATAATGCCCAGCATCAGTGCAAAGGACATGATTCCCATAATGATTCCGTTTTTCATCAGGCTGACCACATTGGCAAGGGTGAAGAACACCGGATTCATCAGACCGATGATCAGACACATCACTACCAGCGTAACCGCAACATAAAATTCATTTCTTTTCAATAATTTTTTCATTTCGTCGCAGCCTCCTTATTGGCATCAATCAGGATGTCAGACAATGTATCCTCTTCCAGGCCGTCTGTGCTCAGTTCATCTGTAATCCGTCCTTTTTTCATAACAAGGACCCGGTTGCAGTTGTCCACCACTTCCGGTATGTCATCGGAGATGATGATAATGCCCATGCCCCGGCCCGCCAGCATCCGGGTATAATCATAGATATCCGCCTTCGCCCCCACGTCAATACCAACGGTAGGACTGTTCAGGATCAGGACTTTGGGATTGGTTGCCAGCCATTTGGCAATCACTACTTTCTGCTGATTTCCTCCGGACAGCGCCTGCACCGGCAGCTCTGTGGACGGAGTCTTTACCTTCAGCTCCTCCACCCATTTTTCCGAACGTTCTCTGACGCCGGCATCGTCGATCAGGGTCAGCTTATTCAGATTCCGTTCAATCACAGCCGCGATCATATTTCTGGAAATCGTCTGGGGCATGAACAGACCTTCGGTCAGACGATCTTCCGGCACATAAGCGATCCCCGCATCGATCATCCCTTTCACAGAAGTAGCCGTCAGTTCTTTTCCTTCCAGGATAATCTTCCCTTCTGTAATCCGCTCCAGATTCAAAAGTGCTTTCGCCAGTTCACTTCTGCCAGAACCCAGAAGACCGGTGATCCCGAGAATCTCTCCCGGGTACAGCTGAAAGGATACATCCTTGAACAGATCCTTGATACCAATATTCTGCACCTCAAAAAGAGGCTGCTCACCGATGTGCTCCGGTTTGAATTTGACCGTCTCAATCTCACGGCCGGTCATATAGTAGACAAACTTTTTCCGGTCAAATTCCTGCAAAGAGCCCTCAATCACTTTTTTTCCGTTCCGGAAAATCGTCAGCTCCTTTGCAAGCTCATAGACCTCTTCGATTTTATGGCTGACAAAAAGGATGGAGATCCCCTTTGCCTGCAGATCTTTGATCACTTTGAACAGTGATTTTACTTCATTCTTAGTCAGTGCAGTTGTGGGCTCATCCAGAATCAGAAGCCTTGCATTCTGCAAAAGAGACCGACAGATAGCGACCAGCTGCTTGCTTGCCACCGGAAGTTCTGACAGGATCGCATCCAGATCTAGATTCACATTGATCATATCCAGTGCTTCCTGGGCCCTCTCTCTCACCCGTTTCCAGTTTACAAATTTCTTTCCGTCCAGGCGTTCTGCCGACAACGCGATGTTTTCTGCCACCGTAAGATTGGGGAACACCGAAAAATCCTGATAGATTACCTGAATGCCAAGATCAATCGCCTGCTGGGGATTTAAGTGGGAATACTGCTTCCCGTTGATTTCAATCGTCCCCTTATCCGGCTTGTAGAAACCTGAAATAATTTTAATGACCGTCGACTTTCCGCAGCCGTTACCTCCTGCCAGACATCTGACTTCTCCTTCCCGTATGTCCAGATCAATGTCCTGGAGTGCTTTTACGCCGGCGAAGGACTTTGATATTCCGGTCAGTTTTATCACACTCTTATTCGCCATTCTTATTCCTTCCTTATTTAATAAACGAGGACTGTAACGTATCCATCACAGTCCTCGTATTGTTCACTGTCCTCCTTGTTTGGAGAACCGCTTTTTTATCAGTCCTGATAAGGCCAGCTGAATTTAATTAGAAATCATAGTCTCCCATATTATCAACGGTCACATCGATCCATGCTTTTCCATAGAACACCTTATCAACGAGCTTCAGATTCTGGTATCCCTCTGCTTCCAGACTCATACCATCAGCCACTTCCTCGCCTTTGAGCACTTTAAGTGCCAGCTCATTCATTGCATAACCTGCAAGTGCCGGATCCCAGAAGGAAATCTCATCAATGGCACCGGACTCCAGATACTGGCCTGACACAGATACCAGAGAAGTACCGATCACATAGGTAGAATCCTCTTTGCCTGCTTCCTCAATCGCACGTGCAATACCAGGAGCGTCCGTCATAGCGGAACCCTGGAATCCAATCAGATCCGGATTCGCTGCCAGAAGCTCTTTTGCCTTCGCGTAAGCTTTATCAGAATCCTCTGTGGTCTCATTCTTGTTGCTGTAAACTTCCATATTCGGATACTTCTCTTCCTGAAGTCCTGTGGAAGCATCCACCCACTCATTGTGGGAGGTAGCGGTCAGAGAACCTACGAACGTCGTATACTGTCCCTCTCCGCCCATCATCTCACCAAGCTGCTCCATAAAATGAGCGCCGTACTCGGAATTATCAAATGCCTCGATGTCGTAATCTACATTTTTCGCATCAGAAGCCTCGTGGGAAATCACCACGATCCCTGCATCTCTTGCTTTCTGGAGAACCGTCTCCAAAGACTCCGTGGAGTTCGGAACCACACAGATTGCATCCACGCCTGCTGCGATGGCATCCTCAATTACCTGCACCTGTGCCGCCGGGTCACCGGTGTTCGCGCCGGTCTGGTATGCGTCAACTCCCGTATCTGCCGCAAACTGATCCACGCCTACCTGCATCCTGTCAAACCAGGCAACACCCGTCAGTTTTACAACTGTCGCAATGGTGTACTCGCTGTTGTCTTTTGCCTCTGCAGCGCTGTCCGATCCCGTATCTGCCGGAGCTTCTGCCTCTTCGGCATCCGGTGTACTGTCTTCTGCTTCTGCAGCAGCCGGTTCACTGTCCGCCGCCGGTTCCGATGCGCTTCCGCCGCCAGAACAGCCAATCAGAGAAACTGTCATTGCAGCCGCCAACAAGATGCTTAGTTTTTTCTTCATAGTAAATACCCTCCGTCTTTCTATAATCGGATTTGCCGATTATGTTTTGCCAGTCGGCATATTGCACAACTTTTTATGCAACTACCAAACTGTTTTGCATAACAAGCATAGCATTTTGACGTACATATGTCAAGTTTTTTTTCTTTTTTGCAACACCCTGCTGTTTTATGGGGGATTGTTTACATATGTAAACTATATATGATACTATTACTATTTTTACTCAAGTATGGCTCTGAGCCCGCCGTACACCTGGAAAATCCGGCATCAGCAGATGCATGAAATATGATTTTAATTGAAAGAACATGTAGTTTTTAATACGATTTCTCTTGACATCCGTATAAGAAAGCCCTATAATTACTTTGAATATCAAAATAATTATAGGGCTATTCTTCCATAAATACTTTTACTGTCCAGAAAGGGAAATCTTATGAAACGGCAAACACTTTGTATCGGCAATAAAACAGCAAAACTTCCTCTGATCCAGGGCGGCATGGGGGTAGGTGTAAGCCTCTCGGGACTTGCCGGCGCTGTGGCAAAAGAAGGCGGGATCGGTATTATTTCCACCGCCCAGATCGGATACCAGGAACCAGATTTTGAACAGGATCCCAAAAAAGCCAACCTGCGGACCCTTCGCGCAGAACTGAAAAAAGCCAGAGCCATCGCAAAAAAAGCCGACGGTACCTGTGATGGTCTTTTGGGTTTCAATATCATGGTGGCCACAAGAGATTATGCGGACTATGTACGGGCAGCGGCAGCGGCAGGCGCTGACGTGATCATCTCCGGCGCTGGTCTTCCCGTAGATCTGCCTCAATATGTCGAAGGAACCGATACCCGGATCGCTCCCATCGTATCTTCCGAAAAAGCCGCCCGCCTTCTTTTAAAAAACTGGGACCGCCACTATCACCGCACCGCAGATTTTCTTGTGATCGAAGACGCTCATGCCGGCGGACATTTAGGTTTTTCCAGGGAACAGCTTGCACACCTGAAAGAGGAGCACTTCGATTCTGACTACGATCAGGAGATCCTCCGCATCCTTGCCTGTGTGAATGGCTTTGCAGAAAAATACGGCATCCACATCCCCGTCATTGTCGCCGGTGGAATCATGGATGCCGCCTCTGTGAATCATATGCTGTCACTGGGCGCCGCCGGAGTTCAGGTTGCCACTCCTTTTGTGACAACAAAGGAGTGCGATGCGGCTCTTCCCTTTAAACAGGCTTATATTGATGCCCGCCCGGAAGATATCGAGATTACCCAAAGCCCGGTTGGAATGCCTGCCCGCGCCATTCGCAATGCTTTTCTTGAAAAAATGAAACAGGGAAAGGAATCCATCTCCCGCTGTTACCGCTGTCTGGAAAAATGCAGTCCCAAGACAGCGCCTTACTGCATCACCCAGGCGCTTATCCGGGCAGCCGAAGGCGATACAGACAATGGCCTGATCTTCTGCGGAGACAATGCCGGCGCACTGACTCAAATCACCACCGTCAAAGATGTGATCCAGCGTCTGTTTCCGGACACGATCTGTGCGACTTCATAAATCAATGATGCAAACCACACACTAAGTACCCGATGTCTGTGCAGCGATCTGGTCAGCCAGATCGCTCAGATACAGATATCGCTCCATCTTCTCTTCCAGAAGTGCTTCCTGTTCTTCTTTTTTTTGGGTCAGCTGATTCAGCTTCACAAAATCAGTGGCCGCAAGGTCCATCTTTTGTTCCAGATCTGCAAGTGTTTCCTCAATCTTCGCGATCTCGTCCTCAATGGTCTCGTAATCTTTTTGTTCCTGCCAGGTAAATTTACGTTTTACCGTCTTTACCTTCTCTGTCTTTTCTGCACTGCCTTTTCCAGTCCGCTCCGAAACTGCCAGAGGTCTGCTCTTTCGCTGTCTGACTTCCAGATAATCCGAATACCCGCCTTCATACTGACGGATTTTTCCTCCGCCCTCAAAAGCAAAGAGACGTTCCGCTGTCTTGTCCAGAAAATACCGGTCATGGGACACCATGATCAGGATCCCCGGAAACCGGTCCAGATAATCTTCCAGTATGGCCAGTGTCTGGATGTCCAAATCATTGGTAGGTTCGTCCAAAATCAGAATATTCGGAGCCTCCATCAGCACTTTCAGAAGATACAGGCGCCGCTTCTCTCCGCCGGACAGTTTTTTGATCCGGGAGTGCTGAAGCGCCCCGTCAAACAAAAACCGCTCCAGCATCATGGCAGCCGATACACTGCCTTCCTCGGTCTGTACATACTCTGCCGTATCCCGAATGTAGTCGATCACCTTCTGCTCGGGATCCAGATATTCATTCTCCTGGGAAAAATAACCAATTTTCACCGTCGGACCGATGATCACCGCCCCCCGGTCCGGTCTCTCCAGTCCCATGATGATCTTCATCAGCGTCGTCTTCCCGCAGCCATTGGGGCCTACAAATCCAATCCGGTCCTTCCTCCGGAACACATAGCTGAAATCCTCCATCAGTTTCTGCGGCCCGTAACTTTTCCAAAGTCCGGACAGCTCCAGCGTCTTTTTTCCAAGTCGGGAGGATACGGTGTCGATCTCCACCTTCTGATCCTGCACCGGCGCTTTGGTCGCTTCTTTTAAAGCTTCGTACCGCTGGATATGTGCCTTTTGTTTCGTTGACCGGGCACGGGCGCCCCGTCGCATCCATTCCAGTTCTATTCGAAGAATATTTTTATTTTTCTGGTATGTGGCAAGTTCCAGATCCTCCCTGGCCGCTTTTGCCTCCAGAAAACCGCTGAAGCTGCATGGATAACTGTAAAGATTTCCTTTATCGATCTCCACAATGCGTCTGCACACACGGTCCAGAAAATACCGGTCATGGGTCACCATCAGCAGTGCCCCTTTTCTCTGCATCAGCGCCTGCTCTAACCAGAGCACCATATCGCTGTTCAGATGGTTGGTCGGTTCGTCCAGCAAAAGAAGATCACAGCTGGCCATCAGAGCCGCCGCCAGCGCCACCATTTTTTTCTGTCCGCCCGAGAGATGATCGATCACTGCATATGCGTCTTCAAACCCCATCAGATGCAGAATCGCCTTGCTGTCCCCCGCGATGCTCCACTCGTTGTCCTCCGTCCGGTTGGCTGTCACCACATAGTCGTAAATCGTCATTCCCGGAGGAAATTCCGGATTCTGCGGCAGGTAGCGGACGTACACCCGGTTTCCCTTTACCACCTCGCCCTGGTCCGGTTCTTCCAACCCGGCCAGGATCCGCAGAAAGGTCGATTTTCCCGTTCCGTTGATCCCGACAATGCCAATCTTGTCCTGATCTTCGATCCCGAGATCCACTCCCCGAAAAAGCTCTTTGTCTGTGTAGCTTTTCCATATACCCTTTGCTGTCAACAAATTCATCGCTTTTTACTCCACAAAATCTGCTTCCCGAAGCAGACGGTTGCCAAACTCATCCACACTCTTCTTTGTCACTTTTTCCAGCAGATGACGGATGCTTCCCTTGCCCGCATGCTCGATGGCGCCGTCAATGATATCTTTAACTTCTGCCACCATAACCATGTGATCGTTGGTCTGTCTGCTCCCGATCTGATCGTAAAGCGCCAGCACCCCAAACTCATCAAAGGTATATCCAAGCTCCTGGGCATAGGATTTTCCAAAAGATACCAGCTCATCATTGGTAAACACCGGAATGTCGATGGTGTGGTCAAATTTGGATGCAAAATTTTTATTTCGGTGAAACAGCTGCTCTACTTCTTCTGCAGAATCTTCCAGGATTACAAGAAGGCCGCCGGTATCTGACTCCATGGCAAGACTCAGTGCCATCAAAGTTGCATCCGAAAGTCCTCCGGCGCTTTCGATGATCAGCGCTCCGCCCTTCAGCTTCTTCATAATCTCATAGATATCTTTGGTATTCAGCTTCTGACCGCTGATTTTGGCCAGACGCTTTCCTTCGATCCGCCCCTGCTTTTGCAGTGCTTTCACGATGTCAATGGCCAAAGTAGTCTTCCCATTCCCCTGTTCTCCGGTGATAATCAGATTACCGCTGGAAGAATTTGGCTTCCCGGTCCTGGGATTGTCCTTAAACAGCACCGATAACTGTTTGCTCATTCCTTTTACAGATGTGAAGTACGCGAACAAATGTGCCTGTTCCTTGGTCAGATGGCCGGCATTGACTGCCATCTCCGACACTTCCGCCGCCAGGGAGCGCTCTAACTCCTGTATCATATTCATAGAAGACCCAGAAGAAGCCCTCACACGTTTTGCACCGCCTGCCAGCTCCCCTGTGTCCTCCAAATCTTCGACGACAAACTCATCTTCGCCGTCTTCTTCATCCAGATCCGGAGGCAGATCATCTTCTGTGACAACCGGCTCTTCTTCCTCTTTTTCCGCCTTATCCACCTCGCTTAAAATCCGCCGGACCTCTTCCGGGATTTCGCTGGATTCTCCGGCGATCAGCTTCATCAGCTCTGCCGTTTCCTGCCGGACTTTTTCCTTGCGGATCCGGGCCTTCTCGGATTCTGCCTTTAGAATTGCCTCGGTCTCTTTTTTCTTATTTTGCCATTCTGTCAGAATTTCATCAATGCTGATGGGTCCAGAGTTCTGGGAAGGTGCTTCCTCTGGGTCTTCTTCTGTCACTGCTTCCGAACGTCCCATGCCCGTGCCTTTCTCAGCACCGGTTTTCGAAGCTTCTTCCGGCACTTCCGGTTCTGTTTCTTCTTCCAGCCCAAAATCCGGCAGTTCAATTGTTGTATCCTCTTTTACATCCAGCTCTGGAATTTCTTCCCGTTCTTCTACTGCTGACTCTGTCTCTCCTTCCAGTCCAAGATCCGGCAGCTCGATCGTCGTATCCTCTTTTACATCCGGCTCTGGAATTTCTTCCTGTTCTTCCGGTGCCGGCTCTGTCTTTCCTTCCAGCCCAAAATCCGGCAGCTCGATCGTCGTATTCTCTTTCAGATTCAGCCCTGGAATTTCTTCCCATTCTTCGGATGCTGGCTCTGCCTCTCCTTCCAGTCCAAGATCCGGCAGCTCGATCGTTGCATCCTCTTTTAAATCCGGCTCTGGAATTTCTTCCCGTTCTTCTGATACTGGCTCTGCCTCTCCTTCCAGTCCAAGATCCGGCAGTTCGATCGTCGCGTCTTCCCGCAGATCCGGCTTTTCCTCTTCCGGAAACGAAAAATCAATCTTTACATCCATCCCCAGATCCGGAAGATCAATGATTCTTTCCTCTTCCGGATGTTCTTCCGGTTCTTCCAGCGCTCGCTCAGCGCCCAGATCCAGGCTCGGCAGTTCGATCGTCGCGTCCTCCTGAAGCAGTTCATCCAGATTCCCGGCCAGCTCCGCCTGCAGATTCATCGTATTAAACCGATCCGTAGAAAACTCCTGGACTGCCGTGTCCTCAAAATGATCCTCGCTCACGGAAGGAACCAGACCCTTCACCTGGCAGTTATACTTTTGCTGCTGTTCTCTCGTCAAAGGCTCATACTTTTGCTTCAGCTTCAGCGCCTTCGACACATATTCCCCCTCGCTGAACCAAAGAATCAGCTCATCGCACTCCCGGACGCACTCCCTTGACAGACCTGCCTCGTCGTACCGCTCTGCCAGCTCATATGCCCACTTTTCCTGATATTCATGGGACTTGTACTCATTGAGAATCTTGATCTGATCTTCCAGGCTTGATCCCCTTTCCCGGTAAATCTGATATTTCAGAATATAGCGGCTCTGATCATGGGGCGCCACTTTCACAAACTCTCGGTACAGAGAGATTGCCTCTTCAAAATTGTGCATCTTTGTGCAGACTTCCGTCATCCGATACAAAAGCATTCGTCCCACAGGTGCACGGTCGTAGGCGATATCCAGTATCTCCATGCACTCCCCGTAACGATCTGTCTTCTCGTAGATTTCACTGACCACATACAGCATATTCAGATTTCTCACCCGACGCCAGTCAATGGTATCGGCAATCTTTGCCGCTGTCACATAGTCTTTCTTTTTTACCAGTTTGTCAATCTGCTCTGCTTTCAGCCGATATTCGTACTTATCCAATGGCTCCTATCCCCGTTTCCCTTATGCTTCCCTACATTTCGACAATCTTTGAGCAGGCAATCGCCAAGGCCCCGTCTCCAATATGGCATGCCACACTCAATGACAACTCATTCACCAATATGACCGGATACCCCGGAAACTCTGCTTCAATCTCTTTTTTAAACTCCAGCGCCGCCCCTTCATTGTTCGTATGTGCAACATCGATCCGCATCCTGCATCCTTCAAAGCGCTTTTCCAGATCGCTTCGGATCGCATCCAGCATCACCCTCTTTGCCGCACTCATAGTCCGAACTTTGGAAAATGCATCCAGCTTCTCTCCCTGGATCTGCAGGACCGGCTTCAAACGCAGCATGGTGCCAAGCGCTGCAGCTGCCGGCGTGATCCTGCCGCCCTTTTTCAGATATTTCAAGGTCGTCAGCGTGATGTAGATGCTCGCCTGCAGCGCCTCTTCCTCCAAAACAGCCCGGATCTGAGCCGCACTTTTTCCCGCCTTTGCCAGATTCTGTGCATCAATCACAGAAGAAACCTGAGTGATGGAGATGCGCTGGTTATTGACCACCTCCACTTTCCCGTCATAATCCTCAGAAAGCATCCTGGCTGTCTGGCAGCTCCCGCTCAGTCCGCTGGACATGGGAATATGCACAATCTCATCATATTCCTCCAACAGCCTGTCCCAAAGCTCCATCACCGAATCCGGCGACGGCTGAGAGGTAGATACATCTGCGTCCTTTTCCAGATATTCATAAAACTCCTTCGGAAACAGATCCACCCCGTCTAAATATTCTTTTCCATTGATCAGAAACGGCATGGGGAGCACATAGATCCCCATCTCTTTCGCCTTCTCCTGGCTGATCCCGCTGTTGCTGTCTGTGACAATTGCTACCTTACTCATATCATACTCCCATCTGTCATTCTGTCCTTTGATTTTCCGTCTATTATAACAAAACATATCCCGGAAAACAAGAATAGCAGAAACCTTTTCACCGGTTTCTGCTATCCATTCGCGCAGTAGATAGGGGAATCGAACCCCTGTTTCCGCCGTGAGAGGGCGGCGTCTTAACCCCTTGACCAATCTACCATCTCTGTATGTCGCCTTGTCCTGTCGACTTGATTACTATATCATATGTCTTTTCAAAATGCAAGTCTTTTTTTAATTTTTTTACATATTTTTTTCCCGACCTGCAAACACTGTGAAAAAGGAGGGATTCACATGGATTATATCAATGCCTTCTGGGTGGGCGGACTGATCTGCGCATTGGTGCAGATCCTGATGGAAAAGACAAAACTGATGCCGGGCAGAATTATGGTGCTCTTAGTCTGCGGCGGCGCCGTGCTTGGGGCCATCGGACTCTACGGTCCCCTGCAGGACTATGCTGGCGCGGGCGCCAGCGTCCCGCTGCTTGGCTTTGGCAATACCCTGTGGAAAGGGATCCAGGAAGCAGTGGATACCGACGGATTCCTGGGCATCTTCAAAGGCGGCTTTACTGCCAGTGCCGCCGGCATCTGCGCCGCACTGGTCTTCGGTTACCTGGCAAGCCTTGTCTTCGATTCCAAAATGAAAAAATAAACAAAAGCGCGGTGATTCAGCACAGATTGAAACAATGCCTGTCAGGCCGTAAGCAAATGTTTCAGAAATTCAAAAAGCGGAGTCTGCCGCCTTCACCGGCACAGACCCCGCGTGTCTTTCCTTATGTCTTCAGAAAACACCTGGTTTCCCGAACAGAATGCCCCGATAACGGACCAGAACATTTAACAGAACACTTCCCAGAATGGCCACCGCGATCACTTCTCCAATCCCCACCGTCAGCATCATAAATGGAATCGGAAGCAAAACTCCGTATCCATAACGCAGTACAAACGGTACAATCACCGTGTTCGCTGCAATGGGCGGCAGCAGCAAAAGCACTTTGTTTTTGCGCAGATAATAGGTCCCCACTGCTCCCAGCAGTGTCGCAAGACTTCCGAATACCACATCCACCAAAACAGAGCCTCCGATCAGGTTGGACAAGAGGCAGCCGATGAAAAGTCCTGGTATGGCCGCCGGCGTAAAAAACGGCAGAATGACCAGCGCTTCCGCCACACGCACCTGCACTTCCCCATAACTGATGGGTGCAAATGCCACGCACAGTACTACATAGACCGCTGCGATCAGCGCAGCCTGAGTGAGAAATAACACTTTGTTTTCCTTCATATTTTGTTGTCTCCTTTAGTTTTGTTTTACGTCAGGAAGGTCTCGAACTGACGTTTTGCTTTTGAAAAGCCTTGATTTTCCAGCTTTTCCGAAGTCTTATTATACAGAGAATTTAAGAAATGTCAAGTCTTGAGACGGTAAAATCTTCTGAAAATTTATATTTTTTCAAAAAATAGGTTGACAAATTATTTTTTCATGCTATAATAGACTCATAAAACAGAAGAGAAGAAGAAGAAAACAAATAATCCAGAAAGAAGGAGCAGGAAAAGGAGGAGATTCCAATCAAAACTTAACGTTCTACCCCGTAATAAAACAGAAAGGAAGGTACGGACCACCGGTAATATAAGATTTTTCAAAACTGAATAAATAATTTTTTTAATCATAATTACCAGTCGGTAATAAGAAATGCTTTGATGAAAGAAGGTAAAGGAACATACCTTGTTAATAAAAAACCCGCGTGGAAGACCGTAAAGATTCCAAAGGGAATTGCATACGGCAAAAAGGTCATAACAGACCACATATATCAGGGTCCCAAGAGGCCATAAACAGATATAGAGGACAAAAGAAAGAGAGGTTCAGTCCATTGGAAATAACCGTTTTATAGGCGATATGAGAATTTGCCAGACAGATTCTGATATCGCCTTTTTCATGTTCTTTTACCGGTATTGTTGTTTCCATTTTTCAAAATTCCAGGTTCGCAAAAACCGTTCTGCTCCATTCCAGCCATTTTCAAAAAGTGCTCTGCTCTCTTCCTTGCTCAGATCAAAATCAACCGCACTGATCTTGTGCCGTTTTTCTCCTTCTCCTACAGAGGCTAAGATACCGATGGTCCGCTCATAGTCCCCGCGGGAGGGCTGATGATTGTCGATGGCATCCAGACTGGTGGACACGATGGCTTTCAGATAATCCACCAGATTGGGCTGAGCCTGGCAGGACTGACTTCTGCATGGTTCCTTTTCGTCCATAAACCGAAAACCGAAGGTGGGATATGCCGGAAGACGTTTCCCGTCATCCAGAAGCCAGATTGGATAATTGCTCAAGAGTCCGCCATCCACCACCAGATGTTCTCTTCCGGATCGGTCTTTCCAGCGAACCGGCTCAAAGAAGATAGGAATACTCACGCTCATCCGGACCGCCGGGGCGATACAAAATTCCCCTGGATCCAGGGCAAATTCCTCCAGATCATCCGGAAGAACCAAAAGTCTCCTTTCGGTCAGATCGCTGGCGGTAATCTTCAGCTTCCGCCCGGTCTTTTCCACATCTCCAAATCTGCGCATCCCTTTGCGGTTCAGCAGTTCGTCCATCCAGTCCTCCAGATCGTCTGTATTGTAGATGCCAAGTCTCAGGAAAAGAGAGACGCTCTTTCCCACAATTCCAAAATGATCCAGCAGATCCATTCCTTTGAACCGCATATAGTCCAGCGTCTCCAACTCTTTTTTCAGCTCTTTCCCGGTATACCCTGCCGCCAGAAGCGCCGCCACGATGGCTCCAGCTGAAGAACCGGCCGTGTCCCGGAACCTCCAGCCTGCCTGTTCCATCCTGCACACCGCTCCCACGTGTCCGATCCCCCGGACGCCTCCGCCTTCAAATACTGCGTTGCACTGTCTCTCTTTCAACAAGGACCTCCTGTGTGAAGATGTTTTTATTAGTGTATGTCATACCCGGTTGTGCCGCCATAGCAAATATGGATTACTTTGCTGCACACAATCCTGCTTTGGATCACAGCCCCTTTTTAAACGTTACAGATGGTTCAGATTGACTCGATACTCCCGCAGCCTTGCTTCATCCACGGTATGGATCAGATGTTCCAGATTGCGGACCAGTTTTTCTTTGTCTTCGGGCAGATTCCCCCGGACCTGGACCAGATTGGATGCACCATCTGTGGCAATCCTGGTGACAATCTCAAGATGTGCAATGAGGGTTTTCAATTCCGTAAGCTTCTCCAGCTCGCTCTCTTCTTTCCAGTTTCCCCGCTGAATTTCCTGATACAGTTCCGATTCCGGAAAGATCGTCAGCATGGAGGAACCAATCATCAGCGGATGCGTCTGATTAAAAACCTCTGCACTTTTTTTCGCACCTTCCACTCCCCGGCCGGCGCCGCAGATCCCTGCAAGGTAAAAGAAATAATACGAAATCCCCGCATCATCCAGCCGTCTGGTCTGTTCCATAATCGCCTGGGAGGAATATCCTTTGTTCATAAAGGAAAGCGCCCTGTCATCTCCGGTCTCCACTCCGATGGTAATTCGGTCATATCCAATCTGCCGAAGCTCTGCCAGCTCTTCGTCACTTTTAAGCGAGATATCCGTCACACGGGCAAAGCATCCGATACTTTCTGCCGACGGCAAATAGCGGTGAATCTGCTCTGCAATGGCTTTCAGCTTCCGAAAATGCAGGACAAAGGGATTGGCCCCGACCAGAAAAACCCTCCGGACTTTCCCCGGACCCGGAAGTCCCTGCAGCCGGGCAGACAGCATGGCGATGGGATCTGTGCTCCAAAGCTGCGCTTCCAGAAGATCGCTCTCTATGTCCTCCATAGGCGACATCCGAAATCGGAAAGGCAGATCGTGATACAGGGTACAAAACTTACAGCGGTGATGCGTACAGCCTGCGGTAACCTCAAGCAGCAGAGAAGAAGCCTCATAGGGCGGCCTCCAGACAGTTCCTGTGTAATGCATAAAAGAACCTCCTTATTTTTTCCCTCATTATATCACGGTACAAGAAAATAAAAAGTACGGTACTTTTTTGTAGTACCTTGTTTTTCAATTGTACCTGTGGTATTCTGAGAATAAGGAGGTTGCACAAAATGAGAAAAACCGAAACAGCGATTTTGCGCTGCAAAACCATGTCGACCCTGCAGAAAATCCTGGGCGGCAAATGGAAGCTGGAAATTCTTTATTATATCGCTTTCTGCGATATTCACCGGTTCGGCGCACTGCGCCGCCAGCTCTGCGAGATCACGGAGTCCTCTCTGACCAAACAGCTTCGGGAGCTGGAAGCCGACGGCTTTTTGATCCGTCACGACTTCCGGGAGATCCCGCCGCGGGTGGAATATCAGCTGTCTGATCTTGGAAAAAGTTTTATGGATGTGATCGACTATATGAAAAAATGGGGAGATAAGAATCTGCCAAAAGAGTAAGACCGCCATACGCTTTGTCTCAGCCGCGCACTCCCAAAACCCGTTCCCTGGCCCGTGTCTTAATCTCCGAAATTCATAAATCGGATCACTGGTGCCGTCAAACCCACTTTTCCGTACTCCCCCTTTGGTTCCCATGTCAAAAGCTTCATGTGGAAAATCTTAGCCTGCAGTTTTCTCACACGGTTCTGCACCTCCCGAGCCAGCGCCAGAAGGCAGGCGTTTCCGTCAAAACGATCTATTCCAAACCGCAGGCCTCTTTTAAAATCCGTATCATTTCCTCTTCATGCACTTCGCATCCTTCTTCTTTCCAGTAAACACTTGCCGGCTGACTGCCGTTTTTCTCTGTGCGCGCGCTCATGATCCTCAGTTTCAGGCTTCCTTTTCGGATCATCTTATCGAAGGTACTCTTTTTTGCCTCCGGCGACATATTTGAAAATTTAGAATTGATACTTCTCTGCAGGATGCAAAGATTTCCAAACCGGTCCGCCCCGTCGCTCCATGGTTCAAACGTTCCTTCCGACGGATTCTGCGGATACCAGTGTTCCACCGAATTCCGGAATTCAAAGACAAAATCAGCATACTTTCCGGGATTTGATTTCCAGATCAGAAAATCCAGATAATTGAATACAATATGCGGCGTATTCACCCCCATCCGGTAGCCGCACTTCTGACCAGGCTCCAGGAAAAGATCAATGACTGCGCGGGATGCAATCTTTTCCGTCTCTGTACCGTATTCTGTAATCCCTTCTTCTTTCGTATTTTCACAATTATTTTTAGAAAGCCAGTGCAAAAGAGCGGTGATCCAGTGCATGACCTTGGGAGAAGTATAGGATACCCGGAGCGCAGACTGGAGCATCAGATTGGTCTTTGCCCGCCTGTCATTGGTGGACGCCCACTCGCCGCTCCTTATAAAACGGGTATTGGCATAATACGGCCGTTTCTTTGTCTGCTGCCCGGACACCCTCAGTTCCTTTAAACTCCATTCACCATCCAGATCTTCATTTGCGTATTCCCTTTTGATGATATATTTGTCAAACAGAAATCTGCTCCTTAAAAGGCACACGATAAAATCCCCGGAAAACCTTTCCCTGTGATCCCATATCCGGCGTCCCTTTCTTACTCCGTTTCGGATGACGCGTTCAAAACTGTCCAGAAGTTTCTTGTCGTCCAGCAGTTCTTTCAGCAGTTCTTCCTCTGGATCCCGGCTTTTCACCGAGTGAAGCCGGACAAACACTTTCAGGACATGTAGCAGAAAATACGGAAACTCCGTCACACTCTCAAACCGGACACGGCCGGGTTCCTCCGATACCATCTCATCCACAGATACCCGAAAATCTCTTTTCACAATATCAGTGATGGAACACCCGTCGCCTTCCTCCATCCAGAGCACCTCTGAATTTTTATAATCTTTCCATCGGGCAGAAGGAAGCCCCTTCCAGTCGCCTCCGAAGATCCACTCTCTGTATCGGACAGGAAAATGCATCTGCACATACCCTGTCATATCACTGCAGGCTTCCCATATTTTGGCAAAGGCAGCCTTTTCCTCCTCCCGGGAAAGATAACTCATCAGAGTCGCTTTCAGAATATCATGCTGCTCCAACTGTTCTCCCCGGGTATTCATAATTTCAAAATATCGGTTCAGATCCGTATTCTTTGGCACCTCAATCCGATACAGGATGACTCTTCCCAGTTTTTTCAAAAAGTCATCCCTGTTAAATGTCCCGTTTTCCATCCTTTCCTTCAGAATCCGGATCCCCTGATACAGCCCCGGCTCCATCTGCTCCATGTCAAAGCAGCTTCGGTTTCCTTTTATAATCTCCTGTATTTTGCTCAGCGTATAATTGGATTTTTCTCTGCATGCAAAAGACAAAACCGGCTTTAATTTCATTCCAAGACAACTCATAAGCAGATAGAGAGACGTAAGCCTCTGCTGCCCGTCCACCACTTCATAACCGCTGCTCTGCCTTGAGACAATCACCGATCCGAGATAGTAATTTGAGTCATCATCCACGTCCTCAATGTCCTCGATCAGCTGCAGAAGCTGCTTTTCTTCCCATGCAAAGGCGCGCTGGTAAAGAGGGATCACATATCTGTATTTGGTATCAAACAGATTTCCCGATGTCCCCGCAACCGCAATCTGTTCCACCTGATTATTCATCTTCTTCCTCCGTCAGACCGTTGATCTTCTTAAGCTTTTTATAAAGCCCCCGCCATTTCTCATGGGCCGCGTCATCAGGCTCTCTCAATACCCGGACCTGCAGGCCGGAGATTTCCGTATGTACCCGTGCAAGGCTCATCTTCGGAAACACTGCCAGTTTGTTGGTATACCGGCTGTTGTCCTCACCAATGGCATATTTATTGATCGTGTCAAAACCAAGATTCTCCATATCAACCCGAATCATAAAAGACCAGGTAAACAGTTTTTTCACCGCCATCACATCAAAGTTATGAAACTTGTCATAGTACATCAGCAGCGCACAGTAAAACAGATTTCTGACATAACCAAAGCCCACAGAATGCGTCTTCCAGTCCATAATTTCCCGGATTGGAGCAAAATCATCGTTTCTTCTGATCTCTGTCTCAATGTCTTTTTGAAGATTCAGGTAATGCTCCACCAGCTCAAAAAAATCATTCCCCGCGATAAACGGCTCTGTGATCTGAAAATACGGCATGGCCCTGCTGGCCCTCTTGGCATAAGAATAGGAAGAATTTTCCGGAATCCCTTTATAGGTGTCAATTTCCTTTATCGTAAAAGGCCTGCTTTTATTCCCGCGGGACCAGTTCCATATGGGGAAAAGAAAGAGGTCAAAAAGTTCCCGGATACCGGAGGCGTCCTTTGCCTCCCATTTTGTAACCGCATGCTCCATCTCGTAGGGATATGCTTTCATTTCCCGAAGATGGTATGCCTTGAGCAGATCATGAGGATAGAGAGCCTTCCCTCTGTTGTTCTGGGAGTCAAACAGCTGAAAAGCCTCGGAAACCTTATCCACCTGGATCACCACCACTTCCAGGATATCTTCAAAGGCCTCCAAAAACTGCGCTGAAACGTCCTTGCTTTTTAGGGAAAACCACTCCCGGATAAAGCCATAGTTGTTGTGCATATGGCTCTGGCTGATTTTATTCGTAAATCTGCTGTGCAAAATCCTGCAGCCTTGGCCCCCGTCTAAAAAGAGCTTCAAAAGTGCCAGGGAAACCACCCGCTGCTGTCCGTCCACAATGTCAAAGCAGGGATTCCTTCTGCTTCCGGTCCGGTGAAGAATGATGGTCCCGATCCGATATTTGAATTCATTTCTGTATTTTTCCGCATCATTGACTGCATTGTTGATATCGCCAAGAAGTTCCTCTATATTCCGGATGGTCCATTTATAGGGTCTTTGATAGGGCGGGATCTGCAGATTCATGGATAACAGGCGGTTGATACTTTGGATTTCTGCCATGGTGCGGGCTCCTCTGTTGGTAAGAACTTATGTTTTTCTTAATAATTGCAAGGCTATTTTTCACCATAGGGCGCCATCTCTTCTGCAACCATCAGCGGCTTTTGTGTTTCATCCCTGCCGCTTACATCTTTGCGAAAAGATGCTCTGTAATCATCTGCCTCATCGCTGTAGTCTGTCCACATTTCACACTGGCTGATGACGGTCTTGATTGCGTCTTCCATGCCTTGCGGCGGATAGTCATATTTTCTCAGTAGCCGTTTGACCATCCTGCGCATGCCTGCCCTTGCTGACTCTTTTTTCTCCCAGTCTATCGTCCTGGATTTTCTTAACTGTCTGGTCAGTTCCCTGGTGATGGCGATCAGCTGTTCGTTGGTATAGAAATCTTTTACTGCTTCCGGCCTGGTCAGCGCATCATAGAACGCCAGTTCTTCCCCGCTTAATCCCATGGCATTTCCCGCCTTATGGGCGTTGGCAATGTCCTGGGCCATCTTCATCAGTTCCGCGATGACTTCCTCATTGGTAAGCATTCCATTCAGATAAGATTTTACCAGCCGGTCCAGCATTTCGGAAAACTGCTGCGATTTCACCACATTGGTTCTTTTATATACCCTGACCTGTTCTGCGATCAGCTTCTTTAACAGTTCAATGGACAGGTTCTTTTGCGGCATTCCTGCAATTTCTTCCAGAAACGCAGCGTTGAACAGATTAAATTCCTGATCAACATCCGTAAACAGATTGATAATGCCGTCACTTTGTACACTTTGTTTCAGAAGCTCATTCACCTGTGCATTGATCTCTTTCAGAGACGCAGCGACCGGTATCTTGATTATGACGGAACGTAAAGTCTCAAGATATGCCTCCTCCCTTCGCTCCTCGTCACTTGCAATACTTTTGGAAAGAGAAAATGCCTGTTTCATCAGATAACATTCCGTCAGGAAATTCTCCTTTGCCTCCGCCTGCTTGGGAGCCAGTAAAAAATTTACCCCATTTGTAATCAGGGTTGCTCTTGTCAGATCACTGGCTGTGGTCATGAATTCGGAATAATCAAACCCATACATCCAATCCCTGCAGACGGACAATTTCTCCTGAAACTTTTTATAAGCGCTCTCTGCCACGTCCATATTGCCAAACTGTTTCCTGTCCTGATCTGTGTACTGCCTCATGGCCGCTTTCAGAGCAGAAGCGATCCCGATGTAATCAACGATCAGCCCGCCTTCCTTGTCTTTGAATACACGGTTGACGCGGGCGATCGCCTGCATCAGATTATGCCCTTTCATAGGCTTGAAGATATACATGGTTGACATGGACGGCACATCAAAGCCGGTAAGCCACATATCTACCACAACGGCGATCTTAAATTCACTGTCGTTATCCTTGAATTCTCTCGCCAGCCCTTCGCGGTATGCTTTGCTTCCGGTCAAAATTTTCCAATTGTCCGGATCCTTCTTGCCGCCGGTCATGACGATCTTCACCTTGTTTTCCCATCCCGGTCTCATCTCCAGTATTTTCTCCCGGATTCTGACCGCAATCGCCCTGGAATAGGCCACGATCATTGCCTTACCCGTCTGCTCATACTGCCTGTATGTCTCATAATGCTCCAGGATATCTGTGCACAAGGATTCCATCACTTCCGGCGTCCCCAGAACACTGTCCATATGGGCCAGTTCGCGCTTGCTCTTTTCGATATCCACCTCATCGGCATTTTCTTTCAGCCTGGCATAGGTTTCATCCATCTGTTCCAGTACTTCCGGTTTCAGATTGAGCTTGATCACGCGGCTTTCATAATAAATGGGACACGTTGCCCCGTCGGATACCGCCTGGGTCATGTCATAGATATCAATATAATTTCCAAAGACTTCCCTTGTATTTCGATCTTCCAGCGCAATGGGCGTTCCGGTAAATCCTATGTAGGTTGCAAAGGGAAGCGCTTTTCGCACACGCCTTGCATTGCCGATGGACACCTTGCCAGTCTTCGCATTGACCTTGTCTTCAAATCCATACTGGCTTCGATGGGCTTCGTCTGCCATGACGATAATATTTCGTCTGGAAGACAAAGCCTCTTCACTTTCCTCAAATTTCTGTATCGTAGTAAAAATAATGCCGTTGGCGACTCTGCCGTCAAGCCAGTCCCGCAGACCGATCACCGGATTTTTGCTGGATTTGTTTTTCTCAATATCCTCCTTTGAAAGACTTCTCTTATCAGCCTGAACAGGTGTTTGTCTCAAGAAATCCTTACACCTGGAAAACTGTGCAAACAACTGATCGTCCAGATTGTTTCGATCCGTGAGCACTACCATCGTAGGGCCGTTAAGCGCTTCCTGCAGATATTTGGCATAGAAAACCATAGACAATGATTTTCCGCTGCCCTGTGTGTGCCAGAAGACGCCGCCCCGTCCGTCTCCGCCGTCTGCGCTTGCCTTTTTTGTAGACTCGACTGCTTTTTTTACCGCAAAGTACTGATGATACGCCGCCAGGATTTTCGCATCTTTGCCGGAATCCTTGGAAAAACAAATAAAATTGTGGAGCAGATCCAGGAATCTGCTTTTTGTAAACATGCCCTTTATCAACGTGGTAAAATCTGCATACCTTGTTTCTTCGTAATCTCCGTCAACGGTCTTCCATTCCATAAAACGATCGAAGGAGGCCGTGATGGTGCCTGCTTTTGTCCGGGACTGATCACTGATGACACAAAAGGCATTGTAGATAAAAAAGCTTTCTATGGATTTCTTATAGTCCTGAATCTGCCAGTATGCATCCTCTATGGAGACCCGATCCGCTTTCGGAGATTTTAATTCCATAACCACTACCGGAATGCCATTTAAGAAAATGACAATATCCGGTCTCTTTGTCTTATACTCTTTATAAGTCCACTGGTTCCCGGCAATAAAACTGTTCATGGACGGATTTTTATAATCCACCAGCCGGACCAGATCACTTTTGGCTTCGCCGTTCTCTGAGAAATTTACCGGCACGCCGTTTTGTATATAATCTGTAAAAATCTCATTTTTTGACAATAAACTGCCGGCTTCATAATTTTTGATTTTATACACCGCTTCGTTGATTGCTGCATTGGGAAGATCCGGATTTATCATCTCCAGTGAATCACGCAGCTGTTCCTCCATCAAAGGACTGCCCATATCCCGATTCACATCCGGGCCATACAGATGGGTATAGCCCAGGTCGCAAAATAATTCAATGATGGAGTTTTCATAATTTGATTCATTGAATGTTGATATCATCTTTTCTTCCTTTCGTATCCTGGCATATCTTCTTCTCTTCTTATTACATTCCTTAATGTTTCACTCAGTTTCTTCCCGAGATGCAAAGACAAACCATTTTTCATTCATATAAATCTCTATTGTATCTTCTGCTCCATACTGGTATCCAAATCCACTTCCAAAATTGGACTGGTTATCTTCCATTGGAATTTCGCTTCCATCCACCGTTGATGTAATCTCTCCATCCATATTGCCGCAGCGCCCGATGACTGTACTTTCTTTTCCAGTATCATAGTATAATTTGCTGTTTATCCTTACCATGGGGATTCTGTCCCACATGGCATCTGTCTGTTCCAGCAGCATATTTGCATAATGATTCAGTGCTTCACACGGCTCATACTTTGTTTTATAGCCAACACCGTCAATCACCAGGAACGGATTATATGCCATGATGCTCGTCTGCGTTCCGTCTGTCATGACCAATGTAAAGATAACGCCCTGTCCGCTGTACTCTGTATAAGAATTATCCTCATGATAAATAACAACATCTTTTAGTAAATCCACGAGTTTCTCCGTTTCTGTAATTTGAATAGTTTCGTCTGGCGGTGTTAATCGAACCGCAGCCGATACAATTTGAACTGCCTCCAAATCTTTATATGGTTTCCTGCCACTGACAGCAGCAAATATTATTATAATAACAGCTGCTGTCAGTATACATATCAACGATATCATAATTGTCCTTTTTCTCATAATCCACCTTCTCTTAAAATCATATTTTCTATCATACTATACTGACTGCATAACTCTGAGAAACTTTATTCGTATGACATCTTACCGGCCGGAAAATTTTTGTGCATTAGAAATGTATGTCGAGCCACATATTTCATCAGACACGAGGTGCAGGGGGAACGAAGAAACATTGCAGGCCTTTTCGTGCCTATGGTTGACTTAGATGAGAATGTTGGACACGTCAACCTCACCGGACATCAGTCGAGGCAGCAGTGTATCCAGAAGAGCAGCCAATTTCTTTGATTCTTTTCTACTATGCTCCATAGTCTTATACATCGGAGCAACGATATCTTCGAATCGACGAAGGGTATCCATATCCGGAATAGACAGCTCCATTGCATTCAAAATATCTGTGGTCATACTTGGAACCGCTGAGCCGGCATTCAAGGAAGCAAGGTCTTTGCTTTTTACAAAATGGAATACAAATTTAGCAAGGTCAGGAAATTTCATTTCCGTGTAAAACATGGTATCCACCGCCCAAAACGGCTCATTCACATACATGACATTATTGAGTGTTCCTTTTCGTGGAATAAGAACGGATTCCTTGTCATATAATGGGCGTTCCGCATAACGCATAATGCCTCCGGATCCATACACAGGATAGTCTCCGTCAGCCAGTTTCTTATGGCCTTTCCCATACTTTACAGTGATAAGATCCGAAAGATGACCTTGCTGCCAGTCAGAACCGGCATTGGCAGCGAACACAGAAGTATAAATCGCTTGGGCCTGCTGTTGTAAAGTCTCGTTTATCTTCTGATTCACTTGAATTTTTTCATCTAAAACTCTGCATATTCCTGCAATCTGTTTTTGTATCCTGATATCAGGAAGCACACATGGAATATGATTCAGTATTTCCTGCGTTAAAAGGGGCTGACTCGTTCCAATATGTCTTTTATTGAGATTTAACTGTTTTAAAAGGTAATACAAAAATAAAATATCGGTATTGTTTTTCGGCAATGCCGCTATGGCGTTGTCTGATATCCAGCATCTTTGGGGCTCATAAAACACATTTCCGCAATATGCCCCCACTCTGCCAATGATAATACACGCTGTATGATTTCCGATATTGGTATAGCCCAAAATACCATTTCCCCCATATACAGGAATATCACCCTCAGCTAAAGGACGCTTTTTTCCATTTTTAAATTGCACAATATCACCAAGAAAAATATGATCCCACATATGGCCACCACCCTGTCCATGATATTTTCAATATATTTCATACCCAATCGCCCCCAGCTTTCTCCTAATCTCATCTTCCAGCTCATGGGACTTTAAAAACAGCCCGGACAGTTCCGATGTCAATCGCGACATTTTCTCTTCAAATGCTTCTCCATCATCTGCCTTCTCTTCATACCCGACATAACGCCCCGGTGTCAGGATGCAGTCCTGTTTTATGATGTCATCCATCGAAACCACGGCACAATATCCCTGCTGATTTTCCAGGCTTCCCTTTGTATACGCTTTATAGGTATCGGCAATCTTTGCAATGTCTCCGTCCTTGCCGCCTGTAAGTTCCCGAAGCTTGCGGGTAACCATCACTCCCATATTTTTGGCATCGATAAATAAGGTCTTACCAGGATTCGATTTTTTCTTGTTGATGATCCACAGGCATACGGGGATCTGAGTCGTATAGAACAGCTGCGGAGGCATGGCGATGATACCGTCGATCAAATCTGCCTTGACCATATTTTCCCTGATTTTTCCTTCTCCGCCCTGCATGGATGAAAGAGAACCGTTCGCCAGCACCAGACCCAGCCTGCCTTCCGGAGCCAGATGCCAGATCATATGCTGAATCCATGCAAAGTTTGCATTGCTTGCCGGAGGTGTTCCATATTTCCAGCGGATGTCTTCCTTTAACTTGTCTGCACCCCAGGGCGTCAGGTTGAACGGCGGATTGGCCAAAATATAATCGGCTCTCATATTCGGATGCTGGTCGTTCAAAAAAGTATCTTCGGGTATCTCTCCCAGATTGCAGTCAATGCCGCGAATCGCCAGATTCATCTTCGCCATTTTCCAGGTGGTAGGATTGGACTCCTGCCCGTATACAGAAATATGATTGATATTACCCTGATGGTTTTTTATAAATGCGGCAGACTGAACGAACATCCCGCCGGCGCCGCAGCAGGGATCGTAGACTCTGCCATTGAACGGCTGCAAAATCTCAACCAGGGTCCTTACAACGCAGGACGGTGTATAGAACTGGCCAGCATTCTTGCCTTCCTGTTCCGCAAAATTCCGCAGACAGTATTCATAGGTTCTGCCGAGCAAATCTTTTTCATCTGTACCATCCGCCATTTTAATATTTGTAAACAAGTCAACTACTTCGCCCAGTCTTCTTTTGTCCAGCTCTTCTCTGGCAAAATTTTTAGGGAGAATGCCCTTCAGCTTTTTATTTTCTGCTTCAATAGCAGTCATCGCGCGGTCGATGATCGTCCCAATCTCGGGCTCATGTGCTGCTTTTTCAATATCCTTCCATCTGGCGCCGGCCGGCACATAAAAGATATTTTCCGCTTCATACTCATCTCTGTCCTCTTCAAAGCCGGCTCCTTCCTCTTTCAGTTCCTGATATTTCTCATCAAAACTGTCAGAAATATATTTTAAGAAAATTAATCCTAATATGACATTTTTATATTCCGATGCATCCATATTTCCTCTAAGCACACATGCCGCATCCCATATTTCTTTTTCGAATCCAATATCTGCAGTGTTCTTCTCTGCCATCATCTTTTTCCTTCTTTTCTTTGTTGTTCGATCCATTTTGCTCTTTCTTCTTCGGTCATTTTTAAAAGTTCTTCCATATTGTCAATCCAGTCACCGTCTCTGAATATGGCCCAGCCCTTCGCATCCAGGGCAGCTTCCATATTTCCGGTATTATCAATGACTCTCAGTCTGCCGAAATTGGGAAGTTTGTTTTCTTTCCACAGTTCCATAAGATCCGGATCTGTTGCTTCTGTATTCATCCTTCTTCGAAACAAATACGATAACAGCCGGTCATTAATTTTTATATAGTCTGAGTCATATTCCGGCTTGCGCGGTTCTTCCTTATCTTTTTCATCCGATGCTCTTTTTCCCGCAAGTGTCTCTTCTTCTTTTCTCTTTCTTTTTATATCTTCGTACACTTCATTCAAGTCTGCGAGAACAAAATTCCGATACAGCAAAAGCCGGTCAATCATACGAAAAACCTGCTCATAAGTAAGCTTTTCATAAAGGATACAATCCACATTTTTTCTGTCTGAAATTCCCAAAATCCAATCCACCGAAACATGGTATTTCTTTGAAATAACATATATGATTTCGGTTGGAGGCACAGACTGTCCGTTGACCCATTTACTTATGTTGCTTTGTGTGGTATGTAAGTGATTCGCCGTAACGCTTTGCGTTTCGCCGTCAAACAGCTCTGTCAGCCGCTGCCCTATCACTGTTTTTTCTTTCTCTGTCATTGATCTTACCCACATCCCCAAAAACTTTGCGACGATCAGCAAAGTTTTCATTCCATTTATCAAATCAAACAATATCGTTCAAAAATATCTTGGATAACTTCTGCAAATATCTGTATCCTTCTGCGAATAAGTCAATTCTACCATGAATACTCGCATTTTAAAACCGATTTTTTAAACCCGGGACAAGAATATTTGCATTCAAACTGTGCATTTTCTTATTCTCACAGCTTTTGATACACTTATCTCATCTAAAAGGTGCAGCCCGGACTGCGATCGTACCGCCAAACAGGGAAACGAACCCATTCCATGTCCGAACGCTGCAAAACAGATACAACTGGTCAAATGTCTGCAAGCAGCCACTTGGCTTGTTGCCCGCGGGAACAAACTCCGCTATACGGAACACGCTGGCCTTTGCAAAATGAGGAGGAATCCGATATGGAAAAGAAAAGAGACCTGCACACCACACAAGTTTACAGCAACTGCCGCAGCTTTGATGGCAAACCGTTAGAGAGAGGCAAAGCACTGGTTCCATTCCGAACTGATGCCATGGAACTCAGAAAAGGAGACTATGTTCCAGACCATCTCATGACGATACAGATCGACGGTTTCACATTTGAAATCGGCTTTATGGCAATCGACGAAGCCAAATACGCCGTGTACATGAAGGAATTCCAGGAAGAATTGGAGGTGGAACTGTCCAGGATGCACAAAAGCCGCTGCATCCTCGGATACGAGAAAACCGGCGAGCCCATTCTTTGTTCTGATTACCACAGATGCAGCAGCCGTCCTGACCAGGGCATTTTGGGTTGCAAAAGCCCAAATCGCATAGAAATTCTTTCTCTCGAATACGAATATGAACAGAAAGGTTTTGATATCGCTGACCACCGCCAGCCTTCTTTAGAAGAACAGGTGCTTAACCGCCTTGAGCCCGATCCAGTGCCCGCTCCGAAAGAACCGGCACAAGCCATGCCTGCAGTTTCTGCTCGGAAGAATTCCCGCTGTGCCAGCAGACGAAAAATGAAGCTGCCTGATAACATATAATCTCCAGGTCCCGCCCTGTGGCAGTGCCGCAGAGGCGGGGCTTTTATTCTTTCTTGGCGGAAGTTTTCTTTTTTCTATATGCCCTCAGTGAACAGGGGGACACACGGTTTTGCACCACAGATTTGGAATTCTGCCGCGTTACTGTCGCTCAGCGTACGTCCAGTACGCTTCGTTCCACTGCCTTGCAGAATCCCAAATCTGAGGCGCAAAACTCTTTCAGACCCCAAGTACTGTCTTTTTAGTAGCTGGCAAGGCAACGGAATGAGGCGTACTGGACGTACGCCAATTGACGTTAACGCCGTCAGCTGCCAAAAGACCTGTTTGCTCCGGATGGATGGCAGGAGGCAGCGGACGGCTTTTACCGGTGGAAGCTGATTACAGAGGAATATCTGGGGCATGAGATTTCCTTTAAACTACACAACGGCCAGAAAGCAGAGAAAAAGAAGACCGGAAAGCGGATGCGGAAAATCCTTCTTTACTGGTCAAAGACAGACGCGGAAATGGCAGCAAAGAAAAGGGAAGAGAAACTGAAGAAAGCAGAAAAAGATGTACGCTATGACGGATATTTTGCCATTATAACCAGCGAATTGGATTATGATGCGGAAAATCCTTAAATTTCTATTGCATTTTCAATACTTTTGGCATATACTAAAGGCAACGAAATCATTGATTTCTTTGGGCTGGTCGCAAGACCCAGGTCCATCAAAGGCGGGGAAGTTCCCCGCCTTTTTTTCAAACATTGCAGAGGTGACAGATATTGAAAGAACTTAGCATTTTCATAGATGAATCCGGTGATTTCGGTGAATATGACCACCATTCGCCTTACTATATCATTACAATGGTTTTCCACGACCAGCAGGAAGACATTCAACCCGCTGTTTCAAAGCTAAACCAGGAGCTCTCATACCTGAACCTTGATAACCTCTGCATACATACAGGACCCATTATCCGTAAGGAAGAAATCTATACACATATGTCAGTCAATGAACGCCTCCGGATCTTCAATAAAATGGTTGCTTTTATCCGTCAGATTGATATCCATTACAAATGCTTTTACAAGGTTATGCCTTTTTTACTCTCCACCTTCGTCTGCACATTCAGCCCCCATAATTCGATAATCTCCGGAAGCACCTGATAAATGGAAAATGTCCCAAACTGGTCAAGCCATTCATCTGGCGTGTCCGGAACACCCTTCGGATCCGCATGTTTCGCCATGATGTAGCTGATACCCTCAAACAATTCCAAAAAGAAGGAATCCAGCGTGGAGCTTTCCGGATCTTCCTGATCGACATTCTTCTGCAGGTCATGCAGGTCTTTATAGATATCCCTGTGAAACCTGTTCCTGTAAATCCTCGGAATGGCAGCGGAAGCCCTGCCCTATTGTCCTAGCCCTGTCCCTGACTGCTCCCTTCCGGCGCCGGAGACTGATATACACTCTTATACCAGTCGTTATAGACGGTATCGTCTGTATTTGCTCCGGTCTTCACCTTCACAAGGCCGCCCGGAAGCGGCGTTGCCGTGATCTCCAAAGATTCCGTCTGTACTTCCTTTCCCCGGAGAACTCAAAGAGCAGAGCAAAGTGCTCCGGCTCCACCATGGAGTCCTCTACCAGGACACCGTTGGAATCCTCTGTTTCCTTAAGGATATCCTTACGGAAGCTGTCCGGGATCAACGCGATCTCTTGATCACCCGAATACCCATTATTCGCAACCGTGGTGTAATACACCATATCGTCCGCATAAAACGGCTCAGTATCCCCCTCCGGATCCAGCGACAGGTTCACGGCACCTGGAATTGCGACAGGCGTACCAAATGTCACGGCATTGGTATCCGGATCAAGCGTAGCTTTCGCATAATAGCAGTTCTTAAGACCGAACTTCACCTTGTTATTCGTACCTGACATAATCAATCTCTCTTTCCGCTATACGCTCATTGTGTACAGCACTTCATATAATTTTTCAGATTCAATCCATATCTCCGATCTCGAAAATACCCACACACGTTCTCCATTTTCGCAGACCTTTGCAAAAATCTCGACTGGTGTGAGATGTGACGAGGAAAATTCCCTCATCACGCTGTTGCGGCAAAAATGGCAATCTATCAAAATGATATATTAAATGCAAAGACGAGTATAACAAAGACGACCAACTTGTTACGGTTGATCGCCTTTGGCTTGGTCATTTCTTGTTTACAGTACAGATGTGTAAATCATGAGCCCTTTCTTTCTCGGATTAAATCTGCGATTTCATCAGTAATTTCTTCTACGGTAAACTCAGTGGTACTGCGTGCTAACTTATCTGCAAGAGAGGGGCTGTAATTGATTACCTCTCGTTTGGTAACATTATGCCACACCGGCAGCATTGTTTGTTCTCCGTTCACAGCCCTTGTAATCAGTCCATCAAGTTCATAGTTCGTCCAACCTTTGCTGATGAAGTCACGGGAGATAACAATGATTCCAAAGTTGCTATTGGCAATACCTTTATCAATTTTCCTGCGAAGACTATCGCCAATTCTCAGTTCAAATTCATCATACCACACGGTCAGACCGTTTTCTCTAAGAGCTTCTGCAAGCGGTCTGGCTACCTCGTCTTTATCTTCCGATGCATGAGAAATAAAGACATCGTATTCTTTTTCATAGTCATCATAAAGGAAAGCATCAACCGGGTCATCATGGCTGGTTCCGAGATACAAAGACGGCATTGTCGCCAGTGCAGGGGTAGAAGTTGAGCGCAGTTTGCTTTGATAGGACTTTGCCTTGCGTTCAATACTTTTCAGCTCACTAATGGCACGATTAGTGTCCCGCTCAAATTTGCTGGTAGCTGATTTAAGCTTTCTCATTTGACTGTTGAACTTTGACATATTCGGTTTTCTAAGAGAAGCCATGTTTTCACCTCATTTCAGCCGCTCACACAGCGGCAGCAGTTCTTCGATTTTTGCAACGATGCGCTTTTGCTCGGCGAGGGGCGGGAGGGGAACTAAGTATTCTCTGAATCTGGACAAAGAGATAAATGACTGCACCCCGCCAGATGCTTCTTTTTTCAGTTTGTACTGAACAAAGAAAAAAAAACAATACATATATTGCATTGAAATGTCAGTGTTGGCGTACTTCTTAAACAAAGCCATATTCTTGATGCAGAACTCTCTTTCCTTCTTTACTAAAACAGGATTACCTATTGAGCCAATCATCGCAAAAAGAATATCGTCATCTTCCACCATAGACCTTGTATTTATTTTATCTGCATCTTCTTGGGTGATGTATTTCACATTGCCATAATCTATCATGCCGTTGCTCAAATTTTTACTTGTGACTAACGGAATTCCCTCTGGAACATACTTAGGACTATCGTGTGTGCCATCACGGACATCAATGATGTCTGATAGGCGACACCACTTCCAACTCTCTGGAATATCAAAAAGAATTTCGTCTTCGGAAATCTCTGCCAACGGTTTTTCCTTTTTAATTTTCTTTTCCTGTATCAGCCGTTGCTTCTTCACCTGAATCTGCCGATACAGTTCCTCGCCGGTTCCTTCTTCCGGTCTCTGCTCCACCAGCTTACCCTGAATGGCATATTGCAGGATAGACTTCTTCATATCCTCCGGGAACCTGGCGTTAAACTGCTCCAGCTTTTCATAGGAAATAGCATAGCGATCAACCAGCGGGAGGAGTTCCTCAATCTTGGCAATGATGCGCTTTTGCTCGGCAAGGGGTGGGAGCGGAAGAATCATTTTTGATAATGTTTGTCCATTGCAATTTGGCTGTGCAGTTGCGATTGTTCCATTTCTCAACTGAGTCCAGTACAAATGCGTTTGCATAAAGTAGTACAGGTATTCAGGACATAGCATATCACTGTATTTAGTTCTGATAAGATATCCGGCATATATTGCTTCCTCTGGAATTTCTTTTACAATATATGATTTTCCAACAGTTCCTCCTGTTCTGGCAAACAGAATATCATTGCTTGACAAAAGATATGTTGGAATTTCTTCTTCCTTAATATCGCAAAATGGAACTGAATCCCAAACAACTTTTCCTTCTTGAATGTCACTGATACGAACCATTCTAATTCTGCCAGACTTCTTTGCTGGAGCGTTATATCCATATTGTATGGAAAAGGATAAATTTCCCCAGCGCACCCACTTCCAACTCTCTGGAATATCAAAAGGAATTTCATCGTCAAAAATCTCCTCCAACGGTTTTTCCTTTTTGATTTTCTTTTCCGCAATGAGCCGTTGCTTTTCTGCCTGAATTTGCTGATAGAGTTCCTCGCCGGTGCCTTCTTCTGGTCTTTGTTCCACCAGTTTACCTTGTATGGCATACTGCAAAATGCTCGCTTTTAACTGCTCCGGTGTCATTCGCTCACACCTCCCGGCAGCAGGGCTTCCAGCTCCGCCAACACCTTGTCGATTTCCGCATTGAGGGTAGTTCGTCTTTCCTGATACTCCCGGATGGTGTCCAGCGGGTCAAGGATTTCTTCTTCCTCATGGGGATAACCGCACAGGTCGATGTTGCAGCCCTGTTCGTTCAGCAGATACTCGGCGGTAAACTTCTGCGCCTTAAAGTTCTCGCTGTCCGGAATTTCCTTTCGGTCATTCCACCAGGCAATGCAATCGTCAAAGTGCTTCAGCTCCATGGGCTTCGTCTTGGAGAAGTGCTTTCTGTCAGACGGAATATCTACCCTATAAAACCATGTCTCTGTGGTCGGCTTGGTGTTATCAAAAAACAGCAGATTGGTTGTGATTGAAGTATAAGGGCTGAACACAGATCCGGGGAGCCGGACAACAGTGTGCAGATTGAACTGGGAAATGAGCTTCTTCTTGATGTTCACCTTGGCATTGTCCAGACCGAACAGGAAGCCGTCCGGCACGACAACAGCAGCCCTGCCGTTCTTCTTCAAGCGGTACATGATAACTGAAAGAAAGAGGTCTGCGGTCTCGGAGCTCGCCAAATCGTCAGGAAAGAAGCCCTGAATGGACTTGTCCTCATGCCCGCCGTAGGGCGGATTCATCAGGATCACATCAAACTTGTCTTCGTCCGTGTAGTCCAGCAGATTGTGTTTCAGCGAGTTCATGTGGTAAATATTCGGAACCTCAATATCATGCAGCAGCATATTGGTCACGCACAGCAGATAAGGAAAGGGTTTTTTCTCAATTCCGTAAATGCTGTCATCCAGCTGCTTCTGAGCGGTGGTATCTGTTACCTGTTTGGAGAGCTGTCCCAGCCAAGAAGTGATAAATCCACCGGTGCCACAGGCGAAGTCTGCCATTTTTTCGCCCAGCTGCGGCTTTATCATCAATGCCATAAACTCGGTGACTGCTCTCGGCGTGTAGAACTCACCGGAAGAACCGGCAGATTGCAGCTCCCGCAAAATCTCCTCATAGACAAAGCCAAAAGCGTGGCTTTCCTTCACATCGTCAAATTCAATCTCGTCAATGACATCAATGACCTGACGAAGATAAACGCCGTCCTTCATATAGTTGTTGGCGTCCTCAAAGGTGGACTTAACAATGGCCTTTTTAATTGGAGTATCGGGTGTCACCTTGAGACCCTCATAGAGAACCGCATCGCCATCTTTCGCATTGTTGCCTTTCAGCACCGGGAACAGAATGTTGTTGACGAAGTTCAGCAGCTTGTCCCCTGTCATGGCATGACTGTTGCTATCGGCTTTCGCCCAATTTCTCCATCTCAATTCTTCGGGAATGATGGATTCGTAGTCGTCCTCGTTTAGCTCCCAATCATCTTCTTTTGCATCATAGACTTTCAGAAAGAGCATCCATACCATCTGCTCAATTCTCTGGGCGTCACCATTGATACCTGCGTCCATTCGCATAATATCTCTAATTCGTTTTATAAATCCTGACTGCATCGCCATATTAACTTACCTCAAATTCATATATATTTTCTTCCAGCTCCCTGATGGCTGCTTCGTACTGCGCCTTGCCGCCAAACAGCTTGACGATCTTTGCGGGCTTCCCAAAGTTCGCAAAATCGGCAAGGGACAGAACCTTAATATCCTCAACCTCGGCAATGCCCTGATTCATGTATTTATCCAAAAGGATACTCAGAACCGCCTGCGCTTCGGCAGAATACTTGCTGAAGAAGTCTTTTTTCTTAACATTGCTGGCTCGCTCTTTGCGGGTCAGCGGTTTTTTGCCGTATGCCACATAACAGATGAAGTCGAAATCGTCCACATCTTCCATACCTTGGTCTGCCTTCAACGCTTTTAGATCAATGCCCATCGCCGTGAAAGATTCCTCAATGGTTTTCTTTTTGTCCGATGCTTTCCACTTGCGGATAAAATCGGACAGAGAAGCATATTCACCCTTGATGTTGGTTCTGGTGTAGTCGATAATATCCTCTTGCCTGAGTAGCTTTCCGTTCGCATCATAAACTGAAACGGTCTTGTTGATAATCTTTACCTTGCAGCCGTCCCTGTCAACGATGGGTGTTTCCACAGGGTCATCGGGAGGATTCTTACCACCACCGCCATGACCGCTACCCTTTGGCTTGGAACCTCCATGCTGGAAGCCCTCATCCTGCTCAACCGGACCATCCCAGTCAGGGTCAGTAAACAATCTTGTCACATTCCGAAAATCCATTACGACAAAATGGGTCTTGCCATCCTTTTCTCTGATACGGGTTCCACGTCCGATAATCTGCTTAAAGGTGGTCATGCTTTCAACGGTCTTGTCGAGAACAATGAGCTTGGTCATCTTGCAGTCTGCACCAGTAGAAAGCAGTTCCGACGTTGTTGCAATAGCGGGATATGGTTCGGATACAGAGATGAAATAGCCAAGTTTGGACTTGCCATACACATCTGAGCCGCTGATTCTCACGCAATAGTCAGGGTTCTTCTTCACCATGTCTGGATTTTGATTGACAAGGGCAATTCTCATGCGTTCTGCATGGTCTTCGGAAGCGCAGAACACGATAGTTTTCTGCATTCTGTCGGTGCTTTTCAGATATTCTGTAATCTCTCTGGCGACCTCATCAATGCGGTCTTGGAGAATGATGGTGTAATCATAATCCCGGTTGTTGTAGATACGGTCTTCAATAACATTACCAAAAATATCGGTCTGCCCCTGGTATGGTCTCCAGCCATCTCCGATGTTGGTTGTGATATTGATGACCTTAAACGGGGCAAGGAAACCGTCCTCAATGCCCTGTTTCAAGCTGTAAATATAAACCGGCTCTCCAAAGTAATCGATATTGGATACCTTTTCACTCTCCTTCGGGGTGGCGGTCATTCCGATCTGGGTTGCCGAAGTAAAATATTCCAAAACCTTACGCCAGTTGCTGTCCTCCTTGGCACTGCCACGGTGACACTCGTCTACAATAATAAGGTCGAAATATTCTGCCGGTATCTGCCTGAAATGTTCTTCGTCATTCTGACCTACCATCTGATGGTAGAGGGCGAAGTTCACTTCATGGGAAGCAATCTTGCTCAGGCATTCCTTATCGGAGAAGTCTACCTTGTAGATAGTCTTTTCAAGGGGTGCGAAGTCCTGCAAAATGCTTTGGTCAACCAGAATGTTTCGGTCTGCCAGATATAAAATCCTCTTTTTTAGGTCAGAACGGAGCAGCCGATAGACAATCTGAAAAGCTGTATATGTCTTGCCGGTTCCGGTAGCCATAACAAGCAGCAATCTCTGCTGTCCTCTTGCGATTGCTTCCACCGTTCTGTTCACAGCGTTTCGCTGATAATATCTTGGTGGATAAGTACTTTGAGATGAATAATACGGCTGGGCAACAATTTTCTTTTCCAAGGCAGAAATGCCCTTGCCACCATTCAGCTCTACATAGTAGCGTGCAACCAGCTCGTCCTGTGTCGGAAATTTTTCCAATTCAATCTGCTGCTCCTGCCCGGTCAGGAAATCATGCTCATAGAAAGCGTCGCCGTTTGACGAATATGCAAACGGCAAGTCCATCATCTGAGCATATGTCATCGCTTGTTGCAATCCATGAGATACAGAGTGGTTGTTATCCTTTGCTTCCACAACGGCAATTGGCTTGCCATCGTTTAAGTACAGCAAATAATCAGCAAACTTGGGTTTGCTACGAGCCACGATATTACCCCTGATGTTGATGCGACCATCTGTGATTTTGGTTTCCATCGTGATATGACCTTTCCAGCCTTTCTGAATAACCGGAGTTATAAAGTTTAACTTGATGTCTTCTTCGGACATCTGTTTTTTGCCCAATATCGTCATAGCAAAACCTCCCAATCATTTCTTAGTGTTGGCTATTCTTTGATAGTTTCGAGAATATCTTCTATACGGCAGTCCATTACCTCGCAGATACGAAGTAGAACATCTGTGGTAATGTTATCCCCTTTGCCAAGCTTTGCAAGGGAAGCAGAGCTAATGCCGGCTTTTTCCTTCAAATCGCTTTTTTTCATTCCTTTATCTATAAGCATCTTCCAAAGCTTATTGTAACTGATACGCACCATCGGAAGCCCTCCCAGCTAATTTCGTGAATATTTCTTATATTATAATACAAATCCGCAAATTCCTCCACTTGTTTCGCAAATTAAATATTTGCAAAAACAAACTTTATTTTGCGTTTACAAATCTAATATCTGATTTTTGGCTATCAATTAAGCAGTAATAGATTTAATCAAATAGAGACAATTAAAATCGTGTTCTGTTTTCCCGATAGCAAAAGAAGCGGCCACCGACTATTGAACAATCGGCGGTCGCTTCTACAAACTCTGTTAATCGTTTAGCTAATACTCCAGAATCCCTTAAATCATCCCAAAGAACTTCAATGCCTCTGTAATAGCCGCTTCCTTTTCCGGTGGACACTGTGGTACTTCGGCATCTTCCTTCTTTGAAAGGTTATAGTTCTGCCCTACATCCAGTCCACACTTACGCTTTATCTGTGAGATGTACAGAGAAGATACCTTCAAACCAGTATGTTCCAGCACATACGCCTTAATCTGCTCATAGATCGCACCTTTCTGAAACCCGGACATATCCATATCCTCTAACGAGAACTCCACACGAACCTTTTTTGAGTCGATTTCTCCCTTGGAAAGTAAGACAACCGTCTCCACATGAGTACCAAATTAGAACATATCCCCACAAAATCACGGAAATATTGGCAATATTTATACAGTACTAATACCGTTCGTGCATCCCTTTTCCCACAAAATATAAGATCCATCAATTTTGCACCGTCCTGATGCAAAATTCTTACGATTAACCTAATTATTCTCTTAAATTTCATATTATTCTATTTTTGTTCCACCATCTATATCACGTGGACGTCTACTTTTAAGCAAATAGCAAAATGAATTATCATCTGGGATGGCAATATATTTTGAAGTTCCACTTAATAAAGTCTCTTCCTTAATTAATCGCCTTTTCCAATTAGGCATATCCTTTGGGAAAATAAATTCCCTTAAAATTTCATCATATGTTTTTTCAGTGAGCAATAATACCAATTTCTTAAAATACTCTTTATAATCACTCCCGATGAAATACTCTATTTCTCTAAATTGAACAAACAATTTACGTTTAACTGCTTGTCCAACATTCCAATAAGACCACCAGTAATGATAAAATTCATATTTCCCTTCTACTTCAATTGTAAGCATGGTTCTTCTTAATCCATCAGTAAGTTTATCTTCACTATTAAAATAGTCACTAAATACATTACAAACTTTCTGCAAAATATCCCAATCTATACTATTGATATCTCCATTATATCCTGCACATTGTAATGCAAATGTAATGCGACCTCTTAACAATTCATTATCTTCAATTTTGAAGAGCAATTCTTTATATTGTGGATATTCTTGAATTATATTCGCTTTCACAATTTCTTCCCTGATTTGTTCTTTTGCAAATGTAGATTTAACAGGAATAGTTGATAAATACTCATATATATTAGAACATCCCGAAGACAATTCATGTACTAAATTAATTGCACCTACAAATGTATCTGGGCTTCTGACAATATCGGGTCTTTTTCCATCAGAATCAATATCACCACGGGAAACAATATTACGCACTACCCTAATCCAATCCTCAAAACTAGTTTGGTCAAACACACTCCCACAATGTATTAAGTATTCAGTTTGTGCAAAGAAAATAACTTTATGAGTATAAGACGATGTTGCAGTTCTAGGATTACTTCCCTCAATTAATACCTCATGGGTAATACTCTTTTTAGGTGCATGCCTCCATAAACAAAATGGTATGTTCAATATTTGCAAATCTATTGTGCTATACAATTCATAGCAAGTACATATATAATTGAAAGCATCCTCATTAATATAGTCTACTAAATTCCTTGCAAAAGAATCTTCTTGTGTTCTTTGAATAATTTCATTTCTCTGCTCTGGTTTTACTGCAAGCTTTCCTAATGCCGCATTTGTCATCACAAGTGTTGAAATCAATCTCATGTGTGATATATCCACACTATGTTCATATTGGAAATTATTCCATATAAAGTCGGTCCAATATGTATCTATTTTTAAAGAAAAACAATCGGCAACTTTTTTTCCTTCTTCCCATTTCTGTCGAAGAATTTTTGACTGTAATTCCGCTTTTAAATTTTCAAACGGAGTCAATAATCGTCCACGAGCATTCATTTTTATATACAAATCATCTGATAATCCGAAGTCTTCCAATATTAAATAGTAAAAGGTAATTATATTCTTTTCAGTTAATAATTCCCATAAATTAGGTATATCCTTGAATTCACGATGGATATCATCAATTGTTTTTAACATAGCTCGAATGGTGCTATCCTGTTTCCATGACAAAAAGAACCAGTTAGAGTCTTCAATAATTTCTTTTATAGATTCATTTCCATTACCAAAATTTATAGGTTGCAAAACTAATTCTCGGCAAAATTCTCTTGAAGAAATTCTTGTTTCATATGTAAAATGCGACAGTATTTCACTTATCTTTTTATTCTCGTCAAGTTCCTTCTTGTATGCATACCAATGTAACAAATACAAAGTCGTCATTCGTTGTTGTCCATCTAGCGGTTGAAAAACAGATAACTTTTCATTGTTTTCATTTACTACATTTCCGTATATAAAATCCAAGTTTAATTCCTGAGAATTTAAAATAGCATTTTTTATTGCCAAAAGGAAATTAACTCGTACAGTTTTATATTCTTCTCGCCCTTGAGCATAGTCTCTTTGTATGATAGGTATTTCAATCCGAAACTTGTTTATCAATTTCCAAAACGAAAGATTTGATGCATTTTTTGATTCCTTTTTCATATTATTCAACCTCCATGTATTGGTTCAATACCATTGCCAAATCATCCTCATATTTTTGTCGATCATCCTCTGTCCAAAACGATATTTTCGGAGGATAATCGCTAAAATATTTTAGAAAAGTGTTTTTCGTACATAAAGGTACAAATCCTCCACTTTTGTCTCTTTCAATTATTGTTTTTCTCTTAATTGGAAATACGGCATTTTTGTAACTTCTATTTGTAAACGAATCCAATAATGTAAGATTTGAAATACCATTAATATCTTCAATCACCCCTGTTTCCCGGTTGATTATCTTATAATTAAAATGATCATTTACCTGTTCAAACAAGCGTTCAAATTCAGTATCTTCATAAATATCACATGAATCTATACTTTTTAAAATATTTTTCCCGCCAGGAACATTTTTATCAACATATGGTCTTACATCATTAAGCCATTGTTTTCTCTCTGTTTTCTCAGGAATAGCATCTTTAAGCGAAGCAATATGCTCAATGTCCCATCTCTCTACTTTAAATGCATCAAAAGGAAAATACGATCTATCTTTATCATTTTTAAGCATGGTTATAATATTGTAAAGTAGTAAAACAGATTTTGTTTTACTGTCACCATATTGCAATTCAGTGAGACATGTTTTTTTATAATATGTTGTTATAGCGTTATCCAGATAATCAGAAAAAGCATTTTTACTCATAGAATATGAATTCTCATACAAATCTGAAATACTAAGAATTTTTACATATAAAACAAATCCGATTTTATGATACCATTCTCGCTTTTTAAACCATTCATCAAACCGTTGATAATGGTCTTTAACTTCCTTCCAATTAATGTTAAGATTCTCCTGATCATGTTTCTGCATCCTATTATTAAAAAATCTAAACGTCGCATAAGAATCTGCTTTTTGTTCTCCAGACATAAGATCAAAAATCAATTCAATACGATTATCTTGTTTTTGGACCTCACTAAGAAAATACCAAAGTCTATCATCTTGAAGTCTGTTTTCAATAGTATCCCATTCTGCCGCAATTTCAAATTGTCGCTGGCGAATTCTATCTGCATCTTCTTTTCCATAATTTGAACTATTCAAAAACAACGCTTTTATAAGTTCAGAATTCGTCAGACTAATTTTTCCAATATTAAGCCTTGAAAAGACAGGTATTGTATCTAATTCAGATGTTTCATACCATATAAATCTTGTATTAAATTTTATTTTCGATCTAAATGCACCCTTATCAAAATCTTGATCTTTTTTTTCAAACCACTCCTCAATTGTTTTGTATGCCCTGCTAATATAATAAAAATCTATATTTGTATCGTTAAGTTCTTGAGGCTTTTTTAAGAAGTCTTTTGTCCCTTTCCTAGTTTCATAATCAATTTCAAAAAGTAAATCCCTTTTATTCTCAACAAAATCCTGGTTTAGATAAAAAAGAATAAGGTATACAGTTGTTAATCGTTGCTGACCATCAATTAATTCATAATCATCACTCAACCTCTTTTTCACAACAAGTGGTTGAAGGCAGTACCATGTCTTTTCGTCACTATTAGGAATTTCCCTTGGTCTAAAATCATCAATATCATTCAACAAATCTGATACTTCTTGTTCTGTCCATCGATACCCTCTTTGATATGCTGGAACAAAAAAGGAACACTGGCATAAATTATTTACGGTTTTTAAACACAGATTATTTTCCATACATATTTCCTCATCTTTTCATCAAAATTTTTGTAGCTTAATTTATAACAAATCTTCTCGCTTTAGATAATTTTATAATGCTTTAACGCATCCTTTATCGCGTCCACTTTCTCCGCTGTCGGATGCTTCCTCGGCTGTTTCAATTCCTCTACCGCATTGGGGGCATCATACATCGGCAATCCTAACTCCCTTTTTACCTCTGCGATATATGCGGTATGTACTTTGAAGCCATACTTCACTTCTATGTACTCCTTAATCATTTTGTAAGTAACACGCTCTTTCGGCTTGTATGCTGCGGCTCTCTTGGCGATATTATCAAGCGGTACTTTACCCTCACCCTCGCCAAACTCCACTTTTACGTTGATTACGCTATCAGGTTTTTTGTGGGAAAGCATTACAACCGTCTCCACATTCCCACTCCACGCAAACATATCCACACAGCATGCTTTTTCCAGGCGGTAACCGCAGGCCTGCAGCATCTCTAAGTCCCGTGCCAGGCTGGTGGGTTTGCAGGAGATATAGACCATCCGTTCCACACCATAGTCGATGATCTTTCTCAGCGCTTTGGGATGGACCCCATCGCGGGGCGGGTCGAGAACGATGAAATCCGGCTTTTCCGGGATGGTATCCAGCACTTTCAGCACGTCTCCCGCTATAAAATCACAATTGGCAAGCCCGTTGAGTTTCGCATTCTCTTTTGCCGCTTCCACGGCTTCTTCCACAATCTCTACTCCGATCACTTTTCTGGCAACCGGGGAGAGGATCTGGGCGATGGTTCCGGTACCGCTGTACAGGTCGAAAATTACCTGATCTTTTGTATCTCCGATATAGGAACGTGCCGTCTCATAGAGCACTTCTGCACCGGTGGAATTGGTCTGAAAGAAGGAAAAAGGAGTAATCAAAAAACGAAGTCCAAGAAGCGTTTCATAAAAATGATCTCTTCCATAGAGCACTTTTGTTCCTTCATTTTGCACCACATCCGCCGGACGATCATTGCGGGTGTGAAGAATTCCGGTCAGCGTGCCCTGAAGGGGAAGCCGAAGCAGACACTCTTTCCATTTTTCCAGCATCCCCTGCTCCTCTTCCACCGGCTGTGTCGTCGTCACCAGATCCACCAGAATCTCTTTTTCTTCTGTATTCGCCGCTTTTCTTACCAGCAGATGCCTCAGATACCCTGTATGGGACATTTTATGGAAAAAAGAGATTTCCCGCTGCCGGAAAAATGCAAGCGTCTCGTTTAAAATTTTCCCAAAATCTTCGTCTGCGATCTGACAGCCTTCCACCGTCACAATATCATAGAAGCTGCCCAGCCTGTGCATCCCAAGCTCCAACGGACCATCTTTGCAACTGTCTCCGAATGAAAATTCCATCTTATTCCGGTAGCCGTACCGGCGTGGGCTTTCTTTTATCCCCTGAAATTCATAAGTGTACCCGGTCACTGCCTGATCCAGAAGCTTTTTGACCTGCTGCTCTTTCAGACGCAGTTGCTCCTCGTAGGGCAAGGTCTGATAAGTACACCCGCCGCAGTCTGAAAAATGTCTGCAGACCGGTTCACATTCCATCGGAGCGTGTTTCAGCACTTCCAGAATACGGCCCTCTGCCTTTCCTTTGCGCACCTTTGTCACCTGATAGCGGACCATCTGACCCGGAATTCCATTTTTTATGGTAACGGTTCGATCCTCCGTCCGGATCTGCCCCTTGTTGGGAAACAAAACTTCTTCGATGATTCCCTCATAAATCTGTCCCTTTTTCATCGTTTGACCTCCATTGTCCTTTTATTCCATCCCTTATGATACCTGTTCTTCGGATCCCTTCTTGACCTCTTATGTGTCTTGCATTCCATCTTGTGTGCCGACCGGGTTATATTTCCCCAAATAACTCAAGTCTTCATCTGCTGCCCTCGATTTCCCGGACGTAACCACTGTCCTGCAGACTAAAAATTCATGCTAATTCTGATCAGAACACCAGGAGCTCTCCTGGATCTTTGTTGTTTCAAAATTCGTTCTTGTAGATCCTTAACCGCAGCTCCAAGACACCCTCCTGGATCTTTGTTGTTTCAATATGCAAATGACGATTTTGAAAAATCACTGCAGACGTACCACTCCTGGATCTTAGTGATTTGAAATTTCTGCTCCGACTCCCACTGTACACACACAGCCCCCTGTTCCTTACGGGGACTGCCGTGTGGAACAGGGGGCTGTGTGCTGCATCAACGACCCGAATCTTATTCTTCCGTTTTTTCAACTTTCTCGGTTTCTTCCTCTGCATCTTCTTCCTCATCGAAGAAGTCATCTTCAAAATCATCATCGAAGTCCTCATCAAAGTCTTCCAGATAATCCGGCGTGAAGAAACGGTAAACGGCATATGCAATACCCGCTACCGCGATCACTGCACCGACGACGATCAAAACCCACATCAGTGCATTCTGCTTTTTCTCTTCTTCCTTTTTGATGTGAAGCAGTTCACCAAGCATTTCATTAGTTTTCGCTGAATTGATAAAATCTTCTACACGGCTCATGGCGGATACCTCTTTTCTTGTATTTTCTTATACGGCAGTACCTGACCGGCACGATGTCGTCTAAGCGTAGTATACCATACTTTCCCGGAAAATACTATAGACTTTCTACTTTTTTCAATTTGGCAAAAGAAGCGAACATCTTCTTGATTCCCGCCCGGTCAAACTCTACTTTGACCTCAAAGTCTCTGCCTCCCTCTGTGATATCCAAAACGACACCCTCTCCGAATTTCACATGGGATACCCGGTCACCGACACCATAATCCAGCCGGTCTGCTTTCACCACCTGAAACTGCTTTGGATCAAAAGTCTTGGTGCGAAAGGCCTCTTTTGCTTTTGCATAAGCGCTGTCTGCCGGAACCTGCCGGACTTTTGGCTCCGGCGGCACTGCTGATCTCTGCCCGATCAGCTCTCTTGGTATCTCACGGACAAACCGGGACAGGTTGTTATAATGATTTTCTCCCCGGATCATGCGAACTCTCACCGCTGTAATCGTCAGTTCCTTCATGGCTCTGGTGATTCCCACATAGCAGAGTCTGCGCTCCTCTTCGATCTCTTCCATGGGGTTTTCCGCCGCAATGGACATATAGCTTGGGAAAATGCCATCCTCCATGCCCACCAGGCTGACATAGGGAAACTCCAGTCCCTTGGCACTGTGCAGGGTCATCAGAAGCACCCGGTTATCACCATCTTCCAGGCTGTCCACATCCGCCACCAGCGCAACCTCTTCCAGAAATTCACTTAAGTTCGGATCTTCGTTTCCCTCCTCATAGAGAACCGCCTTGCTGATCAGCTCGCCGATGTTGTCCAAGCGGGCCTGTGCTTCTTCCGTTCCTTCTTCTTCCAGACTTTTTGCATAACCGGTTTTCTCCAATACATCGCCGATCAGTTCTTCCAGAGACAAATCTGCAAGCTTCAGCCGCCACTCATGGATCATATGGACAAAGGGCTGAATCTTCAAAAATGCCTTGCCGATTCCCGGAATGGTCTTTGCATCCTCCAAAGCCTCAAAGAAACTAAGCCCCAGAGCATCCGCATGGGCCTGCACTTTGCCGATCGTTGTGGCACCAATGCCCCGCTTTGGTACATTGATAATCCGGTGCACCGCCAGATCATCCTTCCCATTATCAATGGTTTTTAAATAGGCAAGTACATCTTTGATTTCTTTCCTGGAATAAAAATTCACTCCGCCCACGATCTTATAAGGGATGTTGGCCATCAAAAATTTTTCTTCAAAAGCCCGGGACTGCGCATTTGTCCGGTAAAGCACTGCAAAGTCCCGGTATTGTGCCTTGTCTGCATGCACCTTTTTCTGAATTTCCCTGGTGATGTACTCAGCCTCCTCGTACGCATTCTGAAGATGTTGAAAGATGATTGACTCTCCCTTTTCATTCTCAGTCCAGAGAGCCTTTTCTTTTCTTCCCCGGTTATGACCAATCACACCGTTGGCCGCATCCAGGATATTCTGGGTGGAGCGGTAATTCTGCTCGAGTTTGATCACCGTAGTATCCGGAAAGACCCGCTCAAAATTCAGGATATTGTCAATATTGGCCCCCCGGAATTTATAGATCGACTGGTCGTCATCTCCGACCACACAAAGATTCTGGTATTTTTTTGCCAAAAGGCTCACCAGCTTAAACTGTACCGTGTTGGTATCCTGATATTCATCCACCAGTATATACCGAAAACGCTCCTGATAATAGTCTAGTATATCAGGACAGCTCTCGAACAGTTCCACCGTCTTCACCAGCAGATCATCAAAATCCAGCGCATTGTTTTTCTTTAATTCTTTCTGATACTCCAGATAGACTTCTGCGATCTTTTCCTGCCGGAAATCCCCCCGTGCAGCCAGGCGAAATTCCTCCGGTGAGATATACTCATCCTTCGCATGGGAAATGACGTTCAGAAGCATCCGTTCTTTGTACATCTTGGTGTCCAGCTGCAGACGGCGACAAACGTCTTTCATGACCGTCTTCTGGTCTTCGGTATCATAGATGGTAAACTTCTGGTCGTATCCCAACCGGTCAATATAGCGGTGCAGAATCCGCACACAGGTAGAATGAAATGTGCTGATCCAGATACTTTCCGATCCAATGCCCACGATCCTGTCCACCCGCTCCCGCATCTCCCCGGCGGCTTTATTGGTAAAGGTAATGGCCAGGATATTCCAGGGATTTACCCCGCACTCATCGATCAGGCGGGCAATCCGGTAGGTCAGTACCCTTGTCTTCCCGCTCCCGGCACCGGCCAGGATCAGAAGCGGCCCTTCCTGATGCAGCACCGCCTTCTGCTGTTCCTGATTCAAAAGTTCCAGATAATTCATTTTCTATGTAACCTCTCCCCTCTGTGTCCGATCTCATTTCCGATGTACTGACCGCATTATATTCAGTCAAGCCTCCGTGCCGGCATTTACCTTTTGCTGCTTATATGTAACCATTTTTCTACAGAACCAGCGATGGCGCAGTATATACCCTTGCGCCCAGCTCACTGTTCAGCATATAGAGGCTTTTGGGATCATCACCAAATAATTCGTATTTTTTTATCAGGCTGTCTGCATTATTTTCCTCTTCTCCCTGTTCCTTGACAAACCAGTCCAGAAACTGCATGGTCCGAAAATCTTTGACCGAATGCGCTGCATCGTACAGATCATGGATCAGGCTGGTCACATACTGTTCATGCCTAAACCCCTCTGTCAGAACCTCTTTTACCGTCCCAGGCGCAACCTCCGGTTTTCCGATGGCAGCAAACACCGGTCTTTCTCCATTATTCAGCAGATACTGTACAAAGAGCATGGCATGATCCCGCTCTTCCTGAGCCTGCACCTTGTACCAGTTTCCAAAACCGTCCAGTCCCTGATCATAGCAAAGACCGGAAAAATCCAGATACAGATACGCTGAATAAAATTCTTTGTTCACCTGTTGATTCAATAATTCTACCACTTTTTTGTCTAACATATGTTCCTCCTAATCATCCCTTCGACATTCTTTTTATTATACGACGACTTTCATACCCTGTAAAGGGCCGATTGCGGTTGCGGTTTATGCCTCTTTGCTTTTCACGCGCCTCCGAAGGATCTGTCCCTGCACAGATTCCCAGTCCCAAAAGCCCCGTTCTGAGGCGCCGCCTTTCAGGCCCGGACCGCCCAGCGCATTTTGGTGGATCTGGCCCGGCTGTTCTTTGCACATTCTTCTGCAGAAGGGCGGACCGCTTCTCTGGCAATCTCACGGTACAGCCCCTCCCGCTGATACTTTTTAAAGGATTTCTTGACCAGCCGGTCCTCCCCGGAGTGGAATGTCAGGATCGCCGCCCGGCCTCCCGGCCGCAGTACCCCCGGAAGCTTTTCCAGGAAAGTGTACAATGCCTCATACTCGCTGTTCACATCGATGCGCAGGGCCTGAAATGTCCGCTGGCAGGACTTTTTCCACGTCTCCTTCTGCTGAGCAGCCGGAAGGAACGAAAGGGCGGCCTCGATGGCCCCTCGAAGCTGAAGGGTCGTTTCGATCTTAGCTCCCCTCTTTCGGGTGCGGATTATCTCTGCTGCAATCTCCTTTGCATAGGGTTCATCCGCATTTTCCAGCAGCATCCCAAAAAGCTCTTCTTCACTGATTTCCTGAAGACGTTCGGCTGCGCTGATGCCTTTTTGCTGGTTCATCCGAAGATCCAGCGGCCCCTCCGTCTTATAGGAAAAGCCCCGCCTGGGATTATCGATCTGCATGGAGGAAACCCCCAGGTCCGCCAGCACAAAGTCAAAGCCGCCGGCCTCTTCTGCCACCTGATCCACATCTGCAAAATTCATCAGACGGACGCTTAAAATCTCTTCCCCGTAGCCAAGCTCCCGAAGCCTTTTGGCGGTCTTCCAGGACTCATCCGGGTCCACATCCAGCCCGTAGAGATGGCCTTTTCCTTCCAGACATCCAAGCATCTGCCGGGTATGTCCCCCATAGCCAAGCGTCGCGTCCAGACCAGTCTGTCCCGGCCGGATCTGCAGAAAATCCAGAATCTCTTTTACGCAGATGGAGATATGCATTCCCGCCGGAGTGCTCCCTTTTCGGATCACCTTCTCAATCGTGTCTGCATACCGTTCCGGCTGCAGCTCCTTGTATTTTTCCTGATAGCTTCTTGGATGCGTCCCTTTGTAGCGGACACGCCGCTTATGGGTACCCTCCTGCTTTTGATTTTGTTCCATCATACGCTCCTGTTCTTCCTTATGCTTTTGCACCAAATTCTCTCCCGATGCAATAGTTGATCACGGACTCCATCTGCGGCGACACCCATTTATCCCGGTGGTAAAGCAGCTGCTTCCAGATCTCAATCTCAAAATCCTCCACCATAAGGCAGGAAAGCCTTCCTTCTTCCACTTCCTTCGCCGTCACATAATCCGGCAGATAGGAGATGCCCACTCCCTGTTCTGCCAGAGAACACAAAAGCCTGGTGCTGCCCATCTCCAGCACCGGCTGAATCTCCAAAGACATGGCTGCCAGCTTTTCATCCATAAGCCTTCGGTAGCTCATGCCCTTTTCCGTCAGCACAAAATCTTCCTGTACCAGATCCCGCACAGATACCCATCCTCTGCTGCACAGCGGATGGTCAGGCGCCGCCACAAAATGCATGCCCACCTGCTCCTCCCGCACGATCACATACTCGGTATTATAGATGTGATTGTCCAGTGTCAGAATCGCGTCCGCCTCATTGTGGTCGATCAGCCGGAACATCTCCTCGGTTCCGGTGGCGATGATCTTAAGCGTGATCCCCGGATACCGGCTCCGAAAATCCGCAAATCCTTCCTCCAGGAGAGAATCGCACAGAGAATCCGGCACTGCCAGCCGAAAATGTCCTGCCACTTCCCTGTCATCCTGCATGCCCCGCTTTAGTTCCTGGGTCAGCTTACTGATCTGATGTGCGTACCGAAGCACATCCCTGCCCTGCTCTGTCAAAGCAATGGTATGATTCACCCGTTCAAAAAGCTGTGCGTTCAGTTCCGTCTCCAGCTGTTTGATCTGAAAAGAGACCGTGGACTGGGAATAGCCCAGAATCCTGGCCGCTTTGGTGAAGCTGTTCTTTTCCGCCACATGAATAAAGGTAATCAGATTTTTAATATCCATTTTTTTAATCCTATGTATCGTCATTATCAATTTTACAGATACCTGTTTCTACTATATACTAAAAGGAAAAGAAATGCAAATGATATGGGGGATAAGAGTACAATGACTGTTTTTCGATTCGTATACTGGATTCTGTGGGGAGACTTGATCACGATCCCGCTTCCGGGGGGAAGCACCCTGGGACTTTCGCTTCTGGTACTGCTTTTGATTCCATCCGGAATCTACTTTATGGTCCGCACCCGGTTCCTTTTGTTCCGGCGCTTTGGGGACATGCTGAAAATCGCGGTGGAAAAGAAAACTTCCACTCAGAAACATTCCATCTCCGGCCTTCAGGCTCTGATCATCTCCACCGCCACCCGGGTGGGCATGGGCAACCTTGTAGGAGTCGTGGCTGCCATCAGCATCGGCGGTGCAGGTGCTGTCTTCTGGATGTGGGTCACGGCTCTCCTTGGGTCTTCCACCGCCTTTGCAGAAGCCACTCTGGCGCAGATCTACAAAGAAAAAGACCCCCTCTACGGCGGATACCGGGGTGGTCCTGCTTATTATATTCATCATTTTTTTGTGAAGGAAGAAGGCAAAAAAAAGCGCTCCGTCATCGCTGTGCTGTTTGCCATATCCGGTCTGATCTGCTGGTGTGGTATCAGTCAGGTGATCGGAAACTCCGTCTCCTCTGCTTTTAAAAATGCATTCCACATTCCGCCTGTCTGGACGACGGCTGTACTGGTGCTGATCGCCGCAGTGATTGTCCTTCGCAGAGACGCCACGGTCAAAGTTCTGGATATCATCGTTCCGATCATGGCAGGTTTTTATTTCCTGCTGACCTTGATCATCATCGTTATGAATATCGGCCAGCTTCCGGCGGTCTTTTCCCGCATCTTCTCGGAAGCTTTCGGGCTTCGCCAGGCAGCAGCCGGCGGTTTTGGCGCTGTCCTCATGAATGGTGCCAAAAGAGGCCTGTTCTCCAACGAGGCCGGTAGCGGCAGCGCTCCCTGTGCGGCGGCGGCGGCCGATATCAGTCATCCGGCCAAGGAAGGGCTTCTGCAGGCTTTTGGCGTCTTCATCGACACCATCGTGATCTGCAGCTGCTCTGCCATGATCATGCTTCTGACCCCCCAGTCCATGACGCAGGGGCTGGAAGGCATGGACCTTCTGCAGCAGGCTATGAACTATCATATGGGAAGCTTCGGCGTGATCTTCATCGCGGTCGTCCTGTGGCTGTTCAGCTTCTCCACCTTCATCGGCATCCTCTTTTACGCAAGGCCCAACGTGGCCTACCTCTTCGGAGACAACTGGCTGTCCCAGACTCTCTACAAGCTTTTAGCCCTTGTGATGCTTTTTATCGGCGGGCTGGCTGCCTACACCTTTGTGTGGGATCTGGGAGATGTAGGCATCGGACTTATGACTATTTTTAATATGATTGCCCTGATTCCCATGTCGGGGCAGGCGCTTGCGTCCCTCAAAGAGTATGAACGCACCCGCAAATAATCGAATTGCTTTCCGATAGCCGTGCGCCACAAGGGCACTAACAGCTCACCTTCAAAAATTGCGCCCGTCCGTGGAGCTTCAGCGGAATCGAGTCCGCCGGCACGAAGATGCAGTCTCCCTTGAAGAAATGAAGCATCTCCTCGTCTCCGAACAAAGTCCCGCATCCGTCGATGCACAAAAGGACCTGGAAGGAATTGCTGTCGGTCTGAAAATCCGCCATCTCCCGGCATCGCTCTGTATTGATGAGCTGGCGCTCCGCCTGAAAATATTTGCAGCGGCACAGAAGTTCTGTGGCGCTGCCATTTTGATATCGCAGCACCCGCATGGGCTGTCTGGGCGAGCGGCTTCCCTTCCGGTTGGCCACCGCCAGCGCTTTGTCTATGTGCAGCTCTCTGGTCCGGCCGTTTTTGTCAGTCCGGTTGTAATCATACATCCGGTAGGTGAGATTAGAACTCTCCTGAATCTCCGCGATCAGCACACCTGCACCGATCGCGTGAACGGTCCCTGCTTCGATATAGAACAGATCATCTTTCTGTACTTTTATTTTCTGCAGATATTTTTCCACCGTCCCTGTCTCCAGGCTTTTTTTCAGCATCTCCCTGCTGATATCATGATAAAATCCGTAGACCAGCTTCGCATCCCCGGCTGCATCCAGTACATACCACATCTCCGACTTTCCAAGAGAACCCTGCTCATGAATTCTGGCATACTCGTCGTCAGGATGCACCTGCACGGACAGATCCTGCCTGGCATCGATGAATTTGATCAGGATCGGAAGCTCTCCCTGGGTTCTTGGATGCGTTCCCAAAAATTCCGGATGTTCCTTAAGCACCTCCGACAAAAGCTTTCCCTGAAACATGCCGCTGACCACCCGGCTTGGGCCGTCCGGGTGCGTGGAGCACTCCCAGGTCTCGGCCAAAGGTTCCAGGTCGATCTCTTTGGAAAAGTCATCTTTCAGCCGGGTTCCGCCCCACAGATAATCCTTCCCCGCCGGCTTCAGCAGAAACGGATGTGTTTTTTTCGTATCAGTCTTCCAGCTCATATTTCTTTTTGTCATGAACACTGATCTCCCTGCCAAGCTGCACTTCGATGACTTTCAGCTCCGTATCCGCGATCAGTGTATGGCGGCACCCTGCCTGCATGGTCACCACATCTCCTGCTTTCACCGGCTGCTCCATCCCATCCACGATGCTTCTGCCCTTTCCGGAGATCACCGTCCAGACCTCATCCCTTCGCTCATGGCTGTGATAATTCATCCGATGTCCTTTGTTCAACGTCACCTTAATGGTCATGCTTTCATCTTCCACATCCAGCACCCGGAAGCTTCCCCAGGATTTCTCCGCGAACATGATCTGCTGATCGATTTTGTCCACATAGGGCTTGATGTAGCTGGACTGCTCCTTGTCCGATACCAGAATTCCCTCCGGACTTGCAGAAACCACCAGATCCTTCAGTCCCATGCAGAGCACCGGCACATCCAGCTCGTTGATCACGTGGACATTCTCACACTGTTCGTTTAAGATGGTTTTTCCGATGGAGGGCTCTTCCATGGCCTCGGTCAGGGTATTCCAGGTACCCAGATCCTTCCACTCCCCGGCAAAGCGCATCACCTGAATCTTCTCTTCTTTTTCCACCACCGCATAGTCAAAACTGATCTTCTCCAAAGTGTCGTATTTGCCGAACAGATCCTGATAGTCGGTAAAACTGAGAAGCTCGTGGGCTTTCTTCAGTACATACCCCAGTTTGTAGGCAAAGACGCCTCCGTTCCAGAGAGCACCCTTTTCCATATAGACTTTCGCCGTCGATGCATCCGGCTTTTCCTTGAAGGTGGACACAGAACTTACCTGCCCCTTGTCCGCCGGAATGATATAGCCATATTTCTCGCTTGGATAGGTGGGCTCGATGCCCATCAGCACCAGGTTTGCCTCTCCGCCTTCTGCCAGAGCCCCCAGCTCTCTCAAGGCCGCAAAGTAGTCTTCTCCCACATAAGGATCCACAGGACAGACCACAACGGCCTCCTCCTCTCCCACTCCCTGCACATCGTGAAGGTAGGCGCTGGCCAGGGCAATGGCCGGAAAAGTATCTCTTCTGCATGGTTCCACGGAGATCCCCACATGCTCCCCAAGCTGGTTGTGGATGGCTGACACCTGGGTCTTGGAGGTGGCGATGGTCACTGTGGCGTCCGTATCCACCTTTTTAATCTGGCGGTATACCCGCTGAACCATGGATTCATAATCCCCTTCCGGTGTCTGAAAGATTTTGATAAACTGCTTGGAACGGACGTCATTGGACAGGGGCCAGAGCCGTTTTCCGGAGCCCCCGGATAAAAGTACCAGATTCATAATCTTACCTCTCTGCTCTCATGGGATTGTTTAAAAAGTCTTCATAGGAGAGACGAATTCCGTCCCGAAGTTCGGTCTTGTAGGTCCAGCCCAGGGCCGCACTTTTTGATACATCCAAAAGCTTGCGCGGCGTACCGTTTGGTTTGCTTGTATCCCAGCGAATCTCTCCTTTGTATCCGATGACCTCTGCCACCAGTTCTGTCAGCGCCTTGATGGTCAGTTCCTTTCCGGTACCTGCGTTCACCGTCTCGTTGCCGCTGTAATGGTTCATCAAAAAGACACACAGGTCCGCCAGATCATCCACATACAGAAATTCTCTAAGCGGGCTGCCATCCCCCCAGCAGGTCACATAAGGAAGATTCTGCTCCTTGGCCTCGTGGAACCGGCGGATCAGAGCCGGAAGCACATGACTGTGGGTCGGATGGTAGTTGTCATTGGGTCCGTACAGATTGGTCGGCATCACGGATATATAATCGGTCCCGTACTGCCTGTTTAAAAATTCACAATATTTAAGACCTGAGATCTTCGCCAGCGCGTAGGCCTCGTTGGTCTTCTCAAGCTCAGAAGTCAGAAGGCAGCTCTCCTTCATAGGCTGCGGCGCCATCCGGGGATAAATGCAGGAAGAACCAAGAAACTGAAGCTTCTTGCAGCCGTTTTTCCAGGCCGAGTGAATCACATTCATCTCCAGAATCATATTGTCATACATAAAGTCTGCCAGCGCATCCTGGTTGGCCACGATGCCGCCCACCCTGGCCGCCGCCAAAAAGACATAATCCGGCTTTTCTCTGGCAAAAAAATCTTCCACCTGATCCTGGCGGCACAGATCCAGCTCCTTATGGGTGCGGGTGATCACATGCTCATATCCCTGCCGTTTCAGCTCTCTTATAATCGCAGAGCCTACCATTCCCCGGTGGCCTGCCACATAGATTTTTCCGTCTTTCTCCATCATGATCTTGTGCACCCCTCTACTTTACTTTCTGCATGGCCGCTTCTCTTCTGGCCAGCTCCCGGTCGTGCTTTGCCATAATCTGCACCAGTTCTTCATAACTGGTTTTCTGAGGATCCCAGCCCAGGACAGTCCTGGCCTTCGTAGGATCTCCCCAGAGGTTGTCCACATCGGTGGGACGGAACCACTCCGAATTGACGCACACCAGCATCCGTCCGGTGGCCGCATCATAGCCTTTCTCCTCAAGCCCTGTCCCCTCCCAGCGCAGGGTGATGCCGTTGGCTGCAAAAGCCCGCTCGGTAAAGTCCCGGACTGTGTGCTGTTCTCCGGTGGCAATCACAAAGTCTTCCGGCGTTTCATGCTGCAGAATCATCCACATGCACTCCACATAATCTTTGGCGTAACCCCAGTCCCTGAGAGAATCCATATTGCCAAGCTCCAGATGGTCCTGCAGGCCTTCTGCGATTCTTCCGGCAGCCAGGGTGATTTTTCTGGTCACAAAATTTTCTCCCCGGCGCTCGGATTCATGATTAAACAAAATGCCGTTCACCGCGAACATTCCATAGGCCTCCCGGTACTCTTTGGTAATCCAGAAGCCATACTGCTTGGCCACCGCATAGGGGCTGTAGGGATGAAAGGGCGTTGTCTCTCTTTGGGGCACTTCCTCCACTTTTCCGTACAGTTCGGAAGTAGAGGCCTGATAAACCTTCGTCTTTTGGGCCAGTCCCAGAATCCGAACGGACTCTAAGATCCGCAGTACGCCGATGGCATCCACCTCCCCGGAATACTCCGGCACATCAAAGGACACCTGCACATGGGACTGCGCCGCCAGATTGTAAATCTCATCCGGCTGAACCAGAGCGATGACCCGCATCAGGGAGGAAGAGTCTGACAGATCTCCGTCGTGCAGCTTTACCGCATGCTTTGCCAGCAGATGGTCAATGCGGGAGGTGTTTGCAAGAGACGCCCGTCTTGTGATTCCGTGCACCTCATATCCTTTCTCCAGCAAAAACTCTGCCAGATAAGAGCCGTCCTGCCCGGTAATTCCAGTAATCAATGCTTTTTTTGTCATTCTTAATTATTCCTCAGCTTTCCATTTCTACAGTTTACCCTCCGTGGACAAGAAACACACGGTTTGGCACCGCAGATTTGCGTAAATTCCCTTGTCCGCTGTGGGTAGTGTACTCATTTTCTGACATTCTAATAAAAAAAAGAAGGAAATTTAAGAGAGAATCTTGGAAAGTGCTAGCATTATATTGACTTTTTCGTTATAATAACAAAATAAATACCCGCAAAGGAGGTTTTTTCATGGATCACGCTTCTTTGTTTCACGGCAGCCTGGTCACCACAAGCCGCATCCTGTACACCCCGTCCGCCTTTGCCAAGACGAACCTTATTCACCTGCAGGAAACCGGTTCCCTGAAAGCAAAAAAGCCCCATACCAGCCGCCGGGAAAATCTCGCTTCCTACCTCTTCTTCTGTGTGCTGTCCGGCTATGGCACGCTGAAATACGAAGGAAAAACCTGTCCTTTAAAAACCGGAGACTGCGTCTTTTTGGACTGCCGGAAAGCCTATTCCCACCGGACCTCCGACGATCTGTGGCAGCTTGCCTGGGTCCATTTCTACGGCCCTAATATGGGAAGTATCTATGACAAATATACCGAGCGGGGAGGACGTCCGTGCTTTCATCCGGTCAGCCTGAAGCCTTACGAGGCCATTCTGACCGAACTTTACGAGATCGCCTCGGCCCAGGACTATGTGAGGGATATGCGGATCTTTGAGAAACTTGCTGCTCTTTTGACCCTTCTGATGGAGGAAAGCTGGAACCCGGAGGCTAAAAAACACATCGCTCCCAAACGGCAGAATCTGCAGGAAGTAAAAGAATATCTGGATCTGCACTACGCAGAAAAAATCCCGCTGGACCTTCTGGCAGAGTCTTTCTATATCAATAAATTCTACTTAACCCGCATCTTCAAGGAACAGTTCGGCATCTCCATCAACAGTTACCTGCTGCAGATCCGGATCACCCACGCCAAGCAGCTTCTGCGCTTCACCGATCAGACCGTGGAGACCATCGGCCGGGAATGCGGCATTGAAGATGCCAACTATTTTTCCCGGATCTTCAAAAAGATCGAAGGCATCTCTCCCGGAGAATTCCGCCGGATGTGGCGTTCCTGACCATTTCTGATCACCCGTGCATTTGACAGCAGCCAAAGGAGGTGCATGCCCTATGAAACTTCCGGGATATCATTCCTCCGGACAGTTCGCCCGCATGGCCGGCGTATCCGTCCGGACCATCCGTTTTTATGACAAGCAGAACATTCTCAAGCCATCTTATGTCAACCATTCCGGAGCACGCTTTTACACCGATTCCGATCTGGCCCGGCTTCAGCAGATTCTCCTCTTAAAATATCTTGGATTTTCTCTGGACGACATCCGGGAGATGACCATCGGCAACACCGATTACCATCTGCTGAAAAATTCGCTGAACCTTCAGAAGAAGCTTATCCAGGACCGGATCGAACAGATGCAGCTGGTGGAAAGTGCCATCGAAAACACGGTCCGTGCCATCGAAGACGAGCATCAGATCGACTGGAGCCATATGCTGGACCTGATCCATCTGACCGGCATGGAAAAAAGTTTCAAGCTTCAGTACCAAAATGCCACCAATATCTCCGCCCGGATCCGTCTGCACCGGGATTATTCGCGCAACCCTCAGGGATGGTTTCCCTGGATCTACGAACAGTGCTGTATCACAGAGGATATGAACGTGCTGGAGGTCGGATGCGGAAACGGCGCCCTCTGGACCGAGAACCTCTCCCGTCTGCCAAGGAACGCCCATATCACCCTGTCGGATATCTCAGAAGGAATGCTTCGGGATGCCAGGCGCAATATCGGTCCTCAGGACTCCCGCTTTTCATTCCGTGCCTTTGACTGTGCCCGGATCCCCTTCCCGGACCAGAGCTTCGACCTGGTGATCGCCAACCATGTTCTTTTTTACTGCAAAGATCTGCTGCACAGCTGCAGGGAAATCCGCAGAGTCTTAAAGCCGGGCGGCCGTTTTCTGTGCAGCGCCTACGGGCGGGACCACATGAAAGAGATCAGTGAACTGGTGCAGCAGTTTGACCGTCATATCGTTCTTTCTGCTGAAAAACTGTATGAAAATTTCGGGTTAGAAAATGGCAGAGACATTCTTTTATCCTGCTTTCCGAAAGCAGACTGTTTTCACTACGAAGATTCCATCATTCTGGACCGGCCGGAACCCCTGATCGAATATATCCTCTCCTGTCATGGCAACCAGAATCAGATCCTTTTGGACCGGTACAAAGAATTTCTAGCATTTACCCAGCGAAAAACGGCCCATGGGTTTCCGATTACGAAAAATGCCGGAATCTTCCTTTGTTATGCATAATCCAAAGAAAACTACAAATTTTATAAATAATAAAAAAAGTGCTTGAAGGTAACCTTACGTCATCTTTTATACTGTAGCTGTAAACAAACAGAGAAGCATTTTTTTATGGAGAGGAACAGAACATGAGTCAAACCACCATTATCGTAACCGGCGGAGCCGGATTTATCGGAAGCAACTTTATCTTTCACATGTTAAAAAAATATCCCGATTACCGGATCATCTGTCTGGACTGCCTGACCTATGCGGGAAACCTGTCCACGCTGCAGCCGGTTATGGACAACCAGAACTTCCGTTTTGTAAAAGAGAGCATCACAGACCGGGAAGCCGTCTACCGGCTTTTTGAGGAGGAACATCCGGATATGGTTGTAAACTTCGCCGCTGAGAGCCATGTGGACCGTTCCATTGAGAATCCCCAGGTCTTCCTTGACACCAATATCATCGGCACCTCCGTCCTGATGGACGCCTGCCGCAAATACGGCATCACACGCTATCATCAAGTGTCCACCGATGAAGTATACGGAGACCTGCCTCTGGACCGGCCGGATCTTTTCTTCACAGAAGAAACCCCTATCCACACGTCCAGCCCCTATTCTTCCAGCAAGGCTGCCGCCGATCTTCTGGTCCTGGCCTATCACCGCACTTATGGTCTGCCCGTGTCCATCAGCCGCTGCTCCAACAACTACGGACCCTATCATTTCCCGGAGAAGCTGATCCCGCTGATGATCGCCAATGCCCTGAATGACAAACCTCTCCCGGTCTACGGAGCAGGTGAAAATGTCCGGGACTGGCTGTATGTGGAAGACCACTGCAAGGCCATCGACCTGGTGATCCACAAAGGGCGCGTGGGCGAAGTCTACAACATCGGCGGACACAATGAGATGAAAAACATCGACATCGTAAAGATCATCTGCAAGGCACTTGGAAAGCCGGAGAGTCTGATCACCTATGTCACCGACCGCAAGGGACACGACATGCGCTATGCCATCGACCCGACCAAAATTCACGCAGAACTTGGATGGCTTCCGGAGACGAAGTTCGCGGACGGAATCCAGAAGACGATACAGTGGTATCTGGACAACAAAGAGTGGTGGGAGACCATTATCTCCGGAGAATATCAGAATTATTACGAAAAAATGTACGGGAACCGGTAAGGACCCGTTTTCAGAACGCCGGTTTCAAAAGCGAATGCACTGCTTTTGATGCTGCGACGATCTGATTTTCAGAAAATGCAGAACAGACTGGGATAACAACGTGAGATTATATATATTTTAGGAGGAAATGAGATGAAGGTATTTGTAACCGGAGTGGGCGGACAGTTGGGGCATGATGTGATGAACGAGCTGGAAAAGAGAGGGTATGAGGGCATCGGCTCAGACCTGGCAGAGGTGTACAGCGGAATCCAGGACGGGAGTGCGGTGACGAAGATGCCCTATGTGTCTATGGACATCACGGACAAGCATTCTGTAGAAGAGATTCTCACCAAATACCGTCCGGATGTGGTGGTCCACTGCGCGGCCTGGACCGCTGTGGACATGGCGGAGGATGATGATAAGGTAGAAAAAGTACGCCTGGTCAATGCAGTCGGAACTGAAAATATCGCTCTGGCCTGTGCGGCACTGGACTGCAAGATCGTCTACCTGTCCACGGACTATGTTTTCGACGGTCTGGGGGAAGAACCCTGGCAGCCGGACTGCAAGGATTACAAACCTTTGAACGTTTACGGACAGACCAAGCTGGAGGGCGAGCTTGCTGTGGCCAACCATGTGAAAAAGCATTTTATCGTCCGTATTGCCTGGGTCTTTGGCGTAAACGGCAAAAACTTTATCAAGACGATGTTAAATCTGGGCAAAACCCATGACCGGCTCACCGTTGTCAACGACCAGATCGGTACGCCCACCTACACCTTCGACCTGGCACGGCTTTTGGTGGACATGCTGGAGACAGAAAAATACGGTTATTATCATGCCACCAACGAAGGCGGTTATATTAGCTGGTATGAGTTCACCAAGGAAATTTTCCGCCAGGCTTTCGCACTTGGACACCCGGAATACAGCGAAGACCGGATCTGTGTCGTCCCGGTCAGCACAGAAGAATACGGCGCTTCCAAGGCCAAGCGCCCCTTTAACTCCCGGCTGGATAAAAGCAAGCTGACAGAAAACGGTTTTACCCCCCTTCCCACCTGGCAGGATGCGCTGCAGCGCTATCTGCAGGAAGTTCTGTAATTCTGTTTTCCATGCCGCAAAGGGGAAGGCAGCCATGTGATCATGACGCCTTCCCCTTTGCCAAACAGCCCCCGGCCTTCTTCCTTCTTTATTTCTGATATATTTTTTGTATGGTCTTTACGAAATTTAAGTCTTTGGCACTCAAAGTACGATTCTGATTGGTGACAAGTGCGGTAGTGCTTTTGACTGTCTCTTCCAGAGCAAGCACTTTCACACCGGTACTTTGTATACTCTCCGCCAGTTTTTTCATCATCAAAGATACTGCCAGCCCTTTTTCAATGATCTTCGTCGTATATTCCGCTCTGCCATTCAGATAACAGTATAAATCCGGACGAAAGCCTGCCTTTTTACAGGCTTCCATCGATATATTATACAAATCTGCAGCCAGATTCGGCAGAATAAATTTTTCTTTCCGGCATTCCGAAAGACGCACTTTTTCTCTGTCCGCCAAAACATGATTCGCAGATACCACAACAGCCAGCTCATCCTGTACCAACGGCCACTGCATATAGGATTCTTTATCGAGATAATTGGTTCTCACAATGCCAAAATCCACTTTCCTCTGCATCAACGCTGCAAAGATCTGCATGCTCTCGCTTTCATAGATGTTAACGCTGATATTGGGATAAGACATCTGAAATTTTATGATGTAATCAATGATTTTATAATAACTGAGTACTGGTATCGTATACAAAGCAATACTTTCCTTTCTTCCGCATACCATATTGTTGATATCATCCTGCATTGCATCATAGGTATCCAGCATTTTCATCGCATGTTCGTAAAAGTTCCGGCCTACCATTGTCAGAACTACCTTCTTGGCAGTTCGCTCAAACAGCTTTGCCCCAAGCTCATCTTCCAGTGCCATGATTTTCTTCGAAACAGATGACTGTGAAATGCAGTACTCGTGAGCTGTCTCTGAAAAACTTCTTAGATCAGCTACTGAAACAAAATACCGAAGCTGCATGATGTCCATATCCCAATACCTCTCAATATTTCCTCCTTTGATCACGGATTTACCCAGTTTTTCGGACTCCTCCCTTCCAGCACATCCGTAATGACCTGCGCTCCGAACATGCTGATTGCATCATAAGTTTCATATGTTTCCGCCCCGCTGTGGGGGGTCGCAACCACATGTTTCAGCGAAAAGAGCGGGTTATCTTCATTTGTTGGTTCTTCCTCAAATACATCCAGTCCGGCGCCTGCAATCTCTCCGTTTACAAGTGCTTCGTACAATGCCCCCTCGTCTACAACAGAACCCCTTGCAATATTGATCAGAATCGCAGAATTTTTCATCTTTCTGAACTGATCTTTCCCAAACATTCTGACGGTTTCCGGAAGTGCCGGCACATGGATCGTAACGATGTCACATTTTTCTAAAACCGTGTCCAGGTCCGCTAGTTCCACACCTAAACCTTCGGCTTTTTTTACATCTCCATAAGGATCCACCGCATATAATCGTTCCGGTTCATATGCCCGAAAAAGCCTTGCAGCATACTGAGCGGTGGCTCCAAAGCCAATCAGGCCAATCGTTTTTCCATGAATTGTATGTCCCATGGCTCTTGACCACCCTCCGCTTCGGATGCTTTTTTCCAGCTCTCTCATATTTCGGTAAACCCCAAGTACGAGTGCCAATGTAAGTTCTGCCACCGAATCCGCATTTTGTCCCCTGGCATTTGCCACCTTCACCCCTTTTTCTTTGGCGTATTCCAGATCAATGTTGTCCAGTCCTACGCCAAATTTTACAAGTACCTTCAGTTCCGGTGCCAGATCCAGAATTTCCCGGGAATAAACTTCACATCCCACCAAGGCCCCCGAGACCTCCGGCACCAGCTGTTTCAGCTCTTCCTGGGTAAACGGCCGGTCAAAGGTATTTTCTATAACTTCATAACCCTTTTTTTCAAGAAATTCCTTTGCACGCTTTCCATATACTGAAAAATTTGTTCCTCCAATCAGTATCTTGTGTTTCATCCTTTTTATTCCACCCATTTCATAATTTTCTCAAATCCATCTTTGAACGTTTCTTCCTGATCTTTTGTAAGATCCATCAGGGGACTTCGCATATGTCCGGCATCTATGCCTCTCATACGAAGCCCTGCCTTCATATATGCCATGGCGCTGCCCTCGCCCAGGCACAAAGTTTTCCAGGCTTCCATTACTCTTTCCTGCTGTTTCTTTGCCAGGTCCATATCATTTTTTCGGACTGCTTTCATCGCATCCGTGAAAATCTCCGGAAAAACATTGGCGCATCCGCTGATTACCCCATCACACCCTGCTGCCACAGATGGGAAAAGAAGATGGTCCGCGCCCTGAATGACTGAAAATTTACCGCCAAGCACCTTTGTGTACTCAATCGTCCTTCTCAGATCCGGCAGACTGTATTTTATCCCCACAATATTCGAACAGCAGCTCGCAAGCCTCTCACAGCTTTGCACCGTAAGATCATTGCCGGACAACTGGGGAATATTATACAGATAGATCGGAAAATCTTCCGGTACACTACGGGCGACCTCCTGAAAATAGGCTTCCATTTCCCTTTGATTCACGTTAAAGTAAATGGGTGTGACAACGCCAATTCCGTCTGCCCCTGCATCTGCTGCATGCACAGCCAGTGTCTGTGTGTCCTTTAAAGACATACAGCCAACATGAACAAAAACCGGACAGCGCCCGTTGGCCTCCTCTATGACTGCTTCGGCTGTTTTCTTCCGTTCTTCCACGGTCATATGGTTCATCTCGCCCGTCGTCCCCGTAGGATACAGACAGTCAATTCCTTTTTCAATCAAAAAAGCGGTCAGTCTTTTTACCTGACTTAGATTCACGGTTCCTTTCTCATCAAAAGGAGTCACCATTGCCGGTATGATACCATATAATTTTTTCATGCGTTCCTATCCTTTCACAGCTCCTGCTGTCATTCCCGTAATAATATATTTCTGTAAAAATACAGAGATCAAAAGAATCGGTATTGTTATAATCACCGCCGCTGCCATCAGGCAGGCCCAGTCCACATCCGTATAAGACATAAACTGAAAGACTGCCGTCGGAAGCGTTCTTGTGTCATTGGTACATAAAATCAATGCAAAGATAAAATTATTCCATGAAAATATAAATGATAAAATGGTTGCTGTCAGAACCGCCGGCGATGCCAGCGGCAGCAATATCTTTACAAAGGTTCCCATATGAGAACAGCCGTCCATCCAGGAAGCCTCTTCCAGTTCCCGGGGCATTGTCTCAAAAAACGGAATCATAATCCATACAATCATTGGCAAAGCCACCAAAAGATGAACCAGCACCAGAGAAGTATACGTCCCCGTCAGCCGCAGACGATTAAATAATATATACCATGGCACCAGAAACGAAATAGCCGGTATGATCCGAATCACCAGAATAACCGCTGAAAAACCGGACATTTTTTCCCTCGCGATTACATAGGACGCCGGAAGTCCAAACAAAAGTGCCAGCATTGTGGATAAAACCGCAATCAGCATGCTGTTTTGCAGGGGCTGCCAGAAATCATATTTAGAAAATACATCTATATAATTCTGTATGGTTGGCGTGAATGCAAACATCTTGTCCACATTCAGCAGATCCACCATTTTCTTAAAAGATGCAAGCACCATCCATAAGAATGGAAATAAGGTTATGGTCAGAATCCCTGCCAGCGAAAGGTAGAAACCGACCGTCCGTACAGTTTTCTTTGTTTTTTTCGTCAGTCTCAATATTCTACCTCCACTTTATTTTTAAATTTAATAAACACAATGGCGATCAAAAATACCGTCAGGAAAAATACCACCAGCGTCGCCGATGCTCTGCCAAATTTAAAATACTCGAATGCTTCCCGGTAGGAAAGAATATTCAGTGTCTCTGTAGCATACCCTGGACCGCCCTGCGTCGTGGAATAGATAAGATCAAACGTCTTGAGAATATCAATCATCCGCAGCAATAAGGCCGTCAGGATTGCAGGACGCAGAAGTGGCAGTATAATGTTCCTTACCAGCTGCCATTTGCCGGCACCGTCTACCTGCGCAGATTCCAGCACATCTAGAGGCAGGGCGGTGGCGCCTGCAAGCACCACCAGCATCACCATCGGCGTCCATTGCCAGATATCCACAATCAGCAGTGCCCAAAGAGCCATATCCAAAGCCCCAAGCCAGGGCTGCCTTCCAACTCCAAGCCACATGCAGATCTGATTGGCTATGCCTATGGAAGGCTCATAAATCAGCCTCCATACCAGCCCCACCGCCACAGGTGTTGCCACCATCGGAAGCAGAAACGCTGTTTTTACCATATTTTTTCCCTTGAATTCCCTGTTCAGATACAGAGCCAGCGCCACTCCTAAGATTCCTTCTATCCCAATACCCACGGCAGAAAACAAAAAGGTCCTTCCTACAGCCTCCCAAAATCTCGCACTTGCAAACAGATACCTGTAGTTATCCAATCCAACAAATTTCATCTGTGCATTTCCAGACATTCCCCAGTCAAAAAAAGATATAAAAAAGGTATATGCCAGCGGAAAGACAACCAGAAACAGAATGATCAAAACTGTTGGTATTGTAAAAACCCATTTTATATGTCTGTCAATCCACTTAAACATCCGATCTTCTCCTTACTTTGTTTTCTCTGCATCCAAAAGGCTCTGGAACTGTTCATTTGCCTTGTCTGCAGCTGCTTCTACGTCTTCATCAAAAAGCGCTGCTGTAATGACATCCCCGATGTAAGTCCGGGCTTCTCCCACATTATTTAAAATCGGCCGGTCGGTACTGTCTCCGATTTCCATACTTTTCTGAATCACTGGGATCAGTTCTTCCGGCCAGCTTGCATTGGCGTCCTCCTCTTCCCAGGTAGAAGATCTGGCGCTGGAAGAACCTTTTGCCTGCGCTTTTACATCCATTTCTTTTCCCGTTGCCCATCTTAAAAATTCCCAGGCTGCATCCTTGTTCTTTGACTGGCTGTTGATTCCCACCGCCCATGCGGTAATGCTGAACGTGTGCTGTCCATTGGGGCCTTTTGGCATCAAAAAGTAACCAACTTTTCCCGCCACCTGTGAGCTGTCCGGATCATTAATCTGTGCATACTGGGTGTCGACATCGATTCTCATCCCTGCCAGCCCCTGGGTAAAGACCGCCATGGATTCCTGCCAGCCCATATTGGCCACTCCATCCGGTCCATAATTTCTTAACAGATCTCCATAATATCGAAAACCCTGTATCGCCTCCGGCGTATCAATGGATGCTTTCCCATCCGTCATGAATTCTCCACCATAATCCCGCAAAAAACTGGACACCATCGTCACCGCATCCGGACCTTTTCCTCTGATAACAATTCCGGAAATGCCATGTTCCGGATCATGCAGCTTTTCTGCAGTTTCCCGGAATTCTTCCAGCGTTTCCGGCAGTTTTGTGATCCCGGCCTTTTCAAATAATTCTTTATTGTAGTAGACCACCTGGCGCTCCGTCATCAAAGGGATCCCATAGAGTTTCTCTTCCCGAATGGTCAATTCTTTTGACGCATCGTAGAAATCGTCTATCTCATATTCGGTGTCGCCTTCATAATATGGATTCAAGGCTTCCAGCCACCCATTGTCCATAAACATTTGCGACTCCTGCAGCGGCCGGAAGGCAAATACATCTATATCGGTTCCATTTGCCGCCATGCTGACCGCGATCTTATTGCTCAGCTGACTGTCCTCAAGTGTTTGAAGCTCCACTTTGATTCCCGTCTCTGCTTCGAATTCCGGCAGATTTTCTTTCACCGTTTCTGCCCACATGTTGGCTGCGCTCAGTACATGGATTTTGGTACCTGCATAAGGCTGTCCCCCGCTGCTTTCTGGTTCTTTCTGGCTGTCTTCTTTGGAATTTCCACACCCTGCCAATAATCCTGCCATCATCATCCCGCACATCAACAAACTGATTATTCTTTTTTTCAACCCTTTTCTCCTTTCAGATACAGACAACTGTCTATTCCAATGATTGCCTCCTTGATTCTGTTGCTTTCCCCTTCTTCTTCCTTTCTTTGGTTTTCTCACCCCACTTTCCTTTTAAATATAGTCAAATTATACTATTATTATCCTGTTTTTTGCAATTCTATTGTATAATATGACTATTCCATTTTGGAATCTTTACTATCTTACACATCAAAAAAGGCGCCGCTCTTTCCAGAGCACACGCCACGCATTTTTTATGGAATCCCGCTTAATTCCTGATAAAGCGCTTTGGCATAACTGTCCGTCATCCCGCAGACTTCATCGGTCACCAGAAGCAGACGAAGATACAACCGCTCTGTCTCCTCTTTCCCTTCTGCATAGATATGATAAATGGCCTTGTAATTGTCAGAAATCACACTCATCAGCTTTTCCTGCACAGAAGTCATTCCCATGCCGCTGTCATAAGCGATCGCCGCATCCACAAACCGCCCGAGCAGAAATGCAAAGATCGCATCTGCTCCGATCTCCAGCCTCAGGATGGGCCGGGATATAAACGCATACTGATAAGCAATCTCTCCGAGGGCCTCCATCATCCCGGTTCCGGGCATTCCAAAGAACAGATCCTTTTTGTATGTTCCGGCCATCAGTTCCTCGTAGTGCTCCACAAATCCTGCCGTTGCACTTTTGATCATCCTGCCCTGCACCTGTACCAGCCAGTTCTGGACCGCATTTCCGCGGGGATGATCCATCCCTTTTTCCAGCGCTCTTTGATACCGGTAACGCAAAAGTTCCACAAGCTTCTCATATTCTTCTTCCTGCGCTCCCCCCGGGAAATTCTGCAGTTCCTGAAGCAGCTGCTCATAAGAGAGACAGCCTTTTTTCACCGCATCTTCGATATCGGCCGTCTTGTAGGCAATATCATCTGCCGCTTCCAGAAGAAACGTAAGCGGATGGCGTTTCCCATAGGTTCCGGTTCCTTCCTGAATCTGCTGAAATACTTCCTGGTCTGCATAAAAGTAACCCATCTTTTTGGTCCGGATATCCCCACTCCTGCTGCAGACCTCTGTGGAAGCCGTGGGATATTTGATGATCGTGCCCAAAAGCCCTTTGGTCAGATTCATCCCGTGAGCATCCACCAGATAGTGCAGTTTTGTCACCAGGCGAAGTGCCTGGGCATTTCCTTCAAAATGATAAAAATCCTCCTGCATCTGTACGGACAGCACTTCGGTCAGAGGTTTTCCTTTCCACCAAAGCTTCGGCAGGTGCTTTAAAAACCATTCACGGATCGCGGTCTCTCCAAAATGTCCGAACGGAGGATTTCCAATATCATGAAGAAGCCCTGCACATTGGAGAATGTCGCTGACATCGGCCTTATATGATGGAAGAAAGCCCGGATCCTTTATATTCTGCAGAATCTCTTCTGACACATTCTGTCCCAGAGATTTTGCAAAAGAAGAAACCTCCAAAGAATGGGTCAGCCTGGTTCGGATAAAATCGCTTTTATCCAGCGGAAACACTTGCGTCTTATCCTGAAGCCTGCGAAAAGAAGCACTTCCAATAATTCTGTGATAATCTTTTTCAAATTCAGTCCGCAGATCTCCGCTCCCCGGTTTTCCTTTATAATCCCGGATGCGGTCGGAACACAAAAGATCTTTCCAATGCATCATCTGTCCTCTTATGCTTCTGTTTTGTCAGAAGCTTTTCTTCTATAATAAAAAGTGAATTTTTTAATTATGGATTACATTTTTTGCATGGGTCATAGCCCCGTGCAATCACATCATCTCTGCTGCCAGTATAAAATTCTTTGTTGGATTCCTTCATCTGACCCACACTGCCGCAGGAAGGATAGTGAAACTTCTTTGTGCTGGTATTTAAAATGTAATCCGTGCCCCTGGGCTCCGCCTCTGCTGCAACTTCCGGTTCCGGTTCTGGCTCCTCTGCCTGCTCCTGGGAGGCGGGCTCGGATTTCCGTTCATCGGTCGGCTCCGGAAGCGGCGGTTCTGATTCCGGTTCTTCGGTCGGCTCCGGAAGTGACGGCTCTGAGTCTGGTTCTTCTGCCGGCTCCTGAGACTGAAGTTCTGCTTCCGCCAGTCTGCTCTCTCCTGTCTCATAGTCAATCTCAACTCCCGGCTGCACATTATACACATAGGTACAGAACTGGATATCCTCCCCCTGGTCCTCCACCGACTGCGCCTCCAAAAGCACCCCGGACGCCACCAGGTTATCCCCTTCAAACACCGGCGTTACCCGATACAGAACATGATTCTCTGTCTCTTCCACATAATCTGCAATCATGTTCTCGAAAGGAAGCATGCCGTCTACATTTAAATATCTGGTACCTGTGATCAGGTTTTTCTCATTTGCATTCTCACCGGACAGCTGAAATCCGATCAAATGACATCGGTTATATAAATGTTTTCCGTCTACGACGTCATACTCCACGCTTTTCCAGCCGGTAGGTTTTACCTGACTGATGCTTCCTCTCTCTTCTGTCGGCATCAGGTCGATCCCTATACAGGCATATGCAGTCCCGCATCTGCCCAGCTCATCCAGATCGCTGTAATACTCGAAGGACTGTTCTGTTAAATCTTCCTCTGAAAAATATGGTTTATTATCATTGATTTCCACATATGCCTGATCTGTATATTCCTCTATATCAGATATCGAAAATCCGGTATCTGACAGTTGCTGGTCAGGCTCCTGCTGCTCCTGCGTCTGTTCATCCGGTTCTGATTCCCCGGCCGTATCAGAAGGTTCCTCTTGTGCCTCCTCCGGTACGGTCTCTTCTGCCTCCGCCGCCGACTCTTGTGCCGGTGCTTCTGCCGCTGAACCTCCGCATGCAGACAATGCCAGCATCGCAGACGCAGCAGCTGCTAATACCCATATCTTTCTTCTTTTCATCTTCTGTAAATCTCCTTTGTAATTTTATCATGAGAATTTCCCGCGAAATCCTCCGTTTTTTCTAACGTATAACTGCTGATATCCAGCGTAAAAAAAGTATCCGCCGGATATTTTCTGTTCCATCTGAACAATATGATTTTGTCGATCTGGTCTTTGTATGGAGTCACGTCTTTGTCTTCCACAAAGCAGTAATCATCCCGTTGTGCTTTGCCCAGACAGTCCTCATCCACGACAACTTCTGTAACCCCCGTATCTGTAAACTGTTTTTTGCTGTACGGACTCATAAACAGCCTGTTCTGGCCAACCAGACGCAGCACATGCTGCTGAAGGATACGATCTTTGCTCTGCCTGCGACGATTAAAAAGCATTCCGTTCTGATCATCGACACACAGCATGACAATCATGTTTTTTCTCACCTGCCTTTCCATTCTATAATATACACACAAATGGAAGGTTTCACAAGCCGATTCACGTAATCATCCCGCAATTTTTCCAGCTGCATAATCCAGAAATGCTCTCAGTTCTCTGCTGACATCCTCCATGCTGCTGTCTGCATTCAGAAAGATTTTTGTCATTTCATCCCCAAGTATGATCCTGTGGTCCTCTCTGCAAAGATTCTGAAACGTATAGATATGCCGTCCTGCTCCAAAGTGCCCATCTTCATACCGAACCTGATCAACGCCTGCCATTCTCCTCCTCATGCTGAAACGCATCTAATCTATCTTTGAGGAGTACACAAACATATATATCTTTTCATAGTATTAGAACTTCCACTTTATGGCATTCTATAGCAGATTTTCCTGACACATCCGCTCATAAAATATTATATTCTTTATAAAGTTTCTGACGATATTCTTTATCTTCTTTTATTTTGATAATTACATCAAATCGTTGATCGCTTATCAGTTTTTGAATCAGGTCAAGCATTTTTTCTTCACCCTCACTTTTTCCTTTTTCGATACCTTTTTCGATATTCTCCTGGTCTCTCATCAGCAACGTCATATATTCATGCCTCCATTCCCTGTTCTTTTTTGCTTCTCTTACCGCTTCCTCCAGCCGTTTTACAAAATCGTCCTCCGGTTTTTTCCCGGCCACATAATCCAGAAATGCTCTCAGTTCTCTGCTGACATCCTCCATGCTGCTGTCTGCATTCAGAAAGATTTTCGATATGGTCAATCTCCAGATCCGGCAGTATCCGCTGCAGCAGCTCTTTGCAAAGTTCTGCATCCTGCATGATCTTCCCAAACAGAAAATCATTGCATATATTCAGGTCTTCCCATTCCGGAAAGAAATCCATCTGATTTTTTAATTCATTCAAGTATAGGTCCTCCGTTTCTCTTACCCTTATTATATTGGCCCCATATGGAAAAAGCAATGGGATTCTGCAAGGCAGTGGAACGAAGCGTACTGGACGTATGCTGAGCGACAGTAACGCGGCAGAATCCCAAATCTGAGGTGCAAAATCGTGTGTCCCCTTGTCCACTGAGGGTGTCTTCACAGTTTGGAAAGCTGCTTAGGAGTCACATCCCAAACACTGTAAAATCCCCGTAAAATCAAACAAAATCCCCCGCTCACTGCACTGCTGCAGCAAACGGGGGATTCTCAAGGGGAGGATAAGTATTCAATTTATCTTTGGTTCAGTTATATTATGGCCATTCTTCCGAAAGATATTCACAAACAATCAGAAAAAATGAAAGATTGAAAAAAAGACTTGTTATGTAGTTTTGAATACTATATAATGGATGCAGAGGTGATGAAATTATGACAATCGATCCCCAGGACATCCTAAACAGCATTCTATCCAGCTTGGAGAAGATCGACTATATCAAGCCAAAAGAGATACCGAATATTGATCTGTATATGGACCAGGTGACCACTTTTATGGAAGAGCACCTGCAGGCCTCCAAGCGCTATCCGGAGGACAAGATCCTGACCAAGACCATGATCAACAACTATGCCAAAAACCGACTGATTCCGTCTCCCGAAAAGAAAAAGTATTCCAAGGAGCATATGCTGCTTCTGATCTATATCTATTATTACAAAGGAATCCTCTCCATCGGCGACATTCAAAGTCTGTTGGAACCGCTGACCGAGCGCTATTTTCACACGCAGGAAGCGCTCAATATGCAGTCCATCTACGAAGAAGTCTTCAGCCTGGAGAAAAGTCAGGTAGAAAAGATGAAAGCAGACGTGATCGAAAAATACCGGATCGCTTCCGAGACATTTGCAGACGCCCCGGATGAAGAACAACAGTTTCTTCATATCTTTTCCTTTATCTGCCTGCTCAGCTTTGATGTCTATGTAAAAAAACAGGTAATCGAAAAGCTGATCGACGGGCTTCCAAAAAAAGATGCAATGAAAAAACACAAAGACTGAAAAACCGCGTACAGAGCTGCCCTGTACGCGGTCTTTTTTATTCTTCCTGGTCCATCCTGCGAAACACCATATCGTATCCGTCATTCCCATAATTCAGGGAACGGTTTACCCGGCTGATGGTAGCGGTGGATGCGCCTGTCTTCTCGGCAATCTCCAGATAGGTTTTCTTCTCCCGCAGAAGCTTTGCCACTTCAAAACGCTGAGACAAAGACTGAATCTCATTGATCGTGCACACATCTTCAAAAAAAGTGTAGCACTCCTCCATATTTTGAAGACTCAGGATCGCACGAAAAAGTCCGTCTGTCGCTTCATTCCGAATCCTTTTGCTCATAGCCATACCCCCTGTTTTTCGTCTCCTTTTCCTCTGCGGATTCCAAACCGCTTCGCATTTTCTCATAGGCACAGCGGGGCAGTACTACATCCCCGCTATGTTAGTTTATCACAGTAAAATCGCGAAGTCCAGCTTTTTCAGGCAGAATACTTGTTAATATAGGCATACAGTTTCTCTTTATCAGTATTGACCACCAGCTCCTCTGGAAAATCTGCTTCGGAAAGAAGTGGAAAGATCCGCTCATGATTTAAAATGTCTTTGTAATAATGGGCATCGCTTCCCATGATCACCGGTACCTGATACTTTTTGCACAGGCGCAGAATCTCAAGATCATTCTCCCGCGCATTCTGCCGGAATCCTTTGGGATTTAACGAATTGTTGTTGATCTCCAAAAGCGTATGATATTCTTTTGCCGCCTGCACCACCGCCTCATAATCCAGCAAAAAACGCCCGTCATCCGGATGTCCGATGATGTTGATATGCGGATTTTTCATGGCCTCGATCAGACACTGGGTGTTCCACTCCCGGCTTCCCGGCTTTGTACAGGGCCCGTGCAGGCTGGCAATCGCCACATCCATCCGTCCCAGATAGGGTTCTTCCAGATCCACGGTTCCCTTTTCATCCAGGATATTGAGTTCCACCCCCAAAAGCAGCTCCAGATCTCCATGACAGCGCTCCACCACCTTCAGGTTATGAAAGTAAAAATCCTGACAGCTTCCGGGCATCTTTGGTGCATGTTCTGTGATCCCGTACACTTCCAGGCCCTTTTCCTGAGCTTCCCGGATCATTTCCATCATGGTGTTGTAGGCATGCCCGCTGGCAATCGTATGCGTATGCACATCCAAAATATCTCTCATTGCTTCTTCAGCCCCTTCAACAATTCCTTCAGTTCCTGCACCGCCTGCTCCTGACTGGTCACCAGGATCCCTTTCATACCGATGTTTTCAGCCGCCTGCACGTTGGCCAAGGAATCATCCAGAAATACGGACTCTTTGGCAGACAGCCCATACCGGTCCAGAAGCACCTGATAGATAGCAGGATCCGGTTTGATGCAGTGGACGGTGCAGGACATAATCCCGCCGTCCATCTCCTCTAGGAAGGTCAGTTCCTTTTTGGCCTCCTTCTTCACCTTTTGTGAAAAGTTTGACAAATAATAAATCCGATATCCTTCTGCCTTCAGGGAGCGAAGCCAGGGAAGAGTCCCGCTCCGCTCTCTGACCAGGGTGCTCAGGTCGGAAAATACCAGCCGGATCTCTTGTTCCAGATCCCGGTCATTGGCAATAAAGCCATCTACCAGCTCTTCTTCTGTCCATACACCCCGGTCTACTTCCAGCCAGGTGTCGCTCAGCATCATCGCCTCGCCGATCCGCCCCGCGGTCTCTCCCTGAAAACCACAGTGGGCAATATGATCCTGCCAGCAGTAATCCACCAGGACATTGCCGATATCAAACACTATATTTTTGATCATTTTGTTTCAACATCTTTCTCCCGGAAGATAATATCGTTTCTTCCTGGTCCGTTGGACACCATCGTGATCGGAAATCCGATCTGTTTTTCAATAAACTCCACATAATTCCGGCAGTTTTCTGGAAGATCCTCATACCTGCGGATCCCGCGGATATCACATTTCCAGCCAGGCAGCGTCTCATAGACCGGCTTTGCCTTTTCCAGAAGGGCGGTTACCGGGAACTCGGTGGTCACCTGTCCGTCGATCTCATAGCCCACACACACCGGGATCTCATCCAGGTATCCCAGCACATCCAGCACGGTAAACGCCACATCCGTAGCTCCCTGCAGACGGCATCCGTACTTGGAAGCCACACAGTCAAACCAGCCCATCCTCCGGGGACGTCCGGTGGTGGCACCATACTCTCCGCCATCGCCTCCCCGCCTGCGAAGCTCATCCGCCTCCTCGCCGAAAATCTCGCTGACAAAAGCACCGGCTCCCACAGCGCTGGAATATGCCTTGCAGACCGTGATGATCTGCCGGATCTCATAGGGCGGAATCCCCGCTCCGATGGCCCCGTAGGCAGCCAGTGTCGAAGAGGAAGTCACCATAGGATAGATCCCGTGGTCCGGATCCTTCAGCGTGCCCAGCTGACCTTCCAGAAGAATATGCTTCCCTTCTTTGATGGCATTCCACAGATACGAAGACACATCGCACACATAGGGCTTTACCATCTTTTTGTACTCCATCAGCTCCTGATAGATCTCTTCCACCTGAAGCGCAGGGGCATGATACAGATGCTGCAAAATCACATTTTTCTGCACGATCACCTGCTCGATCTTCTCTTTGAGTGCTTTTTCTTCTAAAAAGAGTTCGCTGACCTGAAAACCGATCTTCGCGTATTTATCCGAATAAAACGGTGCAATGCCGGACTTGGTGGATCCAAAAGATTTCCCTGCCAGCCGCTCTTCTTCCAGTTTATCAAAAAGAATATGATAAGACATCACCATCTGAGCCCGGTCCGATACCAGGATCTTCGGCCTTGGAACTCCGCGATCCACGATCCCTTTGATCTCCTGAAACAGCACCGGGATGTTCAAAGCGACTCCGCTGCCGATCACACTGGTGGTGTGGTCATAGAATACTCCGGACGGAAGGGTGTGCAATGCAAATTTGCCATAATCATTGATGATCGTGTGGCCCGCATTGGCTCCGCCCTGAAACCGGACGATAATATCAGACTCCTTGCCGAGCATATCCGTGATCTTGCCCTTGCCTTCGTCTCCCCAGTTTGCTCCTACAACTGCTCTTACCATATCTAGGTTCCTCCATTTCACAGACCCATAAGGTCTATCCTGCGTGTCTTAGACGGTCCTTTACACTGAATCAGACCGCATACATAGTATAGTATAGCGTAAAAAGTCCCGCAAGTAAAGCATCATCTCACGCAAAATCAAACAGGGAAAGCTGATTGGATTCCGGGAGTCCTTCCAGAAGTCCCAGATCTCCCATCAGGTCGATCACCGTCTTGCTCAGCTTGCTTCTCTGACGCAGGTCGTCTCTGGACAGAAACGGCCCTTTGGCGGCTGCCTCCACAAGCTGATCCGCCGCCTTCTCTCCCAGCCCGTCGATGGTGGAGAGCGCCGGCATCAGCCTGCCGTCGATGATCTGGAACTTGTGGGCTTCCGCCTGATAGATGTCCACCTTCAGAAACTCATAGCCTCTGGCGTACATCTCCTGCACGCTTTTCATGTCCTTTAACGTGTCCTGCTCCTTCTTGGACAGGGTATCGCTCCTGCGCCGGTAATCCTCCATGTAATATTCCAGTTTTTCCCGCCCCTGACACATGATCTCATAGTTGAAGGCAGAAGCACGAATGCTGAAATAAGCGGCATAGTAAGCCAGAGGATAATTGATCTTGCAGTAGGCGATGCGCCATGCCATCATGACGTAAGCTGCCGCGTGAGCCTTTGGGAACATGTATTTGATCTTTTTGCAGGACCAGATATACCAGTCCGGTACCCCGTGCTCGGTCATGGCCTGCTCCCATTCCGGCTTTAATCCCTTCCCTTTGCGGACACTTTCCATGATCGTAAAGGACTGCTCACTGTCCATTCCCATGCTGATCAGATACACCATGATATCATCCCGGGTACAGATGGCCGTGGAGATGGTCGCCTTTCCTTCCTGAATCAAGGTCTGCGCATTCCCCAGCCACACATCGGTCCCGTGAGCCAGACCGGCAATCCGCACCAGATCGGAAAAATGCGTCGGATGGGTATCGATCAGCATCTGCATCGCAAACTCCGTGCCGAACTCCGGGATTCCAAGAGAGCCAAGTTTCGTCCCGCCGATGTCCTCAGGCTTTATCCCCAGGGCATCCGTGCTCTGAAACAAAGACATGACCTGTGGGTCATCCAGCGGAATGGCTGTGGCATCGATGCCGGTCAAATCTTCCAGCATACGGATCATGGTCGGATCATCGTGTCCTAAGATATCCAGCTTCAGCAGATTGTGGTCGATGGAATGATAATCAAAGTGAGTCGTCACGATATCCGTCGTCATATCATTGGCCGGATGCTGCACCGGGGTGAACGAATAGATCGTCTCACCCAGAGGAAGAACGATGATTCCTCCCGGATGCTGCCCGGTGGTCCTTCGAATGCCGGTGCATCCCACCACAATCCGGTCAATCTCGCAGTTTCTCTTGCTGCTCCCCCGCTCTTCATAGTATTTTTTTACATAACCAAAAGCTGTTTTATCCGCCAGAGTTCCGATGGTACCGGCCCGGTAAGTCTGGCCGGCACCGAAGATGACCTCCGTGTACTTATGAGCCTTGGACTGATAATCTCCGGAAAAATTCAGATCAATGTCCGGCTCCTTGTTTCCCTTGAATCCAAGAAACGTTTCAAACGGTATGTCGAATCCTTCTTTTCTCAGCCTGGTTCCACACCGGGGGCAGTCTCTGTCCGGCATATCACAGCCGGCCATGCCGGAGAACCGCTTTACTTCCTCCGAATCAAAATCATGATAATGACAGCCAGGACAAATATAATGGGGACTTAAAGGGTTGACCTCCGTAATACCCGCCATAGTAGCCACAAAAGAGGATCCCACAGATCCTCTCGACCCCACCAGATAGCCGTCGTCGTTGGACTTCCACACCAGTTTCTGGGCGATTATGTACATGACCGCGAAACCATTGCCGATGATGGACTTCAGTTCCCGCTCCAGGCGCTCGGTGACCACCTCCGGCAGCTCTTCCCCATAGATTTCCCTGGCTTTCTCATAGCAGATCTTCCGGAGGATCTTATCCGAATCCGGAATCACCGGCGGACACTTATCCGGACGCACCGGAGACAGGTGCTCACACATATCTGCAATCCGGTTGGTGTTGGTGATGACTACTTCTTCCGCCTTTTCCGCTCCCAGAAAAGCAAACTCATCCAGCATCTCCTCCGTCGTCCGAAGAAACAAAGGTGCCTGCTGGTCCGCGTCGGAAAACCCCTTGCCCGCCATGATAATCCGCCGGTATACCTCATCCTGCGGATCCATAAAATGCACGTCACAGGTGGCCACCACCGGTTTTTGAAACGCTTCTCCCAGCCGGATAATCTGGCGGACATTCTCTTTTAAGTCCTCTTCCGAATTTACCGGGCTTTTCTCATCCCGGAGCATAAACGCATTGTTGCCCAGAGGCTGAATCTCCAGATAATCATAAAACTCCACAATCCGGGCAATCTCCTGCCTGGGCGCTCCTCTTAAAATCGCCTGATACAACTCCCCCGCCTCGCAGGCAGAACCGATGATCAGGCCCTCCCGGTACTTCAAAAGCTCGCTTCTTGGGATTCTGGGACGCCTTGCGAAATATTCCAGATGAGACATGGACACCAGACGATACAGATTCACCCGGCCAATGTCATTTTTAGCCAGAATGATAATGTGATAAGTGGGAAGTTTTTTGATGGCCGCCTCGTTGGAACGCCCAAGCTCGTTGATCTGATCCAGATCTGTCACATCCCGCTCCCGGAACATCTCCAAAAATTTCACAAAGATATCCGCCGTGCAGGCTGCGTCATCCACCGCCCGGTGATGATGTCCCAGAGGAATGTTCAAGGCCTTCGCCACATTGTCCAGCTTCATCTTGCCCAGATTCGGCAGCAGAATCCGCGCCATGGCCACCGTATCCCCCACCGTAAAGTCCGTAGGTATGTCCATCCGGCGGCAGTTTTCCTCGATAAATCCTGCATCAAAGGAAGCATTGTGGGCAATCAGAACTGCCCCTTCACAGAATTGCAAAAATTCCGGAAGCACCTCCTCGATCACCGGTGCATCTAAGACCATCTCATCGCTTATGCTGGTAAGCTGCTCGATTTGAAAAGGAATCGGTTCTTTTGGGTTGACAAAGGTGCTGAACCGGTCCGTAATCTTTCCTTTTTCCACCTTGACAGCGCCAATCTCAATGATTCTGTTGTTCACCGCACTCAGTCCGGTGGTCTCCAGATCAAACACCACATACGTTTCCTCCAAAGACTGCCCTTTGGAATTCTCCACCACTTCTTTTAAATCATCCACCAGATAGCCTTCCACCCCGTAGATCACCTTAAAGTCTTCATCTTTGGAGATGGTATGGCTCGCCTCTGTAAAAGCCTGCACACAGCCGTGATCGGTGATTGCAAGAGCCGGCATTCCCCAGGCTTTTGCCCGTTTTAAAAGAACCGACGCGTCCGTCACCCCGTCCATGTCGCTCATCTTTGTATGACAGTGGAGTTCCACCCGCTTTTGGTAAGCGTAATCCATACGCGTGGTGGTAAAATCCGCGATTTTCTTGATCCCCACCACAGAACTGATGGTCAGCTCATGGTCAAACCGGTCCAGAGTGGTCATCCCTTTCAGCTTGACAAAGTTCCCAGCTGATACCCGCTCTTTTAATTCTGAAAGCACCTCATTTTTTGTGAATATTTTCACATGAATCGTGTCTGTAAAATCTGAGATGGTCAGGGTGACAATGGTGCGTTCTCCCCGGATATCCCGTTCTTCCATATTCAGAATCTTGCCCCGGATGGTGACTTCCCCCATTTCCTCGATGACCTGATCCAGTGTGATGGGTTCCTCCTCAAAATCCCGCCCATAAAGCACGTCCGGGTTATCGCTCCGGCGCAGGCTGTAGCTTCGGCTCCTGTCGGAACGGCCCGGCTTTTCGGCTTTTCTTTTGGACCCGGTGTTCGTCTTTTGAGCGGTGCTCTCCTTTTGCGCTTTGGATGCCTCTTCTTCCTTTTCTTCTGTCCGATGCGCCTTTTCCTTCCGCAGATTTTCCTGAAGAAATGTGATCTTCTGCTGCAGTTCGGCCCGGCTTTTTTCCATACTGCCGCCTTCTTCTGCCTCCAAATACTCCACATCCACCTTGACCCGGAAACCGCAGCGCTCATTGAATACCCGGTCCAGAATCCGGATCAGATCATCCACCGCTTCCTTGTCATACACCCGGTTGGAAATCCCTACGGTCACCCTGTTTTCATCCGGAAAATTCACTTTTGCATTTTTCATCAGGCTTCTTTTATATGGGCTGTATGCTTCCAGCTCAACCAGCACACTGTCTTCGTAGGCCTTCCACAACTTCTCGGGTGTGTACTGTTCCGACAAAAGAAATTTTTCAAAAATATAAACCTGCACCCTCCGGTAACCGAATACCTGCTTCTTGATTTGTTTTGCCAACTGAAAAAGCTGATCTTTGGCAATCAGCTTTTTACTCGTCATATATATCCGCAGAACATCCTGGCTTGGGGTCGTGGAAACTCTCGTAACCACGGCCTGAGAAAAGAGCGCCCGGGTCTTTTCGTCCACCTGCAGAGTACGAAACACTTCAAAGAATGGTTTTTCATCCATGATTCCAGTTCTCCAGCTCTTGGCGAAGCGCATCTAAGAGTTCTCCCTCCGGAAGCTTCTTCACAATTTCCCCGCGTTTGATCAAAAGCCCTTCCCCGATGCCTCCTGCAATGCCAAGGTCCGCCTCCTTTGCCTCTCCCGGTCCGTTGACCACACATCCCATGACGGCCACTTTGATATCCAGCGGGTACTTTGCCACCAGCGTCTCCACCTGATTCGCAAGTCCGATCAGATCAATCTTCGTCCGGCCGCAGGTGGGGCAGGAAACGACCTCGATCCCTCCTCTGCGAAGTCCCAGTGTCCGAAGAATCAGCTTTGCAGATTTCACCTCTTCCACCGGATCACCGGTCAAAGACACCCGGATCGTATCGCCGATCCCCTGGCTTAAGATGATCCCAAGTCCCACCGCAGACTTGATGTTGCCGGAAAACAGTGTGCCTGCCTCCGTGATCCCCACATGAAGCGGATAAGGCGTCTTGTCTGCGATCAGTTCATGGGCCTTGGCACACATCATCACATCCGAAGCCTTGATGCTGATCACCAGATTGTCATAATCCAGATCCTCGATGATTTTCACCTTGTCCAGAGCACTCTCTACGATTCCTTCCGCTGTAACTCCATGGTATTTTTCCACCAGCTCTTTTTCCAGAGAGCCGCTGTTTACGCCCACACGGATCGGAATTCCCCGCTCTTTTGCCGTATCCACCACCGCTTTGATCCGGTCATGGCCTCCGATATTCCCCGGATTGATCCGAATCTTGTCCGCTCCATGCTCGATGGCCGCCACGGCCATCCGGTAGTCAAAATGGACATCCGCCACCAGCGGAATCCGAATACGCTCCTTGATCCGGGCGATCGCCTGGGCTGCTTCCATTGTCGGAACCGTACAGCGGATGATCTCACATCCTGCCTCTGTCAGTCTCTCAATCTGTGCGACCGTTGCCTCCACATCCTCTGTTCTTGTATTGGTCATGGACTGGATCAGGACGGGATTTCCTCCTCCGATCAGACAGTCCCCGATCTTTACCACTTTTGTATGGTCTCGATACATCACGCTTTACCTCATTCTTTCTTCAACTATAACGCCTGCGTTCATCTTCCAGGCGTTTTTTTACACTGTATTTATTCACACTCAGGACAAGCCCGATCTCAATCAGCAGGAACACCGTCGCCGTTCCTCCATAACTGAAGAAGGGCAGCGTCACGCCTGTGGTGGGAAACAGATTGGTCACCACCATCAGGTTCAGAATCACCTGCAGGGCAATGTGGGACATAACCCCGATGGAAAGCATCCGTCCCAGCAGGTCCTCCGCTGTTTGGGACACCGTATAGATCCGGTACAGCAGGTAGATAAACAGAAGAATAATCAGACCCGCACCGAAGATCCCAAGTTCCTCGCAGATGATGGCAAAGATGTAGTCGTTATACGGCTCCGGTATCTTTCCAAGTTTCTGGATGCTGTTTCCAAGCCCCTTGCCCCACAGACCGCCGGAACCGATGGCATACAGTCCCTGAAGGGACTGATAGGCTGTGTTCTGCTCGTACTCGTAGGGGAAAAGCCATGCCCGGATGCGGACCAGACGGAAATTCTCCTCCAGCGCCATGACCGACGGATCCAGGTTTTTTACATAATAAAGAAACGCTGCCACCGCCGCCGCCAGAACCGCCCCGCACAGGATAAATTTCCACTGTTCCGGATGCACCACATAGATCATAAAGACTGCCGTACCCAGAAGAATGGCCGCTGTACTCATATTGTTGCTGATTTTCAGAATCATCACAGAGATAATTCCGGTGGGAAGGATCAGCTGAATCATATATTTCCAGCTTCTTAGATGCTTTTGTCTCCCCACGATCAATGTGGCCATAAACACAATCATGATCAGTTTTACCGGCTCTGCCACCTGAAACCGAACCGGCCCGATCTGAAGCCATCTGGTAGCTCCCTTGACCGTAACTGCCAGGGAAGGAACTTTCAAAAGCAGCACAAGCACGACGCAAAACAGATACCCAAGCAGCGCAAAATTGCTCCAGAAATGATAATTGATGCAGGACACCACAAACATCGCCGCCACGCCTAAAAGACTGTAAATCACCTGACTTTTCAGAAGATACATGGCATCATATTTGTAAGCCTTGCTCATTCCCGCCGTATAATAGCTGGCACTGTAGATCATGATCGCACCAAACACCATAACGAAAAAAAGCACCGTCAGAAGGTTGGTGTCCAGCCCCCGAAGGCTGAACTGAAAGAGGCGCTCCTTTCTCTTTCTCCCCATGCTCTAACGCCCCTGCCTTTCATACCGGCAGAACCGGAACTCCAGATCAAAGTAGGTCTTTTCCTCTCCTTCTCCGGTCAGCACCCATTCCTCTTTCTCCTCCAGATTGGGAAACCAGGCATCCGCCTCATAGGCGTGATCAATCCGGGTCACATGGGCCACTTCGCAGTAAGGAAGAAACTGCTCATAGATGCTGTCCCCTCCGATGATATACACGTCTTCTGGCGGATACTTTTTCAGCTCCTCCAAAGTCTCCTCCAAAGAATGCAGAACAACCGCCCCTTTCGCCCGGAAGGATGGATTCCTTGTCAGTACAAGGTTTGTGCGGTTTTTTAGGGGAAGACCGCCCGGAAAGCTCTCCAAGGTCTTGCGCCCCATCACGACTACTTTTCCGCCGGTCTCCCTTCGGAAGAATTTCATGTCTTCCGGAATGCTTGTCAAAAGCCGGTTCTGATGCCCGATGGCCCAGTTTTTGTCCACTGCCACAATGATATTCATCTTCTCAAATCCTCTCTACACTGCAATCGGAATATTTTTTACCTGCGGGCCCGCCTGGTAATCTTCCACCAGAAGGTCTCCTGTGGTAAATGCATAAAAATCTCTGACCTCCGGATTCAGCTTCACCTTCGGCGCCGGATAGGTTTTTCTCTGTATCAGTTCTTTTACGATCTCCACATGACGGTCATAGATATGTGCGTCTGCAATCACGTGCAGCAGTTCTCCCGGTATCAGATTACAAACCTGAGCCACCATCATCAGAAGGATCGCATACTGGCATACGTTCCAGTTGTTGGCCGCCAGTACATCCTGGGACCGCTGATGCAGCACCATATTCAGAGTCAGCCGGTCCTCACCCTTCCCCTGGGTCACATTGTAGGTAACGCCATAGGCACAGGGATAAAGATGCATCTCACTCAGGTCCTCGTGTACATAGGTGTTGGTGATGATCCTGCGGCTGAATGGATTGTGTCTCAGATCATAGAGCACCCGGTCCATCTGGTCCATCAATCCTTCCCTGTATCTGCTCTTCACGCCGATCTGATAGCCGTAAGCCTTCCCGATGGAGCCTGTCTCATCTGCCCACTCATCCCACACATGGCTGTTCAGGTCATGTATGTTGGATGATTTTTTCTGATAGATCCATAAGATCTCGTCCATACAGCTTTTCAGAGCCGTTTTTCTTAACGTAATCGCCGGAAATTCTCTTCGAAGATCATAGCGGTTGACCACGCCAAAGCGTTTGATCGTATAGGCAGAAGCGCCGTCCTCCCAGTGAGGCCGCACTTTCTCCCCCTCCGTGCTGGTCCCGTTGTCCAGGATATCCTGACACATGGTGATAAATAACTGATCTGCATAGCTCATAAAACGTTCCTTTCTCTGTGTGGATATGAAGCGATTCCCTGTAAGCCTTTCAAAAGCCAAAGGAGGTATCCGGCCGCACTGGTATATGAAGCTCATTATAACGCATATTCTCTGAGGCGACAATCAAAAATTTCAGAGCACACTTTTTCGGTATCCCATTGATTGCCTGCCCAAATCCTTTCACACGTTTTCCATACACCGTTCCAGCAGCGCCGCCGCCTTCTTGCGATCCCGCAGCATGGAAAGCCAGCGGTTTGGGATTCCCTGTACCCCATACCGGATCCCTAAAAGCCCGCCCGCCACACAGGCGGTGGTATCCGTATCATTTCCAAGCAGAATGGCCCGCTTCACTCCGTCCTCATAGCCGGACGCCTGACCAAGAATCATAAAGGCACTGCGCAGACAGTCCACCACATAACCGGTCCCGTTCCCTTCCCATGGCTGATCCGGCCGGATGCTCCACTCAAGTTCCTGCTCATACTCCGGCATATCCTGATAGATCCTTCGCAGCGTGCCAACCCCTGTTTCGATGGCTTCCCGGGCATCCAGACCGTCAAGCAGCCCCTGCGCCACCAGACAGTACAGAGCGCAGCACACCTGGTTGCACACATGACCATGGGTGATCAGGCACTGCCGGTGAGCATCCTGTACCAGCGCGCTTTCTCTTTGCTCTTTCTTCGGACTTCCATATATGCTGTGCCACAATACCAGAGGCAGTACCCGCATCAGCGCTCCGTTTCCCTTGCCCTCGGGATTTAGCATGCCGCATTCTTCAGGTTCCAGTTCAAGCTTATATCCGCGCAGCGCATAGGCCGTCTGAATCCCCACATCAAACACCACGCCGTCCACCGCCCACATGCCTTCTTCATACCAGGAAACAAGTGCATCTGAAAAATCCTTCAGAGAAAAACCGTTTCTGTTCAGAAGGCTTTCCAGCAGGCAGAGTGCCTGTGCTCCGTCGTCCGACCAGGTTCCTGCTTCCACTTCCTGATAGGTTTTATTAAAACCTTCCGGCGGAATCATCTCGATTTTTTGATAGGGAGGCAGTTTTTCTGCCTCATAAAACTCATAGGGCACACCCAGTGCATCCCCGATCAGGAGTCCATAAAAACCTCCTGCGATCCTGTCTGGCTTTGTTATTTTTCTACACATCTTTTATCCTCCATGCAGTTGTCCCTTTCCATCATACCCGCCTTCCACCGTTTTTTGCCGTAAAATACAAAGAAGATTTACTCCTTTCGCGAACAAAGGAGCCATGTGCTCCCCTGTCCACTGAAGCCAGCCACATTATAACATATGATTTTTCGATCTGTCATGGAAGATTTGACGAATTGCAGTTCCGGATCATATTTTTCGTTACGGTGAGATGTCCTATTGACACGGTCCCACGCCCATGCTACCATAATCCAAAATGCCAGGAAAGGGACACTTTTATGTATCAAATCACCGACTGGTGCCGCCATTTCATCCGCACGCATGTGACTCCCGGCGATTTCTGCATCGACGCAACCATGGGAAATGGGCACGACACTGAACTTTTATGTCAACTTGTCGGAAAAGAAGGCCATGTTCTGGCTTTTGATATCCAGAACACAGCCCTTTTGCAGACACAAAAAAGGCTGCAGGCATCCGGTGTTCCAGACAATTATCGTCTGATCCTGGATTCCCACAGCCATATGAAACAATATGCTGACACCGAAACGGTAAGCTGCATTACTTTCAACCTGGGCTATCTTCCCGGAGGGGATCACGCCCTGGCAACCAGAGCTGATACCAGTCTGGAAGCAGTCCGGCAGAGTCTCGCTCTGCTGAAAAAAGGCGGCCTTTTGAGTCTTTGCATCTACAGCGGCGGTGATACCGGTTTTGAGGAGCGGGATACGCTGCTTCCTTTTTTGAAAGAACTGGACCCCAAAGCCTATCTGGTCATCCTCTCCTCCTATTACAATCGCCCCAATCATCCGCCCCTGCCGGTGCTGGTCAAAAAGCAGTTATGATTCCTCCAGCTGAGAGGTACAGTGGGGGCATCTGGAAGCCTTGATATCAATCTCCGACATACAGTAAGGACAAACTTTTGTCGTCGGTACTTTTGGTGCCTCCTCCGGCTTTTTGACCACCCGGTCCTTGGCCGCGTTTAAAAGCTTCACGATGCAGAAGACCACCAGTGCAATCAGCAGAAAGTTGATGACCGCAGACAGGAAGGATCCATACTTTAGTTCCGCTGCCTGCTCTCCAAGTCCGAAGGAAACCGACATCCCTGCGATGTCCAGACCTCCTGTGATCAAAGAAAGCAGCGGCATGAAGATATCATTGACCAAAGAGTTGACGATGGCGGTAAAAGCGCCGCCGATGATCACACCGACTGCCATATCCATGACATTTCCTCTGGAGATAAATTTTCTGAACTCGTTATAAAAATTTTTCATCTGTAATTTCTCACTTTCTGCTCGCGTTATTCCCGCCGGCCTCTTAACACTTACAAATCCTCTGCCCGCTCTGTGGCCTCTTTCCAGATCAGACACGCTGCATGATTGGGACATGCTTCATAATTGCAGTCAAACGCCGTCAGCTTCAAAGATCCGTCCGGCTGACGTTCGTACTCACAGGCCACAGTCCTTGTCTCGTTGCTGCTTCTGCAAAAACCACTGATAAATGCTTCTTCGATCCTGTCCATGTGCCTGTCTGCTCCTTCTTACATGCAAAGCGGATATTTTTCCGTCAGACCCTGGATCAGAGCCTTTGCCTTCGGCGCTGCGGCCTCTTTCTCTTTTAACATCATGGCGATGGCCTCTGCGATCACATCCATGTCCGCTTCTTTCAGTCCCCGGCTGGTCACAGCCGCCGTTCCAAGGCGGACACCGCTGGTCACAAAAGCAGAACGGGGATCATTGGGGATTGTGTTTTTATTCGCTGTAATATTGGCAAGATCCAGAAGATTTTCCGCATCTTTTCCGGAGATATTCAGGTTGGTCAGATCCATCAGCATCAGATGGTTGTCCGTTCCGCCGGACACGATCTGGATTCCCCGGTCCATAAGCCCTTTGCACAGAGCCTTGGCGTTCGCCACGATTCCCTGCTGATATGCCTGATAGCTCTGAGTCTGGCACTCTTTTAAACAGACTGCCTTGGCAGCGATCACATGCATCAGCGGACCTCCCTGGATGCCCGGGAACACTGCTTTGTTGAAATTAAATTTCTCTGCTGTCTTGGCATCAGACATGATCATGCCGCCTCTTGGTCCCCGCAGCGTCTTATGGGTCGTCGTCGTGGTCACATGTGCGTAGGGAATCGGACTTGGATGCACTCCTGCTGCCACCAGCCCGGCGATATGCGCGATATCCACCATCAGGTAAGCGCCTGCTTCATCGGCGATCTCCCGAAATCTCTTAAAGTCAATGGTTCTTGCATAAGCGCTGGCGCCGGCCACGATCAGCTTCGGGCGGCATTCCAGAGCAATCCGGCGCACCTCGTCGTAATCGATAAAGCCGTCATCATTCACTCCATACTGATGCACTTCAAAATATTTGCCAGACATATTGGCAGGGCTTCCATGGGACAGATGGCCGCCGTGCGCCAGGTTCATGCCAAGCACCTTGTCTCCTGGCTCCAGCATGGCGAAAAAGACCGCCATATTTGCCTGTGCGCCGGAATGGGGCTGCACGTTCACATACTCACAGCCAAACACCTCTTTTGCCCGGGCGATGGCCAAATCCTCCACCACATCCACACACTCACATCCGCCGTAATATCTCTTTCCAGAATAACCTTCCGCATACTTATTCGTCAAAGGGCTGCCCATAGCTGCCATCACTGCCTTACTTACCCAGTTCTCGGATGCAATCAGCTCAATATGGCTGTTCTGTCTTGCCATCTCATCCGTGATCGCCTCTGCAACCTCAGGGTCCACTGCTCTTACTTCATCCAATGAATACATAACTTCCTCCTAACAAATTCGATGTTTTAAATACATTTGTTTTTCTCTCAAAGACACTTGTTTTTCACACAACTAACACTTTAACATGGTTACTTCCATTTTTCAACCAGAAATTTCAAAAAAAGTCACATAAAAATGTGTTTTTTCATTATTCCCCAAAAACACGGAATATACTCCTGCCCATCCATCCGTTTTCCCTTTCCTTTCCGTCTGAAATCACTTCCTTCCTATTGATTTTATACACCAATTTACCTACAATAAGCATGATTAATGTTCAGGAGGACTGTATGGGTTTACCATCCGAAAAAGCAGCAAACAAGCAAAACCTGACAGATACTGCAAAATTTTTGACTCTTTCTGACTTATGTCAGGAACTGTCAATCTCTGTGGCTACAGGAAGAAACTGGATCAAACTTGGAAAACTGGTTCCAACCCTGGAAGAAGAGGGCACTGAAAAAGTCTGATTCTAAGAAAAAAGAATTGGGCTTTTTTCGTGTTGGCATTATAATAGAAATATGGGAAGGAGGGCTTCGAAATGCTGAAAGATCATTCACAGTTGAAACTACCATTATCACCTTATCAGGGGATTTACGATGCGATTATTCCCGCCAATCATCTTCTGCGGAAAATGAAAGAGAATATCGATTTTAGCTTTATAAATCCAATGCTGCGGAAACAGTATTGTGAAAATTTCGGACGTCCGGCAAAGGAACCTGAGATGATGTTTAAACTGCTGTTTTTGAAAAAACTATACGACCTGTCCGATGAGACTCTGATCAGCAGTGCCCAGACGGATATGGCATATAAATTTTTTCTGGACCTGGAACCGGAAGCGAAAATGATTGATCCCAGCCTTCTCACAAAATTTAGAAAAACCCGTATTACAGAAGACATTCTGGAAGAGATGTTAAAAGAAACGATACAACAGGCTTTGGATAAAGGACTGATAAAATCGGGAACCATTATCGTGGATTCTACCCATACAAATGCATCTGTCCGTGCGAAATCCCCTACACAGATTCTGCGGGATATGAGCAAACAGCTTAGGAAGGAAATCTATAAAAATGTTTTTGAATTATCGGAAAAATTTCCAGAAAAGCCATCATTGGAAGCCGGACTGGAGGAAGAGATTGCATATACGAAGGAACTGCTACTGGCTCTGGAGGAAGGGATAGCGGCCTGCGGCAACCGGAAAATACAAAAACTTTTCATGGAAATGAAAGAACTGCTTGAGGAGGAAAAGATCAGGGATATTCGTTCAAAGGATGACAAAGATGCGCGGTTTGGGCACAAGACGGCAACAAGCACATTTTACGGATATAAAAACCACCTGGCGATGACAGAAGATCGTCTGATTGCGGGGGTAAGCGTAACCCATGGAGGGGCACCGGACGGGCAGGAATTACCAGGGGTGATAGAAAAGGTGCAAGAAAACGGGATAGAAGTGACAGAAGTGATCGGGGATATGGCATATGTCAGCGATGACAATCTGGAAGTCTGCGGCGAAAAGATCTCATTGATAGCGCGGACCAATACGGCTGTAGCAGCAGCTGCAAACGGGAGGCTGGAGGAAGGGTTCTGTTATAATAAGGATGCCGGGATGCTGCAGTGCCCTGCCGGGGAACTGGCGATGAGGGTAGAGAAGCGGACAGCAAAGAATGGGAATACGTATTTAAGATATATATTCAGCAAAGTGAAATGCAGGAAATGCCCATTAAGAGAAAGCTGCCGTGTAGGGAAAGGGAAAGCAAAGGAACGGAGTTACAGCATTACCCAGGCAAGTGAAAAGAACCTGGAAAGACTTAAATTTGAAGAAAGCGAATATTTCAGGGAGCGAATGAAAATTCGGCACCGGATCGAAGAAAAGAACGGGGAATTGAAAGAAGCCCACGGATTGCGCAGAGCAGATTCGAGAGGGCTGTTTGCCATGGAACTGCAAATGTATTTCACGGCATTTGTGGCAAATATCAAGAGGATCACGAGATTAGCTGAGCCTGTTGCTCAGTAAAGCGGCATTATTTTGTATGTTTTAGAGCATTTTTGTATATATGTGCTATTTATATGTTGAAAAGAAAAAGCTCCCGCAAAAAAGTGGGAGTTTTTCAGTGCCCTCAAAAATCAATGGTTTTTGCCGTTTTCTATAAAGGCTTGTAAGAAGTTATAAGACGATTTCCGTCTATAAAATCAATAAAAAATATATTACGCAAAAACAAACCGGCGAAACAGAACCAATCCTGAAAGGGTCAGACTTATACAAATTCCGCTGGAAACCCTCGGATCACTACATCCTTTTTAAGCCTGAATCATTCCAGCAGGTTGCACCTGTCGCATATTACCGTGCGGAAGAAAAATTACTTTATCGTTTTATCTGCAGCCAGCTGGTCTTTGCCTATGACAACCGGCAGACCTTATCTCTGAACAGCTGCAATATCCTGATTCCCAGGATCAAAGAACTGCAGATCAAATATATTCTGGCTGTTTTGAATTCGCGGACTGCGCAGTTTTATTTTAAAAAACAGTTTCGTTCTGTAAAAGTACTGCGTTCACATATTGAACAAATCCCGATTCCATCCGCTTCCAAATTGCAGCAGGATCATATCATCCGCATGGTGGATGATATTATGAAAGTTTCTGATCCGAATCGTCTCGCCGCGCTGTATGAAGAGATAGACTAGGAGATTTTTATCCTTTACGGACTGTCTGAAAAAGAGCAGCAGATCATACGGGAATCCGCCGCAAATGAAAATATGTTTCTTTCCTGTACTTTGATATAATCTTCATAACTTGTTTTCCCCTCAGACAGCAACTATCCCGGCAAATTCCGTTCTCGATTCAATTCTTCCATTTTGTATAGACTCCTTAAAATGTTCTTTCCAACTTTGTCTTTTTCTGCTATGATAAAACAATATTACAAAAGAAACCTCTGCCGGGCATGCCGGTGGAAATTCTGGCGGAAGGAGATTTTATGCCCTTTTTACCTGTATTTCTTTTTTTCTATGTATGTGTGATCAATCTTGCGGGCTTTGTGCTGATGGGGCTGGATAAAAGAAAGGCGAAAAAGCATCTGTGGAGAATTCCGGAAAAGACGCTGTTCCTCACAGCGCTTCTTGGCGGATCCGCCGGGACCACTGCAGGCATGCACTTTTTTCACCATAAAACCAAACACTGGTACTTCGTCATGGGCATGCCTGCCATCTTGCTGATCCAGTCAGGAATACTTTTGTACTTTTTCGTGCTGCCCTGACAACACGCGATTCCCAAAAAGGAGTTCTCCACATGATGGACATCAATTACGAATTATACAAAGTATTTTACCAGGTGGCAGTTTCTCTGAGCTTCTCTGAGGCTTCCAAAAAGCTTTTTATCTCCCAGTCAGCGGTGAGTCAGTCCATCAAAGTACTGGAACGCAAGCTGAATCAGACACTTTTTATCCGAAGCACCAAAAAAGTCCAGCTCACCTCTGAAGGAGAGACGCTGCTTTCTTACGTGGAACCGGCCATGAATCTGATCCGGCGGGGAGAAGCACAGATTCTGGAAACCACTTCCCTGGACAGCGGTCAACTCCGCATCGGTGCCAGTGACACCATCTGCCGGTATTTCCTGGTGCCCTATCTGAGCCGCTTCCACAAAGAATATCCAAATGTCCATATTAAAGTGACAAACCAGACTTCCATCAAATGCGTGGATCTTTTAGAGAACGGTTCCGTGGACCTGATCTTTACCAATTATCCCAATTCCCGGCTGGGCCACAGTTTTCATATCCGGCACATTAAAGAATTTCATGACCACTTTATCGCCAGCCGAAAGTACTACGGAAAGCTGGAGCACACCACCTTATCCTTTAAAGATCTGCTTGGCTACCCGATCCTGATGCTTGGCCGCAGCAGTACCACCAGCGAGTTTGTACATTCCATGTTCCAGCAGCACCAGCTTGATCTGGTGCCGGAGATTGAACTTAGCTCCAACGATCTTCTTTTGGACCTGGCAAGCATCGGCCTTGGGATCGCTTTTGTTCCGGACTACTGCGTGGCGCAAAGACTGCCTGATCTGTTTCCCATCACCCTGCAGTCCACACTTCCCTCCAGACATCTGGCAGTTGTCCACAGCGAACAGATACCGGTCAGCCATGCAGCCAGACAGTTTCTTCACTACTTCTGATCCTGCTGCCGGTTCCAGAACGCCTGCAGCGAGCCGGAAAGAGAACCGATTCTGCAGTATTCGTGCTGTTCCCATTCCCTCGGAAACAGCCTCTGATAGCTGCTGCCGGCAAATCGCTCGTCCAGAAGAAGGATGACTCCTCTGTCCTCATCCGTCCGAATCACCCGTCCGGCCGCCTGCAGCACTTTATTCATGCCCGGATACTGGTAAGCATAGGCAAAGCCGTCCAGCCCCTTCCGGTCAAAATAATGCTTGAGAATCTCCCGTTCCCGGCACACCATGGGCAGGCCGGTTCCGATGATCAGCGCCCCGATCAGTTTTTCGTTGACCAGATCGATGCCCTCGGAAAAGATTCCCCCCATCACGCAGAAAGCCGCCATGCTCTCTTGCCGCTCCTCTTCAAATTCTTTCAGAAACTGCTCCCGCTCTGTCTCGTCCATTCCCGCATCCTGCCGAATCCACTGAACTTCTTTCTGCCTTTGGCACCGGAAAAAGACTTCCTCCAACATCTGATAGGAAGGGAAGAATACCAGATAATTACCCCTGTGGTTTTTCACCGTCTGTAAAATATAGTCTGCCATCCTCTGATATTCTTCTTCTCCTCTTCTGGTATACCGACTGCTCACATCCGTTCCCACCAAAAGCAGGCGCCTGTCCGTATCAAAAGGAGATCTTGCATAGACCGCGTAGTCCTCCGGGTCCCCGGTCAGAAGATCCTTATAATAATTCACCGGCAGTAACGTGGCTGAAAAAAAGATCGTGCTGATCCCCCGGTCCAGACACAGCCGCAGGTTAACAGCCGGCCGCACACAGAAAAGATGAAAATGGAATCTCCCCTCCTGGTCCAGCTCTGTATAAACCTCATAGTTCTCATCCACACGGTCCCAAATTCCCAAAAAACTTTGAATATCAAAATAAAAATCCATCAATTTTTTTCGAAGCTCATCCGCAACGGGCCGCTCCAGAAAATGATCCATCTCCGAGACCAGATGCTGCAGATGCAGAGAAAAACCTCCCGGCTGTGTCAGCCTTTGAAATCCCCCTTCACACTCCCGCTTCAATGTGAGCAGATAACGGTTGCACCGTTCCAGGGCCTGCACCACGGGATCACTTTTTCCGCGAAGCAGCCGTTTCATCTCCAAAAAATCCTCTTTTACAAGATCGGCACTGTACATGGACCGGCCCCGTTCCACCAGATTATGGGCTTCGTCCACCAAGAACAGATAAGCCCCTTTTACTCCTTCGCCGAAAAAACGCTTCAGATACACCCTGGGATCAAACACATAATTATAATCGCAGATCAGCACATCCACCCACAAAGCCAGGTCCAGATTCAGTTCAAAGGGACAGACCTGGTGTTTATGGGCCTGTGCCAGTACCGTTTCCCTGGTCAGAGAGTCCGGGCCGTTGGTCCACAGCTCATAGACAGCCTCATTGATCCGATCAAAATGCCCCTTCGCATAAGGACAGTTGTCCGGATTGCACTCCGTCTCTTCGCAAATACAAAGTTTGTCCTTCGCCGTAAGCACCAGCGACTTCACGCTTGCATGCTGTCCCCGCACAAGTTCCAGAGCATCCCGCGCCACTGTCCTGGTAATGGTGCGGGCTGTCAGATAGAAGATCTTGTCACCGATCCCCTCGCCTATGGCCTTTAAAGCCGGAAACAGTGTTGCCAGCGTCTTTCCGACTCCGGTAGGCGCCTGGATAAAAAGCCGTTTTTTCCGAAAAATGGTTCGATACACATCCACGATCAGTTCTCTCTGCCCTTCCCGGTATTCATAAGGAAACGAAACTTCCCGGAGCGTCTGGTTGCGCAGCTTTTTCCACTGGTATTCGAAGGAAACCCATTTCTCGTATGCCTTCATCAGCTCCTGAAACCACATTTCCAGTTCCTGACTGCTGTACTCCTCTGTAAAATATCTGGTCTCCTCGGTATCCAGATTTGCATAAATCATACGGACACCGATCCGCAAAAGCTGATGCTGACTGGCATATATCCAGGCATAGCACTTTGCCTGAGCCAGATGAACCGGCACTGCCGCTTCCATCCGGCCTACCTCTCTATAGGTTCCCTTGATCTCATCTACCGTCGTCAGGCCATCCTCTGTAAAAATCCCGTCCGCCCGCCCCTCCACACTGACCAGGATCTCTCCCAACTTCGCCGGATACTTCAGTGCCACCTCCGCCTGATATCCGCTCCCCATCCGTCTTTGGATCTTCCGGTGCAGTCTGCTCCCCGCCTGCATCGCCTCCATTTCCCTGCGTCCGCTGTACCGGTTATCCAAATCCCCGCTTCTTAGCAGAAATTCCACCAGATTCCGAACTGATATTCGAATCCTCGTCTCTTCCATCCCCTGACCCTCACTTTTCATCCTTACGCTCCATTATACCAATCCCCTTTTCATCTGTCCATACAATCGCTCTTTCTCAACTTCTCCCTGTTACTGATCAAATAGGACGTCTATCGGCTTACGTCCGGTGCACCTCATAAAAAGACAGGAAAAAGGCAGTTCCACGGGAAGGAACTGCCTTTCAAGGGGGTATTTATAGGGTACAAAACATAGAAACTGGCTGTTTAAGCAACAACGTACTTCTGCAGAAAACGCTCAAAGTTGGAATCTTCTCCATACCATCTTACGGTCAGTACGTTGTTCAAATCCATACTCATCACACCGAGAATAGATTTCGCATCAATCAAAATACGATTGTAATTCACATCAACGTCAAAGTCACATTCTGCTGCCGCATTTACAAAGCTGCTTACGTCGTCCACATTGAGTCTGATCTTCGTCTCTCTCATTGCCTTCTTTAAAAACCTCCAATAAAAGATAGAAAACGTCGGTTACAAATTGTGTCTCTTTATCTTGCTGTTGTGCTTCTTATTATACTCAACTTTTTATTCTTGTCAAATGAAATTCCCATTGATTTCCTCTTCATTTTCTGTATAAAGTGCATAATTTTCCACAATTCCTTCCAACCCGTTTTTATAGAATAAGCTGATTCCCCATGAATAATCCCTTTGCATTCTTCACGTTCTTTTCATTTTCCGCCCATCCTTTCCGTTTTTCTTTTTTACACTTTTTACAAAAATTCAGATTTTATGCATACTTTGCAGACAGCCGAATCCCGAAAACTTACTTGTATGTTTCATTCTTTTTATCCGTTGTCCATCTCTGCAAATTCAGGCATAAAAGAGCGAAATTTCTTCGGAAGCAAAGAGGCCTGAAGGTTTTTGTTTGTCCGGGCATCAATCCCGATGGCCCGGTGAAAGGTCTTCCAAAGCATCACAAACTCTTTTTCCTGTTCCGCCTCAGAAAGTTCCAAAAAGCAGCTCTCCTGTAAGTCCTCCAAAATCACCCATGCCCCCTCTGCCTGATGGACTGCTGCTTTTTTCCGTCTTCTGTCATAGATCATAAAGTGCTCACCGGACAGCCGGTCTGCAAAATGAGGCGCAATCAGTGCCAGCACATCCGCTTCTGCATCAATTTCAGAAAAAAGCACGCCGTTTTCCAACTCCCGAAAGCGCACAAATCCCATATAGCGGTGGGCAATATGCCAGGCTTTCCGACGAAGTTCAAATACCAGCTGTACGTCCGGATGAGTCAGCATCCGGCTGACTTCCTTCCCATCGGGCAGATGAAGCCCCAGCACGATCATCCGGTAGATCGCATCCGCCTTTCTGTCATCCGGGTACGCAGATGCATAGCCAATCATCTCGTAAGCCTCCTCCCCCATACGGCTTCTGACTGTCCGGAGCACTTTTTCTGCCTTCTTTGTATCCGGCTCCACTTGTACATACTCGCAGAAAAGCTCCAGATTCTCATTCCATCCGGTCTTCAGCCTTACGTTGTCATGGCCCAGGCGGCTGTCCCAGGCTTCATATACGCCGGTCAGTATACCGGTCAGCGTGTCCTCACACTGAAAAACGCGGATCATCAAACAACGACAGCTGCCGGTACAAAGGGGCCTGTGTCCCCGGCAGCTTTTCCTTTCCATCCAGAAGATTCCGCAGGATATAGTCTTCTGTCATCTTCACCGGATACATCTGCTTTCCTTTGCAGGTGATAAAATACAGAGCCCGCTTCAGCACCACTCCCATCTTTTTCAGGTTCTCATAGTCCAGTGCTCCCAGCCTCCTGGCTTTCACGATCCGCCCTGCAGACCGGTAACCGATCCCCGGTACCCGAAGAAGCGTATGGTAGTCAGCCTTCGTAACCTCCACCGGAAACTGCTCCAGATGCCGAAGCGCCCAGTCACACTTGGGATCCAGAAGCAGATTAAAGTCCGGCCGGTCCTCGGAAAGAAGCTCCTCCGTCTCAAACCCATAAAAACGAAGCAGCCAGTCTGCCTGATAAAGCCGGTGCTCCCGAAGCAGCGGCGGACCTCCTGGCAGCACCGGAAGCAGGCTGTCCTCATTCACCCGCAGAAAAGCCGAATAAAAAACCCGCTTCATCTCATACTTTTTATACATATGCTCCGCCACCTTCATGATCTGCCAGTCGTTCTCCCCGGTGGCTCCGATGATCATCTGGGTAGACTGACCGGCAGGGACAAACTTTTGTGTATGCCGGTAGAGGGTCAGTTCTTCCTTATTCTGGGTCCGCATCTTTTGTACCTGCTGAATCGGCGCCAGCATATTCGGGCGCTGCTTCTGAGGCGCCAGCGCTTTGAGCCCTTCCGCCGTCGGAAGTTCCAGGTTCACACTCATCCGGTCGGCCAGATAACCGGTCCTGGCAATCAGTTCTTCGTCCGCTCCCGGAATCGCCTTCACATGGATATATCCCTGAAAATGATACGCTCTGCGCAGCTTGTACAACGTCTGATACAGCAGCTCCATGGTCACATCCGGGCTGACGATAATCCCGGAGCTTAAAAACAGTCCCTCGATATAATTCCTCCTGTAAAACCCCATCGTCAGATCGCACACTTCCTGGGGGGTAAAAGAAGCCCTCGGCACATCGTTGCTCCGGCGGTTGATACAGTACCGGCAGTCAAAAATACACTCATTGGTAAACAGAATCTTCAAAAGAGAGATGCATCTGCCGTCTGCGCTGAAGCTGTGGCAGATCCCCGGTGCAATACAGTTCCCGATCCCCCTGCCGCGGTTCTGACGATCCACACCGCTGGATGTACAGGCTACATCATACTTGGCCGCATCCGCCAGGATCCGGAGCTTTTCTTTTAATTCCATCTGCTGCTCAATCCGATATTCCATCATCTTCACTCCCGAAAAAGAACATTTGTTCTATCTAATTATACAGAACAAATGTTCTTTTGTAAAGAGTTTTTTTATTTTTCTTCATCGAACTGCTTTTCCAGTTTTTTGCGCCGGCATTTAACAATCCTTCCAGCGGCAGACAGGCAGGCAAAAGTAACGACCCCGGAAAACATTCCGAAAATCAAGATTAATAAAAATCCATCAGAAAACGTCGTATCGTATCCTGCCACCGATCTCCGTACATAAGTCAGCAGCATCACTGCCAACGCGGCCGCAACAGAATATAACAGGTAGGCCTTCCAGCCCGGACGGGAGGTATAATCAAAATGTCCGCCCCGGACCTCCCCGATCGTGGTGCCCACCGCCATAAGCATAAATACCGTCCATTCTCCTGACACCTGCCTAAACGTTGCCTTCATCCCCAGCAGCTGTACAAAGATGCTGATCAGAAGCGCCCAGAAAACAAGCCAGAACATAACATGTTCCACCCGCATCATCTCCATCTCTTCTCTCTCATCCACCACTTTTTTAAACAGTCTCATCGCAATCCTCCTCCCAGAATATATCATCCAATGTTTTATGAAGTGCCCGGCAAATATCCAGACACAGCCGAAGCGATGGATTAAACTTTCCCGCTTCAATCATACCGATGGTCTGCCTTGTTACCCCTACCAGCTCCGCCAAATCCCCCTGCGAAAGATCCATCCTTGCACGGGCCGCCTTCAGCTTTAAATTCTTCAATCATGGTTCCTCCTCTCTTCATTCCTCTCCTGATCCTGATTTCCTCGCTCCACCTTCCTCTCTGTTTTGCAACTATATTCTCGGCTTGCTATTTACCTTTTTCAATTATATAATATTATATAGTTTACTAAATGTCAATTATATATTGCATTATATTTGTTTTACATTGCATTATGCTCAGGTCATCACCGGTCTGCGCAAAACGGGCAAATTCCATACCAGAGTTCTGGCACATGGCAGGCGCTATTGGCTCCGTATGAATTTTGAATCCTTCAGATGGAAACACCACCGCATCCCTTGCTGAGCGTGAGGTGGATCTTAAGGGACAATCTGCCCGAGACGGACATCTCGGCAATCAAAACCATAAAAAAGCCCCGCCGATGTCCATTCTTCATCTGCGGGACCAATGATTATTTTTCTTTCAGATACTCCATAAAGTTTTCTTTATTTTCCATCGCCGTCGTCGTTGGTCTGCCCAGATCCTCTCTTGCGCCAATCGAACATTTTACCTCGATAAAGCTGAGCATTTTCCGTTCCTTTGCGGACTGAAGCTCCTGATCGAGCTTTTCAAAGCTGTCCGCCGATGCTGCGTAAGGATATCCGCAGGCTTTGGCAATCCCAATCAGATCCGCTGACCCTGCTGCAGTGGGCATCCCGCCCACCGTTTCATGAGCTCCGTTGTTGATGACCACATGAATCAAATTGGAAGGGCAGGCAGCTCCGGTCACCGCCAGGGCTCCCATGTGCATCAGCAACGCCCCGTCACCATCCACACACCAGATCTTCTGTCCGGCCTTCTGGGCCGCGATGCCAAGAGCGATGGAAGAGCTGTGCCCCATGGAACCCACAGTCAGAAAATCGTACTTGTGGCTCTGATGGTTGGCCTCCCGGATCTCGAACAGCTCCCGGCTGGCCTTTCCGGTGGTGGATACAATGGGGTCCTCCCCCGCGGCCCGGACAATATGCCGGATGATCTCTTCCCGAACCATCTGATGTTCATTCTGATAGACTACTTTTTCTTCATAGGTCAGAGCGTCCTTCTGAATCACAAAAGCCACGCTCTTTCCCTCTGCCAGAAGCAAACCAAATTCTTCCATGACCGACGTAAGTCTCTCTTTGGTGGTCTCTTTTCCCACAATGCAGGTCCGGATGTCCATATCCTCCAAAAGACGCACGGTCACTTCCCCCTGATAGATATGCTGAGGCTCGTCGTGTACTCCCGGTTCTCCTCTCCATCCAACCACAAAGATGACCGGAATTCCGTATACTTTGTCATTCAGAAGGGATGCCACCGGGTTGATGATATTTCCTTCACCGGAATTTTGCATGTAGACCACCGGGACCTTTCCCGTAGCCAGATGATATCCTGCCGCCAGTGCCGTACAGTTTCCTTCATTGGCCCCGATCATGTGATGCTTCGGATCAATGCCGTAGGTATGCATCAGATAGTTGCATAGGGCCTTTAACTGGGAATCCGGAACTCCTGCATAATAATCCGCACCCAGTAATTCTGCAAATGTCTCAACCTTCATTTTATTATTGCTCCATTTAAGTTCCGCATCCAACCTGCACGCAACTTCCTGCCCAGGGCAGATTTTCTTACGCTTCGCTCCTGTAACTCTGCCCTGCCTGCGTTTCGGTTGGTTGCTGTTTTTTAGTCTGTTTTTAGTATTTGACGGTAAAGTGTTTCCAGGGTTTTCTCTGTGAGCCGCACCGGATTATTTTTGAGCCGATCCGGATTGACGGAACGGGTGAGAAAATCCATCTGATCTTCTTTCTCAAGTACCGGCACCATAAGCTTCAGTTCTTTCCAAAAGGACTGATACTTTTTGACTGCCTCCGTTACGTCTTTGCACCCCATCTCTTCTGCAAGCGCCTGGAACATTTCCTTTAAATAAGTTTCACCTCTTGGGTCCGTACAGTCTTTTATATGATCAGCCATATAAGGCCAGAGAGCCTCCACACAGAGCGCCGCCGCGTGACCGTGAGCCAAACCATAGAGGGTGGTCAGCTTATAACACATGGCATGTCCTGCCGTCGTCTGCGTGATATTGATCGCACAGCCCGCCCGATTGGCCGCCCGCAGCATACCCTGATTGCCCTCCGGATCATTGGACAGATAAGCGTCCCGGTGCCGAAACACCTCCCGAATCGCCTCTCCTGCATACCTTCTGCTCTCTTCGGTGGAGTTTACAGACCAGTAAGATTCCAGCGCATGGCAGAGGGCATCCAGCATGGTGGCTTTCTTCTGATATTCCGGCAGGGTTTCCAGCAGAGACGGATCCAGATATACATATTTGGGAAGTCCGCTTCCATGAGCCACCGACTGCTTGTTTCCTTTATAATAAATGACGGCAAAACGGGTGGCCTCGCTTCCGGTCCCGGCTGTGGTGGGGATGGCCAGAAGAGGCACTTCGTTTTCCAGAATCTTCTGCTGCAGATAATTTTCCTTCTGATTCAGATTCCAGAACAGTTTGATGCACTTTGCCACGTCCATGGCGCTCCCGCCCCCTGCCGCGATGATAAAATCACAGCCTTGCTCCCGAAAGGCCTCTATCCCCTTTTCTACTGATTCATAGGCCGGGTTCGGCGTAAAGTCCGAAAACTCCGTCAGACGCACTCCTGACGCCTCTACGCAGCCTTTAAGCTCCTCATAGAGCTTCTGCCCCCGAAAGGAATTTCCACAGACCAGAAGCACCGAACCGGCTTTTTCATCTCGCAGGATCTTTTCCACATCCCATATCTTTTCCACATTCATCTTGTCACTCCTCTTCCGGGATCAGGTTGATGATGTCTTTGATGGACATACAAAGATCATCACACTCTTTTGCCCGGTGATTTTTAAGAATCATTTCCGCCGCATGCTGCATGGCGGGAAAACCGGTACGCGTCAGCTGATTGGCATAGATGACCACATTGACCCCGCGCTCCTTAAACTCTTCCTCCGTCACCGTGTTAAAGGAGGTAGGCACCACCACAACCGGCGTTATGGAGTCGGTCCGGCGAAACTGCTCTACAAAGGCAAAAATCTCATCCGGCTCCTTTTTCCGGCTATGGATCATGACGCCGTCCGCGCCGGCTTTTACATAGGCAGCGGCTCTTGCAAGAGCGTCGTCCATCCCCTGTTCCAGGATCAGGCTCTCGATCCGGGCGATGATCATGAATTCTTTCGTCTTTTGCGCCCTCTTTCCGGCTGCAATTTTGGCACAGAAATTTTCGATAGAATCCTGAGTCTGCATCACTTCCGTGCCAAAAAGAGAATTTTTCTTCAGTCCGGTCTTGTCTTCGATGATAACCGCAGATACGCCCATGCGCTCCAGTGATTTTACCGTGTAGACAAAATGCTCCGTCAGTCCTCCGGTATCCCCGTCGAAGATGATCGGCTTTGTCGTCACTTCCATAATGTCATCGATGGTCCTGAACCGGGAAGTCATATCCACCAGCTCGATATCCGGCTTTCCCTTTGCGGTGGAATCACAAAGAGAGCTGACCCACATGGAGTCAAACTGCCTGGCCTCTCCTTTTTCATAAGCGATGGTTTTCTCCACGATCAGACCGGTAATCCCGCTGTGAGCCTCCATGGCCGTGACCAGACCTTTCAGCTCGATCGCTCTGCGAAGCCTTGCTCTTCGCACATCCGGCAGGGACAGATGAATCCTCGCCCGGCTCTCCAGCTTCTGATACTTTTCATCCTTAGAATAAGGAAACTCCACCAGTCTGCCGCCGTAAGAAGTCAGCACTGACACCACTTCCTCCCGGACCGGCTTTTGAAAACCGCTGACCCAATCGTCACCGTGAACCACATAATCCGGCTGATAGTGTTCCAGGTTCTCCCGGTAACTCAAAGTGCGCTGCTCCACAACTTTGCTGACTCCGGAAATATTCTCAAACAGCGCTTTTCGTTCTGTAAAAGGAAGCAGCGGAAAACGCTTGTAGCTGACCACTGCCTCATCGGAGAGAACACCAACGATCAGTTTTCCAAGTCTTGCCGCTTTTTTTATAATCGCAATATGTCCGCTGTGAATCATGTCTGTGGAAAAGCACATATACACCGTACGCCGTTCCACCTGGCGGACTTTTTCTGATACCACTGCCAGGTCTTCCTGATCATCAATCTCCGCACAGAGCCCGTTTCTGACATCCAGGGGACGGACAAGGCAGTCGTCTGACACTTCATTGAAAGCGTTTTCCGCATAGCATTTTACCTGGCTGGACTCACAGAATTTTTCAATTCTTTCAAGCCATACCAGCCAGTCTTCTTTTTTCAGCTTGTACAAGGGCTGTGCGGCCATGGCATCATTGAAAAATTCAATACCCACTTTTTTGATGTATCCGTCCTGAATGACCGCCTTAAAGTCTTTCTCCGGAAGGGGCAGGGAGGAGCTGATCGTCATACAGCTTTCTTCACTTTCCAGGACCTGGTCCAGCACCTGATTCTCAAAGACCAGATCTCCATGCATCAAAAGAAGATCATCGTCCTTCAAACAGTCTCTGGCGCAGTAGATCGAATAAATATAATTGGTCTCTTTATAGACCGGATTTTTCACAAAGGTAATGTGCAGGGGAAGATCCAGGCTCCGGCAGTAGTTCACCAGCACACTGTCAAAAAGTCCGGTGGTCATGACCACTTCCTGGATGCCCGCCTCCGCAAGCTGACAAAGCTGACGGCTTAAGATCGTCTCCTTGCTGGACACCTCAGTCATGCATTTGGGATGCTCTGAGGTGAGTACCCCCATACGGCTGCCCATACCGGAATTTAAAATTAACGCTTTCATAGAACCTCCTGTTTTCACTTTCATTCCTGAACAAATACCGGAACACTGGTTGTTGGTCCGCAAAGCGTCCAGCAACGTATTATTGCCATTTTAACACTCTGCACCGTATTTGTCGAGGGGATGTGTCCTTGAGTTTCCGCAGTTCTATCCACAGAACTCCCAATCAGCCTTGCTGATTATGCACAACTTTCAAAAAATGCCCAA
>ERZ808046.103-NODE-103-length-113702-cov-11.021105_pt1 | contig 113702 bp, 105 predicted proteins | sample MGYA00380196_ERZ808046 | MGnify/ENA primary metagenome ERZ808046 (study PRJEB31490, sample SAMN06133421) | mouse gut metagenome | isolation source: Z6_2 | host: mice | place: China: Chengdu | collected 2015-05 ...
TTCCCGAGTGGCCAAAGGGGGCAGACTGTAAATCTGTTGCGACACGCTTCGGTGGTTCGAATCCACCTCCATCCATTGGCGCTTTTCTCTTAAGAGAAGACGCCAGCCCACCCCTTAAGCCGCAGTGGCGGAACTGGCAGACGCCCGGGACTTAAAATCCCGTGGGTAGTAATACCCGTACCGGTTCGATTCCGGTCTGCGGCACGAGAAGAGTCTTGAGTTTTCAGGGCTCTTTTTTGTTAGAAAACAGAAAGAGGGAAAATCATTATGGAAAATATAGGTTTTTTGATTTTATGGTATTTTACGGCGTATTTGATTGTAACCGCCATAGGAATCCTGCACACAATATTCAATATTACTGTGTTACATATGAAATCAATGAAAGAAAGCGAAGGAATGGGAGAAGGATATGAGAGAACAAAACCCTGGCATATCCTTTATAACATCATAGTCTTTCCTGTTTTCGCCTGGATTTATTTTAAGGGACTAAGTTCAGTCACTTGGGAAGCTGCTGCTTTCACATCCTTTGTCTGGGGAACCATCACCATTATTTTTGACGTGTTTGGCTGGGTAATAATAAAACATCCCTGGTCATTGACCTTTAAACAATTCTATGTGGAATACCAGCCATGGATAACTTTGATATACATAGCAATATACCTTAGTCCGTTCATTGCTTTTGGGATAATGAATCTTAGCTTTTGAGAGACTACTTGATGCATATAAGCTAGTATACAGCCATTCCCTAAAGCACCATAAGCAAAGTCCCGATTGTAATCAACCCTGCCCCTATTAACGACTTAGGCGTAAAACTTTCATGGAGAAAAATGAAAGCCAGGGCTAAGGTAATTACAACGCTCATTTTATCAATGGGAACCACCTTTGAGGCTTCCCCTAATTGCAGCGCCCTGTAATAGCAAAGCCATGACGCCCCTGTGGCCAGACCGGATAAAATGAGGAACAGCCAGCTTTTTCTGCTGATAGAAGTGATGCCTCCCTGTGCGTTTGTTAAAAAGACCATCCCCCATGCCATTGCCAAAACAACAATTGTACGGATTGCTGTGGCTAGATTAGAGTTGACTCCATCAATCCCTACCTTTGCAAGAATGGAAGTTAACGCCGCAAATACAGCAGATAGTACTGCAAATAAAATCCACATAATCCTCCAACCTTTCTAAAATAATCTTCCGGTTTTCAGGAAGCCAGTTTATCCAGAATTATTTATAGTATACGCTGTTAGAATTTTTTTGCAAGATATTTTCCGCTTTTTTGGAAATAAAGATTGACAAGTTAGGCTTTACCGCAATATACTTACAATAGACAGAATAGATTTACCCTTTTTGTTGCCCTTTTGGGGCAAATCTTGATTTTATGGGCGTATTATGCCTGCGGCTTTTTCGCAAGCGAGACGCACCTTTTATTCCCGCGAGCAACGAGCCAAGTGTGCATGCTCGTATGCACATTTGGCGGCTGCCACGAGGGTCAAAACCCCCGCAGTTTGCTGCGGGGGTTTTGATTTTACACCCGAAACAAATAAAAACTGTACCATATTCCAAAACAGAGCTTTTAGGAAAGGGATTCTCCGTGTCAGAATTCACAGGTACAGCGATTATGGCCGGAAAACGGTCTGCATGGAGGGCAAGCTTATGAATAATTCACGTAGATTTCGTGAACAGATCGGTGAAGACAAACTGGCCATGAAGAGCCATGAGCAGCATAGTGATGTGCAAAGTGTTCAGAATCTGGAGACCATTATCAATGAGGGACTCCGCGTTGCCCTGTTGGAGGAGACTCCGGACAAGTCGCTGGAGGTGCTGCTGGAGCACCTGGGAAAAGCACTGAATGGGGAACGAACTTATATATTTGAGCGGAATGAGTCCGGCAATGATGACAATACTTATGAATGGGCAGCCGACGGGGTGGTTCCGGAAAAGGAGAATCTTCAAAATGTCCCCTCAGAGGTGTGCGCCAGCTGGTATCGGAATTTCAGTATCGGGAGGCACATTGTTATTGAGAGACTGGAAGATATCCGGGAGACGGAACCTCTTCAATATGAAAATTTAAAACGGCAGAAAATAGATTCCCTTGTGGTGGTCCCTCTTTATGACGGTAAAAAGAATATCGGATTTTATGGTGTGGACAACCCGCCTGTGAAATCCCTGGAATACGCATCGAATATGCTGCAAACTGCGGCATACTTTATTGTGTCTTCCCTGAAACGGCGCAACCTGGTCCGTCAGCTTCAAAAGAGGAGCTATAATGTTCTCCATGCCCTCAGTGTGGATTACCTGGATATTTATCAGGTGAATTTCGACACAGGTGAATGTGAGATATACCGGGAAAGCGAAAAGACGAGTATGGATTGGGCTGTTAATTTTGCGGATGGCTATCAGGTGGCTATGGAGCGATATATTTCCCGGTATGTAGTTCCATGGGATCAGGAACGGCTTCGGGCTGTGACGAAAAGAGACTATGTGCTTGAGCAGCTCAGGACAAAGAAGAAGTTCTATGTCCGATACCAGGTGAAAGACAGCTCCCATGGACTGAAACACCTGGAGATCCATTTTTCCGCTACGGAGAAAACAGCAGACGAGAACTGCGCGATTTTTGCCCAACGTGATGTCAACGCTGTGGTGGAGCAGGAGGAAATGTACAAGCTGGAGGCGCGGAAAAGCCTGGAAAGCATTTTGGAAGGAGCCAGAACAGGTATCTGGACCATAGAGCTGGAGGACGGCTGTCTGCCCAGGATGTATGCGGATCGGACCATGCGGCTTCTTTTGGGAGTACCGGATGAGATCAGACCGGAGGAATGTTACCGGCATTGGTTTGAAAACATTGAACCGGACTATGTGGAGATGGTACAGGAAGCGGTGCAGGAGATATTGAAATCCGGCCGCTCCGAGGTGGTGTACCCCTGGAATCACCCGGAGTTGGGGAAAATTTATGTTCGCTGCGGCGGCGTACCGGACAAAACATTCCAAAAACCGGGAGTCAGCCTCAACGGGTATCACCAGGATATTACGGATACCATGGTGGCCAGGCGGAAACAGGAGCAGGCTATTATGGAGCTGCTTGAGAAGGTGAGACGGGCAAATTCGGCAAAAAGCGAATTTCTTTCCCATATGTCCCACGATCTCCGCACGCCTATCAACGGAATTCTGGGAATGTTGACCATTATGGAGAAAATCCGGGAAAATCCGGAGAAACAGGACGAGTGCCGGAGAAAAATTCGTGTATCAGCGGAACACCTGCTGTCCCTGGTTAACGATGTGCTTCAGGTCAGCAATCTGGAGAGCGGACTGGCGGCCGCGGTGGAGGAACCCTTTAACCTTTATGATATATTGGAAAACTGTATCACGATTTTGTCTGTAAAGGCAGAGGAGAAAAGGATCCGGCTGGTGCTGGAGGAAGTCGATTTGCAGCATAGCCGGCTCATTGGAAATCCGTTGTACTTAAAGCAAATCCTGATGAACATTATTGATAATGCCCTTAAATATAACCGGCCCCATGGCTCTGTATTTGTTGGAGTAAAGGAGAATGGCTATCAAGGCGGGACTGCAACCTACAAGTTTGTGATTGAAGATACCGGGATTGGCATTGAGGAGGACTTTAAAACACAGATGTTTGAGCCGTTTACCCAGAAGCACCAAGGAGCAAGAACCCATTATAATGGCGTTGGGCTTGGGATGTCCATTGCGAAGCAATTGGTAGATCAGATGAACGGAACCATTCAGGTAGACAGTCAGCCCGGCAAGGGAAGCGTATTCCAAATTACCCTGCCGATTCGAGTCGATGGGGCATGGAATATGCAGCCGGCAGAAGAGGACCGGAATGTGCGGAGCAGTATTACCGGGATGAGCGTCCTTTTAGTGGAGGATAATGAGATCAACTGTGAAATCGTGGAATTTATGCTTAAGGATGCAGGGGCTGAGGTAGTGACCGCCAATGACGGGAAATCCGCCGTGGATGCATTTGTAGCAGCCGCCCCGGAAACATTTGACTGTATCCTTATGGATTTGATGATGCCGGTTATGAGCGGCTATGAGGCAGCCCGGGTGATCCGGGGTCTGGACCGGCCGGATGCAAAAGTCGTGCCTATCATTGCTTTGTCAGCCAACGCATTTGAAGAAGACGTTGCCATGGCAAAGGACGCCGGAATGAATGAACATCTGTCCAAGCCGGTGGATATCAAAAAAATGTTTAAGGTTATGAACCGGCTGAGGCGCTGGCAGGAGCAGTAAATAGCAGCCGGCAAAAGGCAGCAAAAAAGACTATCCGCAACAGGCAGGTAGTCTTTTTGCGTTGCGTTGATTTGAATAGTTTCCGCACTGGATAGACGAATCCGGGAAGTTGTGCTATAATGGGAACACAAATCTACCTGGAGGATGCAGTAAATACCCAATAGAGCAGCTCCTGCTTGGCAGGGCAGAGACTGTGTCAGGAAAGAGGGAATAATGAGAGAAAAAGTCAAGAAGAGGGGACAGCTAAGGGCCTATTTGCAGTGGCCGTTTTTCCTGTCGCTGATTTTGATTGCCGCAAACATAGCGGTGGGAGCCATAGATATAAAGGCAGGGCTGGTAATGGCGGTATTTACACTGGTCTATCTGGCAGCCGCCGGCTGGCTTTATACCAAGAAACGCAGCGCCATATTAGCCGATATGGTGGAGTTTGCCTCAGAGTATGCCTGGGTTCAGAAGCGCCTGCTGTCAGATATGGTTCAGCCTTATGCCATAGCGGATGGGACTGGCCGGATTATGTGGATGAACTATGCCTTTTCAGAAGCCACAGGTCAGGACAGAAACGCAAAACGCCATATTCAGTCCCTGTTTTCCGAAATTACCGGGGAGGATATGGAAAAAAAGGAAGAACTGGTAAGCGTCCACAGCGCTTTAGGTGAGAACCGTTACCGGGTGGACTTAAAATGGGTTCCTTTAAATGATGTTCAGGCCCTGGACAACCAGCTTGGAATGAGCAGGGAAGAGGAGTATCTTCTGTCTGTATATTTGACCGACGAGACTGAGGTGGTAAAGTATCGCCAGGAAATCGACGATCAGAAGATGGTAGCTGGCCTGATTTATCTGGATAATTATGACGAGGCCTTAGAGAGCGTGGAGGAGGTGCGGAGATCCCTTCTTACCGCGTTAATTGACCGTAAAATTAATAAATATGTCTACAGCATGAACGGCATCGTAAAAAAGATGGAGAAGGACAAATATTTCTTTGCCATTAAGCACCAGTATGTGGCAAAGATTGAGGAAAATCGCTTCTCGATCCTGGAAGATGTTAAGACCGTTAATATTGGAAATGAGATGGCAGTTACCTTAAGTATTGGCATGGGCATGGATGGAGATTCCTACAGCCAGAATTATGAGTTTGCCCGGACTGCCATAGATATGGCCCTTGGACGGGGCGGCGATCAGGCGGTGATTAAAAGCGGCAGCAAGATCCAGTATTTTGGCGGAAAAGCCCAGCAGGTGGAAAAGACGACCCGGGTGAAAGCCAGAGTCAAGGCCCATGCTCTGCGGGAGCTGATAGAAACCAAGGACAGACTGCTGATTATGGGACATAAAAGGGGCGATATTGACTCCCTGGGGGCCTCTGTAGGTATTTACCGTATTGCCACGGCCCTGGATAAAAAGGCTCACATTGTAGTCAACGATATGACTGCATCGGTAAAGCCTATGATGGACCGTTTTGTTAATAATCCGGATTATCCGGAGGATCTGTTCTTAAACAGCGAGACAGCGGCAGAGCTGGTGGACAATAATACCTTGCTGGTAGTTGTGGATGTAAACCGGCCCAGCATTACTGATGCGCCGGAGCTTTTGCGTATGGTGAAAACCATTGTGGTATTAGACCACCACCGTCAGTCCAGCGAGATTATCGACAATGCGGTGCTGTCTTATGTAGAGCCTTATGCATCTTCCGCCTGTGAGATGGTGGCAGAAGTCCTCCAATATGTTGCGGACGGTATTAAGATGAAATCGGCGGAAGCAGACGCCATGTACGCCGGTATTGTAATTGATACGAACTACTTTACCAATCAAACCGGCGTCAGAACCTTCGAAGCCGCCGCGTTCCTGCGCCGGAGCGGAGCCGATATTACCCGGGTGCGGAAGCTGTTCCGGGATAATATGGAAGACTACCAGGCCAAAGCCCAGGCAATTCAGGAGGCAGAGGTTTACAAAGAGGCGTTTGCCATCAGCACATGCCCGGCAGAAGGGCTGGTAAGCCCCACAATAGTGGGAGCCCAGGCAGCCAACGATTTGCTGAATATCAATAATATCCGGGCGTCGGTGGTATTGACTCTGTATAACGGAACAATTTTTGTAAGCGCCAGATCCATTGATGATATCAATGTTCAGGTCATGATGGAATATTTAGGCGGAGGCGGTCACCGGAATATGGCGGGAGCCCAGTTGACAGGAATGTCCATAGATGAGGCAAAAGCCCGGATTCGGGAAGTTATTTCACAGATGTTAGAGAAGGGAGATATTACGTAATGCAGGTTGTATTATTAGAGGATGTAAAAACGTTAGGAAAAAAGGGGCAGATTGTAAATGTAAACGACGGCTATGCCCGCAACTTTATTCTTCCCAAAAAGCTGGGAGTAGAAGCTACCCCCAAAAACCTTAATGATTTAAAGCTTCAGCAGGCCAATGCTGACAGGATTGCGGCAGAGCAGCTTGCTGCGGCAAAAGAGCTTGCTGCCAAGTTAGAAAAATTGTCCGTTACCCTGACTATGAAAGCAGGAGAAGGTGGAAAAGCCTTTGGCTCCATATCCGGTAAAGAAATTGCCAAGGCGGCGTCAGAGCAGCTTGGACTAGATATTGATAAGAAAAAGCTGGTGCTTCCGGACGCAATCAAGACTTTCGGAACCCATGAGGTGCCGGTAAAACTTCACAGGGATGTAACCGGTAAGCTGACAGTAAAGGTACAGGAAGCATAATGGATGAAAATCTGATGAAACGGGTGCTTCCTCACAGCATTGAGGCGGAGCAGTCGGTCATCGGTTCCATGCTGATGGACAGGGACGCCATTATCGCCGCGTCTGAGATTGTAACGGCAGATGAATTCTATCAACACCAGTACGGCGTGATGTTTGAGTCAATGGTAGAGCTGTTTAATGAAGGGAAACCGGTGGATCTGGTTACTTTGCAGGATCGGCTGAAGGAGAAGGATGTGCCTCCGGAGGTCAGCAGCCTGGAATTTGTCCGCGATATCATCACCACGGTGCCGACATCGGCCAATGTCCGCTCCTATGCCAATATTGTCCGGGAGAAAGCAGTCCTCAGGAAACTGATAAAGATAAATGAAGAGATTGCCAACACCTGTTATGCAGGAAAAGAAAAGCTGGAAGATATTCTGGCTATGACGGAGAAATCTGTCTTTAATCTTCTTCAGGATCGGAGCGGCGGAGATTTTGTACCCATCCGTCAGGTGGCGTTGAATGTTCTGGAAAAAATAGAGACAGCTTCCCGCAACCAGGGTGCGGTTACCGGTATTCCTACCGGTTTTCTTGACCTGGACTATAAAACATCGGGGATGCAGCCCTCTGATTTTATTTTGATTGCAGCCCGCCCCTCTATGGGAAAGACTGCTTTTGTCTTAAATCTGGTGGATCATGTAGCAGTAAAGAAAAATATGCCCTGCATGATTTTCAGCCTGGAGATGTCAAAGGAACAGCTGGTAAACCGTATGCTGTCCATGGAGTCCAATGTGGACTCCCAAAAGCTTCGTACCGGCAGCCTGACAGACGCAGACTGGGACGCAGTGGTAGAGGGCATTGGGATTATCGGCGGCTCTAAACTGATCATTGACGATACTCCGGGTATTTCTATCACTGAGCTGCGCTCCAAGTGCAGGAAGATGAAGCTGGAGTATGGCCTTTCCATGATTATTATTGATTATCTGCAGCTTATGAGCGGAAGCGGACGGGGCGGCGATAACCGTCAGCAGGAGATCTCCGAGATTTCCCGTTCCTTAAAGGCACTTGCCAGAGAGATGAATGCCCCGGTTGTGGCTTTGTCCCAGTTAAGCCGCGCCTGTGAGACCAGACAGGATCACCGTCCCATGCTTTCAGACCTGAGGGAATCAGGAGCCATTGAGCAGGATGCGGACGTGGTAATGTTTTTATATCGTGATGATTACTACAATAAAGACACAGAGAAGCCTAATGTGGCGGAAATCATCATTGCCAAACAGCGTAACGGCCCTATCGGCACAGTAGAACTTCTATGGCGTCCCGAGTATACCAAGTTTGTTAATATGGCAAGAGAATAAAAGATACCCGTAAGGTATATAAGCAACAATTCAGCCGCGATGGGGCGGCGCCAAAAGGCGCGTCCTATGGCGGCCTTCGTCCACCATGCTGAGGAGTGATAAAAAGTGGAGACAAAACAGATACAGATTTTAAATCCTCATAAGGTCAAAGATGAGGAGCTGGCAGAAGCAGCCGAAATTTTAAAAAAAGGCGGCCTGGTGGCGTTTCCCACAGAAACGGTTTACGGCCTGGGAGCCAACGGTTTGGACGAGGAAGCGGCCAAGAAGATCTATGCTGCAAAAGGGCGGCCTTCTGACAATCCTCTTATTGTCCATATCTCAGCGCCGGAAGAATTGGAATCTTTGGCAGCAGAGATTCCTGATGCAGCAAAAAGTCTGATGGAGCTGTACTGGCCCGGCCCTCTGACTATGGTGTTTAAGAAAAAAGAGATTGTCCCCTGCGGGACAACAGGCGGGCTGGATACCGTGGCGGTACGGATGCCTTCGGATCCCATTGCACGGGCGCTGATACGGTTGGCCGGAGTACCGGTTGCGGCTCCCAGCGCTAACCGCTCCGGAAGGCCAAGCCCTACGACTGCCGGCCATGTATGGCAGGACATGGCTGGCAGGATAGAGATGATCATAGACGGCGGCCCGGTGGGAATTGGCGTGGAGTCTACCATAGTGGATGTTACCGGCCCTGTTCCGGTTATCCTAAGGCCCGGCGCGGTTACTATGGAAATGATAAAGGACGCCCTGGGGCAGGTGGAAATCGACCCGGCTATTGTGGGCCCTGTGAAAGAAGGAGTCCGGCCTAAAGCGCCGGGAATGAAATACCGCCACTATGCGCCAAAGGCCCGGATGACCCTGGTAGAGGGGGAGATGGAGCAGGTGGTCCGAACCATTAACCGTTTAGCCAAGGAAGCGTTAAAAGGAGGAGAGCGGGTGGGAATTATCTGTACAGACGAAACCCGATCCTGCTACCCTGCAGGGATGATTCGGTCTATCGGCATCCGGGCCAGAGAAGAAACAGTGGCTCACAATCTGTATGCAGTGCTTCGGGAATTTGACGATTTAGAGGCAGATGTGATCTTTTCAGAAAGCTTTCCCGGAGATCAGATTGGTCAGGCCATTATGAACCGCCTGACCAAGGCGGCGGGATACCATATTATAAAAGCATAAAAGGAGAAGGAAATGTCAGATAAGAGAAAAGATTATATTACATGGGATGAGTATTTTATGGGAGTGGCAGAACTTTCTGCAAAGAGATCCAAGGATCCCAGTACTCAGGTGGGAGCTTGCATCGTCAGCGAGGACAATAAGATTTTGTCCATGGGTTACAACGGGTTCCCCACAGGGTGCTCTGACGACGAATTTCCCTGGGGGAAGGAAGGGGAAAAGGAGGATCCCTATAACGCAAAGTATTATTACTCCACCCACAGTGAGCTCAATGCGATTTTAAACTACCGGGGAGGAAGCCTGGAGGGAAGCAAGCTCTATGTGACCCTGTTTCCCTGCAATGAGTGTGCAAAAGCCATTATCCAGGCGGGAATTAAGACCCTGATTTACGCCTGTGACAAATATGCCGATACCCCGGCTGTAAAAGCTTCTAAAAGGATGCTGAACGCTGCCGGAGTCCGCTACTACCAGTATCAGCCTACTGGCAGAAAAATCGAGATCCACGTATAATGAAGGTTCTTCTGGCGGCAATAAACGCAAAATACATCCATTCTAACCTGGGAGTCTATTGCCTGAAAGCTTATGCAGAAAAGGCATTGAGGGAAAAGGGACTATGTGCGGATATCCAGATCTGCGAGTATACCATTAACAACCAGACGGAAAAAATTCTCGGAGACTTGTACCGGAGGAGACCGGATATAGCCGCCTTTTCCTGCTATATTTGGAATATCTCCTACGTAAGGCAGCTAATAAAAGATTTGAAAAAGGTTCTTCCGGAGGTACAAATCTGGCTGGGAGGGCCGGAGGTATCCTATAATGCGGAAGGGATTTTAGCAGATCTTCCTCAGGCAGCCGGAGTCATGGTTGGAGAAGGGGAAGAAACCTTTGGGGAATTGACTGCAGAGTATTTGGCAGGAGATGGGGATTTTTCCCAAATCCGCGGTTTGATTTACCGGGACGAAAGGGGAATTACCCATAGAACCGGCCCGCGTCCGGTAATGGATTTAAATCGGGTTCCCTTTGTTTATGAAGATTTGAAGCAGTTTGAAAACAGGATTCTCTATTATGAGAGCAGCAGAGGCTGCCCTTTTTCCTGCAGCTATTGCCTTTCCTCTATTGACAAGACGGTTCGGTTCCGGGATCTGGATCTGGTAAAAAAAGAACTGGATTTTTTTCTGGAAAACCGGGCGCCTCAGGTTAAATTTGTGGACAGGACCTTTAACTGTAAAAAGAGTCATTCTATGGCTATTTGGCAGCATATCCTGGATCACGATAACGGGATCACCAATTTTCACTTTGAAATTGCGGCGGATCTGTTAGGGGAAGAGGAATTGGCTCTTTTCGCACGGATGCGCCCGGGCCTGATCCAGCTGGAAATTGGCGTGCAGACTGTGAATCCGGCTGTGATAACGGAAATTCACAGGACAATGGATTTACAAAAGGTCAGGGAAATTACGGGGCGGATTAACCGGGGGCACAATATCCACCAGCATCTGGACTTAATTGCGGGGCTGCCCTATGAAGATTTGACCAGCTTTCGGGAATCTTTTAACCAGGTATATGGGATGGAGCCGGATCAGCTCCAGCTGGGGTTTTTGAAGGTATTAAAGGGATCCTATATGGAAGAACAGAAGGAAGTTTACGGACTTCAGTTCACCGGGGAAGCGCCCTATGAGGTACTTTCTACCAGATGGCTTTCCTATGACGATATTTTACAATTAAAAAAAATAGAGGAAATGGTGGAGATCCACTACAACAGCGGCCAGTTCAGAGGGGCTGTAAAAGTGCTGGAACAGGAATTTTCCCAGCCCTTTGACCTGTACCTGGCGCTGGCAGATTGGTATGAAAACCAGGGAGCAGCGGATGTAAGCCAGAGCCGCCTTACCAGATTTGAAATGCTGTATGAGTTTGGAAAAGCGATTTTGCCGGCTGGGCGGCTGGAAAATTTTCGGGATACACTGACGGTGGATCTGTACCTGAGAGAAAATGCTAAAAGCCGTCCGTCTTTTGCCAGGGATCTTTCCGGCTTTAAACGGGCAGTAAGGGATTTTTTTATCCGGGAAGCGGCAGAGCGCAGGTATTTGCCTGGATATGAAGCTTATGATTCCAGGCAGCTGGCCAAAATGACGCATATAGAAATTGCGGGAGACGGAACAGGAATTCTGTTTGACTACCGGCATCGGGATCCCTTGACCTACAATGCAAGATGCGTAAAACTGGAGCATTTTGCAGAACCGTGCACTTAGAGAGGGCAGAATATGGCAAAACTGGAGAGCAGAAAAGAATTAAATCAGAGGGTGGAACGGATATTGGAAGCCCTGGACAGAGAATATGGTCGGGAATACCGGTGCTACCTGAATTATGAGACCCCATGGCAGCTCCTTATTGCCGTTATTATGAGCGCTCAGTGTACAGATGCGCGGGTCAACCTTGTGACAGCAGATTTATTTAAAAAGTATGATAGTTTAGAGAAATTTGCAGATGCTAACCTTAAGGAACTGGAGCAGGATATCCACTCCATTGGTTTTTACCATATGAAGGCCAAAAACATTATTTCCTGCTGCCGGGATCTGGTGGAAAAATATAATGGGCAGGCGCCAAAGAGCCTGGAGGATCTGACATCTCTGGCAGGCGTGGGCCGCAAGACCGCCAATGTTATCCGGGGAAATATCTACGGCGAGCCAAGCATTGTGGTAGATACCCATGTAAAACGGATTTCCAGAAAGCTGGGGCTTACTGCCGAGGAGGATCCGGAGAAAATAGAGTACAGCCTTATGGAGGTTTTGCCTGAAGATCACTGGATATTGTGGAATATCCACATTATTACTCTTGGAAGAACCATCTGCATTGCCAGACGGCCAAAATGCGGGGAATGTTTCTTGCGGGAATATTGTCCAGGCGCCCGGGAGTAGGAGAGAACAGAAAGAGGAAAAGATGGAAAATTCCTATATTGCCATTGATATTGAAACCACCGGCCTTAATCCAAAGCAGGACAAAATTATTGAAATCGGCGCTATAAAAGTAATAGATGGAAAAGAAACCGATTCTTTTGCTGCTTTTGTAAATCCCAGAAGAGATTTGCCGGACAGGATCACAGCGCTTACGGGGATCCGGGGGGAGATGCTTGAGAACGCTCCGGATATTGAGGAGGTTATCCAGGAAGTAATGGAATTTGTGGAAGATCTGCCCCTGCTGGGCCACAGGGTGATTTTTGACTACAGTTTTTTAAAACGGGCGGCGCTTAACTGGGGAAAGGTCCGTTCCTGGGAAAAACAGGGGATTGATACTTTAACCCTTTGCCGGTATTTCATGCCCGAGGAAGAAAAGAAGAATTTGCCGGCCGCCTGCAGGTATTTTCACATCCCCCTGGAAAATGCCCACCGGGCCGTGTCAGACGCCAGGGCAGCCCATTTGCTGTTTCAGCATTTAACAAAAAGCTATAAAGACAGGCGACCGGAGATATTTCGGGAAAAACCTTTAATTTACCAGATAAAAAAAGAGCAGCCCGCCACAAAAAGACAAAAAGAACGCTTGCATGATTTAATAAAATATCATAAAATAAACGTATCTGTGCAAATTGATCATTTAACAAGAAATGAGGCATCCCGGCTGACAGATCAGATTTTGTCCCGGTATGGTAAGGCATAAGAGAGGAAAGCAGGCCAGGAGGAGAACAAGATGATTAACATGAATGACAAAAAGACAAAGAAAATTATTTCTGCCGTAATCGTGATTTTATTGGTGGTGGCTATGGTGCTGCCCATGCTTCTTAGCGTTAGGTAGGGATTAAAGATTTTATGAAAGGGCTGCCTTAAGGCGGCAGGGAGTTTAGAGGAGTTTGGGTATGAAGAGAAAATATTGGAGAGCTGGACTCTGTGCAGCATCACTGGCACTGTATTTGGCAGTGCCTGCATATGGGGAAGGAATGATTCCGGAAGGCATTTATGTTGACCAGGTAAGCCTGGGGGGGATGAGCGCCGAAGAAGCGTCTCAGGCAATCCAGGAATATGTAGACAGCCTGGCGGTTCATAAAATTACGCTGGATATAGGAGATGAGAAGGCGGATACTACCGCCGGAGCTCTGGGGCTTTTCTGGAACAATCAGGAGGAAATCCAGCAGATCCTGGCAGAGTACCAGGGCGGAAATCTTATAAAGCGGTATATGAATACGGAGGATTTAAAAACGGCTCCCCTGACCCTGGCGGTGGAAACCTCTGTTTCCCAGGATAAGGTGAAAGAATTTATTGACAGCAAAACTGCCGGTCTGATAGATGAACCTGTAGACGCTTCTATGGATGTAGTTGACGGAGAGTTTGTTATCACTCCTTCTGTGCCGGGCCGGATTGTGGATGTGGAGGCAACCAACCGGGCATTAAATGAGGCATTTAAGGCCGGATTTGATCAGCCAATAGAGGTAAAGGCGGAGATTGCCGAGAGCCAGCCAAAGATCAGAACCGAAGACTTGGAGACGATTCAGGATGTGCTGGGAACCTTTTCCACGGATTTCAGCAGCAGCGGATACGCCAGGGCCACCAATGTACAGGTTGGCGCATCTAAGATTGATAACCATATTTTAATGCCGGGAGAAACTCTTTCCGGCTATGAATGCCTGCAGCCCCTGACCACTGCCAATGGATATAAAAGCGCAGCATCCTATGAGAATGGCCGGGTTGTGGACAGTATCGGCGGCGGCGTGTGCCAGCTTGCAACGACTCTCTATAATGCCGCCCTTCAGTCAGAGCTGGAGATTACCCAGCGCCAGAACCATTCTATGATTGTAACTTATGTAAAGCCCTCTATGGATGCGGCGATTGCCGGAACCGTAAAGGACATTAAGATTACCAATAATTACAGCACTCCTATTTATGTGGAGGGGAAGACCGAGGGAAGGACACTGACTTTTACCGTTTACGGGAAGGATACCAGACCTGCCAACCGGGAAGTAAAGTATGTATCCGAGACGCTGCGGAGAACGGATCCGGGGGCGCCCCAGGAGATAGTAGATCCGTCTATGGCTCCCGGCGCAAGATCCAAGGTGCAATCTGCCCACTATGGACTGGAATCCCAACTGTGGAAATGCGTATATATTGACGGGGAAGAGGTGGAAAAGACCCTGTTAAGCAGGGATACTTATTATGCTTCTAAGGCTGTCTACCGGGTTGGACCGGCAGCGGCAGCGGCTCCGGTACTGCCGGTTGTACCGATTGTGCCGGAAACACCAGTGGAGACTCAGCCGGCGGCTGATCCGGCTCCTGCTGCGCCTGCAGAAACTCTTCCCAGCCAGTATGGTCCAGGAGTTGGACTGGACAACAGCGCTCCGGCCGAGACTCAGCCGGCAGCTCCTGCGCCCACGCCGGAACCTCAACCGGCGGCCCCTGAAACCCCGGCAGGTCCGGCAGATGGGATAGCCGGATGATTCGGCCTACTAACCGGAAAAAACTGGGGCGGATGGAACCAGGACAGGATTTGGTGACAGCAGGTTACATCGGGGAGCTGGGAGCTGCCGCCATTGCCAGAGAAAAGGAAACAGAGCTTTTAAACTGGTTCACCAGAGACTATTTGAGACAAATTCAGATAATAGAAAGTCCGGCAGCCCTGCCGTCCCGGGAAGAGATTCGGGAGCTGGGAGCCACGGAATATGAAGCAGCAGAGGAGGGCGGTATATTAACCGCCCTTTGGATTCTTTCAGGGACATATCACAGAGGAATGACTGTCAATCTCCGGGCAATTCCGGTCAGGCAGAGAACCATTGAGATCTGTGAAAGATTTGAACTGACGCCTTACCGTCTGTGGTCCGGAAATTGCGGAGTTTTCGTGGCGGAGAATGGATGGCGTCTGGCAGAGCGCTTGAAGTCAAAAGGAATTTATGCGGCGGTCATTGGCCGCGTGGAAGCAGGGGCGCAAAAAGAAATTTGTTACGGGGATGAGATTGGCTGCATGGAGCGTCCAAGACCGGATGAAGTTTATCGGATCCTGCCGGGTTTCAGGCAGGAGAAAATAATAGCTACTCCGAAGCTTTAAAAAGAAGGAAACACCCTGCGGGTATCCCTGATGCCCGATAAGCAGGGCAAAAAAGGAGGAAACACCCTTGCGGGTATCCCTGATGCCCAAAAAGCAGGGCAAAAAAGGAGGAAAACGACATGAGAGAGAAGATTTTGGCGGTACTGGAAAAGAACAGCAGAATCGATATTAAGGATTTGGCAATCCTTTTAGGCGAAAGTGAAGTGGCGGTGGCCAATGAAATTGCAGATATGGAAAAAGAGCATATTATCTGCGGTTACCATACTCTGATTAACTGGGACAATACCAGCGAGGAGAAGGTACAGGCTTTAATCGAAGTGAAGGTGACTCCTCAGAGGGGAATGGGATTTGATAAAATTGCAGAGCGCATTTACCAGTACAGTGAGGTTGACTCGGTATTTTTAATGTCCGGCGGTTACGACTTCACGGTGATGATCGAGGGAAAAACCATGCGCCAGGTAGCGCTGTTTGTTTCGGAAAAGCTTTCTACCCTGGATTCTGTGCTCAGCACGGCAACCCATTTTGTACTGAAAAAATATAAAGACCACGGCACTGTTATTGCAGAGCCCATTCATGATGAAAGGATGCCCATCAGCCTATGAGAAATCCATTATCCGATACTATCGTTCAGATTCCGCCTTCCGGAATCCGAAAATTTTTTGACATTGTCAGTGAGATGAAAGACGCCATTTCCCTGGGTGTAGGCGAGCCGGATTTTGACACTCCCTGGCATATCAGGGAGGAGGGCATTTACTCTCTGGAGCGAGGGCGGACCTTCTATACTTCCAATGCAGGACTTAAGGAGCTGAAGGAAGAGATTTCCCGGTATATGAAGCGGCGCTATCATGTGCTCTATGATTATGCCGGAGAGATTATGGTAACAGTAGGCGGCAGCGAGGCAATTGATATTGCTCTTCGCGCCATGATCAATCCGGGGGCCGGCGAGGAGGTGCTGATCCCTCAGCCCAGCTATGTTTCTTATGTTCCATGTACGATTCTTGCCGGCGGCGTTCCGGTGGTGATAGAGCTGGAAGCGAAAGATGAATTCCGGCTGACGCCGGAAAAGCTCTTAGAAAAGCTTACCCCCAACACCAAAATCCTGATTCTGCCTTTCCCTAATAATCCCACAGGCGCGATTATGGAAAAGGAAGATTTAGAGGCCATTGCAAAGATTATTATTGAGAAAGATTTATTTGTAATTTCTGACGAGATTTATTCAGAGCTTACATATAAAGGGGATCATACCACCATTGCCTCCCTGCCGGGTATGAAAGAGAGGACTGTATTGATTAACGGCTTTTCCAAGGCCTTTGCCATGACCGGGTGGCGTCTGGGCTATGCCTGCGCGCCGGAGCTGATTTTAACCCAGATGCTGAAGATTCATCAGTTTGCCATTATGTGCGCGCCTACGACAAGCCAGTATGCGGGTGTAGACGCATTGCGTAACAGTGACGAGGATGTAAAAAACATGCGGGAAGCCTATAACCAGCGCCGCCGCTATCTGATGCATACGTTCCGGGAAATGGGATTGGAATGTTTTGAGCCTTATGGCGCATTTTACACGTTCCCTTGTATTAAGCGGTTTGGCATGAGTTCGGATGAATTTGCCACCCGTCTGCTTCAGGAGGAAAAGGTGGCAGTGGTTCCGGGAACAGCTTTTGGAGACTGCGGCGAGGGATACCTGAGGATCTCTTACGCCTATTCCCTGGATGACTTAAAGAAGGCTCTGGAGCGGATTAAACGGTTTGTGGATCGGCTGGACGGAGAGAAGGCTGGATTATGATGAATATTGTGCTGTATGAGCCGGAGATGCCAGCCAATACCGGTAATATCGGCCGGACCTGCGTGGCCACCAATACCAGGCTGCATTTAATTGAACCTCTCGGATTTAAGATTAACGAGAAGCAGTTAAAACGTGCCGGTCTGGACTATTGGGACAAGCTGGATGTGACGGTTTACAGCGATTTTCAGGATTTTCTGGACAAGAATCCGGAAGCGAAGGTCTATATGGCCACTACCAAAGCGCCTAGTGTGTATACAGAGGTCTGTTATGAGCCGGACTGCTATATCATGCTGGGACCGGAGAGCCGGGGAATTCCGGAGGAAATTCTGTTAAATTATCAGGAGACTTGTGTGAGGATTCCTATGTGGGGGGATATCCGGTCACTGAATTTATCCAATTCGGCTGCAATTATCCTTTATGAGGCTTTGCGGCAGAATGGATTTGAAAAGATGACTATGGAAGGGCATTTGACCCGGTTTAATTGGAAATGACAGAAACCGTAAAACAGTATTGGTAAAAAGAAAAGGAATGCGTGCTTTAATGGAAACGCATTCCTTTTTGGTTTTAGCTATAATGCTTTTTCAAAATACTCCGTGCCACGCTGATACCATTAGCGGATGCCTGCTGAAGGCCCCTGGTAACGGAAGCGCCGTCTCCGATAGCGCGAAGGCCGCCAACACTGGTCTCAAAGTCTGTATTTACGACGACTTTATTAGAGTAGAATTTTACCTCTACACCGTAAAGCAGTGTTTCGTCACTGGCAATACCGGGGGTGACTTTATCAAGAGCCAGCAGCATTTCCTTGATATCCACCATAATTCGGTGAGGGAATACCAGGGACAGATCTCCGGGAACCGCATCCTTTAAAGTGGGGATCAAATTGTTGCGGCACAGGCGTTCTTCTGTGGTACGGCGGCCTCTTTGGAAATCTCCGAAAGTTTGAACTAATATTTTACCATCACAGAGCATGTTGCTTAACTGGGCAATGTGTTTGCCGTACTCAATTGGGGTTTTAAAAGGCTTTGTAAAGTTTTTGGATACCAGCAGGGCAAAATTCGTATTGCGGGTCTTGTATTCCTGAGATTTATAAGCGTGGCCGTTTACCACTGCCAAACCGTTTTCATAATATTCGGTAGCCACCTCGCCGGAAGGATTGGTACAGAAGGTACGCACCTTATCATCAAAAGTAGGGGTGTAGTATACAAGCTTGGCTTCATAAAGATTTTTATTTAAAAAGTCCATAATCTCATCCCGGACTTCCACCCGAACCCCGATATCTACAGTGCCTACCTGAGTTTCAATGCCGTGTTCCCCGCAGATATGGCTGAACCAGTCGGAGCCTTCCCGGCCGATGGCCGCCACAATCTCCGGCGCGGTATAGGTATGGCCCTGATCGGTTACCACACCGGCAGCCTGACCGTTTTCAATCAAGATATCTTTTACCATGGTGTTGAATTCCATGTGAACGCCCCGGGAGAGTAAATGTTCCTGAAGGCGGGTATAGATTTTGTAGCCCTCCTCAGTGCCCAGATGGCGGATGGGACATTCAATCAGCTTTAAATTGGCCTGAATGGCTTTGCGCCGGATTCCCTCAATTTCTTTCTGCTTATCCACGCCATACACATTGGTATCTGCGCCGAATTTCAGATAGATATTATCAGATTCTTTAATCAGCATAGTTGCCTGTTCATATCCCAGAATATCCGGCAGATGCCCGCCTACATCCGGGGAAAGGGAAAGCTTGCCGTCAGAAAATGCCCCTGCGCCGGCAAACCCCGTGGTAATGGAACAGGGCTTACAGCCTACACAGACTTTAGTCTTGCGTTTGGGGCAGACCCGCTTTTCAATGGGACGGCCTTTTTCAATCATAAGAATTTTCAAATCGGGTTTCTTTTCAATCAGTTCATAGGCGCAGAAAATACCGGAAGGCCCCGCCCCAATGATGATTATGTCAAAATTAGTCTGGCTCATAAATAACAACTCCTTTTCCCCTGAAGTATAACATAGATAAAGGAGCGGCGCAATGAAAGATTAACGATCTGCTGTTTTTGCCGGGAGATGTCCCAGAAATCCGGTGAGGGGTTTTGCCAAAAGGGGAAACAGCACACAGGCAATCACCAGTCCGCTGCTTCCCTGAATCACATTGGCCGGTACGCTGGCAGCTGCTCCGGCAACGCCGTAGAGAAAGGATTCACAGAAGAAATATCCTCCGGCAACCAAAATAATATCAAGGATGCCGCCGCCGATGACAGAAGGCCAGGGGGAGGAGCACCTCTTTTTCAGAACAAGAACCAGCTGGCTGGTGGAAAAGGCAACTAACCCCTTGATTACCAGGGTAATGGGCACATAAATAAAATATCCTCCCAGCAGGTCTGCCAGAGAAGAGCCGATACCTGCTGCCAGAAAAGCCCAGCCCGGAGATAAAAACAGTCCGCATAAAATTACCACCCCGTCTCCTGGATGGACATATCCTCCGGTACCCGGCGTGGGAATCCGGATAGCCATAGTGACAGTACAGACAAGGGCTGCAAAAAGCGCAGCAATCACCAGCTTTTTCGTATGTGTATTTTCCATAGTAATTCCTCCTTCTTGCCCGGCATTGTGGGCATATAGGAATACCCTTTTGGGTATTTCTTCTTTTTGCATACTATAGCAAATAAGTGGAATGATTAAAATATCCAGTTTGATAAATATAGACCAGTCCAGTGCGGCAAAAGACAAAATTACTTTTACAGAAATTAAGCCACTTACCAGTATACAAACCGGCTGAAATAGGATATACTATCCAAAGGAAAGAAACAACACAGGAAATAAATCAAGCGTTAGACCCCCGGCGCCCGGCGGTTTAGCGCTTTTGTGGCGTGTCCGGATTCCGGGCGGGAAACAAAAGGAGAATAGCAGGAGGAAATTTATATGTATATCATTGCAGGTTTGGGGAATCCCGGAAAGCAATACGAAGATACAAGACACAATGCAGGGTTCATAGCTGTGGACGCTCTGGCAGACTATCTGGACATATCCATAGAAGAAAAGAGGCACAAAGCCCTTTGCGGGAAAGGCATAATCGGGGGAGAGAAGGTGATTTTTCTAAAGCCCCAGACATTTATGAATGCCAGCGGCGAAAGTATCCGGGCGGCTGCAGATTTCTATAAAATAGAACCAGAGCATATTATGATTATATATGATGATATCAGCCTGGAGCCAGGCCAGCTTCGTATCCGCAAAAAGGGAAGCGCCGGGGGGCATAATGGCATCAAAAGTATTATTGCCCATTTGGGAACCCAGGAGTTTCCGCGGATAAAGGTGGGGATCGGGGAGAAGCCGGACAGGATGGATCTGGCGGATTATGTATTAGGGCATTTTTCCCAAATAGAAAAGCGAATTATGGAAGACGCCGCCAAAGAAGCCGGACAGGCCGCCCAGACCATTATTCTGGATGGCATAGAGTCTGCCATGAACCGCTATAATGGGAAAAGGCGTAGATGAGACAGCTATAAGGGCCACGGCTGCGAAACTGTGGAAAGGAAAGGGAGAGTATGATAAACCCGTTAGTGGAATTAAAAGAGTATGAAGACCTGACGGATGCACTGAAAAGGAACAGAGGGCCTCTTCATGTAACCGGCGCTATGGATTCCCAGAAGGTTCAGCTCATGTATGAGCTGGGAGGCAGCGGGGGCTGGAAGCTGGTAGTTACCTATGACGAACTGAGAGCCAGGGAAATCTATGATGATTTCCGCAATTTTACCAGACAGGTGTGGCTCTATCCGGCTAAAGATTTGCTGTTTTTCAGCGCAGACATCCACGGCAATCTGATGACCAGGGAGCGGGTGGCGGTGCTGCGCCATCTGATGGAAGAGCCGGGGGGAATTGTGGTTACGACTATGGATGGCCTGATGGATCACCTGCTTCCCCTGGAGCACATAAAAAATCAGACCCTTACCGTATCCGGCGGACAGACCATCGATTTGAACGTGTGGAGAAGACGTCTGACAGCTCTGGGCTATGAGCGAATGGCTCAGGTAGACGGAATGGGACAGTTTTCTATCCGGGGCGGGATCATAGACGTATTCCCTTTGACAGAAGAGACGCCGGTGCGAATTGAGCTTTGGGATGATGAGGTAGATTCCATCCGAACCTTTGATTTGGAAAGCCAGCGTTCCATCGAGCAGCTGGACAGCATCACCATTTATCCGGCAGCAGAGGCGGTAATGACTCCGGGCCAGCTGGCAGAGGGGATAGAAGCTCTGGAAAAAGAGGCAAAAGCCTATGAGAAGGCATTGAGAAGCCAGAAGAAAATCGAAGAGGCAAGCCGGATTCGAGGTATTATCGGAGAGCTGGCAGAAGAGCTGAAAGAGGGGATGAAGCTTTCCGGTCTGGATGCTTATGTCAGATATTTTTGTAAAGAGACCGTATCCTTTTTCGATTATTTTTCATCCGGAATTTTAGAAGGAACCGCAACGGTTTATCTGGATGAGCCCCATCGGCTCTGGGAAAAGGGGGAGACCGTAGAGACAGAATTCCGGGAGAGCATGATTCAGCGGCTGGAAAAAGGATACCTTTTGCCGGGGCAGACAGAGGTTTTATACTCTGTAAAAGAGATTATGGCCCGTATTCAAACAGGCCGCACCGTCTATCTGACCGGGCTTGATCAGAACCTGACAAAACTGACAGCCAATGAGAAGTTTGCATTTGACGTAAAAAATGTAAATTCCTACCAAAACAGTTTTGAGATCCTGTTAAAGGACTTAAAGCGATGGAAGAAAAATGGCTATCGGGTAGTCCTTTTGTCCGCGTCCAGGACAAGGGCCAGCCGTTTGGCCAGCGATCTGAGAGAATATGATTTAAAAGCTTACTGCCCGGACCAGGAGGCCATGGAAAGCGGGGAAAACCCTTCTGTGGGGCCGGGAGAGATCCTGGTGGTTTACGGAAACCTTCACAGAGGTTTTGAATACCCCCTGCTGAAGTTTGTGGTTATTACAGAAGGGGATATGTTTGGCGTAGAGAAAAAGAAGAAAAAGCGCCGGAAAACCACCTATCAGGGGAAGAAAATCCAAAGCTTTTCCGAATTGTCCATAGGCGACTATGTGGTTCACGAGGATCACGGGGTAGGAATCTACCGGGGCATTGAGAAAATCGAGCAGGATCACGTAGTAAAAGACTACCTTAAGATCGAGTATGGGGACGGAGGCAACTTGTATCTTCCGGCAACCAGGCTGGAGGGGATTCAGAAGTATGCCGGGGCAGAGGCCAAAAAGCCTAAGCTTAACAAGCTGGGGGGAGGTGAATGGAATAAGACCAAAACCCGGGTCAAGGGGGCTGTCCAGCAGATTGCCAGGGATTTGGTTCAGCTCTATGCTGCCAGGCAATCCGCTTCCGGATTCCAGTGCGGCCCGGACACAGTATGGCAAAAGGAGTTTGAAGAGCTGTTTCCCTACGAAGAGACAGACGATCAGCTGGAAGCCATCGATGCCACTAAGGCGGATATGGAAAGCAAAAAAATAATGGATCGGCTGATTTGCGGGGATGTAGGATTCGGAAAAACAGAGATTGCCTTAAGAGCCGCTTTTAAGGCTGTACAGGAAAGCAAGCAGGTGGTGTACCTGGTGCCTACTACCATTCTGGCTCAGCAGCATTATAATACCTTTGTCCAGCGGATGAAAGATTTTCCAGTGCGGGTAGATATGCTTTCCAGGTTCCGGACTCCGGGCCAGCAGAAAAGGACCCTGGAAGATCTAAAAAAAGGGATGGTGGATGTTCTGATTGGAACTCACCGGGTTCTGTCTGCAGACGTGGTATTTAAGGACTTAGGGCTTTTGATTATTGATGAAGAACAGCGCTTTGGTGTTACCCACAAGGAAAAAATCAAGCAGCTGAAAAAGAACATAGATGTCCTTACCCTTACTGCCACCCCTATTCCCCGGACCTTGCACATGAGCTTGGTAGGGATCCGGGATATGAGCGTATTGGAAGAGCCTCCTATTGACAGAGTTCCCATTCAGACCTATGTTATGGAATACAATGAGGAAATGGTTCGGGAAGCCATACACAGGGAGATGGCAAGAGGCGGCCAGGTATATTATGTCTACAACCGGGTCAATGACATTGTGGAGATTGCCAACCGGATAGCCGCACTGGTCCCGGAAGCGGTTGTTGTGTTTGCCCACGGCCAGATGAAGGAGCATGAGCTGGAGCGGATTATGCTGGACTTTGTTAACGGTGATATTGACGTTCTGGTATCCACAACTATTATCGAAACCGGGCTGGATATCCCCAATGCCAACACCCTGATTGTCCATGATGCCGACAGGATGGGCCTGTCCCAGCTCTACCAGCTCAGGGGCCGGGTGGGAAGATCCAACCGGACGGCATATGCCTTTCTCATGTACCGCCGGGATAAACTTTTAAAGGAAGAGGCCGAAAAACGCCTTCAGGCTATCCGGGAGTTTACAGAGCTGGGCTCAGGGATCAAGATCGCCATGCGGGATTTGGAAATTCGGGGAGCCGGAAATGTTTTGGGCGCTGAGCAGCACGGTCATATGGAAGCGGTAGGGTATGATCTTTACTGTAAAATGTTAAATCAGGCAGTACGGGCTATCCAGGGGCTGGAAAAAGAGGAAGAAGCCTATGAGACAGTGGTGGATTGCGACATTAACGCCCATATCCCGTCCTCTTACATTAAAAATGAGTATCAAAAGCTGGATATTTATAAACGAATCTCTGCAATTGAGAACGAAGACGAGTATATTGACATGCAGGATGAGCTGATGGATCGGTTTGGGGAGATTCCCAGGCCGGTGGAAAACCTGCTTCGGATTGCGGCTCTCAAAGGAATTGCCCACAGCGCCTTTGTGACAGAGGTGGGCATAAACCGGCAGGAAGTCCGGCTGACAATGTATCCCAAAGCCCGTTTGGATGCGGCCGGGATTCCGCCATTGGTGGCTTCCTATAAGGGACGCCTCAAGTTCCAGATGGGTGATGCGCCCTGCTTTTTCTACCAGGAAACCAACAAAAAAAATCAGGACAGCAGCGCCATGATGGAAAAGGCCAAAGAGCTTTTACAGGGGTTGAAGGCATTGGTGCAGTAAAAATAAGGAGCCTTAAAGGTAGCCACTTATAAAACAGTATCAACCAACAAACTGATTTGCTGTTGTACAATAGGCGGGGCAATATCAAAGCACCTGATTTGTTTGTTTACTTTCGTGCTACAATCGCATATAATAGTAGCACGAAAGGAAGTGACAGCATGACACAGTTCGAACAGCTGGACACGATTTTAGCGGGACAGCGCGGTATACTCCAAACATCGGATGCGGTGAAACGAGGAATTCCAAAATCTGTTTTTTACAACTATGTAAAAGAAAAGAAATTGGAACAGGCGGCACATGGGGTTTATGTATCGTCTGATGCCTGGGTCGATGGGATATACCTGCTCCATTTACGATGCAGCCAAGGGATTTTTTCCCATGAAACAGCACTGTTTTTCCATGATCTGACGGACCGGGAGTCTTCCCACTATTCCATTACAGTCAAACGGGGATACAGCACTACCAGATTGAAAGCAGACGGGGTTTCTGTTTACACCATAAAACCGGAACTGCACGGTATCGGCAGGAGCACGGCACAAACCCCCTTTGGGCATACGATTCCGGCTTATGATATGGAGCGGACCATCTGCGACCTGCTTCGCTGCCGGAGCAGTATTGAAATGCAGACATTTCAGGGGGCGCTTAAAATGTACGCCCACAGGAAAGAGAAAAATTTGCGGAGGCTGATGCAGTATGCTGGACTGTTCCGGGTTGAGAAAATTTTACGGCAGTACTTAGAGGTGCTATTATGATAAAGACAGCAAGACAATTAAAAGATTTGATCCGCAATCTCGCAAAGGAAAAATCGGCGGATGCACAGATTTTGATGCGGAATTATATGATGGAGCGCTTTCTGGAACGCATTTCTCTCTCTGTATATCGGGATAACTTTATTTTGAAAGGCGGAATGTTGGTTGCCGCAATGGTGGGGGTGGATGCCCGATCCACAATGGACTTAGATGCAACCGTCAGAGGGGTTAATGTGAATGTGAAGGACATTGAAAATCTGATGTCCTCCATCATAACAGTCCCCATTGAGGACGGTGTGGAATTTCAGCTGAAAAGCATTTCGGAAATCATGGACGAGGCTGAGTATCCAGGGATTCGTGTCAGCATGGTCACTGTCTTTGACGGTGTGGTAATACCGCTGAAAATTGATATTTCTACAGGGGATGTGATTACGCCAAAGGCTGTCCAGTACAGCTTCCAGCTTATGCTGGAGGAACGCTCCATTGATATTTGGGCATACAACCTGGAAACTGTGCTGGCAGAAAAGCTGGAAACAATCATCGCCCGGGCCGTAACAAACACCCGCATGAGAGATTTTTATGACCTCTATATTCTGAAACAGCTTCACGGAAAAACGCTGGATTCAGATGTTCTCCGCCATGCGCTCCTGGCTACCGCCCGCAAGCGCAAAACAGAGGGACAGTTAAAAGAAGCGAAAGAAATATTTTCTGAAGTAGAAAACAGTCATGCGATGCAGGCGCTTTGGTCCGCTTATCGCAAGAAATTTTCCTATGCGGCTGCTCTGGAATGGAACACCGTTATGGGGGCGGTCCACCACCTGTATGTTCTGACAGAAGACGGTGAGGCAGATTGATATTTCCTATGACCTAGTGGGAATACTCCCCGCTTTTGCTTCCAATTCTCTTAATTCCCGGAAAGTCCCGGACATAATAAAAACCGTCAATCCAAAGGTACACAAATCGGCAATGGGCTGGGCCATCTGGATTCCCAAAAGCCCAAAAGCTTCAGAGGTAATAAGCAAAATAGGGATCAGGAAAATTCCCTGCCTGGACATAGCCAGTATAGTAGAGCGAAATCCATAGCCAATGGACTGGGTACACATATTGCTCATGGCCAGAAAACCTCCCAGGGGCAGAGTGCAGATTTGGAGCCGCAGAGCCAGGGTGCCGATGGCGATAACTTCCGGGTCTCCCTTTCGGAAGAGTTCAATTACATGGCCGGAGAACAGGAAGATCACCAGGCTGATACATAAAAGAAAAGCGCTGCTGACTTTCACACAGAACCAGAAGGCCTTTTTCACACGGCTGTATTTTTCCGCGCCAAAGGAAAAAGCGCATACGGGCTGAAAGCCCTGTCCAAAGCCAATAACAGCAGAGTTTAACAGCATAGAACAGCGGCTGACAATGGCCATGGCCGCAATGGCGGCATCCCCATAAGGCCGGGCGGTAAGATTTAAGATGACAGCGGCCAGGGAGGCCATGCCCTGACGGCCCAGAGAGGGCAAGCCCCCCATGATAATGGATTTATACATGGAAAAGGACGGCGCAAAATTCCGAAAGCGTATGGTAACGCAGGCTTTCCGGAAATTGCACTGGGCCAGAAGGATACAAAAGCTGATAAACTGGGAAATCCCGGTGGCAATGGCTGCCCCGGCAGTACCCAAATGAAGTCCGAAAATAAAAATGGGATCCAGAGCAATATTTAAAATCCCGCCGGAAGCGATTCCAAGCATGGCATAGGCCGCCAGCCCCTGAAGCCGGAGAAGATTATTCATAATAAAGGAACCAATCATAAACGGCGCAGCCAGGAATATGTAACGGGCGTAATCTACGGCATAAGGCTTAATGGTCTCTGTAGAACCCAGCAGCATTACAATATTTTCAATATTAGACAGACCGATTACCACAATGAAAGCGCCTGCAATAAGCCCGGTAAAAAATCCTGTAGAAGCAATTTTTTCTCCCTTTTCCCGCTCTCCTGCGCCAAAGCAGCGAGCCATATAATTGCCGCTGCCCATGCCGATCATAAAAGCAAGGGCCTGGATAATGGCCATAGCGGAAAAGATAATTCCTACAGCTCCGGAGGCGCTGGTGCCCAGCTGGCTTACAAAAAAGGTGTCCGCCGTATTGTAAATGGAGCTGACCATCATACTGATAATAGTGGGAACGGCCAGCTTGGGGATGACCTTTTCCACCGGCTGACTGGTAAGCATTTGGTATCGTTGTTCCTGGGTCGGGGTATTGTGCATAGAAAATCAAACCTTCTCTCTTACCGGATGTGATGATGTAGGGGGCAAAAGGTCTTTTACCCCCCTGATGCCAACGGATTGCTCCGCATTTCATGCTCCTGCAATCCTAAAGTCATATATGACCTTTTGACCCTGGCATCACATGATACTCTAACTATAACACTTTTTTAACGCCAGGTCAAAGGAAGGAGGACAACTTATCTGCAACAAATTCACTGGGACTCATACCGGATATTTTTTTAAAAACCTTTGAAAAGTAATAGGTATTTTCAAATCCCAAAAAAGCGGCGATCTCATAGATTTTCATTTCCTGCTTCAGGAGAAGATCCTTTGCCAGACTAATTTTCTGACAGTTAATATATTCGGTAAAGGACATGCCGCAGTGCTTTTTAAAAGTAGTGGAGAGATAACCCGGGGACAGGTAAAACAGATCCGCCACAGCGTTGAGAGAGAGGCGCTCCGTAAGATGTTGATTAATGTAATCCTGAACCTGAGAGATCAATTTCCCCTTTTCCGATATCCGGTTTTGCTCAACAATATCCCGATAAAACACAAAAGGAGTTTTTTCGCCGGAAAATTCTTCAGCCTTTTTTGCTTCCTGAAATGATATATGAATGTCCCAGGGAAGCCTGGCAGCAGTTCCCACTCCAAGAGTAATGCGGATGGAAAAGTAGCTTTTCAGCAGAGAGACCGCATCTTCCAGCCCATCTTTAATGAGGGAATAGAGATTCTCATCATTTTCCAGATTAAAAATTACGGCAAAATGTCTGGTATCCAGAGAAACTAGATAACAGGAGACATATTTTTTCAGAATTTCCCGGAGCATATTAATAGAAGAGGAATGGAGATTTAGGTACTGACTGCTGTCAAGGACCCCATCTGTTCCGGAACTTACATGGATATGGCCGGAAGCTGCGACAAAACAGGGGTAATTCAGATTGATGGAAAGTTCCCGGGCATGGCGGTCGATGGCATCCGGGGACAGAAGGTTGTTCAGCAGCCTCATAAAAAATTTATCGTAAAAGGTGTGGAGGGCAGGGGCGCCGGAGTCCCTGGAATACTCCTGAACCTGCCTGGATGCTTTTAAAAGGGCTTCCGATAAAATCTCAGGAGTCAGTTCTATTTTAACCAGATAGTCGATTACCTGGCAGAGGATAGCCTTCTTGGCAAGCTCAAACTCTTCATAGGCGGTCAGCATAATAAATACCGGAAGACGGCCGTAGATTTCCCGGGATTTTTCTGCCAATTCCAAGCCATCCATCATAGGCATCTTAATATCACAAATCACGATTTCCGGTGACAATTCCCGGATTTTTTCCAGCGCCTCCCAGCCATTGGAAGCGTTTCCGCATATCTGGATATCCATATGATTCATTTGTATCATAGAGGTAATGCCCATTTGCATTAAGGGCTCATCATCCACAATCAGTAATTTATACATAAGAATTCCTTTCTTTTACGGGGAAAGCCGGGGGATACTCTGTCAGATAAGGAAGAGTAAAGATCATACTGGTATACTCTCCCGGAGCGCTTTTAATGGAGATGCCGTATCCGGCTCCAAAAGAGTGCTGAATACGCTGGTTTACATTGTGAATCCCCACCTGCCGGAAAAAATCGTGCCGGATCTCCTCTGTACCGGACAAAGCTTTTTCGATCATGTCCGGCGTCATGCCGATTCCGTCATCCGTAATGGTGATAATCAGCTTTTCCTGGTTTACGGAAGAAGCACAGATGGTGATACAGCCTTTTCCTCCCTTTGGCTCAATGCCGTGAAATAAAGCATTTTCAACAATCGGCTGGAGAGAGAAGCGGTGAATCAGACAGGATTTTAAGGTTTCATCTTCCAGCTCATAAACCAGCTTAACACCGCCGCCATAGCGGTGGCGCTGAATAAAAAAGTAGTCGTTTAAAAGCTCCAGCTCATTAGCCAGGGGAACCATAGCATCCCTTGCCTTGGCAACCGTTTTCATCAGCCGGGACAGGGAGGTAATCATATCGGCCACTCCGCCGGCCCCCTGGATAGATGCCATCCATTTAATGGAATTCAGGGTATTATACAGGAAATGGGGGTTAATCTGGGATTGAAGAATCTGATATTCTAATTCTTGCTTATGCTTTTCATCGGTCAGGCGCTTGTTCATAAGAGAAACCACATTTTCTGACATGGTATTAATGCACTTTCCAATATCCCCCAGTTCGTTGGTATATTCTATCCCCGGTTCCCGGGAAAAATCCCCCTGGCTGATTCCGCGGATTTTGCAGCATATGGTCTGAATCGGTTCGGATACCAGCCGGTTTAAAGTATGACTGATTAAAAGGCCTCCTGTCAGCACCAGAATAAAGACCATTAACAAAATCATAAAATACAGGCTAAAATCCTGTGACAACAAGGACTGACGGTAAACTTTCTGGGAAAATATAATATCAGGAATTACGCTTTTCATACTCAAAGCCTGGTTCTTATGAAAAACAGAACCAGAAGTGTAAAATTGAATGTCAGGCCTTAAAAAGGATAAGGGAGTAAGATCTAAATTCTCCAGAGGATGGGCGCAGCTGACAAAGGTTTCCTGGTCCAGATAATAGCTGTTTCCGGAAAACGTAACGCGGGGAGATACGCTGTAAGGATAGGAGGACAAGGTATTTTTAAAAATGTCAGTAGAAACTTCCATATATAAAAAGCCTATCTGATGATTTGGACTTAAGTAAATGGGGCGAATGATGGGAATAAACTGCCTGTCCCACCGGGAACTGAACAGATCGTTTTCGATTCGGTCCCATACATATCCCCGTGAGTCCATATAAGACTGGAAAAAGGGCTGTTCCAGAACGGTTTCTGCAGGGGAATAGTTACTGGGGATGGTTTTCGCCATAATGTGGATATAATATTTTCCCGTGTTGGTAGAGATAATTACCCGATCCAGATAAGGAAGGCTGGAAGAAAAAAACTCCTTATTTACTTTTTCATAGGTCTGTACAGAGGATACATTAAACAAAGGTTTAATAGAAGAATCCTTCTGATAGGTTTCAGCATTTTGGAGATAATGCTGGATGTCGCTGTCCGCCTGGCACCATTTGGCAAAGTCCAGGATCCCTTCTATATCCGAGTTAAAGGTACTGACTGCTAAGGACAGGTTATATTCACTGGAACGAATATCATTTTCATTTAACAGTCTGGAAAAAGCAGTATAGCAGATCCCTACAATCAGAATCGATATTATGGTTGAAACCAGCAAGCTTACAAACGTAATCTGAAAATTAATGGATTTCTTACTGAAATAGTTCAATCGGTTTTTCATAGCTTTTTCACCCTTTCCCCTTTATTATACTATATATCAAATATTTCAAAGGAAAAAATGAAAATTTTGCTAAATGTGTGTAAAAAAATATAAAAGTCTGGATTTGAAAGAGAGAAATTAAATAAAAGTGAGAACTGTTAAAGAAATTTACCATTCAAATATTCTAATAAAAAGGATAAACTGATGTCATAAACCACAGAACAAAACAAAAGAAAGAGGGAGTAAAATATGAAAAAGAAAATAGGAAGATTCGGGTCTATAGCAGTAATGGCAGCAGTGCTTATAGCCGGATGCGGGGCGCCTGCCGGGGAAGCTCCGGCAGGCAGCGGGACTCAGGCAGCAACAAGCCAGGCGGCAGAGGAAACCCCGGCAGCAGGGGAAATTATCACATTAAAATGGGCATTATGGGATTGGAATGCAATTTACTACTACCAGCCTCTCATTGCGGAATTTGAGAAGCAGAATCCTGGCGTTAAGATCGAAGCGGTAGATTTAGGATCCGGTGGAACTAACGATTATGTAACCAATCTGGCAACAGAACTTTCCGGAAACGGAACAGATTTCGACATTGCAACGATCCAGTCAGTTCCACAGTATACCACCTTAGTAGAAAAAGGAGTATTGGCCCCGTTAAATGATTATATCGCAAAGGATGGCGTTGACACAAGCCTGTATGGCGGACTGGTGGAGCAGGTAACTATAGATGGACAGGTTTACGAGCTTCCTTTCCGCTCCGATTTCTGGATGCTGTATTATAATCCGGCGATTTTTGAGAAGCAGGGAGTGGAGATGCCTACCAATGATATGACCTGGGAGCAGTACGACGCTACGGCAAGGGCCGTTGCGGATCCTACCCCTGGACAGGAGATCTACGGCAGTCATTACCACACCTGGCGATCCTGTGTACAGTGCCCTGCAATCCTGGATGGAAAACTGACCCTGGCAGATGGAAACTATGAATTTACAAAACCTTTTTATGAGATGGTGGTAAAGCACATGGATGAGGGAATCTGCAGAAACTATGCAGAACTGAAGACCAGCAGCCTTCATCATTCCGACGCTTTCGGCCAGGGGAATACGGCCATGTACTATATGGGATCCTGGCAGATTCAGGATTTTATAAACGGAATTAATGCAGGGGAACATCAGGCGCTGAAGGATAACTGGAGACTGGCAAAAATGCCTCACGCGGAGGGCGTTGAGCCTGGAAGCACCATTGGAACCATTACCTCCATTTCTGTAGTAGAGGCTTCTGACAGCAAAGATCTGGCATGGGAGTTTGTAAAATTTGTATCCGGCACAGAAGGCGCTAAGATTGTAGCAGAAACCGGATCCTTCCCGGCAATTATGACCGACGAGGCAGTAAATACAATAGCAACCATGGATGGCTTCCCTCAGGATCAGCAGTCTAAGGAAGCGCTGTATACGGCTAATATCTATCTGGAAATGCCGGTAAATGAGCATACCTCTGAACTGGAGACGGTTTTAAATGAAGCTCACGATGCAATTATGACCGAGGCAATGACCATTGATGAGGGAATTGCAGAGATGAATGGGCAGGCTGCGGAGATTTTAGGGGAGTGATAAATATGTGGAGCCAATTACCCAGAGAAAAACGGACCAGCCTGATTGCATATTCGTTTATTTTGCCTAATTTCCTGGGGTTTGCCATTTTTACTTTGGGCCCAATCCTGTTTGCATTTATTCTGGCGTTTATGGAGTGGGACGGAAACCATCCTATGGAGTTTATTGCTGTTGACAACTTCATAAAAATGATAGGAAACCGCCGGTTTATGGCGGCCTTAAGAAATACGATTGTGTATACCGCCATCACCGTCCCATTGACCCTGATAGTTGCCCTGGGGCTGGCGATTATACTGAACCAGAAGGTAAGGGGAAAAAACTTTTTCAGAACGGTCAGTTTTTTCCCTTATGTGGCATCTCTGGTAGCGGTAGCAGCTGTGTGGAATATGCTGTTCAGCCCATCGAAAAGCGGCCCGGTAAATATGATTCTGTATACGCTGGGCTGCCCGCCGGAAGATTTACCCTTGTGGGCCGCCGGAAGAGAGTGGGTAATGTTCACCATTATTCTGTTCTCTGTATGGAAAAATATGGGTTACTATATGGTTATTTACCTGGCAGGACTTCAGGGAGTCAACAGTCAGCTCTATGAGGCCTGCGCCCTGGACGGAGCCAATTCCTGGCAGAGGTTTTTATATATCACCATTCCACAGCTTCAGCCTACGACATTTTTTGTTACCATCATGCTGACCATCAACTGCTTTAAGGTGTTTGACATTGTTTACATGCTTGCGGGAGGATCCAATGGTGTGGTAAATACCTCAGCCATTGTATTGGTTTCTCATATCTATGAGGAGGCATTTACAAACTGGAAGCTGGGATATGCAAGCGCAGTGGCCATGGTTTTGTTTCTTCTTGTTCTCCTGGTTACCATTATTCAGTTCCGCGGCGAAAAGAAATACGCCAATGATTAAAGGGGGAAGTATATGAAGGTACAAAGTAGGGCTGAAAAGCTCAGAAGAGCCGCATTGTATGTAGGCTTAATGATCATGGCGTTTTTTATGCTGATCCCGTTTGCGTGGATGGTATCCGCGTCATTAAAGCTAAATCAGGATATTTTCGTGTTTCCCATCCAGTGGATTCCAAGACCGGCTCATTGGGAAAATTATATCCGGATATGGCAGAAGATTCCGTTACTTACATTTATTCTCAATACAGGAAAGATTACTCTGATTGTAACCGGATTTCAACTTATCACCAGCAGTTTTGCGGCATACGCATTTGCCAAAATGAATTTTAAATCCAGAGATAAACTGTTTTTAGCTTATATTGCAACCATTGCTGTACCCTGGCAGGTTTACATGGTGCCTCAGTACATTTTTATGAGAAACATGCACTTAAACGACACCCACCTGGCTATTATCATCCTTCAGGCATTTTCTGCCTTCGGCGTATTTTTAATGAGGCAGTTTTATATGGGAATTCCGGACTCCCTCTGTGAGGCCGCCAGAGTGGACGGCATGACGGAGTACGGGATTTGGGCAAAGCTTATGCTCCCCCTTTCTAAACCGGCTTTGTCCACTCTGACGATTTTTACCTTTGTAGCTACCTGGAATGATTTTTTGGGCCCTATGATTTACTTAAGAACAGAGTCTAAAAAGACTTTGCAGCTGGGCCTTAGAATGTTTATCAGCCAGTATGGCGCAGAGTACGGACTGATTATGGCGGCATCGGTAATTGCGCTGATTCCGGTACTCATCGTATTTCTGTCTCTTCAAAAGTACTTTGTGGAAGGCGTGGCTATGAGCGGGGTAAAAGGATAATGACGGGGATTGCAAAAAATTATTATGAATTACTGAAAACCTGGTGTGAAAAGCTTATTGATCTCCAGATAAACGAATTTGAGGAACATTATTTTAAAGGAGGGATTTTGTGTCCCTCCTGCAAAATTATCCACGGAAGAGTGGCGGATGCCATTTACCCCATGATTTTTCTATATGACAGGACCGGGGACAAAAAGTACCTGGATACAGCGGAGCTTCTCTTTGACTGGAGCGAAAATATGATGGCGGATGACGGAAGCTACTATAATGATGCCCAGAATGACTGGAACGGAATTACCGTGTTTTTTGTCAGTATGTTGTCCAGAACCCTTCTGCACCATGAAAATTGTCTGCCAGACAGCTTAAGAAAACGGTTTGAAGCGCGTTTAAAGAGAAATGTCCAGTGGATTTGTTCTGCTATCAATAATTCTTTTGACGCCAATATAAACTACCAGGCAGCGGCGGCGGAAGCCATTGCTTTGTATGGATCCTATGTAAGGGATCCGGAGTATCTGCGGTATGCAGGAGAGAGGGCCGGATTTTGCATGAGGTACATTTCCGGGGATGGATTTCTCACAGGGGAAAGCCACCCCAGGGATTACCGTTCCCCCAGAGGAGTGGGAGGCGTTGACATAGGTTACAATCTGGAGGAATCTCTTCCCGCATTGTTTGAGTGTGCCGAAATCCTGGGTGACAGGGATATGAAAAAAAGGCTTCTTTTTAGCCTGGAAGTACACTGCCGCTTTCTGCTGCCGGACGGAGGCATGGATAATAGCTTTGGAAGCAGAAATTACAAATGGACTTACTGGGGAAGCCGGACTTCTGACGGCTATCTGGCCATGATGGAACAGGCCGGACAGGAAAAAGAAGAATTCCTTTCCTATAAATATGCCGCCTTCCAGATGCTTTCTCAGTGTACAAAAGACGGGCTGCTCTACGGCGGACCGGATTACCGTGACCATGGGGAGCTGCCCTGCATCCACCATACATTCTGTAAAGCCAAGGCAGTTGCGGCTTTTCTGGACGGCGGAGTGACGGAGACCAAAAGACGAGGCCGCCTTCCGGAAGAGACCAGGATTTACCGGTATCCGGAACTTTTGACCGAACAGTATTTTTGCGGCGGGTTTTATGGGACCGCCACGGTAAATGATGTACTCTACCAGAAAGGCGGCCACATTTCCGGAGGGACTATGGGGATGCTGTGGCATGAAAAAACAGGGCCCCTTCTTGCGGCGTCTGTTACCAGATACTCTCTTTATGAGGTAACCAACTCTCAGCTTAGCCTGAAAAAGAAGGATTTGGGGAAAATGGCCCTTCGATTTGAGGAAAGTGTGGATAAAAACTTGTTTGCGTCCGATCAGGACTTTGCGGCAGAGTTAAAGAGCACCCGGGAACCGGAAATGATCCGGGCAGGAGTTAAAGGAACCCTGCGGACTTTGGAGCTGGAACCAGGAGGACCTTACCGCTTCCTTTATGAAATCAGCAGAAACCGTTTTGCGGCCAGATGCTTTTCCGATGCTAAGGGCCGCCTCTATGTTCCCCTAATTGGCAGAAGTATTGACAGGCAAGGGGAAAATACTTTTTTGCTTACCGCAAGAACAGGAGGGAAAGTGCGGATTACTGCAGAGGGAATCCTTGAAGGCGTGAAAAAAAGGTTTCATCTGTGCGGCGGATTTATTGCCTGGGAATTTGAGATCAGCCCGGTCCAGGGGCAAACCGGGGTGGTTCTGGAGGTACTAAAAGAGTGACAAGGGAGGAAGAAATTTTATCAGGATGGCTGAAACTTCCAGGGAGCGAGGGAAACTCCTATGTGGGAAAAGTGACTCCCGGGTGGAAAAGCTTTCCCCAGGGAAACTGCGATATGGAAGCAATGTTTGTGTTAAATCGTCATGAACACTGGAATGTTCTCATAGAGGAATATCGAAAGACCGGGGACGAGCGCTATGCAGACAAGGTATGGCAGGAATTTGAAAGCTGGTATCAGACCTGCCCGTGTCCGGAAATTAAGCCGAATAAAGCTTACCTGAAGGAATGGTTTGACACCTATACGGATCCGGCAAAAGCCTGCTGGCGCTCTCTGGAGGCCGGGATCCGCATGTTTCGCGTCTGGCACAATATCCCGAAATATTTGTTCCATTCTAAAAATGCCAGGGAGGAATATATTTGTCATTTCAAAAAGTCTCTTACAGACCACGCCCGGGTGCTGTCGATGGTAAGCCCTGTCCTTTTTCCAAAAGCCGATCACAATCACTATCTGATGGAGATGTTTGGCCTGCTGACCCTGAGCTGCGCTTATCCTTGGCTGAGGGAGGCGGATAAGTGGAGAGTTCAGGCGGTAAAGGAGCTAAAACGCTGCTTTCTTGCCCAGATTACAGAGGACGGGGGACAGATAGAAGGCTGCCCCCATTACCATAATGAAAGCATAGAATTAATGGCCCGGGCGATACTTCTTATGAAATCCCACCAAATCCCCATAGAAGATATCTATTTGCAGCGCCTTAAAAAGTCTTTGGAATACACTCTTCATACCATCCGCCCAACGGGAAAGAATGTAGCCTTTGGAGATTCGGATGCCACAGACAATTGGAAGAAAGTCCTGGGGCTGGGGGGAAAGGCCTTTGGCAGAGAGAATTTTATCCAGGCGGGAAGTGGAGACACACTCTCTGCTATGCCTCTCCTGAATTATCAACGGCAGCTGGGCCAGGTATTTGTCAGGGGAGACTGGGGGAGAGATGCCGCCAGTCTGGCGGTAATTTGCAAGGCCCCGGTGCAGAATGAACATGCACATATTGACGGGGGAAGCTTCGAGTTTACTGCTTTTGGAAAAACGATGCTGACCGATCCGGGCCGTTATACCTACCAGGAGGGAGAAATGCGGAAATTATTTAAGTCGGCAGAATACCACAATACGCTTCTGGTTAACGGAAAAAGCCCCTTTGACTATATAGGAACCTGGAGATACGGGGAACAAAAACCAGCCTATATTACAGAGGTAAACCGCCATTTTATCCAAATGCATCAGGAGGCATACGCCCCTGTAATCCATGACAGGAGAATCTACTATCAGTTATCTCAAAACCGTCCATGGCTGCTTATTCGGGATGACATTGCCGGTCTGGAAACAGGAGACTTTGTTCAGTTGTATTACCATCTGGATTTTCCCCGGGTTGAAAACCTTCCTGGCAGGACGGGGGTTTACGCGGCGGATCCTAAGAGGCAGGTTACCTGTACGGTTCAGGTTTCACCGGAAGCAGAGGGAGAGATACTTGCGGGAAAGGTATCGGAAACCATGGATAGCTGGCATGAAAGCCGGCGGTTTGCATGCAGGGCAGTGAGCCATGGAGAAAAGGTACTGAGACTGTATACATGGATTGTGCCGGGGAGAATAGATTCGTAGGAGGAACCGGGATGTGGCAGAGTGAAACCAGGCGGCTTCTGTTGGCAGATATCCGCCTGGTTTCATTTTGCAACGGCTCACTAGAGATTTTGTTGATCCTGGTGGTTGGTCAGGCGGATAACTCCGCAGCCGATTTTATCACCGGAATTGCCAGAGGGCTGGGTGTGAAAGTCATCCGGCATCTGGTGAATTATCACCGACCTGCCGAGAATCTCGGGAATAATAAATCGTTTGTCATAAAAGGAAGTCCATGCGTATCCCTGATTGGCAAAAAGAGGAGGCAGATCTCCGGCGTGATCGGGATGTTCAGCCCCGGTGGGATTAAAGTGACCACCTGTGTTTTGAAAATCATTTCCGCAGTCTCCGTTTTCATGGATGTGCATTGCGTAAAAACCGGAGGAACCGGAATTCAATCGGTCAGGTATCCCAAAAAGTTCTGCTTCAATCAGCGTCCCTCCATAAGGAGTCTCAAAAAATTTTACCAGCCCGCTAAGGGAAGGGGCTTTTGTTCCCCCTGTGACCCATGCAAGGGCTGAAGGTTCGTTATTCTCTAAAATCTCCACAAAAATATCCGCGGGAGTTCTCTGTCTGTCAGCCATATATGAATCCCTCCTGAGGCATTTCGCCTTTGATGTAGAATATGGGGGGAACGTTGTCCTTGTGAGGATTTTATATGAGACTACATATGTGAGGGCGCAAAGGCCTTCTTAAACTGCTTTTTTTCTAATTTTCAACAGCAGAAGAATCATACTGATACCCATTAAAATATGACCGATTCCTGAGATCCCGGAAATAGAAGCATCCATTCCGGCGCTTAACTCTGTACCCCATACTTGGGTTAAGCCTCTCATGAGAAAACCAAGGCCGGTAATATTTAAACCCAGGTGGTAAGCAACTAAAATTTTCCCGGTATTCTGTTCTGAAAAGGAAAAAGCTTTTTCAGCCAGCATAAGGAAAAGAAAAAAGAACATGCCTAATAAAAAATAATGTGTGTGTATAACGGACAGATTCGTTTTACCTGTAAAATGGCTGAACTTTGTAAACTCTCTATAAAATACTCCAAAGATCATGGCGGCAGCAGCATAGACCAATGCCATATTTGCATAACGTTTTATCATTAAGTTTTCCTCCTGATTCTATAAACTTTTTTCTTGCTTTTGCGGTATCTTGTAAAGCTTCCAGCCCATCAAAATAATCCAGACATAGGCAAGTGTTTTTGGAATCATCAACATACCAATAGCCGGGAATGTTCCGCTGAACAGAACAACGGGCAGATAGAACCCAAAGGACAGCGCCACCGCAAGGGGCATAAAACGAAATACCTTGTCATTAGTTTTTGAGTTTTCCTGCCAAAAGATAACAATAATCACAATCCCCATGATGGTAAAGGGGATATTGCGTAAAATTCCGTACAGAAGGGGCTGGTGGTATACAAGCCACTGATTTTGCGGAAGCAGGCAAAGTGCAATCCGGGTAACAGACAGTCCCCACATGACGCCTGTAAGGCCTTTTTTGCCCTTTATGTGATTGTAGTCACGCCAAATATAATAAAGTATCAGATAGAAAATCGTCATGGTAATGGATGTGATAAATTTTCCGATTCCCAGTAACGCCGCATTGGCTTCCAAACCTGTGGTCCAAAGCGCATAAGAGCGGGGAACTAAATGGAAGGAATCTCCAATACCAAGCAATGCGGCCATAAATCCGGCTTTTCTCACCAAAGAATTCTTTCCATTAATTAGCATAATAAATCCTGCAATAATAGCAAAGCCCAAATAAAAAATGTCAAAAACAGTTTCTGCAATTGCCTGTGGCATAGCTTATTCTCCTTTTCTGTCATAAATAGTACTTTTAACGATTGTGAGAAAGAAACAGAGATCCGTCATTGGCGCTTTTGTTCTTAACAACAGGATCATGTTTCTCATAATAAAACGTGCAAATTGCGGTTTGGTAAATTGTTCATTCCAAATGTCTTTCCGTATTGCCGCATCTTGCTCCATACGTTGGATCAGAGAAGATTCCAGTGCAGATTGCAGGGAAGCCATTCGCGCCTGGCCCAATGGTTCCAGGCTGCCGAGACTGTTCATGAGTTTTCCGGCAGATTGGTCAATCTGTTCTCTAAGGAATACAAATATTTCTTCCAGCTGTTCACAAAAGGAAGTAGCTGTAATTACGGTTCTCATTTCAACGAGAGTGTGTGTCCAGTATTCTTCTGTCAATGCAAGTAAAATTTCGTCTTTACTTGAGAAGTAATTGTACATGGTTCCGGTGGCGATACCGGCTCTTTGGGCGATAGTGCGGATATTGACAGCATCTATCCCGTCTGTGTCTGCAATGTCGCGGGCAAGCTTCAGAAGCGTATCACGCAGAGTATCGTCTTTCCTTCGCACTCAAATCCTCCTTTCGCACTTTTATTTATGAACTTGTTCATTTATAGTATATGCAGACGGAAGGGTATTGTCAATACTAAAATCAACCGGTTGATATTTGTGAGAATTTGGTATATAATGACGCAAACCTTTTAAATTTGCCTGGATGACCCGGAAAGTATCAGTTTGGGTCAGGAAAGAGAAAAGTATGATTATTAATACCGGAGGGCGGACAGACACCGTCCAGTACTACACCAGGTGGCTGTTGCGTCGTTTTGAGGAAGGTTATGTTCTGGTCAGGAACCCAATGTTCCCTAACAAGATTAGCCGGTATGAATTGACTCCGGATAAGGTGGACTGCGTGGTGTTTTGCTCCAAGAACTATAAGCCCATCCTGCCCCGGCTCCATGAGATCACGGATCGGTTCCCCGCTTATTTCTATTACACAATTACTGCCTATGGAAAGGACATTGAGCCGGGAGTACCTTCTATCGAAGAGAGTATGGAAACGCTGATAGAGCTGTCCGGCCTGGTGGGGGCTCAGAGAATTGCATGGCGGTATGATCCGGTGCTGCTGACAAAGGATTACACTATCCGGCGGCATATGGAGACTTTTGAGCGGATGGCGGCGAAGCTGGCAGATCACATTGACCGTTGTATTTTCAGCTTTGTGGAGATGTATAAAAAGCTGGAGACGAATATGCCAGAACTGCGCCCTATGCCCATAGAGGACAGGGAAGAACTGGCAAAGGGCCTGGGCGCGATTGCTGCAAAATATGGAATCACGATTCAGACCTGCGGCACAAACGGAGATTTTACCCGTTATGGGATCCAGCCTTCCGGCTGTATGACCCTGGATATTTTGGGCAGAGCCAATGGAATCGCATTTAAAGACAGGAAGCACAAGGGCGCCCGCCAGGGCTGCCACTGCATTGAGAGCCGGGATATTGGGGCTTATGACACCTGTATGAACGCCTGTAAATACTGTTACGCCAACAAAACCCCGGAGAAAGCCTTTGAGAACTCTAAGTTCCACGATCCGGATTCACCCTTGATGCTGGGGGATGTGAAGCCGGATGATACCATTACCCAGGGGGAACAGAAGCTGTTTAAGAGGATCGTATAAAATTTTCTAAAGAATTTCCACCCTGCAGACATGTTTCTTTGTCTTTTTATTATAGCTGATCCCCACTGCCAGAACTTTTCCGGTATATTTCGGTTCTTCCCCCAGCTTTCCTCTTAAACGCAGTACATAGTCCTTATCCTTAATCTGCTGAATTGCTTTTTTAGGTACTCTGAAAAAGCACTTAGAGCAAGCCGACATTTATTTCAAGTGTAAGGGAAAGAAGCCGCTGACCGCTGAGAGGAAAACGCTCAATCAGAGGTATCTTGCATTGAAAGAGGAAGTGAAAGAAGCGGAGAAAATCAGAAAGAACGTTTACAGTATCTTACGGCAGGAACAGAGGGAACAGCCCCGCAAGACGCAGGATATGGAGCGATAACAGACAGGGCGGCGGGATAGTCAACACCTGCCCGCCGCCCTGTTTTGGAGTTTTGTTAGACCGATAAACTGGACCCGAATCGGTATATGCAAAATAACTTTATTCCGCCTCCCGCCCGCGTTTTATTACAGTCCCTTAGAGATTTATATATAAATCGCTGGTCAGAAAGTCCCAATTTGACAGGCAGAGGGCTGCCAGTTCCGGGTCATACATAATCCCGGCGTTCTTTTCGATCTCCCGGCGGCAGTCGCAGTCGGTCATGCCCTTCCGGTAGGAACGGCTGGAGCGCATGGCATCGATGGAATCGCACAGTGCAATCATGCGGGCGAACAGGGGGATTTCCTCTCCGGTCTGTCCGTCCGGGTAGCCGGTCCCGTCCCACCGCTCATGGTGGTGCCACACACCCGCCGCGATTTTCTCAAAGCCGCCAATTTTCAGAAGAATATCCGCGCCAATCCCAGGATGGTGCTTGATGACGTCAAATTCATGGTCATCCAAAGGCCCCTCTTTCAGCAGAACGCTGTCCGGCACCCCTACTTTTCCAATATCGTGGGCACCGGCGGCAATCATGGCGGCAACGATTTTGCTGCGGGGCATACGCATCATCAGCCCGAGGCGGGTGCACATTTTCGATACCCGCATGGAATGCTCCGCCGTATAGGGGTCTCTGGCGTCCAGCATATCGACAACCGCCATACAAGCCGTATAGTGCCGAATCAGGTGCCGAATCCGCACCGCTTTCCTGGGGTTGCCGAGCGGTAGGAAAACTTTTTTTCCGGTGTACGCCTGCCACCGGATGGTCTCAGATTTTATTCGATTGTTAAAAGTCTTATACATTTTGCTGTCGTCCTCCTTCAGACAGCGAGGAGAGGGGATTATTTCCCAGGTGCCCGCACGTTCAAAATCGCCATAAACTCCTCGCTGGCGATAGTCTCTTTCTCATACCGGAATTTCAAGTTTAGGCATAAGTATAGCACACCTCCCCATCGAAAGCAATCCCCGTTTTAAGCCGCCCGTTCCGACTATCCAGACCGTCAAGGGACGAGTAGTATTTTTCCGCAAAGTGCGCGAAAAAATCTCCACTTTTAAACCCTTGACCGTCTGGATTCTTGCCGTTGCCATTTCGCCGCCGAAAACGGCTTCTAAACGTCCACAGGCGCGTTTTGCGCCCCTTTTCCCGAACCGCCGCGGCCTTGTGATACATAAATATTTCTGTCCGTCTATTTCTACTGCACTCAAAATATCTTCCAGAAGCAAGGATTTGTCCACAAAAAAAACGCGTTCCGGCAATTTCTCTTTAACCCGAGTTTCCGTAGTTTTATACCAAGTCCCAGTTTTTACAATCTATCATATAAGCAACTTTCAAAAAATGCCGTAGATCAGATTGCTTAACAAAAAACAGACTGACCATGAGCTGCTCTGCCTCCCTTATCCTGTGCTGTCTCTGCGTTTCCGATACACAGAAGGCGCTACCCCTATATGCTTCTTAAATGCCATAGAAAAATACTGTTCCGAGGAATACCCGCAGTAATATGCGATTTCGGAGTAAGAAAGGTTTGAGTCTGTAAGAAAATGACAGGCCCGTTTCAGTCTCAGATTGGTGATATACTGCTGTATAGTGATTCCAACGCTCTCCTTAAACACCCGATAGAGATACGTGCGATCCAGACCGATGGTGTTTGAGATATCCTGAACAGAGATATCTTTATAATAGGAATCCTGGATGAGAAAAAGAACCTGTTTGACATAATATTCTTTGCAGGACAGCGGCTTGATTTTTTTGTTGTGCTGCATTAGTTTGGAGCAGAGCAGGTAAAACTGTCCCAGAGCCATGTAACTGTCGGAGATAGAAGCCGTATTAAGAGAGGTGAGAGGCCGGATCACAGAGACAAGATCTTCCATAGGCTCATAGTGCAACGTGGGAAAGCTGTTTCCGATATTACATAGATTCATCAGCTGCAGAGCACTGATGCCCTCAAAACCTATCCAATAATATACCCAGGGCTCCATCACATCGGATTGATACAAAATAGGCACGTTGGGGATAAGAAGGAAACAGTCTCCTGCCTTCAGATGGTAAGTTTTCCCGTGGATCTGATAGATTCCCTTTCCGCTGACAATGCAGTGTAGTACAAAATGATCCACCACGGTCTGGGAAGAATAATGTCCCTGAATGGTTTCATGATATCCACTGTCTAAAATCTTAATAGATTCATTGCCAGGCATATCCTGTCTAAAATAACTGATATTCTTGATTTCCATACCGAATTCCCTTCAGAAACAACAAAATATGAAATAGTGGCAACAAAATACTCTTTTATTTATATCAGAATATGGTATAAATATCAATAGAAAGAGAGAAGAAATTCAGCATAATAACCAAAAAAAATTTGCTGTTCCAGAAAAGATCAAAGAGAGTGGAGCAACATTTTGTGAGCTGAAGGACCATACGGAACAGAAAAATCAGGGAGTGAACGGATATGAAGATAACATATTACGGAACATCAGCTTCGGAAGCCTGGCCGGCGCTGTTCTGCAGCTGCCAGGCCTGCCTGCTGGCTAAAAAGCTGGGCGGGAAAAATATACGGTCAAGGAGTCAGGCCTTAATTGATACTTCGCTGCTGATTGATTTCCCTCCAGATACAGGATACCATGTGCAGCATTTGAACTTAGATCTGCAGCAGGTTCGAACACTTTTGATTACCCACAGCCATCACGATCATTTTTTCCCTTATGATATCGGGATGAGAATGCCAGGCTTTGCCGAGGGGATCGGGGAGAGCAGGCTTCTCATATATGGAAATGAAACAACCCAGGCGAAATTTCAGGATGCAGCCAGGCTATATCGAGGCATCGAAAGATTTGTCGAATTTCGGAGACTGGAACCTTTTGAGACCTTTTTTACAGAAGACGGGTATGAGGTCACATCTTTGCTGGCAGACCACAATCAGCCGGAAAAATCTCTGATTTATCTGATAAAAAAGGAAGAACGGCAGATTCTCTATGCCCATGACACGGGGATCTTCCCGGAATGTACCTGGAAATTTTTAGAGGGAATCAGACTGGATTTTGTAAGCCTGGACTGCACCGCCTTAAGCCGGGACTGGAGTCAAGGACATATGGGATTTAAGGCGGTGGATGAGGTGAGGGACAGGCTGAAAGAGGCAGGCTGTGTTGGGAGGAATACTCGGTTAGTCCTGAACCATTTTGCTCATTTTGGGGATTTCACCCACGAAAAAATCTGCGAGACAGAAAATCCTAAGGGCTATGAAGTGGCTTATGACGGCTGCATTTTTGAAATTTAGGTATCAAACACAGAAATCAGGGCGAAAAACGCCATGAGAATAAAAAGGAGGAAAAAAGTTATGTTAAAAAAGAAATGGATAATGACGACAATGGCTTTGTGTCTGGCAGCCAATACTGTGTTTCTGGCAGCATGTGGAGAGACCTCTTCTACTCAGCAGACAGACGGGACAGTCTCAGACACTTCGAATCAGGGGGCTGTAAAACAGGAACAATCAGAAGGAGAAGAGGAGGTTTCTGATTTCAAAGGCAAGACTATTGAGATTGCCACGTACTTGTCCGGCGATACCTTGAATGCGTACAAGCAGGTAATTGCAGATTTTGAAAATGAGACGGGTGTTAAGGTGACTTTGGATGAATATGGTGAGGACTATGAGAGCACAATGAAGACCAGAATGGCATCCAATGACCTTCCGGATATCTTTGAGACCCATGGATGGTCTTTAATCCGCTACAAGGAGTATCTGACTGATTTAAGCGGGGAGCCGTGGGCTGGCGAGCTAAATAAGGCGGCGCTAGGCGTAATTCAGGATACAGACGGAAAGCTGTACACATTGATGACCACAGGCTCCTGTCTTGGTACTGCGGTCAATGTAACTGTTTGTGAAAAGGCCGGAGTTGACCCCTGGGCCATTGAGACATGGGATGATTTCAACGCGGCCTGTGACAAGATTAAGGCGGCCGGTTTTACCCCCATTGCCAATTACTTTACTTCTGCCGGAGCCTTAGCCAATGCCAATGGTTCCTGGCTCAGCTATGAGGGGGCTCAGTTTAACGACAATGAGGCCATGCTAAACGGAACCTGGGATTGGGCAAACTTTAAGACTATTCTGGACTATCTGCAGACCTGGTTTGATAATGGATATCTGTACGCAGATTGTGGAACAATTAAGCAGGCCGATGCCATTGAGCGATGTGCGAGAAATGAGTGCGCGTTTATCGTGGGAATCGGAACTTCTTACCAGACGGCAGTCACCGCTCAGAACCCGGATGTAGAGATGGCCATGATCCCCATCTGCGCCAGCAAGGAAGGCGGAGCAAGGTTCTGCGGAATCGGAGAGGGCGCTTCTTTCGGTATATGGAAGGACACGAAAGAGATGGATGCGTGCAAGGCTTTTCTAAACTATGTGTCAGAGCACGCGGACGGCATCAATAGCGCGGCTGGCGAGATCAGCACACTGCCCTGCCAGGTATCCAAATCCTATGGAATGAGCCTGATGGAGGAGATGGAGTCCCATTATCCCGATGTATTCTACGATAATCTGTGGGACAGAAAGTACATGCCGTCAGGAATGTGGAGTGTGTTCCAGGTTGCCGCCGGAATGTTCTGTGAGGATCAGTCGGAAGAGAGCAAGCAGGAAGTTATTGCTTACCTGAAAGAAAATTACACGGATTTGTACGAGGCGGCACAGGAATAAACAGAGAAACGGGAGTCCAGTTATAGGCTCCCGTTGTTTCAAAATACCAGGAAGGAGAAGAATGCAGATGGAAAAGAGACGGAAATGGACGCTGCTGTCATTGAGTATTCCGGCTTTTTTATTGATCTTTATTTTTATGATCGTTCCGCTGGGAAACGCAGTGAAAGTATCGTTTTATAAATGGAACGGATATTCTCAGAAAATGCAGTGGATTGGTTTGAAAAACTATGCTTCTATTTTTTCGGACAAAGTTTTCCTGCGGTCTACTATGAACACCTTTATTTATGGATTTGGCAGCACTCTGCTCCAGAACATTGCCGGCCTTTCTGCTGCGCTGCTTGTAAACCGGCAGTTTAAGGGACGGAATTTTGTGCGCCTGATCCTTTACATGCCCATCATGATCTCAGGGGTTATCATGGGAGCTATTCAGTATTATATTTTCAACTATGACAACGGTGTCCTGAACAATCTGTTGAATCTGTTCGGTATTGGAAATATCTACTGGATGCAAAGTGGAATCGGTTCGGTGTTGATTATCACGTTGATTAACAGCTGGCAAGCCATGGGGTTCTGTATGCTGATCTATCTGGCTGGCCTGCAGAATATACCCAAAATGTACGAGGAAGCTGCTCTTTTAGACGGCACTAGCCGGCGGCAGATCTTCTTTAAGATCGACCTTCCTCTGCTGATGCCGGCCATTACCACTGCGGTTATCACCAACTTAATCGGAGGATTTAAGCTGTACGATATCATCGTTACCTTAACAAACGGAGGACCTAACCGGAAATCCCTGTCCCTTTCCTACTATATTTCTTTGCTGTATTTTAATGACGAGAAGGCGGGATATTCGGCTGCAGTGGGAATCGCATTGTTTGTCATTATTTTTGTAGTTGCGGTCCCCATTAATCAGTATCTGAGAAGCAGGGAGGTGGAGTACTGATGAAAACTGAAAGAAGCGACAAGGTTCCTATGAGGCAGGTGTATGCGCCAAATAAGAAAGTGGGTTGGGGCGTATATGTAATATCCGGTTTTTTGATTCTGTTGTATCTCTTGCCCATCTATGTAATGCTGAATCAATCCTTTCGCTACATCACGGATTTGACTCCACGCCTGTATCTGCCAGAGAAATGGACATTTGACAACTATGCCCAGGCTTTTCAGGATCCGAACCTGCTTAACGGATTTAAAAATTCCATGATATATGTGGCAGAAGTATGTGCGCTGGAAGTTTTTTTGGGAGGGCTGGCGGCTTATGGTCTGGCGCGATCCGGAGGAAAGGTATCTTCCGCTTTGAGAACTTTCAACATTTGCGTTATGATGATTCCCAGTTTGTCCTTGCTGGTAGGAACCTATTCTTTGATGGTGAAATTCCACATGATCAATAAAATATGGGCATTGTCCCTTCAGACCGCAGCCATCGGTATGGCAGGAACCATGTTTTTCTACACATCATTTATCGTTTCCATTCCAAGAGACTTAGACCAGGCGGCGGCTATCGACGGAGCCGGGATTCTGAGGACATTTTTTCAAATCATTCTGCCCCAGCTGAAGCCGGTAACAGTCACCAGGCTGATCATGATCGCAGTGGGAACCTGGAACAATTTTGCTATGCCTACCTACCTGCTGACCAACACCAGTAAGGCTACGGTGATTCTGACAGTGCGGAAGGCCTTCTACACGGCCTATGGCTCTGTCCAAAATGTACCTTTGGCTTGTGCGGAATGTGCAGTTGCCTTGACACCGGTGATCCTTTTGTATCTGCTGCTTCAGAAATATATTATCGAAGGGCAGCTGGATTCCGTGAGCAAATAGAAAATTTCCGGGAGTGTTGCTCCTTAGATAAATCACCTATGGAACAACACTCCCGGAAAGATTTTTGCATGACTCCTATACGTACTCTACAACATCAATCCACTTCATCAGGAAGTCTTTCTCTTTGGCCTTTTTCTTGGTAAGCTGAGCGGCAGCTACGATGGGCAGCCAGCGGTTTACGTACTGGCGGGCAGTATCGCTCTTCTTGCAGAACAGGTCGATATACATATCAGCCAGCTTTTGATCCTCCAGGGCAAATAACAGATAAGTCATAGCAGCGTCAGCGCTGGCGTTGCCCTGTGCGGCATGGGCCCAGTCGATTACGGCAAAATTACCCTTTGTGTCAACAATAACATTGGTGGGATTAAAATCGCCATGGCACAGCTTGGTATGTCTGGGCATACCGTCTAAACGGGTGCTCAGCTCATAGCGGCAGGTTGCGTCAATATCTTTTAAGCTGTTGATCTGGTTCTGCAGCTTGGCCTTTAATTTTTTGATGCCAGGGCACTTTTTGGAATGGATCTCCAACTGAAGGTCTACGAACTGCTCCATATATTCTTCCAGCTTATCCGGATTCTCCTTCATTAAGGAATCCAGAGTAACGCCTTCGACTTTTTCACGGACCAATGCCCAGCCCTCAGGAGTCTCGGAAACTTCAAGGATTTCCGGAATGTTTAAACCGGTCTCCTCTACGTGGGCTTCGTTTAATGCCTCGTTAAAGACCTCGGCTTTGGAGTAACGCTTTTTGTCAAAAACTTTAATGATTTTGTCCTTGGTAGCGTATACGGTCTTATGAGGACGTGTAAAGATAATATCCTTCTCATTCAGCTTCATGAAAATACCCTCCTTATACTTATATTAGTTTGCGTTTTCTTCACCATAGTAAGCGCGCAGATACATATCCTTGATCTCGCTCATCAGCGGGTATCTGGGGTTGGCGCCGGTACACTGGTCATCAAATGCGTTCTCAACCATTTCGTCTAAAGTTGCCATAAAGGCTTCTTCTGTAATACCGTAATCCTTGATGCACTTCTTAATGCCAACTCTTGCCTTTAATTCCTCGATCTTGTCAATGAACTTGTTTAAGGTGTCCTCATCGCTGTTTCCGAACACGCCGCAGAAGTTTGCACACTCTACATAGCGGGACAGGGTGTGAGGATACTGATACTGAGAGAAAGTACCCATCTTAGGCGGAACTTCTACCGCATTAAACCGCATAACATGGCTGATTAACAGCGCATTTGCAACGCCGTGGGGCAGGTGATGGTAAGCTCCCAGCTTATGAGCCATGGAATGGCATACTCCTAAAAATGCATTTGCAAATGCCATACCGGCCATGCAGGAGGCGTCAGCCATCTTCTCACGGGCATAGGGGTCGTTAGCGCCGTTTTCGTATGCGCTGGGCAGGTAAGCGAAGATGTTCTTCATTGCCTTTAATGCCAGACCATCCGTATAATCGGTAGCCATGATAGAAGCATAAGCCTCTAATGCATGGGTTAACGCGTCAATACCGGAAGCGCTGGTTAAGCCCTTGGGCTGATTCATCATGTTGTCAGCATCAATGATTGCCATGTTGGGAAGCAGTTCATAGTCAGCCAGGGGGTATTTGGTGCCGGTGCGGTCATCAGTAATAACTGCGAAGGGAGTTACCTCAGAACCAGTACCAGAGGATGTGGGGATGGCTACAAAATAAGCTTTTTCACCCATTTTCGGGAATGTGTAAACTCTCTTTCTGATATCCATAAACCGCATTGCCATATCAAGGAAGTCTACCTCCGGATGCTCATACATTACCCACATAATCTTACCGGCATCCATTGCGGAACCGCCGCCCAAAGCGATAATGCAGTCCGGCTCAAATGCGCGCATTGCAGCGGCGCCGGCGTTTGCAGAAGTTAAGTTGGGATCAGGAGCAACTTCATAGAAGCAGGTGTGCTGAATACCCATCTGGTCTAATTTCTCTTCAATGGGCTTAACATATCCATTCTTATATAAGAAGCTGTCAGTAACAATAAAGGCTTTCTTCTTGCCCATAACAGTGCCCAGCTCATCTAAAGCAACCGGCATACAGCCCTTCTTAAAGTAAACCTTCTCAGGTGCGCGGAACCACAGCATGTTTTCTCTCCTTTCGGCAACGGTCTTAATGTTTAATAAATGCTTTACGCCAACATTCTCGGAAACAGAGTTGCCGCCCCAGGAGCCGCAGCCTAAGGTTAAGGACGGAGCCATTTTGAAGTTGTAAAGGTCGCCGATACCGCCATGAGAAGAAGGAGTATTGATGACAATACGGCAGGTTTTCATTGCCTCGGCATGCTTCATAATCTTTTCGGTCTGTGCCGGATGAATGTAAAGGGATGCAGTGTGGCCGTAGCCGCCGTCTGCCACCAGACGCTCTGCCTTTGCCAGGGCATCGTCAAAGTCTTTTGCCTTGTACATAGCCAGTACAGGAGACAACTTTTCGTGAGCAAATTCTTCGGAGATATCAACGGAATCCACTTCACCGATTAAGATCTTGGTGCTTTCCGGCACGGTAACGCCTGCCAAAGCGGCGATCTTGTATGCGGACTGGCCAACGATCTTGGCATTTAAAGAACCATTGATTAAGATGGTTTTTCTAACCTTTTCCGTTTCATCCGGATTCAGGAAATAGCATCCGCGGTATGCAAATTCCTTTTTAACCGCATCATATAAAGGCTCTAAAACAGTAACAGACTGTTCGGAAGCACAAATCATACCGTTGTCAAAAGTCTTGGAATGGATGATGGAGTTAACGGCCAGCTTTACATCAGCGGTCTCATCAATGATAACCGGAGTGTTGCCTGCGCCTACGCCCAGGGCCGGCTTGCCGGAAGAATAAGCTGCATGCACCATGCCGGGGCCGCCGGTTGCCAGAATAATATCGGCATCCTTCATAACCTCATTGGTCATCTCCAGGCTGGGAACATCAATCCAGCCGATAATGCCTTCAGGAGCGCCAGCCTTAACAGCGGCCTCTAAAACGATTTTTGCAGCCTCAATGGTGCAGTTCTTTGCACGGGGATGGGGGCTGATGATAATTGCGTTTCTGGTCTTTAAAGCAATCAGAGTCTTAAAGATTGCAGTAGAAGTGGGGTTGGTGGTGGGAATAACCGCAGCGATAATACCGATGGGCTCAGCAATTTTTTTCGTGCCAAAGGCAAGATCTTCCTCAATTACGCCGCAGGTCTTGGTGTTCTTGTATGCGTTGTATATGTACTCCGCTGCGTAGTGATTTTTAATAACCTTGTCTTCCACGATACCCATGCCCGTCTCTGCAACGGCCATCTTAGCTAACGGGATACGTGCCTGGTTGGCGGCAATAGCGGCTGCGTAGAAAATTTTGTCTACCTGCTCCTGGGTGTAGGTAGCAAACTGCGCCTGAGCCTCACGCATAGCTTTCAGCTTTGCGATTAATGCGTCAACGTTGTCAATGATTTCGGGTGCCTTAGTCTTTGCCATCTTTGATCTCCTCCTGATTATTTTACCATAAATAGTAGCGTTCAGACAGTCACTATAAATGATAGGCTGCAAAGTTATTTTTCTTTCTGATGGTATTATACTGCGGGGAATTTTGAATGTCAATAAATTAACGATAAAAAATTAACAAAATAGCAGTTTCTATGTTTTGTATAAAGAAAGCAGGAAAAAAGCCTATAAAAATAAAAAAATAGACAGAAATTCAGAGATGGGACAGGGGAGAAAAGAGGAGAAACAGAGGTAATATTGTTAAATAAATAACAATATTACAATTAATCGCCCTCTGCTATTTTACGGAGAGTTATTGGGTCTTGAATATAATAACCCTGTTCAGTTTTTTTTAAATATCCACGTTTTACAAAATTGGCAAGAACGTAGAGCAGGTGTCGGTAAGTCACTCCCAAGAAATCCGCTACCTCAGTATGCTTTTCTCTATACATTTTGTTAGATGAAGTAAGCAGAATAAAATTTGCCAATCGCACCTCTAAGGGATAAGATTGGTTTTTGGAATAGTTATCGGTATTGCCAATTGCTTTCTGACTTAGAAACAGACAAAGATAACGCAAAAATTTTGTATCGTTCAGTAGTTTATCCCTGCATTTATTGATGAGAATTTTGTAACAAATACAAGGCGTAATGGCTGTGATGCCGTTGGCGGCTTCCTGCGCGCCGAGCAATTCCATTTCCCCAACAAAGCAAGGGGCATTTAGGAAATTTATTAGAGAAATGCGGCCGTTTTCATGAGAAAGAAACAATTTTGCCCGACCGCTTATTAAATAATACAGAGAATCGGGTTTTTCCCCTTCACACAATATATTTTCTGCACTGTCAAATTTCACGATTGATGTATAGGGACATATATCGAAACTGAAATAGTCCGACAATGGAAAATGATTATAATATTCCTTTAATAATTCATTTTGACGAATAACGTTCATAAATAATAGTCCTTTTAACCAGTGTGAGATTTCTCATATCAGATTATCATGGATTTTTATATAATTCAAGAAGAGGAGGTCGAATGAAAATGACACAAGAAGAATATTGGAACAGTGTATCAGCAAAAAAGGAATTTACCACGCCCTTTCAAGCTGCGGAATTTTCAAAATATGTGAAAAGAGATAATAGTATCCTTGATGTAGGCTGTGGGTATGGAAGAACGCTTAACGAATTGTATCATAACGGCTATCGTAACTTAGCTGGCATTGATTTTTCAAAGGGTATGATAGAAAGGGGAAAACAGCAGTTTCCCTACCTTGATTTGCGAGTAAAGAATGACGCTAAAATACCCTTGCCAGACGCAAGCATTGATGCTGTAATCCTTTTTGCAGTTTTAACCTGTATATGGACAAATGAAGAGCAGGAGCAGCTATTAACAGAAATTAAACGGATATTGAAACCACAAGGAATTTTGTATGTAAATGATTTCTTGCTGAATACAGATGAACGTAATCTTTTAAGATATGCAAAATATAAAGAAACCTATGGCATATATGGTGTGTTTGAACTTCCGGAAGGCGCGGTATGCCGGCACCATGATGAAACATGGATAAAACAACTTTTAAAAGATTTTTTGGAACAGGAATACAACCATGTGACATTTACAACAATGAATGGGAATAAGTCAAACGGCTTTTACTTTATAGGACAGTTAAATAGTTTATAAGCAATTTTATCGCCCCGCCGTCAGGCAATTCCAATTTGGGAATGAATGGTTAAATTTTTTCCTCCATTTTTGAAAAAAGGTTGCGTGTATATTCAGCCAATTATTACAGATAATAGAAGTAAAATTATACACAAAATACGACAAAATGGAGGACTTGTTCATGAAAGCAACTGGAATAGTAAGAAGAATCGATGATCTGGGACGAGTGGTAATCCCTAAGGAAATCCGCAGAACTCTGAGATTAAGAGAAGGAACCCCTCTGGAAATTTTTACTGACAGAGAAGGAGAAATTATATTAAAGAAATATTCCCCTATGGTAGAGCTTACCGCTTTTGCAGGCCAGTATGCGGACGCCATGGCTCAGTCTACCGGGATGATGGTTTGCATTACGGATCGGGATCAGGTGGTGGCGGCAGCCGGAGGAGCCAGAAAAGAACTGCTGCAAAAGCCTATCAGCCACCAGCTGGAGAACGTGATTCAGGAGCGGGCGGCCATCACTGCGGGAAAAGACGATAAAGGTTTTATCTCTTTGACATCAGAACCGCTGGAAGGCATTACGGCTCAGGTAATTGCACCCATTATCTGCGAAGGGGATGCTATCGGCGCAGTTATTATATTGAGTCGGGAGCCGAGAGTCAGATTTGGAGAAATGGAAATGAAGCTGGCGGCCACTGCAGCCGGATTTTTAGGGAGACAGATGGAAAGTTGATGAAAATCCGACAAAAAGCGCCGCTGGCGCATTTTGCCGGATACTGCATAATATAGATAGGAGCTGGCGGAGTATGGACGGTCAGCTCCTATCTATAATTATGTCCAGATTATCAGGCTGATCACTGCCAAAGCTAGGTCGACAAATTATAGAAAATATGCTATAATAGACCCGTTGAATTTTCTGGCACACTCCCAATACAAGGGGGTTTTTCTGGCCGGAATACCGGGGCCTATTGCCTCAATTTCTGCTTCTTGGAGGGGAGAGTATGAAGTTCCTTGTAAACAAAAAGCTTGCTACGCGCATTGGAATTATCACGACCGTGATTACCTTAACCGGTATGCTGCTGCTATGGCTTATTGTATCTTCCAATGCCGCATCTATGGTTAAAAACGATATTACTAACCAGATGACTGATGCCGTAGAATCCAGGGCTGCCATTATCAATGAGTATGTAGCTTCCGCAGAAGAATATATGTCGGCTTTTGCTTTGAGCAGCGAGGTCCGTCAGCTCCTTTTGAATCCGGATGATCCGGAGCTGACCGGGAAGGCCCAGCAATATACAGAGGATTTCGCTGCGGTCAAGGGCGTGTTTGAGGGGCTGTATATTGCCACCCCAGACACCCATGTCTTGACGCACACTTCTCAGAGCGCTATCGGGATGACCACCCGTACAGGGGACTCGCTGAAATCGTTTCAAGATACAATTCTGGCCCGAAAGGAGCTGACAAATCTGGGGATTATGAAATCTCCCGGAACCGGTAGCATGATCCTTTCTATGTACGAGCCGGTATTTGAAGGGCAGAGGTGTATTGGTTATGTGGGGGCAGGTGTCTATGCCAGCCATTTAATGGACTCTTTGCTGAATTTATCCATTAAGGGACTGCCGGACAGTGAGTATGTATTTTTGAATGTAGACACTGGCGTTTATCTTTACCATGAGGATGACCAACTGCTGAATACGGCGACCACAGATGCCGGGTATCAGGAAATCCTCCGGCGGATTCAGGAAAACGGCGATACCCAGGCCAATACATATTCCTACAAGGATGAAAACGGAGTCAACCAGCTGGTGGTTTACAAATATTTAAAGAACCGGGGCTGGGTCTTTATGGTTCGGGAGAGCGTTGCGGAGGTTTACGGGGAAGTAATCATGGTGCGTATCGTTGTAGGAGCACTGTGCGCCGTAGTAGCCGCTGCCATTATTTTGATCACCCTTTTGATTTTACGCCGGGAGGGCAAAGAGCTGATGGCTGTAGAGCGGGCTATCGGCCGTCTGGGAGATCTGAACCTTTCTGCTGATGAAGAGCTGGAGACCTTTTACCACCGGGCAGATGAGATTGGGCTGATTGCCCAGACGACCCACCACGTCTGCGCCTGCCTGCAGAAGACCATTGATGATATAAATCGAATTCTGGGTGAGATGGCAGGCGGCAATCTGGCCGTTGATGTGGAGAAAAACAGTTCCTACTATATTGGCGACTTCAGGGCCCTGCTGGTAAGCCTGAAATCCATTCAGGGAAATTTGACAAATGTGATTCGCGATATTTCTCTTGTAGCTAATCAGGTTGATACCAGTGCGGAGCGGGTATCAACAGGGGCTGAAGCCCTGTCTCAGGGCACATTGGAGCAGGCGGGTTCCATCGATGGGCTGGTATCAAATGTGACCGAAATCACTTCACAAATCCAGACCAGCACTGTGCGATGCGACAGCGCCAGTAAACTGGTGGACAAAGCCACCGGCTATACAGCGGAAGCTGATGTTAAGATGGATCAGTTGACAGTCGCTACTCAGAATATAGACAGCTCTTCTACTCAGATTGGAACGATTATTAAGACGATAGAAGATATCGCATTTCAAACAAACATTCTGGCGCTGAATGCTGCTGTGGAGGCAGCCCGCGCTGGCACTGCAGGGAAGGGGTTTTCTGTTGTGGCCGATGAGGTGCGGAATCTGGCGGCAAAGTCCGCCCAGGCAGCTCAGAGCACAAACAATCTGATCAACCATTCCATTCAGGATGTTAAAACCGGAGCGGAGTCTACTGCCCTTGCCGTTTCTGCCATGCAGGTAATCAGTGAATGTATCCAGTCTATTAAGACACTGATGGATGAAATTGCCGCTGCCAGCATCCAGCAATCTGAGATGATTACCTTAGTGGAACAGGGAATTAAGGAGATATCTGCTGTGGTGCAGGAAAACTCTTCTACGGCCGAAAAGAGCGCGGCAGTATCAAAAGAGCTATCTGACCAGGCGCGGAGATTGAACAGCCTGATCAGTCAGTTCCGCATTGAGGAATCATAAAAACAGGTTTTCAGCAAAGGAGGTTACAATGAAAAGCTTAAAGCAAAGATTTTGGTCAATCCTGCTGACTCTGGCCATGACTGTTTCTGTGACAGCCGGAGTAACGGCGGCCACAGAGCTGACTGCCCAGGCAGCGGATCAGGACATTGTGGTCTTGTATACCAATGATGTCCACTGCGGTGTGGATGACAACATTGGTTATGCAGGACTGGCTCTGTACAAAAAGGAGATGCAGGCACAGACCCCTTATGTGACGCTGGTAGATGCAGGCGACGCCATTCAGGGAGCTCCCATCGGCACCCTATCAGACGGCGGATACATAATTGATATTATGAATCAGACAGGATATGATTTTGCTATTCCCGGAAATCATGAGTTTGACTACGGAATGGCACGCTTTCTGGAACTGTCCGGAAAGCTGAACTGCGGATATTATTCCTGCAATTTCATAAATCTGGCTTTGGGGGCTCCGGTATTTGCGCCCTATAAAATGTTTACCTATGGGGATACCCGGGTAGCCTTTGTTGGCGTCAGCACCCCGGAAAGCTTTACCAAGTCTACTCCCGCATATTTCCAGGACGGAAACGGCAATTATCTCTATGGTTTCTGTGAAGATGAGAGCGGACAGGCTCTTTACAATCAGATCCAGGCAGCGGTAGACGGGGCCAGAGGCCAGGGGGCAGAGGTTGTTATCCTGGTAGGCCACCTGGGAAATGAGGGCGTTTCCGGCCAGTGGACTTCGGAACAGATTATTAAAAACACCAATGGCATAGACGCAGTTATTGATGGACATTCCCACGAGACTTATGACAAGACCTGTTCCAACAAAGACGGAAAAGATGTTATCGTAACCCAGACGGGAACCAAGTTGAAAAATATTGGCAAGATGACCATTAAACCGGATGGAACCATTACCACCGAGATGGTAGCTGAGGTTCCTGACGCAGGGTTTACTACATACACCGTAAAGAAAAATGATTCCTTAAGCAGAATTGCCAAAAGGACTCTGGGATCTTCTGATGCCTGGCCTGCTATTTACAATGCCAACAGAGACCGGATCCGCAAGTCTGATGTTCTTACTGTTGGTACAGTTCTCACTATCCCGGGGGGATCTATGGAAACAGAGGGCGGTAAGTTTGTCGATGCGGCAACAGACGCTTATATTAAGAAAATCCAGGCCCAGTACAGCGAGAGCCTGAAGGTAGTCTTAGGCCATACAGAAGTGGAGCTGACTATTAAAGACCCGGAAACCGGAAACCGGGCGGTAAGAAACGCGGAAACCAATCTGGGCGACTTGTGTGCAGATGCATTCCGGTATCAGCTGGAAGCTGACATTGGCCTGATGAACGGAGGCGGTATCCGTGACAGCATTACAGCGGGAAATATTACTTATAATGATACATTAAAAGTATTCCCCTTTGGAAATATGGGCTGTGTGGCAGAGGTAAGGGGACAGCAGATCAAGGACGCGCTGGAGATGGCCGCTAAGGATTGCCCCCAGGAGAGCGGCGGATTCCTCCATGTATCCGGCATTACCTACACAGTGGATACTTCAGTTCCCTCCAATGTGAAATTGGATGAAAAGGGCAACTTTAAAAGTGTATCCGGCGCTTACCGGGTAGGGGACATTTTGGTAAACGGAGAGCCCTTAGACATGAATAAAACATACACGGTAGCATCCCATAACTATATGCTCAAGTCCGGCGGAGATGGAATGAGCATGTTTGCAGGAGCCAGGGTAGTGAAGGATGACGTTATGGTAGACGTAGACATACTGTCCTCCTATATTTCGGAAAAATTAGGCGGAAATGTGGGGACCGATTACGGAAATCCCAGAGGACAGGGGAGAATTACAATCAAATAATCAGAATTTTTATAAAGGGGATGCTGCAAAACAGGGCGGCATCCCCTTTCCTTAGCTCTCGCTTTTTAGTTTTCTCTCCCCAAAGCAGATTTTAAGAAAGATGGGGGTCACAATAGATGAAACGATAATAAGCAGAATTACTGTTGTGAACAGCGATGCATCCATAAGGCCCACATTCAGCCCCTTCTGGGCAACAATCAGCGCAACCTCGCCCCTGGCCATCATGCCAACGCCAATACATATACTGTCACGGCTGGAAAAACGGCATAGTTTTGCAACCAGCCCGCAGCCTGCAATTTTGCTTAAAAGCGCTACTGCAATAAAACCAATGGTAAAGAAAATTATTTGCGGCGTAATTCCCGAAAGCACGGTTTTCAGACCAATGCTTGCAAAGAATACCGGCCCAAAAAACATATAAGAGGTAATGTCCATTTTCTGCTCAATATATTCGGAATCCGGCAGGTTGCAGAGAACCACTCCTGCCACAAAGGCGCCAGTTATGTCCGCAATTCCAAAATAAGTTTCCGCGGCATAGGCCATCAGCAGGCAAAGCCCCAGTCCCAGGATTGGCAGTCTCTGCGTATGAGGATATGCCTGATCAATTTTCCGAAACGCTTTATACAATAAGATACCAACAATAACAGCAAAAACAAAAAACAGTACAGTATTAATGATAATCTGCAGCGGTCGCACAGAAGGGTCCCGAAAACCAATTACAAAGGTCAGTACCAGAATGCCGAGGACATCGTCTATAATGGCTGCGCTCATAATGGCTGTTCCGCATTTTCCGCTTAGCTTTCCCATTTCCCGCAGCGTCTCCACCGTTATGCTGACGGATGTGGCCGTCATAATCACACCAGTGAATACAGCTTTATAGAAATTTTCTGAGCCCCATGGAGAAACACCATAAAAAGCCATATATAGAACTGCTCCCATAATCAGGGGCACAAATACTCCGGCACACGCAATCAGGAATGCCTTGGGACCTGTTTTCAGCAGCTCAGAAAGCTTATTCTGGAGTCCGGCCGAAAACATCAGAAGTATCACGCCAATTTCTGCCATAATCGTCAAAAAATCGGACTGCCCCACAATTCCCAACATACTGGGTCCAAGCAGCAGGCCTGCCACAATTTCTCCGACTACCTGCGGAAGCCTGATGTGCCTTGCGGCAATTCCCAGGCATTTTGCTGTAATTACGATGATCGCCAGATCGCGTAACAGATTATAATCCATGTTTTTCACACCTTTCTTTCATCAGTTCTTCATCAAATTTCCAGGTTGTTATAACGCTTTTCTCAGCAGCCGTCAAGAGAAGGCAATAAAATTTTGTGAAAAAATTTACAATAACCAGTTACCCTTACCGGACAAAAATTTTAAATAGTAAACCTAAAATAAAAATAAGTTGACAATTATTATAAAAAAACGTATAATCCATCATATAATAAAAAGAAGGGAAGATGCAATAATATGACTCAACCAATTTCCACGGAACAGCCCGGGCAGGCAAAGGCAGGCCGCCTTACCACCGCCCAGATGGCTGCCATAGCATTGATGACTGCCGTTACTTGTGTACTGGGCCCGCTGGCAATCCCGATAGTTGTCAGTCCGGTGCCGCTTTCTCTTACTAACCTGGTGCTTTTCCTGTCGATGTATATTCTGAAAACAAAAAAAGCGCTGATCAGCTATCTTATATACCTTTTGCTGGGGATTGCCGGGCTTCCGGTATTTTCCGGTTTTAGCGGTGGTCTGGGAAAGCTGGCAGGGCCTACAGGCGGATATTTGGTAGGGTTTATCTTTATGATATTAGTTTCCGGGCTTTTAATAGAGCGATTCTCCAGCAAACGCTTAATCTGCGCCGGGGCATTAGTTTTGGGAGCGCTAATCTGTAATGCCTTTGGCACTGCCTGGCTGTGCTGGCAGCTGAAAGTGGACTTTGGAGCCGGACTTGCAATGGGTGTGATTCCCTACCTGCCGGGAGATGCGGCCAAGATTATTTTGGCTGTCATCGCCGGACCGGAAATTTCCAGGCGCGTCCATCAGGCAGTAGGTAACATTTAAACGTAACAGACTTTCAAAACCTCCCCTTCCCCCTTGAAAAAATATATGGTATACTGGTCCTATCATCACAAGAAAAGAGGAAAATACCATGTTGGATACCATAAAGCTACAGACCAAACAGGCGGCAGGGGAGCTCCTCCAAGCGGCAAAGCTGAAGCCTGGTCAGATTTTGGTGGCAGGCTGCTCTTCCAGCGAGGTGGGAAGCTTTCAGATTGGTTCCCACTCCAGCCAGGAGATTGGCACTGCTATTTTTGAAGCTCTCCAAGAGGAGCTGGCCCCTCAGGGAATATATTTGGCAGCTCAGTGCTGCGAGCATTTAAACCGGGCTATTATCCTTGAGGCAGAGGCGGCAGAGCGATACGGCTACGATCCGGTCAATGTGGTTCCGCGATTAAAGGCTGGCGGATCCTTTGCCACAGCCGCTTACGCCGGCTTTTGCCATCCGGTGGCAGTAGAGCATATAAAAGCCCATGCCGGAATTGATATTGGAGATACCTTGATAGGCATGCATTTAAAAGATGTGGCGGTTCCGGTTCGCATTAGCACAAAAGAAATCGGAAATGCCCACGTAGTCTGCGCCAGAACCCGACTGAAATTTATTGGCGGGGAGCGGGCCGGGTATGATGAGACACTGGGATAATCCACAAAACCAGGGGGAAGCACATGAAAGAAAAGAAAGCAACCATCCGGGAAGTGGCGGCCCTGGCCGGTGTATCTATCAGCTCAGTATCCCGATATTTAAAGGATCCCAAAAGTATCCAGCCTTTGGCGGCGTATAACATTAAAAATGCGATTCGGGAGCTTCAGTACGAGCCAAACACCTTTGCCCAAAACCTGAAACGGGGCAAGTCCAACATTGTGGGCCTGGTAGTGCCTCATACAGAGCATTTTTTCAGCCGGGTATGCCGGGGGGTCAGCGATTACTTTTTTGAGAGAAAATATGTGACCTTTATTTGTGAAAGCGATAATGACGGTACAAAAGAGAAATTTTATGTCCAGGAGCTTTTAAACCAGAAGGCGGCAGGAATTATCATTGCCCCCTGCGGTCAGAACTCCATGTATTTACAGAATGTATCCAGAGAGTATAAAAACATGGTAGTGATTGACCGCCTGGAAAGGGTGGGCTGCGATATTGTACTGGAAAACCATCGGGAAAATGCCTACAACATGGTTTCCTGGCTTTTAAAAAACAAGCCCTGCAGACAGGTGTTGATGCTGTTTGGATGGATAGACAGCTATAATACACGAATGTGCATGGAAGGATCCAATCAGGCTTTTGCAGAGGCGGGAAAGCCTGAGGAAGAAATTTTACGGGTGGTGACTGCCCGCAAAATTGATGCGGTAGTGGATGCATTAAAGCAGTTTTCCGAAAAAATCCGGGAAGGGGAGCGGCCTTTGATTGTTGCCTTTGGATCGGACATTTTGGAATATGTAGCAATGGAAATCCATCAGCACTACCCGGGGTGGATTGGTAAAGTAGATGTTGCGGGCTTTGCCCAGGCCGAAACGCCTCAGAAGCTGGGGCTTCAATGTTCCCTGGTTGTCAAGAATCCGGAGGCGGTAGGGATTACTGCGTCCGAGCTTCTTCACCGTAAAATTCAAGAAGAAATGAAGGATACCACCCCAAGAATTTATGATATCAAGGTACAATATAGGTTTTAGTGCGACAAAATGGCTTCGGAAATACGATTGTATTTATTAATTGCCTTTCCGAAGCTGTTTTTTAGATGATTTGAAAACGTTTTCAAAAATAAGAGCAAGGAGAAATTGACGAAATACACATAAAAATCATGATATAATCCTGAAAAATCAAGCAAAAAATACAAATACTTCTATTGACAAGGCCATATTCCCTTGTTATAATGACCATATCGGGAGATTTAACAGGTGAAAACATTTTCAGAAAAAGGAGACAACATTATGAGAAAAAGAGTTTTGGCATTAACAATGGCAGGCATTATGGCAGCTACCGTTACTGCTTGCGGCGGCGGAGCGTCAACCGCAACTACCGCAGCTACCACCGCGGCGGCAACTACTGCAGCGGCGCCGGCAGAGACAGAAGCGGCATCAGAAGGAGAACCGGCAGAGGGAGAGGCAGCCGGCGCTGTTACGGCAGATTCCTTTAAGCCTGGCAAAGATTTTAATATCCGTGTTCCTTTCGCAGCAGGCGGATCTGCAGATACTATTTCTAGAATTATTGGTCAGGGCCTCCAGAAGACTTATGGAAATTCCGCAGTGATTAATAATTTAACCGGAGCCAATGGAGCAATTGCTGCTGCAGATTTAGACAGCGCCAAGTCAGATGCCACTGAGCTGATGGTAGGCGGTATTGCCATGTTTACTCTGGCGCCTCTGTTTAATCCGGACATTAATTTAAGCCTGGATGATTACCAGTTTGTATGCAGTATTGTATCAGAAGATCAGATGTTGTTTGTTGCTCCTGGCAATTCAGGCATTGAGGATTGGGCAGGCCTTCAGGAATATGCAAAGAACAACCGTATTGTTTTTGGTTCCAATACTCCCGGCGGCGCAACTCACATGCTTCAGACTATGCTCTTTGGCGAGGCTGGCATTGAAGCAGAGGCAGTTACTTCTGATGGTTCCGCAAAGGATCTGCTGGCAGTAGCGGGAGGCAACGTGGTATGTGCGGCCGCCACCTCTTCTCTGGGCGCTCAGTATGTAGAGGAAGGAACGCTGATTCCTATCGTGGTATTCTCCGAGGAACCCTACACCGGATATGACGGGATTGAAGTTCCCACTGCAAAATCTTTAGGTTACGATATTGTATTCCAGACCTGCAATTTCTTAATGACCAAGAAGGATGTTAATCCTGATGATGTGGCTGCTATTTATCAGGCGATTTTAGACTACAGCGAGACCGATGAGTTTAAAGAGCTGGCAGCTAATGCCAGTTACATTCCGGATCTGTCCGACGGCGAGACGGTAAAACAGACTATCGCAGATGCAGCGGCAATGTGCCAGGATGCTTACAATAAATATTACGCAAAGTAGAACCAGAGAAGTTTGACTCAATTAGTAAAATGCGAATTTCGCCCGGCATACCCTTACCGGAACCGGGCGGGGTTCGCAATTTTATTCCTGCATAATATTCGGTAAAAAAGGAGGAGATATTAATGAAGGTAAAATACCGCTCAAACCTTGTGGCAGGGATTGTCAGCGTGATTTTGGGAATTATCTGCATGGTGCTCATTCCGCGGCAGATTGGTGAAGACTATTCGGCAACCTATGGCATTACGTCCAAGACGGTTCCCTATGCAGTGGCCGTTCTCTGGATAGTCTGCGGACTGGTTTTGATGTTTCAGAGTCTGGTGCTGAAAAAAGATGAGATAAAATCATTTGAAGTGGCAAAGGAAGTAAAGGCTCTCGCTTACATGGCAGTGCTGCTGATCTATGCGGTTTTGTTTACCAGAAGTTTTCTGGCATCCACCATATTTTTAGGAGTTGCCACTTTAATGTTCACCGGCTCCAGGAAGAAAACATTTTATCTTATCATTCTTGGGGTGGTAGTAATACTGTATCTGCTGTTTTCTAAGGTGCTGCATGTACAGCTTCCTTAATCAAAGCCAGACAGGAGGTTATTATGGGACAGGTAATTGGTGAAGCAATGGTCAACCTTTTGACTGTGCAAAATTTTATCTTTGTAAATATTGGATTATTTATTGGAATTATTTTTGGAGCGATTCCGGGAATGAACGGAAATCTGGCGATTACGGTACTGCTCCCCTTTACATTCCAGATTGATACGATTCCGGCGCTTCTGATGCTGACCGCGATCTTTTTTGGCTCTAATTTTGGCGGTTCCATCAGCGCCATTTTAATTAACACCCCCGGAACCAATGCAGCGGCGGCAACCCTTATTGACGGTTATCCCATGTGCCAGAAGGGACAGCCCAGAAGAGCCCTTGATATGGCTCTGGTGGCATCCACGGTAGGAGGGCTTATCAGCGCTTTGTGTTTGCTGTTCTTCGCCCCACAGATTAGCAAGGTGGCCATTACTTTTGGGTCTCCGGAATATTTTGCTCTGGCAATCTTCGGTTTGTCCGTTATTGCGTCTGTCAGTGGGAAGAGTTTGGTGAAAGGCCTTATCAGCGGCGGCCTGGGTATCCTTTTGGCCTCCGTGGGAATTGATTCTGTCAGCGGGCTTACCAGATTTACTTTCGGAAACCTGCGCCTTTACAATGGAATCAAAATGCTGGCGGTACTGCTGGGCGTATATGCCATTGCCCAGATGATCGGACGAATCAATAAGACAGAGGCGGTTGCGGTTTCTGAGTTAAAGGAAATAGACAAGGATGATCACATTACAAAAGCAGATGTAAAGAAAACCTTGCCGACTATGCTGAAATCCGCCTCTATCGGAGCGTTTATCGGAGCAGTTCCCGGAACCGGCGGAGCGATTGCCTCTTTTATCGCTTACAACGAGGCGAAGCGCTGTGCAAAGCCGGATGAGAAGTTTGGGGAAGGGGAGATAAAAGGAATTGCGGCTCCAGAGTCTGCCAACAACGGGGCCACAGCGGCAACCTTGATTCCGCTGCTTACTTTGGGAATTCCCGGAGACGTAGTTGCGGCAACCTTACTTGGCGCGTTTACCATGCATGGACTGGTGGTAGGCCCTAAATTGTTTACCACCTCCGGCCCGGTAGTTTATGCGGTTTTAATAGGCTGTGTCATTGCTCAGATTTTAATGTTTGTTCAGGGAAAATACTTGTTGGGCCTGTTTGTTAAGATTACTCACATTCCGCAGGATTTGCTGACTGCGATTCTGGTGGTAATCTGCTGTGCAGGCGCATTTGCCATTGGCAGTTCCGAAATGGATGTATATGTGATGCTGGCCTTTGGTGTGATTGCATATTTTATGCAGAAGATCGACCTGCCTCCGGTCCCCATTGTACTGGGAATGGTTTTAGGCCCCACAGCTGAGTCGAATTTAAGAAACTCTCTGGTTATGTCCGGCGGTTCCTGGAGTATTTTCGTGAAGCGGCCGATTTGCCTGGCATTTATCATTCTTACCTTTGTTCTCATCTATCTGTTAAAGAAGGGGGATGCAAAGCAGAGAAAGGCAACCGACAAATTTATGAAAACAGAGCAGATGGATTAAGGAGTTATCAATATGAAAAAATTATGGACCGATTTACATAGCAATATTCACCACAACCAGATGGAGGATTTGGATAAATGGGTGGAGCATGCCAGAGCGGTGCTGGATTTCTGGCCCATCGCCTATTATCCGTTTCAGATGATTAAATCAGAGACCGGCGCGGGCCTTGAGGATTTGTGCCCCAAAGAAGCCATTGAAAAGGACTGGGAACAGGTTCGGGAAAAGGTAAAACAGGTTAATGCGGAAGGATATCCTATGTTCATGGGCTATGAGTGGCAGGGCTGCGGTTTTGACGGGGATCACAACGTGTTTTTCCTGGATAATAACCAGCCTATGAAGCATCCCATGCGGTACGAAGAGCTTAAGAAAGCATATGAAGGGACAGAGGCAATCGCTATCCCCCATCATGTGGCCTATCAGCTAAACAGCAGAGGTAAAAACTGGGCGACTCATGATGAAGAGTTTTCTCCCTTTGCAGAGATTTTTTCCAGCCATGGCTGCAGCGAAAACGACACAGGTCCTCTGGACATGGAGCGCCACCTTCACATGGGGCCAAGAACCGGCGAAACCTGTTATGAAAGAGGCCTGGAAGCCGGCCTCCATGTAGGCTGTATCGCTTCCGGGGATAATCATACGGTTCCTGCCGTCTATGACCACGGAAGCATGTGCGTTCTGGCAGAAAATGATTCCAAAGAGGCGATCTGGGAAGGCATGAGGGCCCGCCGGGTGTATGGCGTCAGCAGAAGCCGCATGGATATTGATTTTACCATAGACGGGCAGCCGATGGGTTCCGTAGTTCCGGCCGGGGAGCATGTGCTGAAATTCTCTGTAAAAGCAGCGGATGCCATTGACCGCGTGGAAATTCTAAAAGACAATATTCTGGACGAGATGGTTGTTCATTCCGGGACCTGGGAAAAGGTGAAAACCGGCGATGAGGAAATAATCCGGGTAAAATTCGCCGTTGAGTTCGGCTGGGGTCCCAACCCCAGATTTTATAAAGATATGCTGGTGAGGGAGTGGGACGGCTCTTTAACCGTACCGGGCCGCCTGGTATCCATTGAAAAGGCATGGAACAGCTATGGACAAAAGCTTTACGATGTAACGGGCAACAGCTGCAAGTTCCATATGACTACCTATATGTCCACTGCCACCGGTCATTGGATGGGGCCCAGCACTGTGGTAAAGGAAGGGTTTGTGTTTGAGGTGGAAGGCAGGGTTACCGATGACATCTGCTTAAAGGTAGACAATTATGAATACCATTTTACCATTGGCCAGCTTATGGAAACCTGCCGGATTCTGCCTCAGTACCAGGAGAGCGTAGAACTGGCAAACCGCACCTATGGTAAGGTGGAACACTACCGGGATGATTTTTACTGGCATAATGCTTATAAAACCAGACTGCGTCAGGCGGTGCCGGAAAGAGCCTATACCGTGGAATTTGAAAAGAAGGTTACTATGGAGCCGGGAAGTCAGTACCGTCTGCGCGTTTGGCTGAAAAACGGTGATGCAGCCTGGGTGTCCCCTGTTTTTGCGGAAAAATAAAATGTCCGGCTGTCTGCTGAGAGGAGAAGGAAAATGAATGTACTATATTTAAATACCCACGATATTGGCCGATATCTGGAGACCTATGGCTACCCGGTGGATACTCCCAGCCTGCTGGAATTTTCCAGAGATGGGATGGCCTTTTCCAATATGTACTGTGCCAGTCCTACCTGCTCTCCCAGCAGAGGAGCGCTGCTGACAGGCCAGTATCCCCACAGCAACGGCCTTATAGGATTGTCTCACAGAGGATTTTGCATTAATGGCGGACATCATCTGGCCGGATTCTTAAAGGGCCTGGGTTATGAAACTGTGATTTCCGGCGTTCAGCATGAGGTGAAGCTTCATGAAGAAGAGACGGTGGGATATGAGCGCTGTTTAAATCCGGCAGAATATTATCGGAAGGATATGGAGCAATGTGATCTGTACACCTGGCAGGACGAATTGGCGGCCGCCAATGCCATTGCTTACCTGAAAAGCCGAAGCAAAGGGGAGCGGCCCTTTTATCTGGCGGTGGGATTCGGATGTACCCACCGGGAATATCCCAGGATCCCGGAGGGATATGAGACAGATTACGTCCAGGTTCCCAAGGCAATTCCCAACCTGCCGGAGACCAGAAAAGACATGGCCGCCATGAAAATTGCCGTTAATACGGTGGATCGATTGTGCGGGGATATCTTAAACACTTTAAAGGAAGTGGGGGAATACGATAATACCCTGATTATTTTTACTACTGACCATGGCCTGCCCTTCCCAATGATGAAATGCAACCTGTATGACGATGGCACAGGAATCTCTTTTCTGATGCGCTACCCGGGGATGCCCGGACGGCACAGGATCAGCGACGCCCTTCTCTCCAACACCGACGTATTTCCTACAATCTGCCAAATTTTAGGGGTGGAGATACCGGAATGGGTGGAAGGACAGTCTTTCCTTCCTGTAATAAAAGGGGAGGCAGAGGAGATCCAGGAGGAAATATTTGGCGAAATTAATTTCCACGTGGCCTACCATCCGGCCCGCTGTGTACGTACCCGCCGCTATAAGTATATAGCCAGATGGGACAATGGCTACAAAAAATCTCCGCCAGCAGATACAGATGACAGCCTTTCCAAAGACGTATTTATCAAAGGCGGCTATTATGAAAAAGCGGTAAAAAAGGAAGAACTCTATGATTTGCTTCTGGACCCCCAGGAAAGAGATAATCTGGCGGAGCAGAAGGAGTATCAGGAGATCCTGAGGGATATGAAGGCCCGCCTTGCCTCCTGGCAGGAAAAAACCGGTGATCCGCTGCTTTTAGAGGGACGTATAGCACTGCCGGAAGGAGCTATTTGCGCCACTCCGGATTCTCCCAGCACCAAACAGCAGACTATGGTGCCGGAATGTGAGAAATATGTAGAGGCGTTAAAAGGAATTTTACAGAATAAGATCGGATTATAAATTAACCTGGGGCGCCGCCGGATCATCTGTTTTGATGATCTGACGGCGCCCTCTTATTTTGGCGGAACTCTGTGTGCTACATAGGGTGATTTTCAGAAAGCAGGCGGATGGACGAAGCGTATTCTGATGGGGTCATATGAGTAATCTTTTTAAATTGTCTGGAAAAATAGTGGATGGAAGTATATCCCAAGCTATCGGAAATCTGGGTGAAATTCAGCTGGTTGCTGCGAATAAGCTCCTTGGCTGTGTCAATTTTCATCCGAATAAAAAATTCCATCACCCCGCAATCGTGCTGCTCCTGAAAGAGCTTTTGCAGGCGGGAACGGCTGATAAGTGTATTTTTACAAATCATTTCAATGGTCAGCTGCTCATTGATGTGTTCTTCCATATAACGGATAATCCGGTTATAGGTTTCGTTGGGCCGCCCCAAGCGGGGGTATTTGGGATTCTGGGCAAGCACTGGAAGCGGATTGGCAAAATACCGGCGGTAGAGGTGGATCAGCAGCTCCTCCAAATAGTTGCGGATTAGCTGCTCTGCCCCAAAGCTGGGAGTATCTGTCTTGCGAATCAACTCTTCCTGGTAGGGATTGTCCAGACGGCCTGTAAATGCCTGACGAGCCTCGATGATAATTTGCGCCAATAAGGCGCTTTCTGTTTCCTGAACCGTCAGAATCTGCCTGCGAAAGGCATCCATATAGGGAGAGTGGCACTCAAAGGCAATAACTACCAGGCTGGGAGCGCTGCGCCCATTGGTAATTACATTGTGAAACTCATTTGGCTGATGAAAGATAATACTGCCTCTTTTTAAAGTGTGGCGTTCCTCTCCTGCCAATGCATCAATCTCCCCTTTATCTACGCACAATAGTTCCCAGAAGTCGTGACTTTCGCCGGGAAAGGAGAAGTCGCTCATATAATCAAAATAGTGGATGGAAATAATGCTGCCAACAGACAGAGCAGTCTGCAGACACGTGCTTTTGTATGCCATAAGCAGAGCTCCTTATTACTTGCCTTTTGTTTTATTATACATGATTTGGAAAGGATTGTCATCGAAATTTCGCCTTTTGCGTTACTGCAAAAAAAGTGTCTTAGTAAAAATTAAAGATTTTTCCCAAAGAAGCTTCCTCTAAAATTTTGTCAATATTAGATATGGGTTTGGGTAATGGCTGGATTCATCTATGCAATTTCACTATAGATAGCTTAATGTACAAATATAAGGGCTGATTGTGCAAATATTTTCATGTGCATTTTTACTATACTATTTTATACAAGCATAAGTAAATGCGATGAGCAATAAAAAAGAGGAGGATGTTTTTATGAGAAAAAGACTTATGGCACTGATTCTGACATCAGCTATGGCTGTTTCGCTGGCTGCGTGCGGCGGAGGCGGACAGACTGCAGAGACGACGGCGGCTCCGGCAGCAGATGCAACTACAGCAGCCCCGGCGGCAGATAACGGTCAGGCAGATGCAGCAGAGCCGGCAGGAGACGGCAGCAGCCTTGTATACTGGTCTATGTGGGAAGCCACAGAACCTCAGGGACAGGCTATCCAGGCGGCGGTGGACCAGTTTACAGCAGATACGGGCATCAGCGTAGATCTGCAGTTTAAAGGCCGTACCGGTATCCGCGAGGGATTACAGCCGGCACTGGACGCAGGAACTAAGATTGATTTGTTTGACGAGGATATCGACCGGGTTAACAGCACCTGGGGTCAGTATCTGATGGATTTGGAGGAGCTGGCAAAAGGCGCTGACTATGAGGCGACTGCTAATGCCGGACTGATTGCAGCCTGTCGTGAGGTAGGCGGAGGAACCTTAAAGTCCATTCCTTATCAGCCAAACGTATTTGCATTTTTCTACAATCAGGCTATTTTTGATGAGGCAGGCATTACTGCCGTTCCCACCACCTGGGCGGAGCTGGATGCTGCTTGTGCCAAGATCAAAGAGGCCGGATATACCCCGATTACCTGTGACGATGCCTATATTACCTGTATGTTTGGCTATCACATGTCCCGCCTTGTAGGCGAACCCAAAACTGAAGAAATCGTAAAAGGCGGCCAGTGGGATGACCCGTCCGTAATTGCTACTGCTGAGGCCTATGCTGATTTTGCCAGCAAGGGATATTTCTCCGAGACTATTGCCTCTAATGTATGGCCGGCCGGACAGAATCAGGAGCTGGCTATGGGAACCGCCGCTATGTACTTAAACGGTTCCTGGTTACCCAATGAGGTAAAAGACATGGCAGGAGATGACTTCGTGTGGGGCTGCTTCAGCTATCCCACAGTAGAAGGCGGAACCGATGGTGTGGATGCCGCTAACTACGGTGCACAGGTACTGGCCATTAACAAGGATTCTGAAAATGCTGAAAACGCATTTAAGTTAATCTGCTACATCACTCAGGGCGAATTTGACAAGATGATGTCTGAACTGTCTATTGGTATTCCTGCTGATTCCAACAATAAGGAATGGCCGGCGCTGATTTCTTGTGTAAAGCCGGTAATGGACAGCATGAACACCCGTTATCCGTGGGCAGCCGGCGCTGAGGCCAATGCGGATATGACTCCTATTATTAAGGAAAACTTCCTGAAGCTGTGCGGCGGCAGTATTGATGCTCAGGGCTTTGTAGATGCACTGAAAAAGGCTGGAAATTAATTTTAATAGAAAAGGGCGGCAGAGTTACGCTGCCGTCCTTTTTATACCTGAAAAGCAACCTCAAGTCTGTTTTATTTGAAAGGGGGAAACCGGGATGAAGCGCAACAAAGGCATGATCATACTGTTTTTGACTCCGGCAGTATTGATGTTTTCTGTAATTTTCCTCTATCCCATTATCCGTACCATTGTCATGAGTTTTTTCAAAATTGACGGAATTACTGACCCGGTATCCAAATGGCAGTTTACCGGCCTGTCTAATTTTGTCCGTCTGGCCAATACCAGTTTATTCCGCATTTCCATGTGGAATCTTTTCCGAATTTGGTTGATTGGCGGTATTATTGTCATGTCGCTGGCCTTGCTGTTTGCCGTGATTATCACCAGCGGAATCCGCTTCAAAAGCTTTTTCCGAGCCGTGATTTACTTGCCTAATATCGTCAGTGCGGTAGCCCTGGCTACCATGTGGCTGCAGTATGTCTACAGCCCTAAGTTCGGGCTTTTAAAAACCGTGTTTTCCAACCTGGGCCTTACTTCTTTATCCAAGATACAATGGCTGGATAATGATCACAAGTTTGCGGCCCTTCTGCTGGCTTATTGCTTCGGTATGGTAGGATACCATATGCTTATATTTGCCAGCGGTATTGAACGCATCAGTTTTGACTATTTTGAAGCTGCCACATTAGATGGCGCTAATAAACTGAACCAGTTCCGCTACATTACCATGCCTTTGCTAAAAGGCGTTTTCAAGACGAATATTACCATGTGGAGCGTTACCAGCGTAGGATTTTTCGTGTGGTCTCAGCTGTTTTCCACCGTTACGGCGGACACACAGACGATTACGCCCATGGTTTATATGTATATGCAGATTTTTGGCGCAGGCAACAGCATTACAGAACGAAATTCGGGCCTGGGCGCTGCCATCGGCGTACTTTTAAGCATCTGTGTGGTAGCCGTCTTCTGGCTGTGCAACCATCTCCTGCGCGATGATGATTTGGAATTCTAAAAGGAGGGGAGACCTATGGCAAAAACAAAAAAATATCGTGATCCAATTAATTGGAAAAAAGAATTGCGCCTTGCTCCGGGATATTTAATCCTGCTGCTCTGGATTTCCTTTACCTTTGTTCTTCTGGGGTGGGTATTACTGGCCAGCTTTTCCACTACAAAGGAGATTTTCGCCAACAAGCTTCTGGACTCCGGGCTCCACTTTGAAAACTATGTAAAGGCGTGGGTTAATTCCGATGTGGCCGGAATCTTCAGGAATTCTCTGGTATATTCCATTATTTCCTGTATCCTGCTGATTCTTATCTGCGCGCCGGCAGCCTATGCTCTGTCCCGCTTTGTATTTCCGGGCAACAAGCTGATTCAGACCGGTTTCGTGTCCGCAATGGGCGTTCCGGTGGTTATGATTGTACTTCCTCTTTTTGGAATCGTGGCCAACATGGGGATCCTGAATCACGTGCTGAGCAATGCGGTGCTGCTGATCTTTTTATACATTGGCATCAATGTCCCTTATACTACCATATTCCTCATGACCTTTTTCAGCAATCTGTCCCGGGCCTTTGAGGAAGCGGCGGCCATTGACGGCTGCCCGCCTACCAAAACCTTCTGGCTGATCATGCTTCCTATGGCTCAGCCGGGAATCATCACTGTGACCATATTTAATTTTATCAATATCTGGAATGAATATTTTATCTCTCTGATCTTTGCTAACTCCGATAAGCTGCGCCCCATTGCGGTAGGATTGTATTCCATGATTAATTCCATGAAATATACCGGAGACTGGGCCGGTATGTTTGCAGCTGTAGTAATTGTATTCCTGCCTACGTTTATTCTGTATATTTTCCTGTCAGAAAAGATTATCGCAGGCGTTACCGGCGGCGGAGTAAAGGGTTGAGAACTTTTATTTAGTATAAAACTCCAAAAATATTTTTGCGTATAATAGACAAAGGCTGATTTATTGGTTATAATGTATTTTATACGTGTGCAAAAATACGAAAGGAGACAGGTGAAATGATGCGGCATCAGAAAAGTGTGTTCCGGAGCCTTACTATGGTAACACAATTAGGGATCAGCGTTATGACACCTGTCTTTTTGTGCGTTTTTGCCGGGTATTATGTAGATACCCGTTATGGAACCAGCCTGATGCTCCCGCTGCTGATACTGGGAGTCCTTTCCGGGGGCAGGTGCGGCTATGTGATGGCAAAAAATACTTTTCTGGTTAATGAAAAGCAGGAAGCTGCTGAGGATCGGGAGCGGGCGGCCCAGAAGGCCGGAAACGGCCCGGTTTACAAAGAGGTCAGCCGTCCTAAAATGCCCAGCCGGATTACTGGCAGAGAAGGAAGTATTTCTCAAAGAAGCAGCGGGGATAGCAGAGGCGCAGACAAGGTAAAGGAGGGGTTGGATTGACAAAAGAAACAAAAAATCTAATTCTGGAAATGTCTGCGGGGATTGTGTTTCATAATACGATACTGGGAATTCTGGCGGTTGTCATCTGTTCCGTGAGAGACCAGAGGATAATGCCCATATTCCTGGGCCTGCTTGCAGGTGGGATTTCCGCGGTGCTGATGCTGCTTCACATGGCTGTAATTACCGAAAGAGCCATGGACTGCGGGGACGAGGGCTACGCCAATAAAACTACAATGGTACATGCCATAGGCCGGAAGGCAGTATATATTGCCGTACTGGCGCTGGTGTTGTTCCGGCTACCCCAGGTCAATCCCCTGGCAATGGTGGTAGGCACTATGGGATTAAAAACCGGTGCATACCTTCAGCCCATTGTTCACCGTTTGGGCGGTTGGCGTTTGTACAGATCAGAGGAAGGGGGACTGGATCAGAGTAGCATTTGATTTTCGAAAACTTAAGAAAGGAGGACCTGTGTATGGGAAGTATGGGAATGCTGGTTGCAAGAGAACCGGATTTCATGATTCACGGAGTGCTCAAATATGAGTTGTTTGGCCAGGAATTCTGGCTGACCACCACTACCGTTTCCATGACCATTGTGTCGCTTTTAATACTGGCCCTGGCCTTCGCGGCAAATCGGACCATGAAAAAGGCTACTGACGTCCCCGGAATGTTTCAGAATGTACTGGAGCTGGCCACAGAGATGTTAGACAAGATGGCAGTGGGAATCTTAAACGGGAATGCACACAAATTTGCCAACTACATTGGTACGATTTTTGCATTTATCCTGCTTAATAACTTAAGCGGTCTATTGGGACTTCGGGCGGCCACCGCGGATTACGGTGTTACCTTCCTGCTGGGAATGGTTACTTTCTTCATTGTCCAGTATCAGGGAATCAAAAACCGGCGGCTTCGCCACTTTACCAGTTTGTTTGAACCGACACCGGTACTGTTTCCGATTAACATAATCGGAGAGCTGGCCAATCCAATCTCCATCTCGCTCCGTTTGTTTGCGAACCTGCTTTCCGGAGTTATTATTATGGGATTGTGGTACGGCATGATGCCGCTTCTTACCAATATTGGTATCCCGGCGGCGCTGCACGTATACTGTGATGTATTTTCAGGTTGTATTCAGACATATGTATTCTGTATGCTGACCATGGTTTACATCAACGACAAAATGGAATAACATAGTTACACAAATTTAATTTTCATTACAGGAGGAATCAATATGAACTTTTCAGGTCAGGATTTTATTTATGGGTGTTCCGCTATCGGTGCTGGTCTGGCGATGATCGCTGGTATCGGTCCTGGTGTAGGACAGGGTATTGCCGCTGGTTACGGCGCTTCAGCAGTTGGACGTAACCCGGGCGCAAAGTCTGATATTACTTCCACCATGTTGTTAGGACAGGCAGTTGCCGAGACCACCGGTCTTTACGGCCTGGTTGTTGCTATTATCCTGATGTTCGTTAAGCCTTTCGGTTGATTATCCGAAAAACGGGCGATAATGAGATAATAGCACAAGAGGAGGCGAGATTTTGGATCGGTTAATTGGATTTGACCCCCAGTTGCTGCATGATGCGGTACTTACTGGAATTAATATCTTTATCCTGTTCTTTGCATTATCCTACCTGCTGTTTAACCCGGCCAGGGATTTCCTGGAGAAGCGCCGCAGAAAAATTGCGGAGGAGCTTGATCAGGCAGCTCAGGATCAGAAGAGCGCAGCAGAAATGAAGGCAGAGTATGAAGCGAAGTTAAAGGCTGTAGATAAGGAGGCAGACGCCATCCTGGAAGAGGCCAGAAGAAAGGCAAAACGCCGTGAGGCTGAGATTATTGACGAGGCCAAGGCGGAGGCCGCCAGAATCGTTGAGCGGGCCGGCAAGGAGATCGAGCTGGAGAAAAAGAAAGCGCTTGACGAGATGAAGCAGGAAGTAGTCTCCATCGCTTCCTTGATGGCTGGCAAGGTAGTTGCCGCTTCGATTGATACCAAGGTGCAGGATGCATTGATTGACGAGACGCTGAAGGAGATGGGTGAGCATACATGGCAAAGCTGATATCAAAAGTGTACGGCGATGCATTGTTTGAGGCAGCCATGGATAAGAAAGATTTAGAGGCTGTCTATGAGGAAGCCCGGGCCTTAAGCGGCATTTTCCGGGATAATCCGGAGCTTATGGATGCGCTGAATCATCCCCAGATTGTAAAGGAAGAGAAGATTTCTGTCATGGAGAAGATTTTCCTGGGGAAAGTCTCGGATGAGATGATGGGCTTCTTGACAATCATTGTTGACAAGGGCAGGCAGAGAGAGATCCCGGCGATTTTCGATTATTTTATTCAGGCAGTCCGGGAATATAAAAAAATTGGAACAGCTTTCGTTACCAGCGCGGTAGATCTGCGGGATGAGCAGAAAGCCGCGGTAAAGGCAAAGCTTTTAGAAACTACTCCTTATGTGGAGTTTGAGATGGATTATGCAGTGGACCCGGCTTTAATCGGCGGTATGGTGATCCGTATTGGCGACCGGGTGGTGGACAGCAGTGTAAAGACACAGCTCTATGAGCTGAAAAAGCAGCTTTTAACAGTCCAGCTGGCCTAGCGGTAAGCACACTAGCAGGTCCGGACAATTACTGACTAACAGAAAGAAGGTGCGAACCTCAGTTATGAATTTGAGACCAGAAGAAATCAGTTCTGTAATCAAGGAACAGATTGAAAAATATTCAACTAAGCTGGAGGTCTCCGATGTGGGTACTGTTATCCAGGTCGCAGACGGTATCGCGCGTATCCACGGTCTTGAAAAGGCCATGCAGGGTGAGCTTTTGGAGTTCCCGGGAGAGATCTACGGCATGGTTTTGAACCTGGAGGAAGATAACGTAGGCGCTGTTCTTCTTGGTGATACAAAGAACATCAACGAAGGCGACATCGTAAAGACCACCGGACGAGTAGTAGAAGTGCCTGTAGGCGACGCCATGACGGGCAGGGTAGTCAACGCTCTGGGCCAGCCGGTTGACGGCAAGGGTCCTGTTGAGACGGACAAATTCCGCCGCATTGAGAGAGTTGCCCACGGTGTTATTGAGAGAAAGTCTGTAGACACCCCTCTTCAGACCGGTATTAAGGCTATCGACGCCATGATTCCTATCGGAAGAGGACAGCGTGAGCTGATTATCGGCGACCGTCAGACCGGCAAGACGGCTATCGCCATCGATACCATTATCAACCAGAAGGGCCAGGGAGTGCATTGTATCTACGTTGCTATCGGCCAGAAGGCTTCTACCGTGGCAAATATCGTAAAAACCCTGGATGAGTTCGGCGCAATGGATTACACTACCGTAGTTGTTTCCACTGCATCCGACCTTGCTCCTTTACAGTATATTGCTCCTTACTCCGGTTGTGCTATCGGCGAGGAGTGGATGGAGAACGGCGAGGACGTATTGGTCGTTTATGATGACTTAAGTAAGCATGCCGCTGCTTACCGTACCCTGTCCCTGCTGCTTAAGAGACCGCCGGGACGTGAGGCATACCCTGGTGACGTATTCTACCTGCATTCCAGACTTTTGGAGCGTGCGTCCAAGCTGTCAGATGAGCTGGGCGGAGGATCTTTAACGGCTCTTCCCATTATTGAGACTCAGGCAGGCGATGTTTCTGCATACATTCCTACCAATGTAATCTCCATTACAGACGGTCAGATTTATCTGGAGACCGAGATGTTTAACTCTGGTTTCCGTCCCGCAATTAACGCTGGTTTGTCCGTATCCCGAGTAGGCGGCGCGGCTCAGATCAAAGCGATTAAGAAGATAGCGGCTCCTATCCGTGTGGAGCTTGCCCAGTACCGTGAGCTTGCTTCTTTCGCACAGTTCGGTTCCGAATTGGACGCAAGTACCAAGGAGCAGCTTGCTCAGGGAGAGAGAATCAGAGAGGTATTAAAGCAGGGCCAGTATCAGCCTATGCCAGTTGAATACCAGGTAATGATTATCTTCGCAGCTACCAAGAAGTATCTGCTGGATATTCCTACCGCTAAGATTCTGGACTTTGAGAAGGAGCTGTTTAAGTTTATCGACACCAAATATCCGGAAATCCCCGCTAAGATCCGCGAGACTAAGGAGATTACCCCGGAGGTAGATGAGCTGTTAGTAAAAGCAATCACAGAATGTAAAGCGCAGATGTAGAATAGGCAGGTGACAAATCATGGCATCCATGAGAGACATTAAGCGCAGGCGCGCCAGTATCCAGAGCACCCAGCAGATCACCAAGGCCATGAAGTTGGTTTCCACCGTTAAGCTGCAGAAGTCCAGAACCAAGGCGGAGGCATCCAAGCCTTATTCAGAGATGATGTATACTACCATCGGTTCTATGCTTCGTAAATCCGGCACCATTGATCATAAGTACCTTCGTCCCGGCCAGTCTAAGAAAAAGGCAGTGATTGCCGTTACTTCCAACCGGGGCCTGGCAGGCGGCTATAACAGCAATATTGTAAAGCTGCTGGCAGGAAACGAAAAAACCCCTGCAGAAGACACTTATATCTATGCTATCGGCCGCAAAGGCCGTGACGGACTGGCACGTAAGGGCTATAAGATTCAGAGAGACTACTCAGATGTAATCAATGAGCCTATGTACCGGGATGCGGCGGATTTGACTCTGGAACTTTTGGACGAGTTTGCCAGAGGAGAGATTGGCGAGATTTATCTGGCCTATACCTCATTTAAAAACACGGTGGTCCATATCCCCAAGCTTATCAAGCTTCTTCCGGTGGAGATGGATCTTGCCAAAGAGGAAACCAATACGCTGCTTATGAACTACGAGCCTAATGAGGATGAGGTATTAAACGCTATCATCCCCAAATATATGAGCAGCCTGATTTACGGGGCTTTTCTTGAGGCAGTAGCCAGTGAGAACGGCGCACGTATGACGGCCATGGATTCGGCGACCAGCAATGCAGAGGAAATGATCGATTCTCTAAGCTTGCAGTATAACCGTGCTAGACAGGACTCCATTACTCAGGAGCTGACAGAGATCATTGCTGGTGCAAATGCGATTTCGTAACATTTTAAGTCTGCTTTGGCAGATATTACCATTTAAGTAAGGAGAAACAAGATGGCAGAACAAAACACAGGTAAGATTACCCAGATCATCGGCGCCGTGTTGGATATCAAGTTCAGCCAGGGCAAGCTTCCGGAAATTAACGAGGCCATTCAGGTGCCTCTTAATGACGGCGGTAAGCTGACGGTTGAGGTATCTCAGCACCTTGGTGATGATACAGTTCGCTGTATCGCCATGGGAAGCACCGACGGTCTGGTCCGCGGTATGGATGCTGTGGCTACCGGGGCGCCGATTTCGGTTCCGGTAGGTGAGAACACCCTGGGACGTATTTTCAATGTCCTGGGTGATGCAATCGACAACAAGCCCCAGCCGGATGTAGAAGAATATCTTCCTATCCATAGAAAAGCTCCGACCTTCGAGGAACAGTCCACTGAGACAGAGATTTTAGAGACTGGTATTAAGGTTGTCGACCTTCTCTGTCCCTATCAGAAGGGCGGTAAGATCGGTCTGTTCGGCGGCGCCGGCGTAGGCAAAACCGTTTTAATTCAGGAGCTGATTCGTAACATTGCCACCGAGCACGGTGGATATTCCGTATTTACCGGCGTAGGCGAGCGTACCCGTGAGGGAAATGACCTTTATCACGAGATGCAGGAATCCGGCGTTATTAACAAGACCACCATGGTATTCGGCCAGATGAATGAGCCGCCGGGAGCGCGTATGAGAGTAGGATTAACCGGACTTACCATGGCAGAATACTTCCGTGATAAGGGCGGTAAGGATGTGCTGCTCTTTATTGATAACATTTTCCGTTTTACTCAGGCAGGTTCTGAGGTATCCGCGCTGTTAGGCCGTATGCCTTCCGCAGTAGGCTACCAGCCGACCTTACAGACTGAGATGGGCGCTCTTCAGGAGCGTATTACCTCTACTAAGAATGGTTCCATCACTTCTGTACAGGCTGTATACGTACCTGCTGACGACCTTACTGACCCGGCTCCTGCTAATACCTTCGCTCACCTGGATGCTACTACCGTATTGAGCCGTTCTATCGTTGAGCTTGGTATTTATCCGGCAGTAGATCCCTTAGAGTCTACCTCCAGAATTTTGGATCCCCGTATTATCGGCGAGGAGCATTACAATGTGGCCCGCGGCGTTCAGGAGGTTTTACAGAAGTATAAAGAGCTTCAGGATATTATCGCCATGTTAGGTATGGACGAACTTTCTGAGGAAGATAAGCTGACGGTATCCCGCGCAAGAAAGATTCAGAGATTCTTATCTCAGCCCTTCTTCGTTGCAGGACAGTTTACCGGCTTAGAGGGGCGGTATGTACCCTTAAGCGAGACCATCCAGGGCTTTAAGGAGATTCTGGAAGGCAAGCATGACGACATCCCGGAAAACTTATTCTTAAATGCAGGTAATATCGACGACGTTCTTGCCCGCGTGAAATAGGAGGGCTGATTATGGCAGAGGTATTCCGTTTGCAGATTATCACCCCGGATCAAAGGTTTTATGAGGGGGAAGCTTCCATGGTGGAGCTGACTACCACAGAAGGGGATATTGGTATCTACAAAGGCCACATTCCCTTGACGGCTATTGTGTCCCCCGGCGTCCTTCATATCCATGAAGAGGGCCAGGTTCGCGAGGCGGCATTAATGTCCGGTTTTATTGAGGTACTCCCTGACCAGGTGATTATTATGGCAGAAGTTGTGGAGTGGCCTGAAGAAATTGATGTAAAGCGTGCTGAGGAAGCGCGTATCCGTGCTGAAAGAAGGCTGCAAAGCCACAGCGCCGAGGTTGATGTGGTTCGTGCTGAACTGGCTCTTAAGAGAGCGCTGGTGCGCTTGGAGATGCGGAAATAAACAGTGCATTTGAATACCGGCGTGTTTTCGCGCCGGTATTTTGTTATGGAGGAAACAGGTATGAAAAAGAAAATTTTAATTGTCACGGCGGCATTGTCTCTTTCCCTTGGGATCAGCGGAACATCATTGGCTGCAGGGTGGCAGCAAAATGAGACAGGCCGGTGGTACGAAAATGATGACAAAACTTATCCGGTAAACACCTGGTTTCAGGATACGGCAGACGGCAAATGGTATCATTTTGATATAAATGGATATATGCAGACCGGCTGGATCCAGGATAATGGCAAATATTATTATCTGGATATCGTTTCCGGCGCTATGTGGGCAAATACAACCACCCCCGACGGATACAAGCTGGATGCTTCCGGCGCATGGATCCAGGAATCCGGACAGAAAACTGCTGATCAGGAAAAGAAAGCCGGATGGCAGGAGGACAATGTAGGAAGATGGTATCAAAATTCCGATGGCTCTTATGTTAAGAACCGCTGGAAGGAGATTAACGGCAGCCGCTACTACTTTGATGAATCCGGATATGTAACCGTAGGTTTTGCGGAGATTAACGGAGAAGAATACTATTTTAGCAGCAGAGGCGTTTTGCAGACTAAAAATTTTACCATAGACGGCGAGGTTTATATTGTAAATTCCAAGGGCGTAATTTTGGATGTAGTGGACGAGTGGGACTATGAAAGCGGACAGTATACCTATAAGTCCGGTAGTAATAAAACTACTTCCAGCGGCAATAAAACTACCTCCGGAAGCAATAATACCAACACCAATACCACTACAAATTCCCAGAAAGCAAACTCTTCTGCAGCCGAAGACAGCCATAACCGGGAATATGCAGAAGCGGTAATTGATCTGGTAAATGAAGAGCGGGCTAAGGAAGGCCTGAGCCCTCTGGAGATGAACGAAACTCTGATGGGAGGCTGTGAGATCCGTGCGGAGGAGCTGGTGGAGAAATTCTCCCACACCAGACCGGACGGAAGCTCCTGCTATACAGTAGTAAAAGATGATTACGGTTATAGTTATATTGGAGAGAATATTGCAGAAGGTTATACCAGCCCGGAACATGTTATGAATGGCTGGATGAATTCCTCCGGACACAGAGCCAATATTCTGAAAAAAGAATATGAGGAAATCGGCGTAGGCTGCTACATCCACAACGGCAGGAAATATTGGGTGCAGTTGTTTGGGGCGCAGAGGTAAAATACTTTTTGAAACGGCGTAGCTTTCGGGCTATGCCGTTTCTGAGATTTCAAGCTGCCAGAGATTTTCGCCTTGTATAAAGCTCTTTCTTGCATTATAATAAAATTAATTTTTATTCCCGCGAGCAATGAGCTAAACGCCGTGCTTGCACGAGCATTTGACTTCATTTATCATATAAGGGGATTCACAAAACGAAGAGGTAACGGCATATATGGAAATCAGGTATGATAAAGCGGCAATCAAGTATCTGCAGGGACTTCCGCAGAAATTAAGAGATTCCATAAGAGAGGCAATCAAAGGGCTGGCGCAAAAGCCGCCCAAAGGAGATATAAAGCCAATGCAGGGATACAAAGATAGCAGGTATCGCTTACGGGTTGGGAAATACCGTGTGATCTACCGGTATACGCAAGACGGTGAAGTGGAAATATTGATTGTTATGGAGATCGGAAGTCGTGGAGATATTTATAAATAGAATGGAGGTTGAAAATGTGACACAGGTTATTCAAGAATCAGTCAGGATGTTGGAAATGCTGCCGGAGAGTGAACAGGAACTTGCCAGCCAGCTTATAAAACGGCTGGTGATTGCCTGGGATCCGGATTTTACAAAGCTGACGCCAGAAGAGCGGCAGCGTCTGGAAGCGGCGGAACAGAGAATAGATAACGGGGAATATGTGAAAGATTGCGATATTGAGTGGTAAAGAAAGGGCAGTTATAGGCTGAAACAAAGTGAAGGCTTAGAAAGCAGGGAACCAAGGAGGAACTAGATGAAAACGACGCTGGTAATTATGGCGGCCGGTATTGGAAGCCGGTTCGGGGGAGGTATTAAGCAGCTTGAGCCGGTGGGACCGGGGGGAGAGATCATTATGGACTACTCTATCCATGATGCGCTGGAAGCAGGCTTTGACAAGGTGGTATTTATTATCCGAAAGGATCTGGAAAAGGATTTTAAAAAGGTAATCGGCAACCGTATTGAGAAGATCACAGAGGTGGCCTACGCCTATCAGGAGCTGACCAACCTGCCGGAGGGATTTCATTTGCCCGAAGGCCGTACCAAGCCCTGGGGCACAGGTCAGGCGGTATTGAGCATTAAAGGACTGGTGGACGGCCCGTTTGCAGTGATCAACTCGGATGATTATTATGGAAAAGAATGTTTTAAGAACATGCACCGCTATATGACCGAGGAGATGGACACAGAGAGAAAAGTTTACGATATCTGCATGAGCGGATTTATTCTTGCCAATACCTTAAGTGAAAATGGGACAGTGACCCGGGGCGTCTGCCAGGCAAGCCCGGACGGCGTCTTAAAAGAGGTTAAGGAAACCTACCAGATCCGCATGACACCGGAAGGCCTGGTGGGCGCGGACGAAAACGGGACCCGGATAGAGCTGGACGCTTCCCAGCCGGTATCTATGAATATGTGGGGACTTCCGGCATCTTTCATAGATGAACTGGAAAGGGGATTTCCGGGATTTTTGGCATCCGTACCGGATGGGGATATAAAGAAAGAATACCTGCTTCCACGGATTATTGATAAGCTGATAAAGTCCGGACAGGCCACAGTCAAGATTTTAAATACTCCGGATAAGTGGTTTGGCGTCACCTACAAGGAAGATAAAGAACAAGTAGTAAATGCTGTCCGCGGGCTGATAGAAGCAGGAGTATATAAAGAAAACTTGTTTTCGTAGGAAACCTGCATGCGCCCGGTGGCAGACGCACTGCCACCGGGCGCATGGGGCACACCTGAACTTATGCCGCCTGCCGGCGGCGGCTTTCATAGTAACGAGCGGGGAGGAAAGGCAGAGGGGCAACAGGACTTGCCTTTCCCCCAAATATGAGGAGACCCCGGCTGATACAAAATGTATACAACCGGGGTAATTATGAAAAATCTATGTGCAATTTAACGAATAAAACATATAAGCGTGTTTGATTTCTATACATTTAGTATAAAAAACAAATGTGAATAAACTATGAACCATATGTAAATAGATTATGAAAATGTAAAGGAGGATGAACATCGTGCCAGAAAAGAATCAGAGAAATCCTATTGTCATCGGCCATAAAAATCCCGATACCGACTCGATTTGCTCTGCCATCTGTTACGCCAATTTAAAGACCAGGTCCACAGGACGAAACCATGAACCAGCCAGAGCCGGAAAGATTAACGGAGAGACCCAATATGTCCTGGATTATTTTGGAGTACAAGCTCCCAGATTGGTAGAAGATGTGAGAACTCAGGTCATGGATATTGAGATCCGTCTGATGGAAGGAGTAGATCGAAATATTTCTCTAAAGAAAGCCTGGAATATGATGCAGGCCAACAATGCGGTAACCCTCCCTGTTGTAACGGAGAAAGGAGCGCTGGAAGGATTAATCACAGTAGGGGATATTACAAAGTCCTATATGAATATTTATGACAGCAGTATTTTATCCAAGGCAAATACCCAATATTCGAATATCCTGGAGACACTGGAAGGCGACCTGATAGTGGGAAATGCGGATGCTTATTTTAATCAGGGAAAGGTACTGGTAGCCGCCGCCAACCCGGATTTGATGGAGTTTTATATCGAACCTCATGATTTGGTTATTTTGGGAAACCGTTATGAATCCCAGCTCTGCGCCATTGAGATGGAGGCAGACTGTATTATTGTCTGCGAAGGAGCAGGCGCATCTCTAACCATTCGCAAGCTAGCGGAACAGCATGGATGTACAGTGATTGCCACTGCCTACGATACATATACAACGGCCCGTCTCATTAATCAGAGTATGCCGGTCAGCTATTTTATGAAAACCGACAAGCTGATTACCTTTGAAGAAGAAGATTATGTTGATGAAATCCGGGAGGTAATGGCCAGCAAACGGCACCGGGACTTCCCAATTTTGGACAAAAACGGATTGTATAAGGGAATGATTTCACGCCGGAACCTGTTGGGAGCCACCGGAAAGCAGGTAATTCTGGTAGATCACAACGAGAGGAGCCAGGCAGTGGATGGAATCGCCGGGGCAGATATCCGGGAGATCATCGATCATCACCGTCTGGGCACAGTAGAGACCATTTCCCCGGTATTTTTCCGCAACCAGCCATTGGGCTGCACTGCCACCATTGTGTATCAGATGTATCAGGAAGCTGGAATAGAGATCGAGAAAGAAATAGCAGGGCTTCTCTGCAGCGCTATTATTTCGGATACCCTGCTGTTCCGTTCCCCCACATGTACGGCGGTGGATCGGGCGGCAGCCATGAAACTGGCTGATTTAGCCGGAGTGGAGATTGAAAAGTATGCCGGAAATATGTTTGCTGCCGGAAGCAATTTAAAAGGAAAAAATGATTCCGAGATTTTCTATCAGGATTTTAAAACCTTTACTGCCGGTAAGCTTATTTTGGGAGTAGCTCAGGTGAGCTCCCTGAACGAAGAAGAACTGACTGATCTGCGGGAACGTATGGGGTTATTTATCAAGCAGGCCAAGGCAGAGCGCAACATGGATATGATGTTCTTTATGCTGACCAATATTGTCACCGAATCAACGGATCTGATTTACGAGGGACAAGGAGCGGAGCAGTTGGTCATGAAGGCATTCCATCTGGAGCACGACGGGGCTTTAGAAGGCCAAAACTGGATAACCCTGCCTGGCGTGGTTTCCCGTAAAAAACAGTTAGTACCCGCCCTGGTACTGGCAGAACAGGAGTAAAACTACTTTCACGGAGGGAAAAATGGCAAAACAAACCTGGAAACCCGGCAATATGGTTTATCCGGCCCCGGCGGTTATGGTCACTGTGGCGGATAAGGAAGGAAATACAGATATTATTACAGCAGCCTGGACCGGAAATATTTGTTCTGATCCGGCTATGACCTATGTTTCCGTGCGGCCGGAGCGGTTTTCCCACCATATGATAGAAGAAACGGAGTGTTTTGTAATTAATCTGACCACCAGGGCTCTGGCTAAAGCTACGGATTACTGTGGCGTCCGTTCCGGCCGGGAGGTAGATAAGTGGAAGGAAACCGGTTTAACCCCTCAAAGGGCAGATCATATTCCAGCGCCCCTTATCAGAGAGAGCCCGGTAAATATTGAATGTCAGGTGGTAGACCGCTTAAACCTTGGCAGCCACACCATGTTTATTGCCAGGGTTCTGGCAGTTCATGTGGAGGAAGCCTACATGGACGAGAAAGGCAAATTTGATTTAACCGCTTCCGGCCTTATGGCCTATGCCCACGGCGAGTATCTGGAACTGGGCAAAAAAATAGGCAGCTTTGGTTTTTCCGTAAAAAAGAAACCTGCCCCAAGAAAAAAGACAAAATCACAGACCCGGAGAGGACAGAAGAAATGAAGCAGCAGAAAAAAACCAACATTACATTAATCGGCATGCCATCATCAGGCAAAAGCACGGTGGGAGTACTTCTTGCCAAGCGCCTTGCTTATTCCTTTGTGGATGTAGACATTGTGATCCAGGAAAAGGAAGGATGTCTGTTAAAAGATATTATTGCAGAAAAAGGGATGGACGGCTTCATGGAGGTGGAAAACCGGATTAATGCAGAGCTGGATGTAAGGAGATCTGTCATCGCCCCTGGCGGCAGCGTGATTTTTGGCAAGGAAGCTATGGAGCATTACAAGGAAATCGGCCAAATTGTCTATTTGAAACTGGAATACAAAGAAGTAGAGCGGCGTATCGGAAATGTAGTGGATCGGGGCGTAGTATTAAAAGAAGGTCAAACGCTCCGGGATTTGTATAATGAGAGAGTGCCCTACTATGAAAAATACGCAGACATCACAATTGACGAAACCGGGAAATCCCTGGGCAGAGTCGTGGATGAGCTTCGAAGAATCATAGAAGGGCAGAGCAGGCATTAGCTGTAAAAGGCGCAGAGGGGCTGCAGGGGCCGGGATTACTCCGGATAATACATCCTCTCTGCGCCAATTCCTTCCAGAACTTCTTCTAAAAATCTCTTTCCCCAATAATTTGCCATAGGAAGGTTCATATCCAGATAATTTCCGCAATCTCTGGCAGCAGCGCCAGGCACATCTCCGGTGAAATCCCGGATAAAGGCAAACATTTCTTTCAGCAAACAGATAATATCCTCAGATTTTAAGTCCCCCGCTAGCAGAAGATAAAAACCGGTACGGCAGCCCATGGGGCCGAAGTAGAGAACCCGATCTTTGTAATCCTTATGGTTCCTTAAAAAAGTGGCACCCAGGTGCTCGATGGTATGTACCTCAGCCGTATTCATCACCGGTTCAAAATTAGGCCGGGTCATGCGGAGATCAAAAGTGGTGACAACCTGATCCCCTACGATGTCCTTGCGGGAAACATAAACTCCGGGCAGGAGATTTAAATGATCAACTGTAAAGCTTGCAATTTTTTCCATGAAAGCGTTCTCCTTCTCATTTTTATTACACCATGGTCTCTGGTGTTCATATTATAGCATAAAGCCCCCGTGATTCCCATACATTTTTACATAGAAAAGTTGGCGCCGGCAGGCGGCATAAGTTCAGAAAAGGCTTATTGTATAGGAAAGAAAGGAGCGGGCAAATGCAGGATTGGTATCAGATTCCGGAAGAGGAAGCGCTGGCCCGGTTAAAGACGTGCAGCCTGGGACTGGAAGAGAGGGAAGCAAAAAAACGGCTTGGGGAGTACGGAAAAAATGTTTTAAAGGAGACTGGAAAAAAATCCTGGCAGCAGATTTTTTTTGCCCAGTTCCAGGATCTGCTGGTTCAAATCCTAATCGGCGCGGCTATTATTTCTATGATATCAGGAAACGGGGAAAGCACGATAGTAATCTTTGCGGTGCTTTTGCTCAATGCGGCTTTGGGCACAATTCAGCACGAAAAAGCCCAAAAATCCTTAGAAAGCCTTAAAGCCCTTTCCGCACCAACAGCTCAGGTGATGCGGGGCGGGGTCCGGCAGAAAACAGCGGCATGGGAAATTGTGCCGGGAGATATCCTGGTGTTGGAGGCCGGTGATCTGGTGGCAGCTGACGGCAGGATTTTAGAGAGTGTGGGACTGCAAATCAATGAAAGCTCTTTGACAGGAGAACCAGAGAGCGTGGAAAAAGAGCGGGCGGTTATGAAAAGGGAACTGCCTTTGGCAGAGCGTACCAATATGGTATTTTCCGGAGGACTGGTAACCGGGGGCAGAGGGGTTATCGTGGTAACCTCTACTGGAATGGACACGGAGATCGGCAGGATTGCCCGCCTGATGAACGAAACCGGGGAGAAGAAAACGCCTCTCCAGATTAGCTTAGATCGGTTCAGCAGCCGTCTGGCCATAGGAATTCTGGGAATTTCAGTGGTGGTATTTCTGCTGGGGTTATATCGGGGCAGCAGGATTTTGGATTCCATGATGTTTGCCGTGGCTCTGGCCGTGGCTGCCATTCCTGAGGCCCTGGGAACCATTGTTACCATTGTCCAGGCCATGGGAACCCAGAGGATGGCAAAACAGAACGCCATCATTAAGGATTTAAAGGCAGTAGAAAGTCTGGGATGTGTCTCGGTGATCTGCAGTGATAAGACGGGGACCTTAACTCAAAACAAAATGAGCGCCCAGGCCCTTTACGAAAACGGGACAGTCAGGAAATTAATCCCATCCGCTACTCCAGGCAGAGGAGAGAATTCCTCCGGCCTGCATAGAAACGGACAAGGAGAGAAAGCCATCAGCGCCCGGCTGGCGGACAACACAAAAAAGAAGGGCCCCATTTCTCTGATGGTGGCAGCTGTACTGGCAAATAATGCAGAGGCAGCTCAGTCTGGCAGTCCTGGGGGGCCGTTAAAATATATTGGAGATCCTACCGAAACAGCCCTTCTTTCTATGGCGGCAGAAGAAGGGGTGGATATTCCCAAAATTCGCGGCCTTTGGACCCGAATGGGAGAAATCCCTTTTGACTCGGACCGCAAACGGATGAGCGTGGTCTGTAGAAAGAAGGGGGGAGAATCTTTTCGGATTGTAAAGGGGGCAGCCGACATTTTGCTACCCCGCTGTACCTATATGGAAAAAAGCGATGGAACAGGCCCTATGACCGGAGTAGACCGCAGCCGGATCCGAGCCCAAAATGAGGCCTGGGGAAAAGAAGGGCTGCGGGTTCTGGCTTTTGCTTACCGCCGAGAAAAAGGAAGCGATCCGCAGGACATCCGGTCCGCCTCAGGCGGCAAAGATGCGGAAACCAACCTGACTTTCATCGGCCTGGCGGCTTTAATGGATCCGCCTCGTCCCGAATCCCGCCCGGCAGTGGAGAAGGCCAGAGAGGCCGGTATGAAGCCGGTAATGATCACCGGAGATCATCCCGTAACGGCCCGTTCTATTGCGGAAAAGACAAAAATTCTCCTTCCGGGAGAAACCGTGATTACCGGCCCGGAATTAGACCGTCTTACGGATGAGGAGCTGGATGCAAAACTTCCGGATATTTCTGTATGCGCCCGGGTATCCCCGGAACACAAGATCCATATTGTGGAGGCATGGCAGCGGAAGGGTGAAATTGTGGCTATGACCGGAGATGGAGTCAATGACGCTCCGGCATTAAAAAAAGCTGATATCGGAGTCGCTATGGGACTGGGGGGCACTGAGGTTTCCCGGGATGCGGCATCTATGATTCTGGCGGACGACAATTTTGCCACAATTATTTCAGCAGTGGAAAATGGAAGAAATGTGTACCGAAATATCCAGAATGCCATTGATTTTCTGCTGTCCGGAAATATGGCCGGGATTTTCTGTGTGCTTTATACTTCCCTGCTGGCATTGCCTTTGCCGTTTGCCCCGGTACATCTGCTTTTTATTAATCTGGTTACAGATTCCCTGCCTGCCTTGGCCATCGGTATGGAACCGGCAGAAGAGGGGCTTTTAAAACAGAAGCCCAGGGATCCGTCTAAAGGGATCTTAACAAAAACCTTTTTAAAAGATATTTTTGTTCAGGGAGGATTAATTGCGCTGGCCACCATGGCGGCCTATTATGTGGGATTGACAGGAAGTCTGACAGACAGCCTGGCAGAATTTGGGGAAGCGGCAGAATATGGACTCCGCACGCTCGGCCAGTTGCCAAAGGCCCTGGCCGGGGGATTAAAGATCCTGGGGATGGATGGGGCAGAGGCAATTTCCGCTTTGGCAGATGGAAATATAGGAAAAGCGGTAAATGTGCTGGCCTGCGGAAGCCAGAGAGGGGGAATGGCCGGAATTTCTGTGGGAGAACTTTCGGCAGCCCATATACCGGCGGCCGCTGTGGCAGCTCCTCCCTCCGGCAACTCTGCCACAGCGGCCACAATGGCTTTTACTACGCTTACTCTGGCCCGGCTGTTCCACGGCTTTAACTGCCGAAGCCACCATTCAATTTTTCATTTGGGGCTATTTAGCAACTTGTACAGTATCATGGCCTTTGAGGCAGGAGCAGTTTTGCTGGCTGCAGTTTTGTTCGTGCCAGTGTTGCAGCACTTATTTGCGGCATCAGATTTAAGCTTGGGACAGTTAGGAGCCATCGTCATATTCGCCCTGATGCCTACTCTTTTTATCCAGGCATGGAAGCTTGCCAGAGAATGGATGCACAGGTAAGAAATACTTGTATTATCAACAGGGAAGTGCTATATTGAAAACATGGTGGGAACTGCCCCGGATGACGGGGCAAGTACATTAAGAAAAAGGGAAGTTTGGAGGCAAACCTTTCAAATCTACCTGGATGACGCAGCAAATACCCAACAGGACAGAGTTTGCCTGATGGGCGGCTGCGTCAGGAGGAGGAAATCATGAAGCTAGTGACTTATCAATTAGACCGGGAACAGAAAACCAGAATCGGAGTTTTAAATCAGGATGAGACGTGGGTGTACCCCATTAAAAGCATTGGTGTGGATTACAGCGAGATGGAGACATTAATAGAAGAAATCGGGGAATCCGAGCTGCAGCTTTTAGAATATACCAGCAAAAAAGAGCCTTATGGAATCCACGGGGCGGCTCCTGTGGGAGAAGTGCGCCTGCTGGCCCCCGTTCAGTATCCTAAACAGGATGTTATCTGCCTGGGTTCCAACTATATGGCTCATGCTGAAGAGTCTGCCCGTTTTAAACAGGAACAGTTTGACGGGAAGAGGGAACATGCGGTATATTTTTCCAAACGGGTGAATAAAGCCAGCGCAGACGGGGATCCGATTCCCGGTCACTTTGATATAGTAGAGAGCCTGGATTACGAGGCAGAGCTGGCTGTCATTATCCGAAAAGAGGCCAAAAACGTTCCTCCGGAAAAGGTGAGGGAATACTTGTTTGGTTATACCATTATCAATGATGTCAGCGCCCGCAATGTCCAGAGAACACACAAACAGTTTTATTTTGGAAAAAGCCTGGATGGATTCCTGCCTATGGGGCCATGTATTACCACAATAGACGCGATTCCCTATCCGCCAAAGCTTTCCATTCAGTCCAGAGTCAATGGGGAACTGCGGCAGGACAGCAATACGGAACTGATGATTTTTACTATCGACCATATTGTCAGCGAGTTGTCCAGGGGGATGACCCTTCAGGCGGGAACGATTATTTCCACGGGAACGCCTTCCGGGGTGGGCATGGGCTTTGATCCGCCTAGATTTTTAAAGACCGGAGACGAGGTGGAGTGTACGGTAGAGGGAATTGGTTCCATCAAGAACCGGGTTGAATAAAAGAGCATAATTAGGGGGTTGACACAGGCAAAAAAATTTCCTATACTAAAATAGTAATAGTTACTGATTTTAGAGGGAGGTGGCGCTATGAAGACGATAAAATACAGCCGGCAGAGGGAATCTGTCAAGGCCTGTCTTATGTCCCGCAGAGATCACCCTACGGCAGAAGCCATCTATGCATCGATTCGGGAAGAATACCCCAATATCAGTCTGGGAACCGTGTACCGTAATCTGAATTTACTGGAAGAACTGGGAGAGGTAAGAAAGCTGAGATGCGGAAATGGGCCGGATCATTTTGACGGAGACATGGCCCCTCATTATCACTTTCTTTGTAAAGAATGTGGACAAGTGGCAGATATTCCTATGAGCCACATGGAGGAAATCAACACGTTGGCCGGACGTTATTATCCCGGACGGATAGAGAACCACGAAACAGTGTTTTACGGACTCTGCCCCCAATGTCTGAAATTGGAAGATATGGAAAATATTTCTGGAAAACAGGTTGACAAAATCGGTCAGGTATGATAGTCTAAAACAGTAATCATTACTATTTTAAAAGTAAAGCTATACACGGAACTGATTAAAATTCATATAAGAAAAGGAGAGAATTAACGATGAAAAAATGGGTTTGTACAGTATGCGGATATGTTCATGAGGGAGAGACTGCTCCGGAATCTTGTCCGGTATGTAAGGTTTCTGCAGATAAGTTTAAACTGCAGGAGGATGAGATGGTTTGGGCAGCAGAGCATGGCATTGGCGTAGCTAAAGGCGTTAGCGAAGATATTATTGAAGGCTTAAAAGCAAACTTTGAGGGTGAGTGCAGCGAGGTTGGCATGTATCTGGCTATGGCCAGAGTAGCTCACAGAGAGGGCTATCCTGAGGTTGGTTTATACTACGAGAAGGCAGCCTGGGAAGAGGCAGAGCATGCCGCTAAGTTTGCAGAGCTGTTAGGCGAGGTAGTTACCGACAGCACCAAGAAGAATCTGGAGTTAAGAGTGGCAGCTGAGAACGGCGCTACCGCTGGCAAGGTTGCTCTGGCTAAGAGAGCAAAGGAAGAGAATCTGGATGCCATCCATGACACTGTCCATGAAATGGCTCGTGATGAGGCAAGACATGGTAAGGCTTTCGCTGGTTTGCTTAAGAGATATTTTGGCTAAGCAAATTAAATATAGTCATTAAAACTAGTGGGAAAAGAGGCGCCAGAGGTTTCTGGCCCTCTTTTTTTGGGCGCGGCCCGGCGGGCGCACGTTCTGCATCAAGATGTTGGGATCAAAAGGAGAATAAGAGATATGTCTAAATACGCAGGAACCAAAACAGAGCAAAACTTAAAGGACGCATTTGCAGGGGAGTCACAGGCACGCAACAAGTATACTTACTATGCATCTGCAGCAAAAAAGGCAGGTTATGAGCAGCTGGCTGCCCTGTACTTAGAGACTGCCGACCAGGAAAAGGAGCATGCCAAAATGTGGTTTAAGGAATTCCACGGCATTGGTACTCCCCAGGAGAATCTGGCAGATGCAGCTGACGGCGAGAACTTCGAGTGGACCGACATGTACGCCCGTATGGCCAGAGAGGCAAGAGAAGAAGGATTTGAAGAATTAGCAGAGAAGTTTGAGCTGGTAGCCAAGGTAGAGGCAGCTCATGAGAAACGCTACCTGAAGCTGTTGGAGAATCTGAAGAACGATGGAACCTTTAAAGGAGACGCTCCCCTTGGCTGGAAATGCCGCAACTGCGGTTACATCCATGAAGGAGAGGAAGCTCCGGAGATCTGCCCCTGCTGTGCTCATCCCAGAGCATATTTTGAGAGAAAAGCTGAAAACTATTAATTTAGTTTTTCTTTTCGCACACTCGGCAGACGGGAGAATGAAGAATGGGAACGGAACAGAATCAGGGGCCGGGAGCCACTGACGGAAGAAAATATTCTTTAAATGATATGGTGCGGACAGGCTGTGACGGCTGCCGGGGCTGTTCTGCCTGTTGCCAGGGCATGGGCAGCTCCATTGTGTTAAACCCCAAAGATGTTTATCATCTTACTGGCGGCCTGGGAATGTCTTTTCAGGAGTTGATGACAGATAAGATCGAACTTCAGGTGGCAGACGGCATTATTCTTCCCAACCTCCGTATGGATGGGGAGACAGAGCGGTGTGTATTTTTAAATGCTCAGGGCCGCTGCACTATCCATGATTTCCGCCCGGACATCTGCCGCATTTTCCCTCTGGGCCGCAGCTATGAGGAGGATAAGATCTACTACATTTACCTGGTAAATGGATGTAAGAAGCCAGGCCGTACCAAAGTAAAGGTACGTAAATGGATTGATGTTCAGGATGCTGAAAAGGATGAAGAATTTCTAATCAAATGGCATAATTTTCGGAAGGCTGCAAGAGATGCCGCCCGGAAAGGCGCAGGCGTTCATGATTCTTTGGAGCAGGCTAAAGCAGTAAGCATGAATGTGCTGAAACGCTTTTATCTAATGCCTTATGACACAGATCGGGATTTTTACCGGCAGTTTGACGAAAGGCTGAAGACCGGGTATGAAGAACTGGAGTAAAAACCGTTGACAAATCCGGACGGTTGGCGTAAAATCTTACTACACACGGCCGGAATAGAGTATTTTGATAAGCAGGCCGCAGCGATGAAGAGGACTAGTAAGCATCCAAACTCCCCAGAGAGGAAGCCAGTGGTGAGAGGTTTCCGGGTCCCTGGCTGCCCAACCCGCCTTGGAGCATCTCTGTGAAAACAGAGCGTATTATCCGGCGTTAACGGGAAAGAGTGAGTGTCCTGGAGCTATCAGGCGCTAATTTGGGTGGTACCGCCGAGCCATTCGGTCCCTTATGTAAGGGAACGGGTGGCTTTTTTTGGTAGTTATAAGGGCAGGCTGCCGGCCTCCGTTTCCATTTATAGACTACAACGAAAAGGAGAGAAAGAAAATGGCAAACGACAAGAAAATGGTAGAAGCCATTACGTCCATGGAAGAGGATTTTGCCCAGTGGTATACGGACGTAGTAAAAAAAGCAGAATTAACTGATTATTCCAGCGTAAGGGGCTGTATGGTAATTAAGCCGGATGGCTATGCTATCTGGGAGAATATTCAGAACGAGCTGGACAGAAGATTTAAAGAAGTAGGCGTCCGAAATGTATATATGCCTATGTTTATTCCCGAGAGCCTTTTAGAGAAGGAAAAGGATCATGTAGAAGGATTTGCTCCCGAGGTTGCCTGGGTAACCCATGGAGGCCTGGAACCCCTTCAGGAGAGAATGTGCGTAAGGCCGACTTCCGAGACCCTGTTCTGTGATTTTTATGCAGAAAATATCCACTCCTACCGGGATCTGCCGAAACTTTACAATCAATGGTGTTCCGTAGTGCGCTGGGAGAAGACCACCCGTCCATTCCTCCGGTCCAGAGAGTTTTTATGGCAGGAAGGCCACACCGCCCATGCTACCGCAGAGGAAGCCCAGGAGCGGACGGAGCTGATGCTGAACGTGTACGCGGATTTCTGTGAGGAGGTTCTGGCAATTCCTGTAGTCCGGGGACGGAAGACAGACAAGGAGAAATTTGCCGGGGCGGAGGCCACCTATACCATTGAGGCATTGATGCATGACGGCAAGGCGCTCCAGTCTGGCACCAGCCATAATTTTGGGGACGGATTCGCAAAGGCTTTCAACATTCAGTTTAATGACAAAGATAATCAGTTAAAATATGTACATCAGACTTCCTGGGGTCTGAGTACCCGCCTGATCGGCGGCATTATTATGGTTCACGGCGATAATGAAGGCCTGGTGCTGCCGCCTAGAATCGCCCCTGTCCAGGTGGTGATTGTCCCCATCCAGCAGAGAAAAGAAGGGGTACTGGATAAGGCATTTGAGCTAAAAGAATGTTTGTCCAATTTCCGGGTAAAAGTGGATGACAGCGACAAGAGCCCCGGCTGGAAGTTTAACGAATGTGAAATGCGGGGAATCCCGGTGCGGGTGGAGATTGGCCCTAAGGAGATTGAGGCAAATAAGGCGGTTTTAGTACGCCGTGATACTCATGAGAAGATGGAGGTTTCCCTGGAAGAGCTGGAAACCAAGGTGGCGGAATTGCTGGAACAGATACAGATCGATATGCTGGAGCGGGCAAGGGCCCACAGAGATGCCCACACCTACACAGCTCTTAGCTTAGAAGAGCTAAAGGATATTGCAGACAATAAGCCTGGCTTTATCAAGGCCATGTGGTGCGGCTGCCAGGAGTGCGAGGAGAAGCTGAAAGAAGAGGCGGGCGTTACCTCACGCTGTATGCCTTTTGCCCAGGAGAAGTTGTCCGATACCTGCGTATATTGCGGCAAGCCTGCTGCTAAGATGGTTTATTGGGGCAAGGCATATTAAAACATGGCAGGAAACGCCTGACGGGTAAAATAGTTTAGATGAGACATCTTCTCGTCTGGCATCGATATCTGAACTGTTACGCAAAATTGAGAAAGGAGGCAGCCCCTATGGAAATTCAGGTTCCGGCTCCGGTGGAGCAGATCATAGAACAGTTAAATCGCTGCGGATATGAAGCCTGCGCCGTAGGCGGCTGTGTCCGTGACAGCCTTCTTGGCCGGACACCCGGGGATTGGGACATTACCACCTCGGCCCACCCCAATCAGGTGAAGGCTTTGTTTCGCCGTACTGTAGATACCGGGATTGCTCATGGTACCGTAACGGTTATGGTTGATAAAGTTGGTTATGAGGTGACCACTTACCGGATCGACGGGGAGTATGAAGATGGCCGCCATCCCAAAGAGGTTGAATTTACTCCGGATTTGCTCCAGGATTTAAAGCGCCGGGATTTTACCATCAATGCTATGGCTTACAGCCGTAAGACCGGGATTGTAGATGCTTTTGGAGGCATGGAAGACCTGAAAGCCGGTGTTATCCGCTGCGTAGGCAATCCCATAGACCGGTTTACAGAGGATGCCCTTCGGATTCTGAGGGCAATCCGCTTTTCGGCCCAGCTGGGGTTTGAGATTGAACCGGAGACCTATGAGGCAATTAAAATTATGGCTCCCAATTTAAAACAGATCAGCAGGGAGCGGATTCTGGTAGAATTAACCAAGCTTTTGCTGTCTGCTCATCCGGAGCGGATTCAGATGGTTTACCATACCGGCATGGCCCCTTATATTTCAGATACATTTGGCCGGGTTCACCTGCCTTTGCCAGTTATCAGCCCGGAGCTTCCGGCCAAAAAGCACCTGCGCTGGGCCGCATTTTTGCAAAATGAGGCGGAAGCTGACGCAGCATTGATTTTAAAGCAGTTAAAGTCCGATAATGACACCATTAACCGGACAAGGATTCTGACGCGGTTTGCAAAAGTTCCTCTTCCTCCGGAGAAAGCGGCTCTCCGTCGGGTTATGAGCCAGATGACACCGGAATTATATGATGATCTGCTGCTCCTAAAGGAAAGCAGGCAGGAGGAGCTCTCTCAGGTCCGGCGGCTGACAGAGGAGATCCTCAGGGCAGGAGACTGCCTTTCTCTAAAGAGTCTGGCTGTAGGAGGCCAGGACTTAATGGATGCGGGAATCCAGCCGGGAAAAGCGGTGGGAGAGGCTTTAAACTGTCTTTTGGAATTGGTTTTCAACCATCCGGAATACAACGAGAAAGAAATTTTGATCCAGTATGCACTGAGAAAAAAGCCTGAGGCATTACAGCAGTGATTTTGAGAATTGCTTGTGCCACAGGCTTTCTTTCTGTCATAATCCCGGTACGGCTTTCATACCCTAGAAATAGCTTATGAGAACATACAGAAAGCAGGAGTTTGGAGGGGTAGACAATGACGGAACGATATACAGAGGTACTGGAGATGTATGACATGGAGGTCTACGGGATTCGGAAGGGCCGCGGGGCATGGATCCTGGACACAGACCGGGGCTGCCGCCTGCTAAAGGAATATCGCGGGACTGCCCGCCGTCTGGAATTTGAGGCAGCGGTATTGGAGCGGTTGAGGGACAGCAGCGGATTAAAGGCAGATCAATATGTAAAGAGCAGGGAAGAAGGTTTGTTTACCAATGCCGGTGATGGCACACGCTTTATATTAAAGGAATGGTTTTTAGACAGAGAGTGTAACCTGAAGGAATTCTCAGAAATCCGCAGCGCAGTTACCAGAATCGGTATGCTTCACCAGCTGCTGCGCCGTGTGGACTTTCGGGAAGAATGGAATATGGGATCCATTTTAGCCAAACCTCTCCATGAAGAAATGAGCCGCCACAACCGGGAACTAAAAAGAGCCAGAAGCTTTATTCGGGGAAAACGGGGAAAAAGCGAATTTGAACTGTGCGTCATTGACAGTTATTCTCAATTTTTTGAACAGGCCCAGGAGGCGGCCAGAGGGCTGGAAGCCATGGAGCAGGATGGAAAAAGCCAGCTGTTTCTGTGCCATGGAGATCTGGATCACCACCATGTTCTGATGGGAAATCACTATGTAGCCATTGTAGAATACAATCGGATGCATCTGGGATTCCAGCCAGCAGATCTTTACCGGTTTATGCGTAAAGTTATGGAAAAGCACGGCTGGAACCTGCGCCTTGGAACCATGATGCTGGAGGCCTACGAGAGGATTCTTCCCATGACGGCTCAGGAGCGCCGGTGCTTATATTATTTGTTTTTATATCCGGAGAAATACTGGAAGCAGCTGAACTATTACTATAATGCCAATAAGGCATGGATCCCGGCCAGAAATATTGATAAATTAAAGGCTTTGGAAGAGCAGGAGGAGGCACGGCAGGCCTTCCTGAAAGAAATAAAATACTGAAAAAATACTTTTCTTTTATTTGACGATATAGTTATATTTTCAGAGTTAAAAGAGAAAAAACGCTAAGCCCTGATTGGAACTTGTGGCTTAGCGCTTTTAAATGTCGCTTATTGATAGAAAACAAGATATAAATGGAATTATAAATTGTTTCGTAAAATTCAAGAAGAGTTATGAACAAAAATAATAATTCATAGTTAATTTCGATAAAAATATTGACTATATGACGCTTTTTTGATTTAATTTTATTAAAATAAAAGAAAAGAGTGATTCCAATGGATATTTCTAAATTATATAATTATGGATTTTTTACTGATAAAAGGAGATATGATATTCTTGTTTGAAAAGTACATTGAAGTATATTCCACTTTTAATACGGAAAAGTTCTTTGCAGCAAAAAACATTCTTGCCAATAATAATATTCAATACAAAGATACCAGTATTAACAACCAATTAAGACTTTCGTTTAATAATTTTCGTGGAGACAATTATCTGCTGTCTCGTGACAGAACCATAAGAACCACGTACAGTTTATCAGTCAAAAAAGAAGATGAGTATAAAGCAAGAAAGCTACTAAAACCTATTTAAAAGGAGTTCCATTATGAAAAAAATTTTCTTTTTTGTATCAGTCTAGCTATGATGATGTCTGTTTCTCTAAGTGCCGCACTAGCTTCAGAGATTCAATCTACATCAAGCATTGACCCTTATATTTACGAGCTTATTGACTCTTACGAAAATGATGAATTTCAAGAACGAAATGATCTGCCGGAATTAGATGTACGCAAGCTCTTCCCATCACAACAATTTAATCTGGAAGCTTCTTCTTACGATATATATGATAATCGTAAAGTCGGGAAAGATACCTATGTGGCTTCTCGCATATCATTTTATGATCTTGATAAATCAGACCAGAACGAACAGAATGGAGTAACTATTTATGTAGCTATCGAATATGCTAAGAAAGATTTTGGAGATCTTTGGGATTATGTTATGCTTAACAAAGTAAAAGGTGGTGTTGTTCGACAAACAGGGACTGTCTCATGCTCTTCGATTTCCTTTTCCGGTTCTTGGTTATCGAGAAAGAGAGGATGCTATGGATTTCAGGCTTTTTAAAGCCATTGAAAATTCCTGGGGTTCTCTCTTTATTACTGTTTTTACTTTTAGAGCATAAAAATTCATGGCATTAAAATGGCACAGCAGGCTTTTTTAAAAGAAATAAAATACTGAAAAATACTTTCTTTTTATTTAGCGATATAGTATAATTTTCATAGAAAAAAGAAGGTTGGAAGGGAGTAAAAAGTTTCTATGAAAGATTATATGAAGATTTACAATGAATGGCTGTCAAACCCTTATTTTGACCAGGCTACCAAAGAAGAGTTAAAAGCCATTCAGGGGGATGAAAACGAGATCAAAGAGAGATTTTATATGGATCTGGAGTTCGGCACTGCCGGTCTTCGAGGCATTATCGGCGCCGGTATTAACCGGATGAATATTTATGTGGTTCGCCGGGCCACCCAGGGACTGGCCAATTATATTATTAAGCAGGGCGGAGCCGACAAGGGAGTTGCCATTGCCTACGATTCCCGCCGCATGTCCCCTGAGTTTGCCATGGAGGCGGCCATGACCCTGGCAGCCAATGGCATTAAGGCATACAAGTTTGAGTCCTTACGTCCCACTCCGGAGCTGTCCTTTGCAGTGCGCGAGCTGGGCTGCATCGCAGGTATTAACATTACCGCCAGCCACAACCCGCCGGAGTATAACGGTTACAAGGTATATTGGGAGGACGGCGCACAGTTTACACCGCCTCATGACAAGGGCGTTACCGAGGAAGTTCTGGCAATTGAGGATCTTTCCACGGTTAAAACTACAGATGAGGCTTCCGCTATTGCAGCAGGTAAGTATGAAGTAATCGGCAAAGAAATTGATGACAAGTATATTGCTCAGGTAAAGGCGCAGGTGGTAAACCAGAAGGCTATTGACGAGATGCAGGATCAGATTACCATTATCTATTCTCCTCTTCACGGAACCGGCAATATCCCGGCAAGAAGGGTTATGAAAGAGCTGGGCTTTGAGCATGTATATGTAGTTCCGGAGCAGGAGCTGCCGGACGGCAACTTCCCCACTGTAAGCTATCCCAATCCGGAAGCCAAAGAAGCCTTTGAGCTGGGCTTAAAGATGGCAAAAGAAAAGAACGCCGATCTGGTTCTGGCAACAGACCCGGATGCAGACCGTCTGGGCGTTTATGTAAAGGATGATAAGTCCGGCGAATATATTCCTTTAACAGGAAACATGTCCGGCGCTCTCCTGTGCGAGTATGTATTAAGCCAGAAGCAGGCGGCAGGCAAGATTCCGGAGGACGGACAGGTTGTAAAATCCATCGTTTCCACTAACCTGATCGATGCAGTTGCCAAAGCTTACAATACGGAGCTGATTGAGGTTCTCACCGGATTTAAGTGGATTGGCCAGCAGATATTAAAGAATGAGCATACCGGAAAAGGTACATATCTGTTTGGCATGGAAGAGAGCTACGGCTGTCTTATTGGCAGCTATGCCCGGGACAAGGACGCCATCTCCGCAACTGCTGCATTGTGTGAGGCCGCAGCATACTACAAGACTCAGAACATGACCCTGTGGGATGCCATGATCGCAATGTATGAGAAGTACGGATACTACAAGGATGCCGTTAAATCTATCGGCCTGTCCGGTATTGAGGGCCTTGCAAAGATCCAGGCTATTATGGAAAACCTGCGGACCAATACTCCAAAAGAGGTTGGCGGCTACAAGGTGGTTTCTGCAAGAGATTACAAGCTGGATACCATTAAAGACATGGCTACCGGCCAGGTGAAGCCCACAGGCCTTCCCTCTTCCAATGTTCTTTACTACGACATGGAAGACGGCGTATGGATGTGTGTAAGACCTTCCGGTACTGAGCCGAAGATTAAGTTCTACTACGGCGTAAAGGGCGCCTCCTTAGAAGATGCAGATAAAAAGGCAGCCGACATGGGAGCAGCTGTTCAGGCTATGGTAGACGAGATGTTAAAGTAAATTAAAAGCTGTTTTAAAAGGCCTCCGGCATTTGCCGGGGGCTTTTTAAAAATCAGAAATTTGCGGAGAAAAGTATATTGATATTTACGCGAATAATCATGTATACTAAGGATACACAGTATTTTGCATTTGATGATAAAGACAGAGATCTGAAAAAAAGTCATAAATAATACTAAAAGTAAGAAAAATAAGTTGACTTAAAACTAAAAGTATGATATAAAAAGATTAAAGGTGGTAACAGAATGAAGAATATTTATGAACAATGGGATTTATGGCAGGAGTTTATGGATATGCTGGAAAAGCAGTTTGGCAATTCCTGCGAGGTTGTTCTTCACGATTTGACAAAGGATTACAACCATACGATTGTGGATATCCGCAACGGCCATATTACAGGGCGTAAAATCGGTGGCTGCGGGAGTAATCTCGGGTTAGAAGTATTAAGCGGAAATGTAAAAAACGGCAACCGTTTTAACTACATTATCCATACCAGAGACGGAAAAATTCTTCGTTCCTCCAGTATGTACATAAAAGATGATGAGGGACAGACAATTGGTTCCCTTTGTATTAACCTGGATATAACAAAAAGTGTGAAATTTGAAGAATTTTTGAAAGACTATAATCAATATGAAATAACCAATCAGGGGCAGCAGGAAGAGATCTTTGCAGACAATGTGGAGCAGTTACTGGAATATCTGATTGCCGAAGGGGAGAAGATGGCAGGAAAAGCCGCTGCCAGTATGAACCGGGAAGAAAAATTAAAGTTTATTGATTTCCTGGATCGGAAGGGAGCGTTTCTGATTTCAAAAAGCGGTCAGAAAATCTGCGGGCTATTACAGATTTCCAAATTCACATTGTATAATTATCTGGATATTATACGGGGAGACAGAAAACCCGAAGAAGAAAAGAATCCGGATAAAATCTGAAAAGAAGATTAAGGAGAGTGCCTTTTGTTAGGGTACTCTCTTTTTTGGATTAATGTAAGGAGGAATGACATGTATATTCGGTTAGACACAGGGATTTATATGGTAGCCGGCGGAAAAGGCGGGCCAGGGATCTCCCATCCTAAGGACGGGAATGTATACCTGATTGAGGATAGCAAAGAAGCCGTTTTAATTGACGGCGGAAGCGGTATGAACACAGAACAGATTATAGAAAATATTGAGGAAACAGGTGTAAATCCTATGGCAATCCATACCTTGTTTCTTACCCATGCCCACGGGGATCACGGGGGCGGAGTCCATGACTTCCAGGATAAAATTCCTTCCCTTACTGTTGTTGCATCCCAGGGAGAAAAGAGATTATTAGAAGAAGGAACAGAGGAAGAGCTGGGGCTTATTGCCGCCAAGAAAAAGGGGGCCTACCCCAAGGACTACCGCTATGTCCACGGGAAAACAGATCACGTAACAGAGGATGAGGAAGTATATCAGGTGGGAAATGCCCGGATAACAGCCATCCTTCTTCCAGGTCACAGCATTGAGTCTGTGTGTTATCTGCTGGAAAAGAACAATAAGAGATATTTATTTAGCGGGGACAGCATTTACCTGGACGGAAGGCTGAGTTTAATTAATTGCTATGGCTCTACCATGGAAGGCTACCGGAAAAATATCCATAAGCTGGCGGACAGAAAGATTGATGCGTTGATTCCCTCACACTACCGGTTTACCATGAGCGGAGGACAGTACCATATTAATCAGGCAATTGAGGCATTGGAATATTCTTCGTTGCCGCCTATGATGTAGGAGATAAGGTATGGAAAAGAAACTGATTATTACAAAGAACTTAATAAGCTGTGCAGAGGGACATGTCAGGTTGGAACAATGCCCCACAGGAATTTTAATTTGCGGAGAGCATATTGAAAACAAAGCGCCGCTACAGGAATTTCAAAAGGAATTAGAAGACTCCGGGATAGAGAAGATAGATGCAGGAGAGGGATACGTTTTGCCGGGGCTTATTGACGGCCATCTCCATTTAAGCTTCAGCGCCAGCAGCCAGCCTGTGACGGAACTGATAAATGACACTCCGTCCCAGATCCTTCTCAGGGAAACGGCGGCAGCTCAGATGGAACTAAAGAGCGGGGTTACCACAGTAAGAGATTGCGGCGCCAGAGGGATGTCTATTCTGGAGCTACGGGACTTTATCCGGGAAGGAGTGATCCAGGGGCCGGATATTATTGCCTGCGGGATGCCCATTACCATAACCGGAGGACATTGTAATTTCTGCGGACTGGAAGCAGACAGCAAAGAAGAGGTGGTAAAGGCAGTCCGCTCTCTGCTAAAAAGCGGAGTTGACTATATCAAAGTCATGGTTTCCGGCGGAAATATGACGCCGGGAAGCAATTCCATGATCGATCAGTATGAAGAAGAGACACTGGCTGCTATTGTAAAAGAGGCCCATGAGAGAGGAAAAAAGGTAGCCGGGCACGTCCACAGTGTAGCGGGGATCAGGCGGGCAATACAGGCTGGCTTCGATATTCTGGAGCATTGCAGTTTTAAAGATGGAGACGGGGAGGATTACCGGGAAGAGCTGGTTGAGGAAATGAAAAAGAAAAACATAGCGGTAAATCCTGCAGTAGGGAAGGCTTATATTCTCCCGGCAGAAGAAGCTGCGCCTCAGCCCGATAAGGTAGCCATGTGGGCTGGCTTTCAGAAGAGCCGTTTTTCCACCACAGAACGGATGTACCAGGCCGGAATTCCTGTTTTTGCCGGGACCGACGCAGGCTGTAAAAATACAAAATTTGACGAACTCTATCTTACCCTGGATATGATGGAAAAAAAGATCCATCTTTCAAAGGAAGATGTACTGCTGTCTGCCACCAGTCTTGCGGCGGACATTCTGGGAGTAGGAGACAAAGTGGGAACCATTGAGTCTGGGAAGCAGGCGGACATTCTCATTGTAAAAGAGAACCCATTGGAATCCTTTTTAAATCTTAAGGATGTTGTTATGGTGATAAAACGAGGGAAAAAGGTGGAATGATGGAGGAAAGAGACAGACAATCAAAGGAATATTTTCAGGAATACAGAAAGCTTCTTCCGGCGGCAAACAAGTATACCTATTTAAACTCTGCAGGCTGTGGTCCTCTGGCGCTTCCGGTACTAAACCGCATGACAGAGATCTTTACTTATATGGCAGAAGAAGGCCAGGTCAATGTGAAAGTCCATGATGAGGTCAAAGAGCTTTTAGAAGAGGCCAGAAAAGACGTGGCAGAATTTATTAATGCCCGGCCGGAAGAGATCTTCTTTGTCCGCTGTATTGCAGAAGGACTGAACACCATTAACCGCATGTTTACATGGGAGCCGGGGGATAAGCTGCTGATCTCCGACCAGGAGAATCCGGCGTCTATCCTGCCCTGCTTTGTTTTGGGGCCGGAATATAAAACAGAGACAGACAAATTTTGCGGTTTGGGAAACAAGGAAGAGATCCTGGAAGCATTTAAAGATAAACTTTGTGATAAGACCAGGATGGCAGTATTCAGCCATGTTTTCCACACCACAGGAGCGGCTGTTCCGGCCAGGGAGATGTGCGCCATGTGTCGGGAAAAAGGGATTATTACGGTTTTGGACGGCGCTCAGGCAGCCGGGAATATTGTGATTGACGTAAAAGAGCTGGACTGCGATTTTTACGCTCTTTCCTGCCATAAATGGCTCTGCGGTCCGGAAGGAATCGGAGCCGTATATATTCGAAAGGAACTGCTTAAGCAACTGAAAATCCCCTTTGGCGGAGTAGGAATTCAAACTTCTTTTGACTTTCAGGACAACACCTGGATACCTCAGCCAGATGCCAGAAGGTTTGAATACGGAGGACGGCATGTGCCCATGTATACCGCTTTTTCTCAAACCATCCGGCTGGCCCGGGAGATTGGCCTGGGCTGCATGGTTTCCCGCAAGAAAGAGCTTTATGAATATTGCCGGAATGCATTTTTGCAAAAGATACCGGAAGCAGTAATCCTGTCCCCGGAGGACCAGCGGTTGATAACAGGAATTTTTTCTTTCCGGCTGCCGGGGATGGATCACCGGGAGATAGTAAAACAGGCCTGGGAAGAAGAAAAGATAATTATCCAGTGGCGGACTGTAAATCTTTATACAAAGGAAGAGGGAATCCGGGTATCCCTAAACTGGTTTGTAACAGAAGAAGAGGTGGATAAGTTGGTTTTGTTTATCCGTCGGATTACTCCTCATCCTCCAACCGGCGCTTCAACTCCTTTAATGCCTCGCTAAACCGTCTGGAACTTGCGCTTGGATTGCCCCGCAAAAGCCCTCTGCGGTAAAAGCCCATGTGCCGGGAAAGATGGAGATGCCTTTCCTTCAGGGCGTCCAGCCGCTTTGATAAAGCGGCAAGCTCCGGCCCGTCCGCCGGGGCCATCTGATCCCGGAGTTCCTCCCGGAAAGTAACGGCTTCTTCCCGAATTGCCTCCGCCCGTTCCAGGGCGGTTTCACGCAAATCTGCAGCCCAGACTCTGGCATCTGTACGCAAAAGCGCCATCTGCACCTGCAAATCTTCCAGCTCGGCTTTCACCTTGGTCATGGCTTCCAGAGCGCGGCCTAAATCCAGAGCAGCCCGCACAGACTGAATGGAATCCAGAACAAAGGGAACACTGACCACTGCTAAAAAGCTGAATTCCACTACCGGCCCCATCCCCAGAACCAGGCGTTCCACCGGCTTGTGGAGGACCTCTGTCATCAGAATGGTGAGAAATCCCCAGGCAATAGAAGAGCTGAGGCATATATATCCGTTAATCTGGAATCTTTGATCACTGTAATCCCAATACCGCATTTTAAACAATTGTTCCATGGCCCAGCCTGTTACATATTCCAGCACAGTGGCGGCAACAAATCCGGAGAGATAGACCAGTATCAGATTATTTTTTACCGGAAGGGAAACCCACAGCATCATTACCGCCCCTGTTCCGTAGAGAGGAAGCATAGGCAGACGGAGAAATCCACGATTGACAAAACGCTTTTGCCGGAGGGAAACGTAGGTGGATTCAAAGACCCATCCAAAAAAACAATATAAGTAAAAAAATGTTATCCAGTGATACCAGGAGTAAGTGTACATAGGAATATCCTTTCTGCTTGCCAGAATCTTTGTTGTCATGTAAAATAGTGGGGACGTCCTCCTGCTGCGGAGGATATTACATGATATTATAAACCATAACGGACAAGATATAAAGGGGTAACCTGTATGAGTATTTTAAATGTAGAGCATTTAAGCCACGGATTTGGAGACCGGGCGATTTTTACGGATGTTTCTTTCCGGCTTTTAAAAGGAGAACATATTGGCCTGGTAGGGGCTAACGGAGAAGGCAAGTCCACATTTATGAGTATTATTACCGACAAACTTATGCCGGATGAAGGTAAGGTGGAGTGGGCGAAAAATGTCCGGGTAGGATATCTGGATCAGCATACGGTTTTAGAGCCGGGGATGACTATAAGGGATGTGTTAAAAAGCGCTTTTGGTTTTTTATTTGAGATGGAAGCCCAGATGAACCAGATTTGTGACAAAATGGGTTCTGCTTCTGAGGAAGAAATGGCGGTCATGATGGAAGAACTGGGAACCATACAGGATCTTCTTATGGCTCACGATTTTTATGTGATTGACGCCAGGGTGGAAGAAATTGCCAGGGCATTTGAGCTTAATGAGCTGGGATTGGAAAAGGATGTGGCAGAGCTTTCCGGCGGTCAGAGAACCAAGGTGCTTCTGGCAAAACTTCTCCTGGAAAAGCCGGATATCCTGCTCCTGGATGAGCCTACCAATTATCTGGATGCCCAGCATATTGAATGGCTGAAACGGTATCTCCAGGAGTATGAAAACGCCTTTATTTTAATTTCCCACGACATCCCGTTTTTAAACAGCGTAATCAATATTATCTATCATATGGAAAACCAGCGCCTGGATCGTTATGTAGGCGACTATGACAAATTTCAGGAGGTTCACGCTGCAAAGCAGGCTCAGCTGGAAGCTGCTTATAAACGCCAGCAGCAGGAAATCGCCCAGCTTGAGGATTTTGTGGCCCGGAATAAAGCCAGGGTATCCACCCGCAATATGGCCATGTCCCGCCAGAAAAAGCTGGACAAGATGGAGGTGATTGAGCTGGCAAGGGAAAAGCCCAAGCCGGAATTTCGTTTTATGGAAGCCCGGACTGCAGGAAAATACATTTTTGAAACCCATGATCTGGTAATCGGATATGATGAGCCCCTGTCCAGACCCATTAACCTTTCTATGGAGCGGGGAGAGAAAATCGTTTTAAAAGGGGCAAACGGGATTGGAAAGACCACCCTTCTGCGGAGCATTTTAGGTCAGGTGCTTCCTCTTTCCGGCCAGGTGGAATTAGGGGACTATCTGTATCTGGGTTATTTTGAGCAGGAGATGCCGCCTGGAAATACCACTACTTGTATTGAAGAAATCTGGAAAGAATTCCCCTCCTATACCCAGTATCAGGTTCGCGCAGCTCTTGCAAAATGCGGACTGACTACGAAAAATATTGAGAGCCAGGTTCGGGTTCTCTCTGGTGGGGAACAGGCAAAGGTAAGATTATGTAAACTGATTAACCGGGAAACCAATGTACTTCTTTTGGACGAGCCTACCAATCACCTGGATGTGGATGCCAAGGAGGAGCTTCGCCAGGCGCTGACAGTTTACAAGGGGAGCATTGTCTTAATATGCCATGAACCGGAGTTTTATGAAGGCATAGCTACCAAAGTTTTGGATTGCAGTGACTGGTCACTGCGGGCATAAGCAGGGTTATAAACGAAAACCCCGCAGGCAAGACCTGCGGGGTTTTTGGGAATGGTAGGTATAATAAATAAGAAAATGTTTAGGGGGGCCGGACGGTTTGCACCGTCCGGTATGAGTATGAAAAAGCTTTGTGATTTCAAGTAACCACTTGAAACAAAGGCCCGTTATCCTTTCGGATAACTTACTTAAAGTATATCCGGAAATTGTGTCCGAAGTATGACAGCACAATAAAAAAAGAATAAACTCTATTAAAAATAAAAAAAACCTTTGAAAACTCTTGGAGATTGTATATAATAAGATAGAACTCTTGCAACTTGATTATAGGTTTATATAAATTTGGAGGAAATTAATATATGTTTACCATGATGTCCAATGACATTGGAATTGACCTGGGTACAGCCAGTATTCTGGTCTATATTAAAGGAAAAGGCGTTGTTTTAAAAGAACCTTCCGTTGTAGCCATTGACCGGGATAACAACAAAATTATGGCAATTGGCGAGGAAGCCCGCCTTATGATAGGACGAACCCCAGGTAATATTGTGGCGGTGCGCCCCTTGCGCCAGGGTGTTATTTCTGACTACACTGTGACGGAAAAAATGCTGAAATATTTTATTAACAAAGCAGTGGGTAAAAAAACTTTACGTAAGCCCCGCATCAGCGTATGTATCCCCAGCGGAGCCACAGAAGTGGAGAAAAAGGCAGTGGAAGACGCTACTTATCAGGCCGGAGCCAGAGAGGTATCTATTATTGAAGAGCCGGTAGCAGCTGCTATCGGAGCAGGTATTGATATTTCCAAGGCCTGCGGAAATATGATCGTAGATATTGGAGGAGGTACTGCGGATATTGCGGTAATTTCTCTGGGAGGTACGGTAGTCAGCGCCTCCATTAAAGTGGCTGGCGATGATTTTGATGAAGCTCTGGTACGCTATATGAGAAAGAAGCACAATCTTCTTATCGGTGAGAGAACTGCAGAGGAGATCAAGATTAACATTGGAGCGGCATACCGCAGGCCGGAAGTTCTGACTATGGAGGTTCGGGGCCGCAACCTGGTAACCGGCCTGCCCAAAACGATTGTGGTAACTTCCGATGAGACTCTGGAAGCCCTGCGGGAGCCTGCCATGCAGATTGTAGACGCTGTCCACAGCGTATTAGAAAGGACTCCGCCAGAGCTGGCTGCTGATATTTTTGAGAGGGGTATCGTGCTTACCGGCGGCGGCTCTCTGCTCAGCGGTCTGGATGCGCTTATTGAAGAGAAAACAGGCATTACTACCATGGTAGCAGAGGATCCGTTAACAGCAGTGGCAATCGGAACCGGAAAATTTATTGAATTTGCTCATGGAGAGGGAAAAGACGACTATTAATTTACTCATAAATTTTTATGACAACTATAAAAGGATTTGTAGAGCGGATTAAATTCCGCAATGATGAAAATGGATATACGGTTTTAAGTATTGCTGACGGAAAGAGCGAGACCATTTTGGTAGGAACTTTTCCTTTTATCAGCGAGGGAGAGATGATAGAAGCTACCGGCCTTATGACAGAGCATCCCGTTTATGGGGAACAGCTTCAGGTGGAAAGCTATGAGATCAAAGCTCCCGAGGACAATACGGCAATTGAGAGATATCTGGGCTCCGGCGCTATCAAAGGCGTGGGAGCCGCTTTAGCTGCCAGAATTGTCCGAAGATTTAAGGCAGATACCTTTCGGATCATGGAGGAGGAGCCGGAGCGGCTTTCGGAGATAAAAGGAATCAGCGAAAAAATGGCTATGGCAATCGGGGAACAGATAGAAGAAAAAAAGGGGATGCGCCAAGCCATGATGTTTCTCCAGGAGTACGGTATTTCTGTGAATCTGGCAGGGAAGATTTATCAGGAATACGGCCCCGGAATGTATACAATTCTAAAAGAAAATCCTTACCGCCTGGCGGATGATATTCCGGGGGTGGGATTTAAAATGGCAGACGAGATAGCCCAGCGGGTAGGGTTGTTTACGGATTCGGATTACCGGATTAAAAGCGGGATTTTCTATACATTACTTCAGGCTGTGGGAAACGGCCACACTTATCTTCCGGAATCTCAGTTAAAAGCCAACGCAGCAGAGCTTTTGCAAGTTCACCCGGAAGATATGGATAAGCATTTGATGGATCTTCAAATGGAAAAGAAGATTATGGTACGTAATCAGGGTGAGGAGAGTAAAGAGCGCATTATTTATGCGGCTCAGTATTATTACCTGGAACTGAATACTGCCAAAATGCTCCATGATCTGAACATCCGCGGAGATATTCCGGGGGATCAAATTGAGAGCCGCCTGGATGAGATCCAGAGTCAGGAAGAACTGGAACTGGATGAGATGCAGCGCCGGGCGGTTATGGAGGCGGTAAACAGCGGCCTGATGATTATCACCGGAGGGCCGGGAACCGGAAAAACCACTACAATCAATACGATTATCCGGTATTTTGAGATGGAGGAAATGGAAATCCTCCTTGCAGCTCCCACAGGCCGGGCCGCCAAGCGTATGACAGAGGCCACAGGGTATGAGGCCAGGACCATTCACCGGATGCTGGAACTTACAGGGATTCCGGGTGATAAAGAGACGGTTGGAATGCATTTTGAGCGGAATGAAGAAAATCCTCTGGATGCAGACGTGATTATTATTGATGAAATGTCTATGGTTGATATCGGTCTGATTCATTCGCTTCTGAAAGCGGTTACCGTGGGAACCCGTTTAATTCTGGTGGGAGATGTAAACCAGCTTCCAAGCGTGGGACCGGGAAATGTCCTGCGGGATATTATAGATTCCGGCCAGTTTAACGTGGTTAAGCTTACGAAGATTTTCCGTCAGGCAGCGGAAAGCGATATTATTGTCAATGCCCACCGCATTAACAACGGGCAGCCGGTTCCGCTGGGGAAACCCAGCAAAGATTTCCTTTTTATCAGAAGAGATATGCCGGATGCCATAATCAGCGCAATGATTACTCTGGTTCAGAAGAAGCTGCCGGGGTATGTCAAGGCAGATCCTATGGAGATTCAGATTATGACGCCTATGCGTAAAGGCGCTTTGGGGGTAGAACGGCTGAATCAGATCCTTCAGTCCTGCCTGAACCCGCCGGATAAAAAGAAGTCGGAAAAGGAGATAAATGGCATTATCTGGCGGACTGGGGACAAGGTGATGCAGATTAAAAATAATTACCAGATTGAGTGGGAGATCCGCAACAAATATGGAATCCCGGTAGACAAGGGCACAGGCGTATTTAACGGCGATATTGGGAGGATACAGGAAGTAAATCTGTTTGCAGAGACCATTACAGTGGAATTTGACGAAGGCCGCCTGGTAGAGTATTCTTTTAAACAGACAGAAGAACTGGAGCTGGCTTATGCCATTACCATCCACAAATCCCAGGGAAGCGAGTATCCGGCGGTGATCATACCGGTTTACAGCGGTCCCAGAATGCTTATGAACCGCAACTTAATTTATACCGGCGTCACCCGGGCCAGAGCCTGTGTGTGCCTGGTAGGACTTCCGGAAACCTTTCAGGCCATGGCAGACAACGCGGTGGAGCAGAAACGTTATTCCGGACTAAAGGAGAGAATCAGGGAAATATGCGTATTACCTTAAATCCTCAAACAAGAAAACAGATTGCCGCCGCAGCAAGGAGAGCAGGCGGCTTTTTGCTGGACGGTCTTTACCCCAGAAGATGTCCTGTCTGCGATGAAATTGTGGCGCGGGGAGAATCTTTGATCTGTTCCGGATGCTTGAAACAAATTTCCTGGGTAACCGGCCCGGTTTGCAAAACTTGCGGCAGGGAGGTTTCAGATGAACGGACAGAGTATTGTCCGGATTGTATGCGCCGCCGCCATGCCTTTGATAAGGGAATATCCCTGTGCAATTACAATGAGATAACCGGAGCATCTATGGCCAGAATCAAATATCAGGGCCGCAGAGAGTATCTGGACTTTTATGGAACCGCCATAGCTAAGGGAATGGGAAAGAGGTTGACTGCCCTTAAGGCAGATTTGCTGGTTCCGGTTCCCGTTCACCCGGCCAGAGAGAGAAAGAGGGGATTTAATCAGGCCAGAGTATTGGCAGAACGGATATCAACAGAGATGGATAGGCTTTACAGGATGAAAATCCCGGTAGGCAATGTACTGTACCGAAGAAAAAAGACCCTTCCCCAAAAGGACTTAAATCCGGGAGAACGCCTGAAAAACCTGGAAGAAGCCTTTGAAGCCGGAGAGATTCCTGCAAACATCCAAAGGGTAATTCTGGCAGATGATATTTACACCACCGGAAGCACAGCGGATGCCTGCGCCAAAGCCCTGAAAAGGGCGGGAGTGAGGGAAGTCTTTGTGGTGACCATATGCATAGGAAACCAATAGAGAATTGATGGGACGAAAATTCCACATCGGATGGACATCCCGGCTTTTATCCGGCGCAGACGGGCAAGAAGATACTCGTTTGAACTGTTACCAGAATATATTACAAAAATGTTAAAGAGCATTGCTTTTTTGTTTTAAAAGTATTAATATGATACCAGAGTCAAAAGGCCATGCCCATTTCCTTAAACAGGATGGGCATGAGTAAAAGGAATTTTATAAGGAAAATACAGGGAGGAAATACCGGGGGTATACTTGTATGCCCAAGAACAGGGCAAATAAGGAGGAAATACTCAGGAGTATACCTGTATGCCCAAAAAACAGGGCAAATAAGGAGGAAATATGTTTAATATGAAAAAGAAGGCAGATGTAGCTGGAACAGGAATGATCAACACAATTATCGGAAATAATTCCAAGATTGAGGGCGTTTTGGTAGCATCCGATCCCACCAGGGTAGACGGGCTTTTACAGGGAGAGATCTTGTCTAAAAGCTCCGTTATTGTTGGCGAGAGCGGAGTGGTAAAGGGAGATATCCGTGCAGTTGAGATTTTAGTGGCAGGAACGGTCTACGGAAATCTGAAAGCAGAAGAGAAGATTGAGCTGACAGAGACCGGACGGGTACTGGGTGATCTGGTTACCAGAAGCCTGGTAATTGATGAAGGAGCTTCCTTCAAAGGAAATTGTACCATGGAAGTTGTGGAAGAGAAAAAAGCTCCTGAGGATATCCGCGGAAGCTTTCCGATAGAAGAATCTCCTTTTGGAAAAGAAAAGGCGCAGGATAAACCGAAGGAGAATGGGCAAACCAAACAAAAAGGAAATGAAAAGAATTAAGTGCCGATGAAATGGAAAAAGTTTAAGAAGGAACGGATTTCTCTGGACTATACGGTTATGCTGGTTCCACATTCCCAGAAAAAGCCGATTCACTTTAAGACGCCGGTTTGGACATTCGGCGTTATCTTCCTTGGGCTTTTAGTGCTGACAGGGGCTTGTTTGTTTTTTGCCGGTTCCCGCCATCAGCTTATTCAGGTGCGCCAGGAAAAGGAGCAGCTGGAACAGGAGTGGAAACGTCTGGCAGAGCAGAAGCAGCTGGCAGATCAGGAGAATGAAATTCTCCGTCAGGAGCAAGAGCAGCAAAAGAAAGAGCTTCAGGAGCTGGAGAACAGAACCCGAAACACCTTAAAAGAGCTGGAAGATCTGGTGGAACGGGAGGGGCAGATCCGCCAGGAACTGGGATTGGAGGAAGCGGATCCAGAGTCTGACGAGATTCAATACATAGACAGCCCGGAAGGGGATGAGCCGGAAGAACTGCCTGAGGAGGAAGGAGCTTCCAGCCAGGAACCTGAGGATGCGGCAGCTCCCGGTCCGGATGCAGGGCAAGGGGCAGCAGACAGCGGCGGAATGCTTCGGGCTTCCTCTGTAAATCTGCCTATTACTCTGGCAGAAAACGAAGCCAGCTTCCGGGCGATTCAGGCAGAGATGGGAACACTGCAGCTGATGCTTTCAGAAAAGACCGGACAGTATGAAGGCTATATGAGTACCATTGAGGAGAAGAAAGCGGCAGTGGCAGCGGAAAAGGCAAGAAAAGAGGCCCTGCGGGCTTCCATTGTGGCCAGCGCTTCCAGTTACATAGGGAATCCATATGTTTATGGGGGAAATGATCCCCATACAGGAGTGGATTGCTCAGGCTTTACCCGGTATATTTTGGGAAACATAGCCGGGGTTTATCTAAACCGGACCGCGGCAGCCCAGTCCAGCCAGGGAAAAACCGTGTCCGCGGCAGAGGCCAGGCCAGGGGATCTGGTTTTTTACAGCAATGGAAGTAATGTCAATCATGTAGCTATATATGTGGGAAACGGACAGGTGGTCCACGCCTCCAATGAGCGGGTGGGAATTACCCGATCCGATATGTATTACCGTACTCCGGTGGCGATTAAAAATGTTTTGGGAGATTAAATCTATTGATAAGTGACCCGAATTATGGTAAGATTCTCGGTGACTAATGTTTTTTTAGGTAATTGTTAAATGATTTTCACCTTTGATGTGGATAACTTTCCACTATATAAGGAGAGAAAAACTGGTCATGA
>ERZ808046.106-NODE-106-length-110446-cov-9.974123_pt1 | contig 110446 bp, 88 predicted proteins | sample MGYA00380196_ERZ808046 | MGnify/ENA primary metagenome ERZ808046 (study PRJEB31490, sample SAMN06133421) | mouse gut metagenome | isolation source: Z6_2 | host: mice | place: China: Chengdu | collected 2015-05 ...
TCGTTGATGACCAACGGACAGTCACCTATATTCTTTATCTTGAATACTGCTTTCTTTTCTTCTTTCCAATTAAAGCGGCCTAATGAAATCGTTTGTTCTTTAACTTCGATTTCGGTTGTCAACAGCTTCTTGCTTTCAGTGCCTTCCTTTCCTTGGATAATTTTCAGATAAAGTTCTTTCACTTTAGGATTGTGGACGGGATTGCCGATAGCTACCACTTTATTATCTTTATCTAATAGAAAAGTTTGAAATGCCATATCTGTTGGAAAATGATTCAGTTTATTCAAAGAGTTCGTTTCATCTATACATATTGGATAACTAAAATTAGAGATTTTCAAAGTTCGATAAACATCCGATTGCTTATTGGGAGAAAAAAAGAATAAAAATTGAACAGGCTCCAACATTAGCTCCATATCTGCAATCAATGTCTTCCATTGGTCAAGTCGTAATTTACAACTAATACAACCTACCGAATCTACATAAGTCAGTATTTTATACCCTTCACTAACAGATAATTTCACAGTGTCTTTCAACTGTATAGTAAAAACCATATCAGAAGGAAATCGAATTGTTTTTCCTTCCCATTCCTGCAATATAGAAGTAGTAGCTTTATACTTTGCATCACCGCATGAAGAAAAACAAAAAAACATGACAAAAAAACAAACCAATCCATTTTTCATAGTAATAAACTTATAATATCCCTTTAAGATCTAAATACCCATATTGTATTTCATCATCAAAACAAAATATCAATCTATCGTTGAACTCATCACAGCAAAAACGAGAAATCCGATAACCTATATCCAATGTTTTTATATAGTCACCATCCAATGTAAAAACATGAAATTTAGTAGGCCATCCATAACTTTTAAAATCTTCTCCTTCATAAGCTGCAATAATCCAATCTTTATAAAATATGACTCCGCCAAAATGAGATTTTCCATCTCCAGAGCTGTCCCAATTAGGACCGTATATGTTATATTTCAAAGTACCTGAAAGATTAAAAATACTCATCAAATCATATCGGTTATTACACTCGACATAAGTGCTGTTTTCCATAGAAACGGCTAAAAAAATACGCTTTACCTTTACGTCCGGATGATCATAAACCAAAGGATATATTTCACCTGTTTCTATATTCCATTTCCCCGCAATCTGTTTGAAAGTCGAAGGACCTGATGGCTTTATAAATACTCCGAAAGACAATGTATCATTTATATATTGATAATTAGAGGGAAATAATCCTTTATCCATTTTAAATTTAACCTGCGGAACATAAGAGGAATCAGCTAATACACTATCTAAATTATAGCTAACAATACTCCATTTTCCATGATCTGTTATGTACATATTACGTCTGTCCCCATCCCATGCCAACCCACCGATACGGGTAATTTCAGATGGTCCCGGACCAAACTGTCCAAAACTGGTTATATGGGCAAAAGTATTTTTATCTAATAAATGGACTACCTTATCTGTTGAACGATAATCAGCAATTGCCAAATAATCACCACATATATAAGGTCGCGAAATAGGTCCTATCAAAAGTTCTCCAAGAGGTAATTCTTTTACTAACTCATGAACTCCAATCACATTATCACGGGTACTCTGATATTTTCCTTTTTTATCATTCACAGTACATCCTAAGCAACAGATTACAAGTAATAAATATAAATATTCTTTCATATAGTACAAGGATTATAAATTTCATTGTTAAAGACTGGCCGAAACCATATATATAGTTTACTATTTTGAGATTTATAATAAACATATAAATAAAATTTTCGACCAATCTCCCCATTTACAATATATTAATAATCGTGCCAATCATGTTCATGAAGGTCATCATACCACTCATAGCAATAACATCCGGATCCACTTGATTCACAGCCATTAGGACAATCCGGATTTATCTCACTATCATTCGCTAAAGCCTCTACATTAGCCAATACCAAATCAGATACTACACTGGATGTTTGATTGGCGTAAACGCCATAACCAGCCACCGCCACAAATGCTATGGCAAAAGCCACTTTTATAAAATTCTTTTTCATTATAAATTTAATCTTTAACTTTAATAATTTGTTTATCAATTTCCGTATCTATCCTTTCAACGGAAAAGCAATCACCTTGCTTATTCAAATCAAATTCGTAACTTTGCCACAACCTCCTTTCCGGGATGGGTTACGGAACGGACGGTTCGTAGAGTGCCAACAAAACGTTTACCGTCCGCTCCTCTCCATTCCTTATTTTATAAATCCCAATAACTATTCTGAATCCCCTGTTATCTTCAAGCGCACCAACGAAGGATTGGCATTGCAATACACTGTTATCGTCTTGTCGAAATGCTCCGGATGGTCCGCCTTGTAAGTGACTTGCAAGGAAAGGCTGTCGCCGGGGCGGACAGGCTCCTTGGGATAATCAACGGAAGTACAGCCGCAGGAAGTGGCCACATCGTTAATGACCAACGGACAGTTTCCTATGTTCTTTATCTTAAACACGGCTTGCTTTTCCTCTTTCCAATCGAAGCGGCCTAATGAAATCGTTTGTTCTTTAACTTCGATTTCGGTTGTCAACTGCTTCTTGCTTTCAGTGCCTTCCTTTCCTTGGATAATTTTCAGGTAAAGTTCTTTCACTTTAGGGTTGTGGATGGGATTGCCGATAGCAAGAACCTTATTGTTTTCATCTAACAAGAAAGTTTGAAATTCCATGTTTGAGGGGAAATGGTTTAACCCGTTCAATCTATTCTTTTCATCAATGCAAATAGGGTAAGTAAAATTTGCCGATCTCAATGTGTTCAAAATATCTCTTTTCTTTTCCGGAGAAAAGAAAAAGAGATATTGGACATCATACCGATTATCGGTAGTTTCTATAAACTCTTTCCACTTATTAAGTTGCAATTTACAGCTTATACAGCCAATACTGTCCACATAAACAAGAACCCTATACTTATTCCGTATCGGGAAATCAACCGTATCCACCCCCTTTATTGTGAAAAAGGAATTAGCCGGAAGTAAAATCTCCTTATTACTCCAGTTTTTCAATAAAGCAACAACATCTTTCTTCTTTCCATTTTGACAAGAAAACAGAAGAACAGAGCAAATTATTAAAACTAAATATTTCATTAATTCCTCCACATATTACTCCAAAAGACCATCTAAATCAAGATAAGCAAACTGTATTTCATCATCCAATATCATTATTATCCGATTATATTCCGAATCATAACAAAATAAAACAATATTGTAACCAACCTTTAATGTTTTGATATAGTTGCCCTCTAAATCATAGACTAAAAGTTGAGGGACTGTCAAATTACCAACATCTTTATTTTTATCTCCAGAATAGCCTACTATAATTCGATTATTACAGATAATAATACTTCCATAATAATAAATCATAGCATTACTCGTTGCATTATCCCAATTAGCCCCATAAATATAATGTTTTAAATGCCCCGTAAGGTCATAAATAGCCAATAAATCATGATGATCATAACTTACTGCTATCAAATTATTTTCTACAGATACAGCATACCGTATTCTTTTTCTCTCAACCTCTGGATGCCCACTAATCAACGAAGTAATATTTCCTGTTTTTATATTCCACATAGCCAAAGATTCTTGAAAATGCTGACCAGGATTCGCCGTTATACAACAAGCATAACAAAGAGTATCATTAACATAAGAAAGCATAACTGGGGGAGTCGTTTTATTAATATCAAATTTATATTGAGGCAAACAATCCGGATTCAACAAGATACTATCCAAATCATAACCCATCATTTTCATTTTTCCATAATCCGCTGCATAAATACGTTGATGAACCTCATCGGGCATAAGTTCACCCAAATTAGTAATTTCATCAGGTCCCTCACCGCGGTGACCTACTCCTGCTATATATGAGAAATTCTTTTTATCAAAAATAAAAATCTGATTTTCTGTCGATTGAGGATCTGTCAATAGAAAATAGTCACCTAAGACATAAGGTCTTGCCAGTCCTCCAATAAGAGGAGTATCTATCACAATCTCTCTAACTAACCCTTTCACATCCATTATATTATCAGAATGATTTATGTATTTATCATTACCTGAACGATGCGAACATCCACAAATAGCAACAATTAATATAAAAAATAAAATATTTTTCATGCACCTCCAATATCATTATTAACAAAATATCTCACAAATGAGGTAGAGGAGCATTTATATAATATCTCCTCTTACCTTCATATAAAAAACAACTTTTGAAAAGTCTTACTAGAATCTAAACATTTCTTTATATAGAAAGCATAAAAAGATTATTGCCAATGTACCTCTCTCATATTTGAATATATTTGAAAACAATAACAATATGAAGAAGCACTTGTGCATCCGTTCGGACAATCAGGATTCACTTCATAACGAGCCAATGCCTCCACATTAGCCAACATCAAATCAGACATTGAATCTGTGTTCTGATTTGTATAGATACCGTAACCAGCCACGGCCACAAATGCTGCGGCAAAAGCTACTTTCAAAAAATTCTTTTTCATTTTTGTTCTTTTTAAAATTTAAATAATTTGTTTATCAGTTTCCGTATCTATCCTTTCAACGGAAAAGCAATCGCATTGCTTATTCAAATCAAATTCGTAACTTTGCCGCAACCTCCTTTCCGGGATGGGTTACGGAACGGGCGGTTCGTAGAGTGCCAACAAAACGTTAGCCGTCCGCTCCTCTCCAGTCCCTTTATGTTTTCTTTTCTTTATTACATTCGATACTCGACTATAGGTTCGTCACTGTTCACATCCGTAGCGGTAATAATCCCACGCTCCTCGTCTACCGAAATGCCGTAGATGTAGCGGTCTAAAACGTACTTCGTCAAAGGTTCGCCTTGTAGACTGAAGACGTAGATATATTGCCCGCCGTCCGGCAAATGAATGCCATTCTGTGCACTTCGGTTTATTTCCTTGAAAGAGCGTCCGTGGAACACGGCATAGACGGCACTGTCCGTCACCTGCACATCGCTGAAACCCATGATGCCCGTAGGGATGCCATAACCTTTGGCTACCTGAAACTCAGGCTCACCGTGCGGACCGATGCGGACTACATGGGTAGCAGTGTCACACAGATTGTAAATCTCGAGCACTTCGCCCAACTGGGTAGCGGCGGCAAGGGTGCCGTTTCGGGGATTATAGTCGATGAAACTGCGCCACGCCTGCGCCAAGGCAGGGCGTGAATGCATCAAGGCATCGTCGTTGGCGGTAGGGATAGTGCCGAACTTGCGAAGCAATTCCCCCTTACGACCGACCCTACAAAAACGGCTGTCGCCGGAATAGTCGGGAATGATAAAGGTGGAATCGTCGTATTGCACGAAGTCCAAGGCACGGAGCAGTTTCTTGTCCAACGGCACTGCTTCGTCACGCTGTAACGAATCACCTGACTCCGATAACACAAACCTTGTCAATTCCCCCTTATTTGCATCCAACGTCCACAAAAAACGCCCATTCCATCGAAGATTTTCGGCGGAAAGCATATCATCGGGCGAGTCGCCACGCTTGCCGAATGACGCGATATGCCGGAACTCAGGATAACGGAACAAGTGGCAGAAATGGTCCGCGCCATGCAAGTCGAGCACCGCAGCCACTCCGCCCTGTATCCGTATGCGGAAAGGATAACGGAACACGGCGGTGTCCAGCGGCAACTCCTTCGCTTTCAATGCCTGCGTCCGGGGAAAATCAGCGTAAACGCCATCTGATTTTGAAGTACCCGGAACACAAGAAGATAGCAAAAGGAGGAACAGATTAATGTAACAGGCTATAAGGCGCATACACGTATTTTACATTTACATGATTAATAGGGCAGTCTACAGAGCCATGCAGATAGCACTCTATATAAGCACTATCTTCATAATCCGCCAACGCTTCCACATTTTCCAATAATAATGTGTTTAAATTCTCCGACTGATGGATTCTACCATAACCTACTACTGAAAGGATGGCACACACACTTAACAAAACAAACTTGCTTCTAATTTTCATAATGTTCTTTTTTTTATGTTAATGAATGAAACAAAAATAAAAAAAAAAAAATAGAACGATGGGGAATACTTAGAAAATATGACAAATGGAGGGCGTTAGAAATTTCTAACGCCCCTACAACATCCTGTGGATAACATCCCATCAGGACCGTATACATAACCGATATCCGTTTTCTTTAAAATTTGAGACAATTTTAATAGTGTCACTCGCCGCGAAAAGCTTGTTCAACTGGAATATCGCACCCCGACGACGGTTGTCCAATCCATCATCCGCCAGGTTCCACCCACAAACACGGGCGATTTCATCGTTCGATAAGAAATAATCCGGAGCAGTAACAAAAGCGTAAAGCAACTTACAGCATTGAGACGGGCAAGGTATCTCCTGCCCCTTATAAACCAGAATCTGTTTTACGACATCAAATGAATATTCTCCTATTTGAAAAATGGATTTGGACTTATTCACTATATCCTTTATATAAACCAACAATACCAAACACAATGCCCACACACCAAACACCAGCACAATCTCCCACGAAGTCCAAGCCACATAACGTGTAAATGAAGAAGGCATGAAGTAGGCAGTCACTATCGTTGTATACATATCATCAACATAATAAGAGCCCAACATATTCCGAGACCGGCAAATGGCCGTATCGCCTAAACAGTATTCATTACAGTCTGCCTTACCCAGTGGAGTGACTGTAAATTTCAAAGCGCATTTCTTTTCAAAGTTTTCATCGCCCAGCGCCTCTCTCCAAGCAGCCAATAATAGTTTTGGAATACTATCCGAACAAGATTGCAACATCCAAAATTGTCTTCCCATAGTTTCCAAAGGGTAAAGCCCTTGTGATTCTTTCAAGGAATCAATCGTAACAGTAAACCCCTCATTTTCTGCAACTATCCTACGTTTAGTATAATCCTTTCTACCTATTCTTTGCACATACATAGGAAATAACAGTTTTGCACTCTCCCTGTTTATTACATACTCTGCCGATGTCCGTAAGGCTTCTATCGCATCATTCCGCTTGGCAGTCATTTTCCTGCTATCATTCCAATAGATAACAACCACTAAAACGATGGTCAGTACCATCACCAAAGCTCGCAATATGGATAAAATATATTTGTTGTTCTTCATAGCTCATACATATTATACTATTATTATAAAAACTGTTGCCGTAACCGTCAACACGGCTAATATAACAACTCTTTTGCTTTTTATCATCATTAAAAACTCTATTTCCGACAAAGGTAATGGAATATTGCAGAAACGGCTACCTCAAATGATGCGGATGATGCAGATTGTTAATATATACCCTTCCGCAATATTCCAATTTGTCATCATTTTTCTCATTTCCCAGAAATCCCATCCCCCCTCTCCTACCCCCTCCAGCGCCCTTTCTGAGCGGGATTTTGTCCGGCACCGAGGAACGGGTCGTTCGGCACCGAGGAACAAGGCCTCCGGCACCGAGGAACCCTGCCTTCCTCGGTGCCGGACAAAAGGGTCGGTTACGGGAGAAATAGGGTGTAAAAAAATAGTCAAAGAATATAGAACTTATTTTGGGGAATATGTCATCACCTCAATTTATTTCCTCCCCGCCCAATACACCCCTCCCAAGATGCACAACGTCCCCACGAACGCCACTGCCGTCAGCCGTTCGCCCAGCAGGAAAGCGGAGCCTATCATCGTGAAAAGCGGATTCAAGTAGATGTAATTGGAAGCCTGCACCGTGCCCAGCCGCTTCAACACCACGTTCCAGACCGCGAAGCAGACGAAGGAAGCCAATACGCCCAAGAAGAGCAGATTCAGATAGACGGCAGGTTGCAACAGCCCGGCCATATCGAACCGCCAAGGACGAAACAGGAACACAGGAAGAATGGTCAGCACACCATAGAAAAATACCTTGCGGGTGATGAACACAGTGCCGTATCTGCCCGCCATCTTCTTCATTATCAAGCTATAGAATGCCCACGAAAGGGAAGCAAGCAGAGAAAGGAAATCGCCCACGGGAGAAATCTTCAACACAAAGCTGCCATTATACACTACCAACGCCACACCCAACAGTGCCAGCAACGAGCCGCCCATCAGAGCACGCGTAGCCTTCTCCTTCTTATAAATCAGCAGCGAAAGAATGGCAGTGAGCAGCGGAGTGGTGCAGACGATGAACGAGACGTTGGTGGCAAGCGTAATCTCCAACGCCGTATTCTCCGTCAGGAAGTAGAACGAACCTCCCGTGACGCCCAGCAGCAACATCCAACCTTCGTCCCGCCAGTTGTCGGCAAACAGCCGGCGCGGAGAGATAAACCAGATGACCACATAAGCAATCAGGAAACGAAGCACGAATATCTCTTGCGGAGAAAACCCGCACCCTATCAGCATTTTCGTAGAGATGAACGTCAGCCCCCACACGCCTACAATAAGGATGGCGATGATATGATAAAGAGAATCTTTCATATATGAAACGGATAAGTTGCCTGCAAAGATACGTCATTTCCTTTCATCCCATTGATTTACCCAATTAAATAAAGACTTATTTATTTTGCAATACCGGAAAAAAAGCATATCTTTATCAAAACGCCCTAATCTCTATTAAGATATGAAATCACTACACAAGAAAACCTTAGGATATGCCACTTTTCTGCTGACACTATTCCTTTTGTGCGGCTGCAACGTACAAAAGGAATATTACGTTGACAGTCGCACGCTAAATATAGATACCATTGTTTCGGACGAAAAAGCGTGGCTGTCATCTATTTACGAATCTGTCAAAGTGATTCCGATAGACAATTCCGAAGTAACGCTTTCTGATATTGTCAAAATGCAGGTATCGGACAATTTCATTTATGTATTGGACAAGACACAGCAACTGTATATGTTCAACAATGACGGCCGTTTCTTGCGGAAAATAGGAAACAAAGGCGGAGGACTTGGAGAATATACAGAAATTGCAGATTTCACTATTGACCATGAACGAAACTATATATATGCCTTGGAGTTCCGAGCACAAGCCATCTACACCTACGACCTCTTAACCGGAAAATTCGTAGAATCCGTCCGGCTGAACAACGAAGATTATTTAAGCCGTCACATACAATACAGCAATCGGTGTATCTTCACAGACTTGTACTCCAAAAAACAAGAAAACAAAAAATACCTACTTAGAAAGATTGACTTATCGAACCGAAATGCCGAACACTTCTTCTTAGACAGCGAAGAATGGATTTTAGGCTGGAATCAATTTAGCGGTACGTCCCCCTTCTACCCGTCCGACCATAGCGGATTTTATTTCATCCCCTTATTCTCCAACGTTGTTTTTGAAGTGGGAAAAGAACAGATTTCTCCCGCCTTTTCCATTAAGAGCAAAAATCTGATGAACCGCAAGACTGTGCAGCAAATCGGACAAAAAGGATTTCAGGAACTCATTTCCGCCAACAAGATTTACGAAATGAATTGCTGCATCATCCGTTCCGGATTATTCCACATACGCTATATGCAAGGCAATGTTGTATACACCCTGCTTTCCAATCAGAACCGGACAGGAATCCGGAAAGTAAACCTCTTGCTGAATGATTTGCTATTCAATAAAGAGAATGAAATCATATTGCAACAACGTTGGGGAAGTTCCGATTTCAAAGGAGACTATTACTTTCTTAATTCATACGAAATACCAATGTTGATGCACTATGCCAAAGAGGGCTACCTTTCTCCATCTTGTTGCGAATTATCGGATTTATCAGAAGACACGAATCCTATCATTTTATATTATTCTTACAAGCATTAAAAATTTACCTCAATTTTATTCCTATTTCCTATTGAGAACCGTTTTTAGAGAAACGGTTCTCAATAGGTCTGTGTTTTTTTACCCCACTTCACTGCAAATCTGAAAATAAACCCTTAACTTTGCACCGTTTAATCAACAGGAAATAAACCGGATTAAACAAATTACCAACAGGTATTAACAAGCATATAAACAAGTTTTCAACTATAATAACAACGAACCATTATGGAATACAATTTCAGAGAGATTGAAAAGAAATGGCAGAAACGGTGGGTGGAAAACAAGACCTACCAGGTGACGGAGGACGAAACAAAACAGAAATTCTACGTACTGAATATGTTCCCCTACCCCAGCGGCGCAGGACTGCACGTGGGACACCCGTTGGGTTACATCGCTTCGGACATCTACGCCCGCTACAAACGGCTGCAAGGTTTCAATGTCCTGAATCCGATGGGATATGATGCCTACGGACTCCCCGCAGAGCAATACGCCATACAGACGGGACAACACCCCGCCATCACCACCGTAAACAACATCAACCGCTACCGCGAACAGCTGGACAAGATAGGTTTCTCCTTCGACTGGAACCGCGAAATCCGCACCTGCGACCCCGAATATTACCACTGGACGCAATGGGCGTTCCAGAAGATGTTCGACAGCTACTACTGCAACGACACGCAGCAGGCGCGCCCCATCCGGGAACTGGTGGAAGCATTCCCAAAATATGGTAACGAAGGACTGAACGCCGCGTGCAGCGAAGAGCTGCACTTCACCGCCGACGAGTGGAACGCCATGAACGAGAAACAGCAGCAGGAAGTCCTGATGAACTACCGCATCGCCTACCTGGGCGAAACGATGGTGAACTGGTGTCCGCAGCTGGGCACCGTGCTTGCCAACGACGAAGTGGTGGACGGCGTGTCGGAACGCGGCGGATTCCCCGTCGTGCAGAAGAAGATGCGCCAATGGTGCCTCCGTGTATCCGCCTATGCGCAACGCCTGTTGGACGGGCTGGACACCATCGACTGGACCGAATCGCTGAAAGAGACGCAGAAGAACTGGATAGGCCGCAGCGAAGGTACAGAAGTACAGTTCAAAGTGAAGGACAGCGACCTGGAGTTCACCATCTTCACCACCCGCGCCGACACCATGTTCGGCGTCACCTTCATGGTGCTGGCTCCCGAAAGCGAGCTGGTGGCAAAAGTAACGACCCCCGAACAGAAAGCCGAAGTGGACGCCTACCTGGAACGAACCAAGAAGCGTACCGAGCGCGAACGCATCGCCGACCGCAGCGTGACGGGCGTATTCTCCGGAAGTTACGCCGTCAATCCCTTCACGGGCGACGCCGTACCCATCTGGATTAGCGACTATGTGCTTGCCGGATACGGCACGGGCGCCATCATGGCAGTGCCCGCCCACGACAGCCGCGACTATGCCTTTGCCAAGCACTTTGGCCTGCCCATCGTTCCGCTGGTGGAAGGTTGCGACGTGAGCGAAGAGAGTTTCGATGCCAAGGAAGGCATTGTGTGTAACTCTCCGAAGGCAGGCGTAAAACCTTACTGCGACTTGAACCTGAACGGCCTGACCATCAAAGAGGCCATCGCCGCCACCAAGAAATACGTGAAAGAGCATAACCTGGGACGCGTCAAGGTGAACTTCCGCCTGCGCGATGCCATCTTCTCGCGCCAGCGCTATTGGGGAGAACCTTTCCCCGTCTACTACAAAGACGGTATGCCCTATATGATTCCGGAAAGCTGCCTGCCGCTGGAACTGCCCGAAGTGGCGAAATTCCTGCCGACCGAAAACGGCGAACCGCCCCTGGGACACGCTACCCGCTGGGCTTGGGATACAGTTAATAACTGCGTTGTAGAAAACGAAAAAATAGACCACGTCACCATCTTCCCGCTGGAACTGAACACCATGCCGGGTTTCGCCGGTTCGAGCGCCTACTACCTGCGCTACATGGACCCGCGCAATCACTCGGCACTGATAGACAAAAAGGTGGACGAATACTGGCGCAACGTAGACCTCTACGTGGGCGGCACGGAACACGCCACCGGACACCTGATTTATTCCCGTTTCTGGAACAAGTTCCTGCACGACTTCGGCATCTCCGCCGTCGAAGAACCGTTCCAGAAGCTGGTGAACCAAGGCATGATTCAAGGACGGAGCAACTTCGTCTACCGCATCAAGGATACCAACACATTCGTGTCGCTGAACCTGAAAGACCAGTACGACACCACCCCGCTCCACGTGGACGTGAACATCGTATCCAACGACGTGCTCGACACGGAAGCCTTCAAGGCATGGCGTCCCGAATACGCCACGGCAGAGTTCATTCTCGAAGACGGCAAATACATCTGCGGATGGGCCGTGGAGAAGATGAGCAAATCAATGTTCAACGTGGTCAATCCCGACATGATTGTAGAGAAATACGGCGCGGACACGTTGCGTATGTACGAAATGTTCCTCGGCCCCGTAGAGCAGTCCAAGCCGTGGGATACGAACGGCATCGACGGCGTGCACCGCTTCATCAGGAAGTTCTGGTCACTGTTCTACGACCGCAGCGGCAACTACCTCGTGACCGACGAACCTGCCACAAAAGAAGAGCTGAAATCGCTGCACAAACTGATTAAGAAGGTGACGGGCGACATCGAACAGTTCTCTTACAACACCAGCATCAGCGCCTTCATGATTTGCGTGAACGAACTGTCGGCACTGAAATGCAGCAAAAAGGAGATAATGAACCCGCTCACCGTTACGCTGGCTCCCTTTGCCCCGCACGTATGCGAGGAGTTGTGGGAGACGCTGGGCAACGCAGGTTCGGTATGCGATGCGCAATGGCCCGCCTACAACGAGGAATACCTGGTGGAAAATACGGTGAACTATACCGTTTCGTTCAACGGAAAGGCACGTTTCAACATGGAGTTCCCCGCAGACGCCACCTCAGCCACTATCCAGGAAACCGTATTGGCAGACGAGCGTTCTACGAAGTGGATAGACGGAAAGAACATCGTCAAAGTAATCGTAGTGCCCAAGAAGATTGTAAACATTGTTGTCAAATAATCAATATGCAAATCAAAAAACCGACCAAAGCGGAAGTAATGAGGGAGTTGAAAGACTATATCTTCATTACTTTCGGGTTAATTTCTTACGCGATGGGATGGGCCGCGTTCCTTATCCCCTACCAGATTACGACCGGAGGTACTACAGGTATCGGAGCCATCATCTACTATGCCACCGGATTTCCCATCCAGTGGTCGTACTTCATCATCAATGCAATCTTGATGACGTTTGCCATCAAGATTTTAGGACCGAAATTCAGTATCAAGACCACGTTTGCCATTTTCGGGCTGACCTTCCTTTTATGGCTTTTCCAGCTGATGGTGAACGGAGAGGACGGTGTGCCGCCGTTGATATTGGGACCCGGGCAAGACTTCATGGCCTGCCTGATAGGTGCCGCCATGTGCGGTGTCGGCTTGGGCGTAGTGTTCAACTGCAACGGAAGCACCGGAGGTACGGACATCATCGCCGCCATCATCAACAAGTACCGTGACATTACATTGGGCCGCATGATTATGGTTTGCGACGTCATCATCATCACCTCCTGCTACTTCATATTCAACGATTGGCGGCGGGTAATCTTCGGTTTCGTGACGTTGTTCGTCATCGGCATCGTACTGGACTATATCGTCAACGGCGCACGCCAGTCGGTACAGTTCCTTATCTTTTCCAAAGAATACGAGAAGATTGCCGACCGCATTACCAAAGAAACCCACCGTGGCGTAACCGTACTCGACGGCACGGGCTGGTACAGCAAGCACAACGTGAAAGTACTGGTGGTGCTGGCCTACAAACGCCAGTCTGTCGAGATATTCCGCCTGGTCAAAGACATCGACCCGAATGCCTTTATCTCTCAAAGTTCCGTCATCGGCGTATACGGAGAAGGATTCGATAAGTTGAAAGGAAAGTAGGTTTTTAGGGGACGAGTTGACAAGGGGACGAGTTGACGAGGAAAGAAGGGTCCATTCAAAAAGACTAAGAGTTCAAAATAGGTATGAAGAAAAGATTTGTTTTTGCAACTAACAACGTACATAAGCTGGAGGAAGTCGCCGCCATTTTAGGAGACAAGATAGAACTTCTCAGCATGAAAGACATCGATTGCCACACTGACATTCCGGAAACCGCGGACACGCTCGAAGGAAACGCTCTGCTGAAAGCGAGATACATCTCCGAGAATTACCAGTTGGATTGTTTTGCCGATGACACCGGCCTGGAAGTAGAAGCGCTGAACGGGGCTCCGGGAGTATATTCCGCACGCTATGCAGGCGATGCCCACAATTCGGAAGCCAACATGAAGAAGTTATTGCAGGATATGGAAGGAACAGAGAACCGCAAAGCACAATTCCGTACCGTTTTTGCCCTTATCATCAACGGGAAAGAGCATCTGTTCGAAGGCATCGTGAAAGGCGAAATAACGAAACACAGGCACGGCACTTCCGGTTTCGGGTACGACCCCGTGTTCATCCCCGAAGGATATACACAAACGTATGCCGAAATGGGCAATGAACTGAAAAACAAAATCAGCCACCGCGCAGTAGCAACGGACAAGCTTTGCCACTTCCTGTCGAAATAAGTGTCGAAGAAATAAAAGGCCTTACATAATCACATTTTTCAGCCGCAGATGGCACAAAGGGCGCAGATAAAAATAAATCTGTGTCCTCTGTGCCATCTGCGGCTGAAAAATAGTATATAAGCTGTTTCAACACACGCTCATTATTACTTTGTTTTTTATCTCCCTACACCTCAAATACGCTGCATTCTATCAACGAAAGACAAAGTTACAGTCCCAATTTTGCTGATATCTCCAGCATTCTTTTGATTGGTTTCACTGCCTTTTCCGCAATATCGGCATCCACCTTGATTTCGGGAGATTCGTTTTTCAAGCAATCGTAAAGCTTCTCCAATGTGTTCAACCGCATGAAGTTGCATTCATTGCAAGCACAAGTACTGTCGTTGGGCGGAGCCGGAATGAACGTTGTCTGTGGACATTTCTTCTGCATTTCATGCAAGATACCCGATTCCGTGGCAACGATATACTCTTTCTCGGGATGGGCTATCGCATACTTCAATAGAGCCGCCGTGGAGCCTACAACATCCGCCAGTTTCAAAACCGTACTCTTACATTCGGGATGAGCCAACAGCACCGCACCGGGATGCTGGCGTTTGATTTCAACAATCTTTTCAACCGAAAATTGCTCGTGTACATGACACGCCCCATCCCATAGTAACATATTCCGACCGGTGACCGAGTTAATATAATTTCCCAGATTTCTGTCGGGACCGAAGATTATTTTCTCATCTTTGGGGAAGCTTTCGACAATCTGCCTGGCATTGGTAGAAGTTACCACCACATCCGTGACAGCCTTTACGGCAGCCGTCGTATTCACGTAAGATATCACCGTATGTCCTGGATGCTCTTTGACAAACTGTGCAAACTTGTCCGCCGGACAACTGTCGGCCAACGAACAACCTGCCGCCATGTCGGGCACCAATACTTTTTTGTCAGGGCAAAGCACCTTGGCTGTCTCACCCATGAAGTGAACGCCACACATCACAATGATATCGGCTTCCGTCCGGGCCGCCCATTGTGCCAAAGCCAAGCTGTCACCTACATAATCGGCGATGTCTTGTATTTCACCTTTCTGGTAGTAGTGTCCCAGAATGACCGCATTCTTCTCTTGCTTCAGCTGCTTGATAGCTTCTATCAGATTATCCATAATAATAATTTTAATTTCTCTTCTTTTAAAAAAAATCCTTTGATGGTGATGATAGGCTGTTAATAGTGTGAAGAAATAAACCCTTTTTTTCTTGCCCGTGAAGTTATTAGTATGAGGAAAAACTTTATCCTTAGGTTATCAACGGAGGAAATTCAAGTTATATCCCTTGATAATAAGCTTTCTATCGGGCATCGGTTGTTCTTCATCAACAGCTTGTTGATAATCGGCAAAGTTAATAACTTTAGAGGGATTTATCAGTGAAATGTTGCTGAAAAATGTGTTGAAACGTGCTTTGAAGATTTCTGCTAACTTTTTTGGTTTGTTGATTCCATGACCGTAATAGGCAAGGAATTGAATAATGCAAGAATTATTTTTAAAAATCTTTCCCCGGTGTATCAATATGTTTTCAACGGTTATTAACCGTGATATAAACGGAAAGAAGTATCTTTGCGCGTAAAGAATTGATTTATTATAAACTTGATGTATTACGTCAATGATTTCTTATGCGTAAACTGAAAATAACAGAGCTGAACCGTATCAGCATAGAAGAGTTTAAGGAAGCCCGTAAGCTGCCTTTGGTGGTGGTATTGGATAATATCCGTAGTCTGCACAACATAGGTTCCGTGTTTCGTACTTCGGATGCTTTTCGCATTGAGTGCATTTATCTGTGTGGCATTACAGCCACCCCACCCCATCCCGAAATGCATAAGACGGCTTTGGGTGCGGAGTTCACTGTCGATTGGAAGTATGTTAATAATGCTGTTGAAGCTGTTGATAACCTCAAGGATGAAGGTTATACGGTTTATTCCGTGGAACAGGCGGAAGGCAGTATTATGCTGAATGATTTGACTTTGGATAAGGATAAGAAATACGCTGTAGTAATGGGAAATGAGGTAAAAGGTGTCCAACAGGAAGTCATCGACCATTCTCACGGATGTATTGAGATTCCGCAGTATGGCACGAAGCATTCGCTGAACGTATCGGTGACGGCGGGTATCGTCATTTGGGACTTGTTCAAGAAGCTTAAATAGTTGATAGATGATAGTTGATAGATGAATGCATCTGTTAGTTATTTCTATCAATTATCAACTATTTTAAAGTTGCCCGCTTTCCACCATCAGTATGACTCTTTCCGTAAGCGCGTCTTCTCCCGTGGGGTCGTATTGCTTTTTCAGGCTGGCGCCGAACAGTGAGGCGAAGGTTTGATAGAATCCGGCCTTGAAAGGTCCCATGAATGCCTTGACCAGTTCGTAGGTAGTGGAATTGGTCTGTCGGTCTACCAGTTTAATCAACAGTTTCCCTTGGGCGAAAGAGAGCTTTTTCATCCGTGGGGTGTATTGCTCTTTCAATCCTTTTTCCACGGCTTTCAGGTGTTTTTGCCGTTCTTTTTCGGTAGGGATGGTTTGCAGGTATTCGTAGGTTTCGATGATTGCCCGGTTGACTTCTTTCGAGATGGGGAGCACTTTTTTTACATCGCGGATAAGTTTGTAGTACTTTGCCATTTCGCGCCTGTTCTTGAATTTAAGTGGTTTGAAGATATAGACAGTGGGAAGTTTCACGTAAGGTATCGTGTCGCCGTCGTACACGCACATGGGAGTGAGGTAAACGCTTTTGGAAGTTCCGGTACGAGGTTGTTGTTGGGCACGGCAAACCGGGCTTCCCAATAAGAGAAATACGATGAATGTTACTATGTTAAGCCGCTTGTCCATGTCGCAAAAGTACACCATTCTGCGGAATGTTGCCGCATTACTTCCGCTTTTCCTTGCTCTGTTAACTAATTTAAGGTAACAAAACTCTCTTTTCACGAAAAAGATTCCCGCCACAGACCACTGAGCAGGGATAAATAGTTTAATTCGAGCAATATGATACAATCTTTTTGATTATAGCAATTTTTTCAGTTCTTCAATATCGGGTAACGCATTGCGTAATCGTTCGGGCATATCTTTCGTTGCTCTATAAGTTGCAACACCCATAGGTTTGTCATAGTCTCGAATAGCAAACTCTACAAACGACTGATTCATATCACGGCATAGCAAAATACCGATTGAGGGGTTTTCGTGCGATTTCTTTACATATGTATCAAGAACCGACAGATATGTACTTAATTGTCCCAAGTATGAGGAACGAAACTTTCCCGATTTTAGCTCAACGGCAACAAGCGAATTGAGTTCACGATTGAAGAAGAGTAAATCGACAAACATCTCCTCTCCAGATACTTCTACTCTATATTGGTTGCCTATAAATATAAAATCTTGTCCAAACGTCAGAATAAACCTTTTGATGTTATTTACAATGGATTTTTCGAGTACACGCTCGTTTAAATCTTCATCTTGCGTATCAAGTTCTTCGACATTTATAAAATCAAGTAGGTATTCATCCTTGAAAGCGTTTACAGCTTTTAATGCCTGTTTTGTACTTGGTATTGCAGTGGTAAAATTATTTGGAAGCGTTCCCCGGTGGTTGTACAAATCTGCTTTGAGATAATCTCGCAAGGTGTATTTGTTCCAAAATCGTGTGGCTGATTCGTGGATATAGAATAGACGGGCTTCTAATGACTTCGCTTTAGTTATAATTTCGATATGGTGGCTAAAACCAATGGCAACAAAGTCTGACCAATTAAATTCGTCGGCCATCGGCTGGCGAATTTCCATAAGCAACATTTGTTCGTCAAGTCCCGAATCGCTAACTACGGTTAGCGTTTTATTTTCGTCAGCCATTGGCTGGCGATTTACGATAAGCGACCACTCTTCGTAGAATGAACGCATATTCTTTATGTTAGTAGCCGAAAATCCACGAAGTCCGGGCAATTCTTTTTGTAATTGCTGACTGATGGTCTCGATTGCACCTTTGCCCCAAAAACCTTCACGAGAGTTTTTTGAAACATAGCAACCTATACCATAGTATAATGATAGCTGCTCTTTGTTTGCTGAAGATGCCGCACGATATTGACTACGTAATATCGCTTCTTTAATAACTCTTACTGCTTCGGCGTATGTTTGTAAATCGCTCATATGCTTGTTGTTTGCCAACAAAAGTATAAAAAAGAATCAACAGACTAAATGGATGTTGTCTTTTTTTCTTTCTATAGGTTGGCTATTTGTGTCGTTATAGTTTTAAATGTACTATTATTTCGATTTCTGTTGATTATTCCAGCGGTTTTTGGTAACTTTGTCGTTTATAATTCGTAAACACTCTATTATCGATGACAATAATCAAGGTAGGAGTTTTTATAAGTATGTTGTTAATAACTCCTATGCTTGTAGCTCAAAACGCGGCGTTGTCCTTGTGGGAAGAGAATCTGGAACAACTCTCCACGGATGAAGAAGAAAAAAACTGGGAAGACGAGTTGGAAGAACTTTCCAATCGTCTGCGGGAACCGCTCAATATCAATGTAGCCACCAAGCGTCAATTAGAAGAATTTCCTTTCCTGACGGATATTCAGATAGAGAATATTTTAGCCTATATCTATGTGCACGGACAGATGCAAACCCTTTATGAATTGCAACTGGTGGAAACGATGGACAAACGGACCATCGAGTTGCTGTCGCCTTTTGTTTGTGTAAAAGCGGTTGAAAACACTTCTTCTTCCTCTCCTTCTTTGAAGACAATGTTGAAGTACGGCAAGCAGGAACTGTTGACGCGGCTGGACATTCCTTTCTATACCCGTCGGGGATATGAGAAAAGCTATTTGGGACCGGCTGCCTATCACTCGTTGCGCTATGCTTTCCGTTATGGAGATTACCTTCAGGCAGGAGTGACGGGAGAGAAAGATGCGGGTGAACCGTTTTTCGCCTTGCACGACAAGAAGGGATACGATTACTACTCTTTCTACTGTTTGCTTAAAAACCGGGGCAGGCTGAAGTCGTTGGCACTGGGCAACTATAAATTAAGCTTCGGACAAGGATTGGTCGTCAGTACTGATTTCCGGCTGGGAAAAACTTTTTCCATGTCTGCGGCCGAGTATCGTACGGGCGGCATTCGGAAACACGGCTCTACCGATGAATACAATTATTTCCGTGGAGCGGCGGCTACGGTGGAAATCTTCCGTTCGTTGGAACTTTCCGCCTTCTATTCGCATCGCACGATGGATGGGGTGGTAAAGGACGGAAAAATCACTTCCATTTACAAGACAGGGTTGCATCGTACGGAGAAGGAAGCAGACAAGATGGATGCATTGACCATGCAGTTGATGGGCGGAAACCTGACTTACGATAAAAACAAGTTGAAAATAGGAGTGACCGGCATCTACTATTTCTTCAATCGCCCCTACGAACCGGATTTAAGGAAGTATGCAAAGTATAACCTGCATGGAAACGGTTTTTATAATGTGGGCATAGATTACAAATACCGCTTCGGAAAGCTGGAGTGGGTAGGAGAGGGGGCAGTGGGAAAGCAAGGATATGCACTGCTGAATATGTTGAAATATAGAATATTAACAGGTTATCAACTGTTGTTGATTCATCGTTGTTATTCCCACGATTACTGGGCTTTCTTCGGGCGTTCGTTCGGTGAGGGCAGTACGCCGCAAAACGAAAACGGCTGGTATCTGGCTGCGGAAGCTACTCCGTTGGCACACTGGAAATTTTTCGCTTCGTTGGATTTGTTCTCTTCCCCTTGGTGGAAATACCGCATCAGCAAACCTTCGCAGGGGATGGACGGAATGTTTCAGGCTACGTACGCTCCGAAGCGCAACTTGTCAGTGTACCTCAACTACCGGTATAAACGGAAAGAGAGGGACGTGACGGGAACGAGCGGAAAAGTGACTTTGCCAATCTATCATCATAAGCTCCGTTGCCGGCTTACGTATGCGCCCGGGAATTTCACTTGCCGCACTACGGTCGATTACAACCATTTCCGCCAACAGAGCGGGCAGGGATATTTCTTCGAGCGGAAGCAAGGTTGGCAATGCACCCAGTCTTGCGGCTATACGTTTTCAAAATTCCCTTTGGCGATGGCTGCGCAAGGCACCTATTTCCATACGGACGATTACGATTCGCGCATCTACGCTTCTGAAAAAGGATTGCTCTACACCTTTTATACTCCCTCTTTCTCCGGCAGCGGTTTCCGTTATTCGGCCCACGTACGTTGCGATTTGAACAAAACCTTCATGTTTCTTGTCAAGTTCGGACAAACCGTTTACCGCAATCGTGAAACTATCGGTTCGGGTGATGATTTGATAGCGGGAAACAAAAAAACCGACTTGCAGATGCAGCTCCGTATCAAGTTTTAATCTTATCTTTGCCGTTGTTTCACCACAGATTACGCGGAATATCAATTCATAATTCAAAATTCATAATTCAAAATTCAAATGACTGTCATTTATCCGTCTCCCATTTTCGGTCCTGTACATTCCCGCCGTTTGGGAGTATCCTTGGGAATCAATCTGTTGCCGGAAGACGGTAAGGTATGTTCTTTCGACTGCATTTATTGCGAGTGCGGGTTCAATTCCGACCGCCGTCCTAAGAAACCGCTTCCCACGCGCGAAGCGGTACGTGCCGCACTGGAAGCGCGTTTGCAGGATATGCAGGCGAACGGCCCCGTCCCCGATGTGCTTACTTTTGCGGGAAACGGCGAACCGACCGCGCATCCGCATTTTCCGGAAATCATAGCGGATACGCTCGCCCTGCGCGACAAGTATTTTCCGAAAGCCAAAGTAAGCGTGCTGAGCAACGCTACCTTTATCCATCGTCCTGCCGTGTTCGAGGCTTTGAGCAAGGTGGATAATAATATCCTGAAGTTGGATACGGTGGACGAGGCCTACATCCGTACGTTGGACCGTCCTGCCGGTAGCTATTCCGTGGCGTCTGTCATCGAAAACATGAAAGCCTTTGCGGGGCATTGCATCATCCAGACCATGTTCCTGAAAGGCAGTTTTCAAGGCAAGGATGTGGACAATACTTCCGATGCCTTTGTTTTGCTTTGGCTGGAAGCTGTCAAGGAGATTGCTCCCCGTCAGGTCATGATTTATACGATTGACCGCGAAACGCCTGCCCACGGGCTTCAAAAGGCCACTCATGAAGAACTGGACCGCATTGCGGCATTGGTGAGGGAAGCAGGAGTGGAGGTAAGCGTCTCCTACTGATTGTTTGTATCAGAATAAAAGAAGTCTGTCATAATTTTTCTCATTCGAAAGAGTCCCGATACGATTTTTTCTACCCCCTTCAGAACCCCTTCCTGAGCGGGATTTTGTCCGGCACCGGGGAACGGGTCGTTCCCCACCGGGGAGCACCGCCTTCGGCACCGGGGAACCCTGCCTTCCCCGGTGTCGGACAAAGGGGAGGTTACGAGGAAAAATGAGGATGTAAAGAATATTCACTTGTTTGATTCAGTTTCTACTTGTGTCGTGTCAGTCTCTGAAACTTCAGGCTTTTGTTTCTGAAACCCCAGGCTTTTGCTCCCGAAATCCCCGGAGTTTGCCCCAAAAACTCCAGGCATTTATAACGAAAAGTCCCGGAGTTTTGGGAGCAAACTCCGGGACTTTTTTCGTCCGTGCTTAATCAAGCATCGTTTAAGCCTTATTCTCTGTCATTATCGGCTTTGGCTTCCGCCACGATTTCTGCGGGGACCTGTTCGCAACGCACGTACTTGTTCATGTCGTTTTCATTGCCCTTAGCGGTCCATACCATCGAGCCGCTTTCCAGCAAGTCGGTGACGATGTATTCGTTGTTCCATTCACCGTTGCCGAAGTCGTACATTCCGCTGATGACATAGCCTAAGTAGGGGTCGTCTTCGATGCTGAACGTTCCGGTGATGTAGCGTGCATACATACTGTCGAACTTCTGGTACATTTCGAAAGTCTGTTCCTTGCGGTTGAAGGTGACGTAGCAGTAGGTGCCTTCTGCCAGAGGGGCTCCGTTCCATTCGGAAAGTTCCCACGTACCGTGCAGGTTGGCGGGAGTGACTTCCAGCGTCCGGATTGCCGGTTCATCGTCATCGCACGATGCGAAGCAGAACAGGAAGGCAAACAAAGCCATTAGTTTGAAAATATTCTTCATATCTGATATCTTGTTTTTATGGTTACTTCATACAGTTTACTTTTACATTCAGCGTCCGGTCCGACGGGCGTGTGTCCACTCCTTCGATGATAATCGGGAAGGTGAACGGTTCTCCCTTTCCGGCCGGAAGCAGCGAGGTGTCTATGGTGACCACGATGTCGGCTTCGCTGCCCGGTGGTATCACTTCCGGTTCTGTCCGGAAGGTGGCGTACTTCGGGATGATGAGTGCCGACAGGCGCAGCGGTTTGTCTCCGCTGTTTCCGCACAGAATCCGTTCGGAGGGTTGCTGTCCGGCAAGCACTTCGCGAAACTCCATCCGGTTCTGCTTCAGTCTCAACTTTCCCATGGCATACGGGTAGCGTGCCCATTCATCCGCTCCGGGAACGACGTTCCCTGTCAGCGTCAGGCGTGCCACGGGATACTTGTCCGAAGAAGATAGATAGACGAACGCGTCGGCGTCCACCGTTCCGGGATGATTCTTCGGGCGGTAGGTCAGTGCGATGGTCCGCGTTTCGCCGGGGAGTATCTTCCCGGTGCGCACCTCTGCCACTGCGCAGCCGCAGGTAGTCCTGACCCGCGTGAGGGTGATTGCCTCCTTGCCTACGTTGGTACCTGTGAAACGGTACGTCCGTGGAGCGTCATCCTCGGTCAGCGTTCCGATGTCCAGCACGTTCCGGTCGAAGCGCAACACCTGTTCCGCCTGTTTCATCAGCGGCGGGTTCGTCAGCGAATCGGCTTTCTGCTGCCAGCCGGAACGGGCTTCCTGCGCCGTCAAGGCGCAGGAGAGCACTGTCCCTGCACAGCATATCAGCAGCTGTATCCAAGTAATCGGTTTCATTCATCAATTAAGTTACATCCAACCGTTTCCGTTGGCATTCTTGCGGACGGTGACGGTAATGGTCTGCTCGCTTCCGTTGCTCGGTTTCACCGTGACGCGGGCGGTTCCGGTTGTCACTCCGGTCACTTTCATCCGCGTGCCTTCCGTTTTCACCTGGGCGACGTTTTCGTCGGACGACGTGCAAGCATATGTCAGGTTTTCACCGTTCGCAAAGTAGATGGCGAGGTCGATATCCGCCGTACCTCCTTCCGCTACATATACATTGGGCACTTTCATTTCCGCGCCGCTGCCTTCGATGTTATCCAGCAGCAGGGCGGCATTGGCCAGTCCCGTTCCCATTTTGCCGATATACTTGTTCAGTTCCAGCTGGGCGGGTGTCGCACCCGGTGAAGTATAGTTGCGGTAGTAAGTCTTCTTTTTGTTGGTATAAAGTCCGTCCACCGGTTTCACGGAGTTTTTCATCAGTTCGATGAACTCCGCAGCCTTGAAGTGTCGGCGCAGTTTCGCCGCATACGACAAGCCCAGGGCTGCCACTCCCGATACGTGCGGGCACGCCATGGACGTGCCGTCCATATAGCCGTACATCGCGACGCCGTCTTTCATCACGGTAGAGAGGACGGACCCCGGATTGTCTATCGGTGCGCTTCCGTCCCAGTATTCCGGTGTGTCTTCGCCCGGCTTTGCATAATATTCCATGTCGCCGCCCGGTGCGCAGATGTCTGTCTCCACGCCGAAGTTGGTGTAGGATGCCGGTGTGAAGTCGGCAGCTGTGGAGCTGACGGTGACGCACGGAGCGTATGCGCCCGGATAGGCGGGAATGCCTGCATATTCGTTGCCGGCGGCAAAGACGGCGATGCCGCCTTCAATCACTCCGTTGGGCGAACCGGCGTTGTGTATGAAGTAGTCCAGCGCTTCCTTTTCCAGCGGATAGAGTTCCGCCCACTCCTTTTCTGTGGCAGGGCCGGGAGTGAATCCTTCCACGATGTTCGCGTCGGCCGAGTTGTATCCCCAGCTGCATTGCAGGATTACGGCGCCGTTGTCTGCCGCATACTTGATGGCTTTGGCCTCACCGTCGAGCGTGACGCCCATCTGTCCGGCGAACACCTGGCACGCCATGATTTTCACACCGCTGTCCGGCTGTCCGTTGCCTCCGGCAATGCCGCATACGCCTTGTCCGTTGCCGTTCGTGGCGGCAATGGTGCCCGCCACGTGCGTGCCGTGACCGGTGTCGTAGGTCGATGTCCAGCTGATGACACCGGTATTCTCCACGAAGTTATATCCGTGCCGGTCTCCTTTGTATCCGTTGCCGTCGGCATCCTCGTCGGCACCGAACGTTTCGCGCGGGTTCACCCAGATGTTGTCTTTCAGGTCGGGGTGGGTCAGCATGATTCCCTCGTCCAGTACGGCCACGATGATGGAGGGGTCGCCCGTACACTTCTTCCACGCTTCGTAGCAGCCCACGTCGCAACCGGGTGTCGCTCCGTTGTTGAAGATGTTCAGGTTTTCAAAACCGGGATAATTGCCCGTGTTGTTGTAGTGCCATTGCTGTGCCAGTCCCGGATCGGAGAAAGGAGCGGCTGTGCTGCGGGTGGCGGCACGGCTGTTGTTCAGAGCCGATTCGTTGACGTATATCCTGCGTGCTTGGGTGTTGTATGCGCGCTTGATGCGGCTGTTTCCCTGCACTTTGGATATTTCGCCCAACCGGCTGATGCGGCGGGCAGCCTCTTTCAGGTCGGTATGCTCGTCGAACTTCACCAAGTACCACAGATGCAGTCCTGCGGCACGCGTGCGTGCTTCGTTTTCCGCATCCATCGGGAAGATACGCTCAAAGTGGTATCCTCCCAGGATGTCCAGCACTTCGTCCGTAGAGGGGATGCCCGAACGGGTGGCGATGCCGCCGTGGCTTGCGGCGCGCGTCATCACACGGTCCAGTATGTCCGTCATTTCCGGCTTGAACTTGATGATCAGTTCGCCTGCTGCGATGTCGCCGGGCAGTTGCACTTCCGTGTTTTCGTCCGGAAGCGGCTGCTGCTCTGCAAGCTCATGGTCGGAACACGCGGTCAGCGTCCATCCCAGCAGGGCTATGTATAAGAATCTGTTTCTCATTTTTTTTTCTTAATCTGATTGTTTGGGTTAATGATAACTTTCCGTTTGCCGTCATTTATTGTTAGCTACGTAGCGGCGGTAATACAGCGGATAGGCAACATCCTTCTTGCCACTCGGATCGTCGGGGTCTTTGTCACCGTAATAGTAGGTGAAGTCGAAGTTGTCCGCATCCACATTGCTGAAACCTACCGTCTCTCCCGCCGAGTTCTTGCCTTTTTCCTGTTGCAGCAGGACGGTCACTTCGGGATCCCATTCCACGAAGTAGGGGTGGAACAGAATCCAGTTCGGCAACTTGCCGGTCAGGAAGTTCAGGTTGATTGCCAGGTAGCGTGCTTTCGGCAGTACGCGCAGCACTTGCTGTCCGCTGACGGTCTCTTCGGTTCCATCCGTATTCTTGAATGTCACCGGGTTGCCGGTCAGCAGCCATTTGCAGGTGTCTCCTACCAGCTTGTCGAGATATTCAGCCTTGTCTTCGGAGAAGTCGTCGCTGTCGTAGTGCAGTTTGGCTCCCTTTCCGTTCATGTAAGTTTCCAGTTCGTCATCCGTCGGCAGCGCACCCTCGATGAAGTTGTAGGAGAGCACCAGTTCGCGCAGGTCTTCCCACAGCAACAGGTCCATGAATGTGTTTTTCTGTGTCCTTTCGTTGTCCAGGTTGATGTGCAGGCCGATGGGATTGCCGTTGTATTCGCTGTTGCCGGTCACCTTTGTCAGGTCGGTCAGCGAGTCTGTGCGGCGCATACCGTTCAGGGCGAGTGCGGTCAGTTTCGGGAATTTCTCTTTGTTGAGTCCGTTTTCTCCGATGAAGTCGGTCAGTCTGGCGAAGTTGGTGGCGGCAAGGCTCAGCGTTTCCAGTCCACGGTAGCTCTTGTCGACGGCACCTCCCAGCTTCTGGAAGTTCTCCGGCAGCTTGTCGATGCCGTAAGAGTAGAGTATCAGTTCTTTCAGGTACTTCAGCTCACAGATTTCCTCGCCCAGGCCGATGATGCGGATTTGCGAGTTAGCGTTGCTGCGGATGGAGAACGATTCCAGGTATTTCAGGTGGCGTATCTCCTTGGGCAGCACTTCGCCGTCTTTCATGTCGATCATGATGAAGCTTACCGAGCGTACGCGGCCCACGGCTTCCTCGCACGGCAGGTCTTTGTCTGTCTCTTCCCACAGTGTCAGGTAGTCCCAGTTCTGCATATTCTCGCTGGTGTCGAACTTAATCATGCTTTGCACCTTCTCGTTGATGGTGATGACGGCAAGCGAGTCGCCGGCACGGTTGTCCTCAATCTTCAGGGCAGGCTTCTGGGTGACGGTCAGCACCACGCGGTTGCCTTCCAGTTCGTTGCCTTGGTCGTCCACCAGCTTGTCGGTTTCCGGATGTTTCGGCACCAGGTAGACTTTTGCCACGCGGGTGAAGGGAGCCGTGTTCATCTCCCAACGAATCTGCGCCTTCACGCTGCGCGGACGTGCCTTTCTGTCCAGGTTCACGTCCAGGTTGACGTTCTTGAGGTTCGTCAGCCAGTTCGCACGTTCCGATTGGTACGTTTCCTTTTCCTCTTCGGTCATGCTCTCCTCGTTGGCAAAGGAGTATTCCACGTGGTCCACGTCGAGCTTGCACTCCACGTTGGTGGATACCGTCAGGTCGAACACCCGTTTGTTGTAGGCAGCCGAGCTTTCTATCTCCACGTTCGGTTCGCCCAGCAGGATTTGCTTGCCGAAGCCGAACTGGGTGATGGTAATCAGTTTCTGCTCCGCATTGTCCGAGGAGAAGCGTATCTGTGCCGTGCGTGCCGTGTTCTCCAGGGTAGAGTCGATGGCGAGCCGGCAGTCGGCGGCTCCCAGCCCGTTGGCGGGCGATACGGCAATCCAGGCCTTGGAGGCACTTGCCACCCAGTTGATATCCGACAACACGGCGATTTTCTCTATTCCTCCTTCCGGACCGATGGCTATTTCATCCTTGTCCGTGAGCAGGCTGTTGATGCCGTCCGCATTGTCGTCGTCTTTGCACGAGGTGATGCACCCCGCGCAAAGTGCCAGTACTACTATGATTTTATTTATATATTTCATATTAAGTATTTTAGTTGACAAGTTGACGAGTCAGTTGACGAGTTGATGAGTTGACAAGTTGACGAGTTGACAAGTTGACAAGGGGTTGCATCCCAATAACCTCCTTGTCCACTTGTTCCCTTGTTTCCTTGTCTACTTGTTTCCTTGTCCACTTGTTCCCTTGTCTCTTGTCCACTTGTTAATTCATTGTTTAAGGATGTCGCAACCGCGGATGTCCTGTGTCTTGTCATATATCAGCATATACATACCTGCCTGGATGTAGGGGCACAGGTGTGTGACATCGATGGAAATGTTCGGGTTGTCCTTTATTTCCAGTATCCACATACGCGGGTTGATTTGCTCTTCCACCTTGCGGATGTCGTTCGCGCCGATTTGCAGCTGGAGCAGGCTCGGGCACGAGCTGATGCCTTCGGGCCACTCGCGCAGGATGCGGTTGCCTCGCTCGTCGCGCTGGTGGCGGATGCCGAAGGCGCGCAGCTGGCTGCTGTTCAGCGGTTCGGTGGGGAACTTCGAGAAGCGGTTGTAGCTTACGTCCATGTTGGTGAGGTAGGGCAGGGTAGTTGCCCTGAAGTCGTCGGACAAGGAGTGCAGCTTGTTGAAGCGCAGGTCTATCGACGTCAGCAGGTAGCTGTTCTTGAAGTTTCCGTTCGCGTCTTTCAGCGAGTTTTCAGGTATCGTCTCCAGCTCGTTGTTGCTCAGGTTGAAGGTGGATATCGGCGAACCGGTGCGGAACAGTTCTGTAGGGAACTTCGAGATGCGGTTGTAGGCCAGCGAAATGGTGGAGGCGTTGATGCCCTTGAATGCGGCTTCGTCCTTCACGTTCTTTCCCCCTTCCGAACCGATAAGGTTGTCCGAGAAGTCGATGGAACCCATCACCTGCACCGAAGAGGCGTCGAAGATGTTGGGGATGTACTTCAGCCTGTTTTGCGAGAAGTTGAGCGATTCCACGTCGTTGGTGAATCCGCAGAACTCGTCCGGTATCTCCTCAATCTGGTTGTTCGACAGGTTGAGCTGCACCAGCTTGATGTCCTTGCCGAAAGGTTGCAGGGTCTTCAGCTTGTTGCTGTAGCAGTCCAGCATGGCAAGTTTCTTCATGTTGGGGAGGACGTTGCCGTCGGGGAACGCTTCCAGGTTGTTGTAGCTCAGGTAGAACACCTGCAGTTTTGCCTTTGAGGCGGCGCTTTGGGCGAACCGCTTCCAGTCGGCCGTGAGCCGGTCGCCGCTGATGCCGGTGTTCGAGGCGAGGTTCAGCAGCTGTATTTCGGGCAACTGGAACAGGAACTCGGGCATTTCCGTCAGGTTGGGACAGTTGTACACTTCGATGTCCGTCAGTTCCTTCAGGTTACTCCAGCTCAGGTTTTCGTTCTTGTACTGTCGGGCATATTCCGAGTTCTCGTCGGTCCAGCTGGTACAGATATCCGCTGCCTTTATCGGCGAGTTGCCGATGTAGAACAGTTGCAGCTTCTTCAAGCGCATTACCGCTTTTGATATGCCGGTGATGTCGTTGCTCAGTTTGCCGGCAATCTCTTCGCTGTAGGTCTTCGTGCTGACGCGGTTGCTCTTGACGATGGGCTTCTGCCTGGTGTCGCCGTTGATGCTTTGCTGTATCATTTCCGACAAGCCTTCGCGCACGTCGTATTCCAGGAATGTCCGTCCGTAGTCCGTGCGCAGCTTCTTCCGTTGTTCGCTGCTCATGGCGGGGTTCCAGTTGCTCTGCTCGAAGAGTTTTCTGCCGAGTTTCTCGCTGTGCGAGCCCAGCGCCAGCAGCCGCAGTTCGGTGAGCTGTCCGATGGCGTCGGGCAGTTTTCCCTTGGCGCCGAAGCCTTCCAGCGTGAGCCCCACTACGCGTCCTTCGCTGTCGAGCGTCACGCCCGGCTGGTCGCCCCACATATCCATCTCCTTGTTGAAGTTCCAGTTGGCGCCGGCCGGTTCGCCTACGCCGTAGTAGCTCCAGTGCTTGCCGTCCATGGCGTCCCATATCGCTTTCAGGGCGATGTAGTCTTTGATGTACTCTTTCGTTGCGGAGAGCTGTATGGGGACATTGGCGTGTTCGGTCAGCTGGTTGTCTTTGACGGTGAACTCTTCGCCGGATACGGTGTTGTTGTATTCCAGCGTTGTTGTCACCGCTCCGCTTTTGCGGTAGACGGTATAGCCGGTCACGCGATAGTCTCCCGTGGGAAGCCATACGGCGGAGTCGCACGTGGCCACTCCGATGTCTCTGTACTTGTCGTCCGGATTGTCGGGGTTCTGGTGCTCTTCGTACTCTTCTTTGTAGGTGACTTTCAGTTTCTCGAATGTAGTGGTTTCCCGACTGAACGTGTTGATGACGGTGATGTCAATCAGGTTGATGTCACTGAACAGGTACGAATCGTCGGCTGCCGCACGTGTGTTGGGCAGTCCGGTTTTGACAAGCTTGAAGGTTACGTTTCCACGGCTTTGCACATCTACGGTCAGGTCTTTCACGGTCAGTCCGCGTGAAACGATGGTAAATGTTTCATCGGAAGAGATACTTGTAATCTCTTCATCGAATTTGTCAAGCAGTTTGTAGCCTACTATCCTGTATTCGCCTACCAGCAGTTGCAGCTTGTCGCTGCGCACGCCGTATTCTGCATTCGATTCGTTATATGCATTCAGCACCAGTGTCTGCGTAATGCTGGTGCCGTCGTATTGCATCTCTACTTCTACTTTCTGCGCTTCTCCCAACTTGTTCAGGTTGGCGCGTGTCGCCCCTTCCTGTTGCTGGTAGGATGCCGCCTTGTAGAGTTTAAACTGCACATAGCCGTACTGGCTGTCTTGCAGTTCCTCCTTATCGTCGGAACATCCACCCAACGCCATGCCGCAGAGCAGGGTGAAGAGGGGTAGAAGAAATAGTTTCCAATAGATTGTTCTTTTCAGGTTCATTTATTTCTATCTATACTGTTTTGTATATTATATTGGGTATTATTCTTTTATTTTACCCGGTTTGTGGCATCTATAGATGGCTCGTGAGCCGTCTATATACCGCTCGTAAGGCATCTATATATCGCTCGCGAGCCATCTATATGCCGCTTGTAAGCTGTCTATATGTCGCTCACGATATTATTATTATTCGTAGAAGCCCATGACACATTCGGCGGCGAAGATACCCATATCAAAGTCTCCGACTATGATAGAGAATGGTTCTTCAACTGCGGGCACATTGTCTTTTACTCCCGTGAGCACTACATAGCGTTTGCCTTCTATGTTTCTTTCTTCGATTTCTACTTCGTTGTTCTTGTCCATCCATGGATTCCATGACGGAGACAGCATCAGTCCGTCGGGAACATTTTCTACCAAAAGACAGATACTTCCACCTTTTCTCAGTACATCCAAGGAGCAGGAAGCAAAGTAGACGTTCTCTTCGGCCATGACTTCGTATCCGAAGTTGTTCATCACTTCTTGTTTGGATGTTTCCATTACCGAGCCATCTTCAAAAGGTACTAATTGAGCGGCGGTTACTGCATTCCAGTCGTTTATTTTCTCATTCAGGTAGAAACCTTTGAAGGTTATTTTCTCTCCGGCCGGTTTTTCCGGTTCTTGGGTCAGAACAGCCATTCTGCCGTTGGCATATTCGTCTTTGATGACATGGTAGGAGTATTCGCCCCATCCATCTATTTCAAGCAGTTTACCGTTCAGGTCGTCTTTCACATTGTCATAAACAGATTTGGGGAGTACCATTACAATGGCACTACGTTCTCCGGCTTCGCCCAAAGGTTGTGTTTCTACGGTTACTTTGACACCTTCTTCTGTTACTCGTACCCATGTCGGTACTTCGTCGAAGTCGTATACATAGCCTACTGCGCCCAAAAGGTCTTTCTTGATGGCTGTACCTACCAATACTTTGAACTCATCATTGCGTGTTGTGACAGTAGAAACCAATTCCGTGTAAACGGCCGGTTCGGTAGTACCTACGCCCATTCCGCTGGGGATTTCAGTGAAAGTCTGTCCGTCTAAACTTACCGACAAGTTCGGATAAACAGGTTCAAGTGTAATCAAACCTTCTTTCAATCCTTCGTATTCTACAGGGATTTCAATTTCGCTAATGACAGTGTTGTCCGTAGTTGCTACAGAGAACTTGATGTTTCCACCTTTATCTTTTCCTATTGAATATTTGGGGTCGAGCTTATCTTTGTTCTGTCTGTTGAAAGAGAGTTTGAATCCGTTGTCTACCTTTTCTAATTTCAACCAGTCGGGATAGTCACCCTCTTTGATACCAACTGTCAGGCTTGCATCTTCAACGCTTGCATTGATAAGCAGATAACCGTCTCTGTCTGCATCAACGTCACAACCTTTGACTACAATCGGATTTTCTGCGTTATACTCTTTGGCTTCCTCTCCTTCTGTTTCAGGGATAGACTTGATGCTCAGTCCGGAAAAGGCTTTCTTTGAACGTGTAATCTTATAAATCACCTGTTCTTTGTCGCCCATCTTCAACACGATTTCCGTAGTATTGTCATTAGTGTAGTCTTGCGCTTCGTCAAGAATCTCTGCTTCTATTGTCTGCTTGCCGGCTTTTCCTTTAGTAGTGGTTTCTTTGAAGTCGCCGTTCACAAACTTGCACCATGAAGCTTTGCTGGTCAATTGCCAGTCTACAGGCGCGTTGAAAGCGATTGTTATCTTTTCGCCAGCAGCGTGGGTTTCTTCTTTCAGTTCCGGGAATTCAATCTTCATCCCTTCATCGTCATCATCCGAGCATCCCGTAAATGCAAACATACATACCATTGCCCAAGCAATGAGACTCCAGCTGATACTTTTTAAATTTAATGTTTTCATAATTGTATAATTTAATTGTTTTTATAATCCCTGTTCTTTTAGTTTCTCCGCTTCCGCCTCGCTGACCCATTCGATGAGGTTGATGTACGTGCCCAATGCGTTGAAAGAGCCGTTCTTCATGTCGGCACCGAGGGTGACATACTGGAAGACGAACTTCTGGCACGTGTTGTAGTAGGAGATATAGTTGGCAGACTGGAACATCTGGAAGTTCCCGTCGCCGATGATGTTGCCGAAAATCTCACCCGTGGTGCCGCATACCTGCTTGTCCATCTCCACTAAGGGCTCCAGCAAGTTTTTGCGGTTGAACGAAATCCGGGTATCGTAGCCGTCGAGGTAGAGTCCGTGCAGAACCACCGTGTTCTCTTCGTCTTCCGCCACGCTCGACTTAATCAGCCGTTTGCCTTGTGGGGTCATCTGGCTCATGTAGTCCGACTGGAGGAACGTGGAAGTGACCAGGCACCAGCCGCTGAACTCGTTGATGTCGAACGGGCAGCTCTTCTGCATCACCACCTTGGCTTCCGTGCCATAGAGGTCCCACTGTTCAGATTCGGGTATCACCAGGCGCAGGGCAAACCCCAGCGAGTCGGCGATGCCGATGTTGTCGTACATACCTTGCACTTCGATGTTCGCCGCCAGTTCGCCCGCCTTGATGGTGACGGTGTTCGACAGCAGCTTGTAGTGCTTGCCTTCTACGGCGTTGCTCTCCTTGTCGATGATTTCCACGGCAAGCGTACGGTCGTAACCGGCGGGTACGGTGGCCGAAACAGGCACATTGAACACCTCGTTGGTCTCCTGGACGGGATACCGGTAGAGCGTGTCGGAAAACATCAGATAATTCGGACCCCCATAGAAGGGCTTGTCCTGCTCACATCCGACAAGGCTTAGTATGGCAGCCAATCCTGCCATGCATCCAATCAATAGTTTTTTCATTATCGTATGTCTTTTAGTCTTATTTGTTACTTTCATTAGGCTCTACTTGCGACCCCGGTGCATCCAGTTCGTGCTGCGGGATGGGCCATACGAACATCACGTCGTCTTTTTCCACCTTCAGGCTGCTGCCGTTGCTGAGCGACTGTGCCTGCGGTTTGCGCTCGAAGCCCTTGTGCCAGCGCTTCAGGTCGTGCAGGCGGAAGCCCTCCATGTAGAGTTCCTTGACGCGCTCTTCTTCGATGACGTCCATGGCGTTGCTCTGTCCCATGGCCGTTCCGCCGCCGTAGGAAGAGTAGCGTGCCTGGCGCAGGGTGGTGATGTCGGCACCTGCCTTGCCATAGTCCGGGTTCTGCTTCTGCACGTATGCCTCCGCGCGGATAAGGTACTGCTCCGACAGGCGCAGCACTTTCGGCATGGAGACGTGCGGGATGCGGTTGTTCATGAAGTTCTCGTTGCCGAAGTATTTTATCAGCAGCGGCCACGTCAGCCCGTAGCTGGTGGTCATGTTCTGGAAGAAGGTGGTCACGCGTCCGTCGGCGTTGTCGTAGAGGTTGATGACCCACTCTGCCGGTACGTAGTCGGGGCGCAGGCTCACGAAGTCGTAGTTGGCGAAGATTTGTCCCAGACGTCCGCCGTACGAGTTGATGGTGAAGCCCACCTGCCAGATGGTTTCGGTGGATAGGTCGTTGGTCCACATATACTGATAGTAGCTCACTCCGCTCGAAATCTCCGACGTGCAGCTGGAGAGACGGTACTTGCCGCTTTCGATGACCTTGGTGGCGTACTTGATGGCGTCGGCCCAGTTCTTCATGTAGAGTGCCACGCGTGCGCGCAGGGCGTATACCGTGTATTCGTTGAAGTAGTAGGAGCTGTACAGCGGCTCGGTGTAGTCCTCTTCCAGTTCCAGCAGTTCGGCGGCACGGTCCAGGTCTTCGAGGATGAAGGCGTAGGAGTCTTTCAGCGAGGCGCGCACCATCTGCTCGCCCTCACCCTTGTAGTGGCGTGTCAGGATGACACCCAGCTGATTGGCGGCGTCTTCCTCGCTCTCGTATGCCTTGCAGAAGAGTTTCACCAGTTCCGAGTAGGCGAGCGCGCGGGCGAAGTATGCCTCGCCGCAACATTGGTCCAGGTTGTCTAGGTCGTTGTCGTTGGTGGTGTTGCGGCGTACGCCGTCCACCCTGTCGAGCATGAAGTTGCAGCGGTTGATGACGTCGTAGAGCGTGGCGTACACACCCTCGATGTCGGTGTTGGTGGGTTTGATGTCTTTCCAACGCCAGATGTCGCCGTAGACGTTCGTATTGCCGTTCACTCCATACACGAAGTCGGTCTGTAGGTCGGGCAGCAGTGTCAGGTTGCCCGAGTAGAGGTAGCTGCTCTTGAAGGCATCGTAGATGCCGATGACAGCCTGGTTCACATCGTCCACCGTCCGGATGGCATCGTCGAAAGGCACTTCGTCTTCCGGCATCTTGTCCAGACAGGAACCGAGTGAGAATGCCACGGCGGCCAACATGATATAGTTTCTGAATTTTTTAATCATCTTTCTTTATATTGTTTTAGTTGACAAGTTGACAAGTTGACGAGTTGGTAAGTTGACAAGTTGACGAGTTAACGAGTTGACGAGTTGACGAGGCTTTTCCTTGTTCCCTTGTCTACTTGTTCACTTGTCTCTTGTCTTCTTGTCCACTTGTTCCCTTGTCTCCTTGTCTACTTAATTTAGAATGAAACTTCGACGCCTAATGTAAACTGGCGTGAAGCCGGATATTGTGCTCTGTAGATGTTGCTTGCCACTTCGGGGTCCAGTCCTTTGAATCCGGTGAAGGTCAGCAGGTTCTGTCCTTGCAGGTAGACGCGGGCGGCGGTGAAGAAGTTGCTCTTCTTCAGCCATGCCTGCGGCAGCGCGTAGGCGAGCGTCAGGTTCTTCAGGCGTAGGAAAGAGGCGTTCTCGAGGAAACGGTCGTCGAGCTGTGCCACTACGCCGTAGCGCGGGATGTCCGTGATGTCGCCCGGTTTCTTCCAACGGTCGTAGAGCAGGCGTTTGGACTGGTTGTAGGCGCTGTACAACCCGTTGCTCTCTTCGAAGAAGCGGTCGTTGTTCATCACCCAGCGGTCTGCCATCCAGCTGAACTGCGCGGCGAGGGAGAGCCCTTTCCAGGAGAAGGTGGTGCCGAAGCCGCCTGCCCAGGGCGAGTCGAATGTCTTTCCGGTCATCACCTTGTCTTCTTCGCGGAACTCGGTGGTCAGTTCGCCGTCTTTGGTGTACCACAGGGCATCGCCGTTGGCGGGATTGACACCGGCATAGCGGTTCAGGAAGAACTCATGCACCGGGTGGCCTACGATGAACTTCAGTCCGGTGGTGGAGTTCACGTACTCCTGCACGCCGTTGTACAGTTCCACCAGCTTGTTCTTGTTATAAGATACGTTGGCGTTGAGGTTCCACGTGAAGTCTTTGGTGCGGATGACGTCACCGTCTATCGTCAGCTCGACACCACGGTTCACCATGGCGCCGATGTTGTCCCAATGGAATCCTTCGCCGCTGATGGCATACGACTCGGGCACGAGCATCAGCATATTGGTGGTCTTCTTGTGATAGAAGTCGATGTTCAGGTTGGCGCGGTTGAAGAAGCCCAGGCGCACGCCCACGTTGTTTGCCCATGTCTGTTCCCAGCTCAGGTTCTTGTTGCCGCTCTGCGAGGGGTAGATGCCCGCCTGGTCGTTGTAGTTGGGTCCGCCCGACACCAGGGCGAGGTGGTCGTAGTTGGGTATTTCGGAGTTGCCTGACGTACCGGTGCTGAGTGCCACTTGCGCGCTTGTCAGCCATTCGATGTCTTTCAGGAAAGCTTCGTTCTTGATGTTCCACATGAAGCCCAACGACCAGAACATACCCCAGCGGTGGTCTTCGCCGAAACGCGAGGAGGCGTCGGTACGGGCGGCCACTTCGGCATAGTACAGGTCCTTGTAGTTGTATTCGCCACGGAAGAAGAACGACAGGTAGGCGTAGGAAGTGTTGGAATCCGCCCATGCGGAGGCACGCGTACCGGAAGTCACGTTCGTCAGCTGGTCATTGCCTTGTCCGCGGGTCACGACCTGGAAGCCGGTGGACTGGAAGTCTGTCGCTTCCTGTCCCAGCAGGAAGTTGAGTGAATGGTTGTCGTTCACCTCCCAGCGGTAGTTCACGGTGGTGGTCTCGCTCAGCGTCAGTGCGTCCGAGGTGTTGCGTCCGGCAGCACCGGAACCTGCGTTGATGATGTAGCTCGGGTAGGACTGCATGAACGCGGTGGAGTGCGTGTAGTCGGCGCCGAACTGCGTGCGGATGGTCAGGTTCTTGACGGGCGTGATGTCTGCGAACACGGTGGAGAGCAGTTTGTACTTCTTGTATGTCACCGGATTGTTGTTCATCCATTCAATCGGGTTTTGTCCGGTTCCCTGCCATGTGCCGTTGTTCTCGGATGCCAGCGAGCCGTCTTTGTTGTACGGGCTCCAGTAGGGGAGCATGAAGCGCGAACCCGAGATGGGCGTGTAGAGCGCCATGTCGCCCTCTTCAGCCTGCTGCACCTCTTCGTAGGCCGCCATGGTGCTGGTGCCCATCTTCAGCCAGTTGCTGGCTTTCACTTCGGCGTTGGTGCGCATATTGAAACGGCGGAAGGTGGAGCTTTGCGCGATGCCGTCCTGGTCGTAGAAGCCGCCGGACACGTAGTAGTTCAGGCGGTCGGTGGCGCGGTTCACGGAGAGCTCGTAGTTCTGCAACGGCGCGCGGTCGTTGAAGATTTCATCCAACCAGTTGACGTTGGTGCGCGCGAGCAGCTCGTAGTCTTTGCCTGCGTCCAATCCGATTTCCTTCTCGAACTGGATGCGTTCGGGGGTGTCCATCATCATCCACTTGTTGTGCGACGCCAGTTGCGAGAAGCCGTACTGGGCGCGCAACGTCACCTTGGCCTTGTCCATCGCCAGGCCGCGTTTGGTGGTGATGACCACCACACCGTTGGCTGCGCGGGCACCGTAGATGGATGTCGACGAGGCGTCTTTCAGCACGGAGATAGATTCGATGTCGCCCGGGCTGATGGTGTTGAAGTCGGAGCTGGAGATGGGCACACCGTCCAGGATGAACAGCGGGGACGTGCCCGAGTTGATGGAGTTGGTACCGCGGATTTGGAATACGGCGGCTTTGCTGGGCTCTCCGGAGTTGGAGATGACTGACAGACCCGGTGTCTGTCCTTGCAACGCCTGGTCGAACCCGGCTGCCGGAACATTTTCCAGTTTTTCCGATTTTACGGCAGATACGGCACCGGCGATTGTTCCTTTCTTGCGGGTTCCGTAGGCCACTACCACCACCTCGTCTATCAGTTCGGAGTCGGGTGCCAGGCGGACATTGAGCGTGCCTGTCCGGGCGCTGACTTCGTGTTTCTGCGATTGCATACCGATGTACGAAAACAGCAGGGTAGCTTTTGCCGTACCTTTAATCTCAAGCGTGTAGTTGCCGTCGATGTCGGTCACTACACCATTCGTAGTTCCTTCCTGTAAGATGGACACACCAATCAGCGGTTCATTATCCTCTTGGGAAATGACCTTGCCTTTCACAAAGAATCCTTGTGCGAAAGCGGATTGGAGAGTCAATGATACAAGAAAGACAAACCAAAGAATTGATTTTCTCATTCTTGCCTTTAAAATTATTATTGATTAAGATTTAAATAGATTGTATCGTGCTATTGTAAAATCAGGAATCTCCTTTCTCTTGTCAACGTGCGATGTCATCACGTCTTTTTATGTTTCTCCAAACTAAAGAAAGGTTGTATGGCTTAATTTGTTTCATTTTTTTTAGTCGAAAATAGAATCTGTTGTATAATGGCTGCAAATGTATTAAAATAAATGCCAGCATTGCTTATGAGGTGACAAATATTCATGTAATAAATTGTAATTTTATAAATGGACGGAGAGGGCGGAATATGAAGAAATGATATGCTTATGTGGAAAATGGTGGAAAAAAGGCAAACGATAGAGCGTATAGCGTGCAAAATGGCGGAGAATGCGCCGCTTTGCTCGTATAAATATGTAAGGTTAAAAAAGGTTATTGTATCATTTCCTCTGCCATAAGTCTAAGTTGAAGGTGGATTCCACCTGTTTTTCCACAACGTCGGGCAGGGCGGGGAAGAAGTCGATGCCGGTGATGCGTTCCACTTCGTCCACCGTGTTGACGTAGGCATCCAGCGGGTGGTTGCCCGATGTGTTCTTGTAGATGAATCCGATGGCCTTGGGCGGGGTGCTGGTGGTGCAGAGTATCACTTTGAAAAAGGCTTCGGGGACGGTGATTTGCTGCTTCCGTCCGATGGTGCGGTGCTTCTGCCGGTAGAGTATGGGGCCGCAGACAATGTAGATTTTCCCTTCCCGCTGTGCCCACAGGCGGCACGCCTCTTCCAGCTCTTTCCAGTCGCCCCGGTTCAGGTTGTGGTTTTGGGGGCAGATGTTGGTCATGTAGAAGCTTTCCTGCATGGCTTTCCAGTGCCAGCGGTTGTCGCCGGCAGGGCACATATGGCCGCGGTCCATGCCGGAGCGCTTGTAGTCGTCGGTGGTCACGGCCTGGCTTTCGGGCAGGTCGGGGTCGGGCAGGAACTTGTCGGTGCGGCTTTCGCGTTCCACCAGCTTTTCGGGGGTGAGTTCCCAGGCCACCCAGTTCGGCAGTTTGTGCTCGCGGTTGTAGGAGGTGACGTAGCCCTTGCGGTGCAGCAGCTGTTCGGGCACGTTCTTCAGGGGGGCGGGGAGGAGAAGGTTTCCGTTTCCGGTGATTTTCGCCGCTTCCGGTTGTCGGGCGGCGGTTTTCGTCCGTTTGGCGGTTTCTTTCGGTTGTTTCGCTGTGGCTTCCGTCCGTTTCGCCGTAGCTTCCGTTCGTTTCCCCGTAACTTCCGTCCGCTTCGCCGGTTCTTCCGTGGCAGCGGGCTGTTTCTCGCGCAGCGCACGGGCTATCGGCTCGTGGAAGATGGCTGCCAGGCATAGCAGCACTATCAGGTAAATCACTCCTGAGGACTCTCTCTTAGGGGTTCTGCTGCTGCTTTTTCTTCTTGCCATGGCGATGCTTTTTTGTCTTGCTTTTTCTTAATCGGGAAGCCCGTTTGTAATTGTCTGATTATCAACGGGTGTAAATAAGGGGGTATCTCGGTCGTATACAGAGGGTATCTCAGTCGTATACTGAGGGTACCCCACAATACGACTGAGGTACCCTCTGTATACGGTTGATTGCTCCTGAATCTCTTTTTGTCAATATTTGCTCAATGCCGGTTGCTCCACCAGCTTCTGCGCCCGCTCCAGTGCCACGTTGATGTTGGGGCAGATGTTCTCCTCGCCGAGCAGCGCGTAGAAACCGGCTTTCTCCAATACCTGATGCACCTTGGGGTTGACGCCCGAGAGCACGACCGTTATCTTCTCCTTCTGCGACATCCGGCACAGGCTTTCCAGGTTGTGGATGCCGGTGGAGTCGATGAAGGGCACCTTACGCATACGGACGATGCGCACCTTGGGGCGGTCGCCGAGTTGCGCCATCACTTCCTCGAATTTCGTGGCGATGCCGAAGAAGTAGGGACCGTTGATTTCATACACTTCCACCCCTTGCGGGATGATGAGGTGCTCTTCGTTGAGGGCGATGTCCGATTCGGCGCTCGGGTCTATCTCGTCTTTGATGACCGATATCTCGGTTGTCTCCATCACACGGCGCATGAAGAGCACGCAGGCGATGACCAGCCCTACCTCGATGGCGACGGTCAGGTCGAAGATGACCGTCAGGAAGAAGGTCATCAGCAATACGGTGACGTCCGACTTCGGGTTTTTCAGCAGACCCTTGAACACGCGCCAGCCGCTCATGTTGTAGGACACGATGACCAGCACGCCCGCCAGGCATCCCATCGGGATGTACTGCGCCAACGGCATCAGCAGCAACAGGATGAGCAACAGCACCACCGCGTGGACGATGCCCGCCACGGGCGATTTGCCGCCGTTGTTGATATTTGCCATCGTGCGGGCAATGGCACCCGTGGCGGGAATGCCGCCGAAAAGCGGAGTGGCCATGTTGGCGACACCCTGGGCTATCAGCTCGGTGTTGGAGTCGTGCTTGTCGCCGATGACACCGTCCGCCACGGTGGCGGAGAGCAGCGACTCAATGGCTCCCAGCACGGCAATCGTGATGGCGACGGGGAACAGGTTCTTCACCGCTTCCCAGTCCAGCGCTGGCATCACGGCGTTGGGCAGTTCGGCACGGATGCTGAAGCGGTCGCCGATGGTGTCGATGCAACCGATGCCGCCGTACGTCTTCAGCAGGTAGACGGCCACGGTCACCACGATGATGGCGATGAGCGAGCCGGGGATTTTCTTCGAGAACTTCGGAGTGACGGCTATAATCAGGATGCTGGCGATGCTGACCAGCGTGTTCCACCAGTTGACGGTGTCGAAATGGCGGGCATAGACCATCCATTTGCCGATGAAGTCGCCCGGCACTTTTTCTCCGCCGAAGTCCAGTCCGAAGATGTCCGCAATCTGTGTGGTGAAGATGGTGACGGCAATACCGCTCGTGAAACCCACGATGATGGGATAGGGGATGAACTTGATGACCGCCCCCAGCTTGAACACTCCCAGGAGGATGAGGATGACACCCGCCATCAGTGTGGCGACAATCAGCCCGGCCTCTCCATATTGCTGGATGATGCCGTAGATAATGACGATGAACGCACCGGTGGGTCCGCCAATCTGGACCTTGCTGCCTCCCAGCAGGGAGATGATGAAACCGGCGATGATGGCAGTGATGATGCCTTTCTCAGGCGATACGCCTGATGCGATACCGAACGCGATGGCAAGCGGCAGGGCGACGATACCCACGATGATACCCGCCATCAGGTCTGCCATGAAGAGTTCTTTCGAGTAGTTTTTTAAAGCCGTGTACAGTTTCGGCTTGAATTCGAACGCTTTCATTTCTTTCTGTCTTGAAACTTTGTTTTTTACCTGTTATAAATACCTATGTCTTAGTAAAGAGGGTGCAAAATTACGTAAAATAATGCAAACAGTTATCATCCTCAGACTCTTTTTACGCTTTTTCAACCCGGCTTTTGCATTTGCAGGAGTTAGAGGAGTTATCACTTCGCTTCGTTAGGAGTTAAAGGAGTTAAAGCCAATACTCTTGTAACGGCATCCACGGCGCAAGAGTATCGGCTTTAACTCCTAAGCCGACTTGTCGGCTGATAACTCCTTCTAACTCCCGATAACTCCTTATAAATGAAAATCCGTACTTTTCAGCCCGGCTTTTGCCTACTTTTTGGGTCGATGCCCGAACATTAAGCGGCTCTTTTTTGTTGATAATCCCGGATAAATCGTATCTTTGTTCTGTGTAACAGAGGAAATGACAGCTAATCGTTACATTAATTTAATAAGAAGAAACTATGAGCAAAAGTATCAAAGGAACTCAGACAGAAAAGAATCTGCTGACTTCATTCGCCGGTGAATCACAGGCACGTATGCGTTACACTTATTTTGCCAGCGTGGCAAAGAAAGAGGGTTACGAACAAATCTCAGCCATCTTTACCGAAACGGCCGACCAGGAAAAGGAACACGCCAAACGTATGTTCAAGTACCTGGAAGGGGGTATGGTGGAAATCACCGCCAGCTATCCCGCAGGCGTCATCGGCACGACATTGGAGAACCTGCAGGCTGCCGCCGCAGGCGAGCATGAAGAATGGTCGGCAGACTATCCTCACTTTGCCGATGTTGCCGAACAGGAAGGTTTCCCCGAAATCGCCGCCATGTACCGTAACATTTCCATTGCCGAGAAAGGACACGAGGAGCGTTACCGTGCTTTCGTCCGTAACATCGAGACCGCTTCCGTCTTCGCAAAAGAGGGTGAGGTGGTATGGCAGTGCCGCAACTGCGGCTTCATCTACGTGGGCAAGGAAGCTCCCGAGGTATGTCCCGCTTGTCTGCATCCGCGGGCACACTTCGAGGTGAAGAAGGAAAACTATTGATGGATACGCATCGTGACGGATGCGTATTGATTATTCTTTCAGACACGGGATTGCGCGCAATCCACCGGCCAGACAAATGCCGTGTGGTTTCGGGCGATTCCGTGTCGTCATAAAATCATTATCAGGGCAAAGTAGAAAAAATAGTCACAAAAAATTTAGTTTATTCAACCATAATATTATCTTTGTGGTATAATTTAATCATTTTATACTACATTTATTATGGATGCACAGAAAGTAGATGCCTTTATCATGGCAAACAACAAGTTTTTTCAAGATTATCAAGTGGCTACAATCAAGAATATGCTCCTTGAAGCCGATGAATCGAAGTGGACACTTGTTCAGACCCTGCAATTCAAAGATCCTACCATCGTGTTGATTATTTCTTTATTGGGCGGCAGCTTGGGTATCGACCGTTTCTTTATCGGAGATATGGGGCTGGGTGTCGGCAAACTGATTACTTGCGGCGGTTTCGGCATTTGGGCCATCGTAGACTGGTTCCTCATCATGGGAGCTACCCGCGACAAGAACTTCAAGAAGCTTCAAGCCTTATTGTAATGACCGGGAAAGGGCTGTATATACTGTCATCCGCGGGATGCGCGGCAGGGTATGTGTGGCTCTTTCTTTTTCATCCGTGCGGAGAGACGGTCTGCCTGTTCAAGCGCCTGTTTCATATTCCTTGTCCTTCGTGCGGTTCTACGCGTGCCATAGCGGCGCTGCTGCAAGGCGACCTGGAAGCTGCCTTGCTGATTAATCCCATAGGCGTGCTGCTTGCCTTGTTGCTGGTGGGCATCCCGGTGTGGATGCTGGCCGATGCGGTTTTGAAACAGGACTCTTATTACCGGTTCTACATGAAGGCGGACGAGTGGCTCGGCAGGAAATGCGTGTTCCTCTCCTTTGCCCTGCTGATAGTGGCGAACTGGATTTGGAACATCACCAAAGGATTATGATTTTATATACACCCGAAGAACATGAATTGGAAGCGGCTGCCAACAGCTACCTGATGTCGCTCCTGGCAGCGATGGCGGGCTTGCCTTTTCCTATCGTCAATCTGCTGGCGACGGTAATATTCTATTTTGCAAACCGTAAGCGTACCTTCTTCGTGCGTTGGCATTGCACGCAGGCGCTTATCTCCCAGTTTCCCCTGTTTTGCACCAACACGGTTCTGTTCTGGTGGACTGTTAGGCTTCTCTTGGGCTGGCAGGAGCTCTCTTCGTTCTATTTCGCCTACCTGTTTACGGTACTTGTCTTTAATATCATCGATTTCATCGCCACTATCTACACCGCCGTGCAGGTGCGCAAGGGCAAGCAGGTGGAGTGGTACGTGTATGGCGGTGTCACCGACTTAATCTGCAGACCATGATGAAGATTCTGAAACAAGCATTGGTGTCGCTGCTGCTGTTTGCGGCAGTACTGTATGGCTTTTCGCGCGTGAACTGGCTGTCCGTCTTTCATCTGGAAGGGGATGTCGTGGAGGAGAAGTTAGGAAAACTCTGTTGGGACTTCTTCTCCGGAACCGAAGAGTTCGTGGAAGACGAAGCGGTGGTGCAGCCTGTCGATTCTCTGCTCGCTCACCTCTGCCGGGCGAACGGGATAGAGAAGCCCGTCAAGCTGCATATCGTCAGGAATGAAGAGGTGAACGCTTTCGCTTTCCCCGACAGGCACCTGGTGATTTACTCTTCGCTGATTGCCGACTGCCGGAACGAGATGGAGCTGTGCGGGGTGATGGCGCACGAACTGGCGCACATTGAAAAGGGGCACGTGATGAAGAAGCTGGTGAAGGAGATAGGCCTTTCCGTGCTGGCGGGCGTAGTGGCGGGAAACGACGGCGGAGTGCTGAAGGAGACCGCTCGGCTGCTTTCGTCTACGGCATACGACCGCACGCTGGAGGGCGAGGCGGATGAATGCGCGGTCGACTATTTGTCTCGAGCCGACATCGACCCCGAGGCGTTGGGCGATTTCCTCTACCGCCTGTCCGAAGAGGACGTGCCGTCGCTGGCGGAGTGGGTGAGTACCCACCCTGATTCGAAGAAGCGCTCCTCGGTGATTTGGGAAAAGGCGAAGCGCCTGAAGCACACTGCCGCTTTCCGCGAAGTGCTGGGGGCGGAGAGCTTCGGTCGGCTGAAAGAGAAAGCCCGCCTTTTGACGCGGAAAGAGAAGTGATTTATCTACTCATTCTTTGCGCCGTGCGGATAGTCTATCGTGTAGTGCAGTCCGCGGCTCTCCTTGCGTTCCATGGCCTGGCGGGTTATCAGGTAACCTACGTTGATCATGTTGCGCAGTTCGCAAAGCTCGCGGGTGGCCTTGCTGCTCTTGAATAGTTTTTCTGTCTCCTCATAGAGGATGTCCAGCCGGTTCCAGGCACGGGTCAGGCGGGTGTTGCTGCGGACGATGCCTACGTACGATTCCATAATCTGGTTCACTTCCTTCATGCTTTGCGTGATGAGCACGCGTTCTTCGTTGGAGATGGTCCCTTCGTCGTTCCATTCGGGAATGTCCTCATTGAATTCATAACGCTCCAATACGCTCAGCGCGTGCTTGGCGGCGGCATCGGCATAGACCACCGCTTCAATCAGCGAGTTCGATGCCAGGCGGTTGCCGCCGTGAAGTCCGGTGCAGCTGCATTCGCCGATGGCGTACAGGCGGCGGATGCTCGACTGCCCGTCCAGGTCGACTTTGATGCCACCGCAGAGGTAGTGGGCGGCAGGGGCTACGGGGATATAGTCCTTCGTGATGTCGATGCCGATGCTGAGACATTTCTTATAGATGTTCGGGAAGTGCTTCTTGGTCTCTTCGGGGTCTTTGTGGGTGACGTCCAGGTAGACGTGCTCGTCGCCACGCTGCTTCATTTCGTTGTCGATGGCGCGTGCCACGATGTCGCGCGGGGCGAGCGACAGGCGCGGGTCGTACTTCTGCATGAACTCCTTTCCGTCCATCGTGCGGAGCACGCCGCCATAGCCGCGCATGGCTTCGGTGATGAGGAAGCAGGGGCGGTCGCCCGGATGGTAGAGGGCAGTGGGGTGGAACTGGATGAACTCCATATCCTTCACGGCACCCTTGGCGCGGTAGACCATGGCGATGCCGTCGCCCGTTGCCACCAGCGGGTTGGTGGTGTTGCGGTATACCGCTTCGCAGCCGCCCGTTGCCATGATGGTCACTTTGGAGAGGAAGGTGTCCACTTCTCCGGTCTGTTCGTTCAGCACGTAGGCGCCGTAGCATTTGATGCCCGGGGTGTAGCGGGTCACGATGATGCCCAGGTGGTGCTGGGTGATGATTTCCACGGCGAAGAAGTTGGTGAATACGGTGATGTTGGGATGCTGCCTTACGGCTTCAATCAGGCTTTCCTGTATCTCGGCACCGGTGTTGTCCTTGTGGTGCAAGATGCGGAACTCCGAGTGCCCGCCTTCCTTGTGCAGGTCAAATTCCCCGTTCTCCTTCTTGTCGAAGTTCACTCCCCATCCGATTAGCTCGTCGATTTGTGCGGGGGCGTTGCGCACCACCTTTTCCACGGCTTCGCGGTCGCTTATCCAGTCGCCGGCAATCATCGTGTCTTCGATGTGCTTGTCGAAGTTGTCCACTTTCAGGTCGGTGACCGATGCGATGCCTCCTTGTGCGAAATAGGTGTTTGCTTCTTCCAGACCGGCCTTGCAAATGAGGGCTACTGTTCCTTTATGCGCCACTTTGAGCGCAAAACTCATACCGGCGATTCCGGAGCCGATAACGAGGAAATCGAACTTTCTTACCATATCGTTTATGTATTTGACACCGCAAAACTACAAAATAACTGCGTTCCTTGTCTCCCTTGCGGGCATTAATTCGCAAAAATACCTCTATTGGCGCTGAAAACCGGCCTGGAACAGGCCGGAATAAAGGCAGATAGTTCGTTTCCGTACGGTTCTTTCATTTGCAGGAGTTAAAAGGAGTTTCCGGAAGTTTGTTCCCAGCTTACGGATAGATGTTCCCAGCTTGCGGATGTCTGTTCCAAGGCTTGGAACAGATGTTCCAAGTGCGGGAACAAAACTAATGTTTCATGTCTATTGCCTTTTGAAAGGATACTTCGGAACTTTTTCATGAACACTTCAGAACTTTTTTATTAAGTGTTCGGGAAAGGGAAGTTATATGGTTTGTTCTTTAATATGTTTTTCGTCCGCTTGCCGGAACGTTGTATGTCGCTTCGTGTCGCTTCTTTAAGCTCGGAACGACAATTAAGCGGACCGATTGTGCCTTTTTCTGAATTTCTTGTTGTATCTTGCGTGCGTAAATCCATAAATGTAAGAACCATGAAATATCAAATTGCCATTATCGGCGGAGGCCCTGCGGGATATACGGCTGCGGAAGCGGCAGGGAAAGCCGGTCTGAGCGTTGTGCTTTTTGAGAAAAAGAGTCTTGGCGGAGTGTGCCTGAACGAAGGGTGCATCCCTACCAAGACTTTGTTGTATTCGGCAAAGACGTACGACGGTGCGCGCCACGCATCCAAGTATGCGGTCTGTGTGCCGGAGGTTTCATTCGACCTGCCCAAAATCGTGGCACGCAAGCAGAAGGTGGTGCGGAAGCTGGTGCTGGGTGTCAAGGGGAAACTTGCCGCCTGTGGCGTGACCGTGGTGAACGGCGAGGCTTTCCTTGCGGACAAGAACCACATCGTGTGCGGCGGCGAGACGTACGAATGCGACCATCTGCTGCTCTGTACCGGTTCGGAAACGTTCATCCCGCCCATTCCCGGACTGGATACGGTGGCCTATTGGACGCATCGCGACGCGTTGGACAACAAGGAACTGCCGAAGTCGCTGGCCATCATCGGCGGCGGAGTCATCGGCATGGAGTTCGCCTCGTTCTTCAACAGCCTGGGCGTGGAGGTGACCGTCATCGAGATGCTGGGCGAGATACTGGGCGGCATGGACAGGGAACTCTCCGCCATGCTTCGTGCGGAATACGCCAAACGCGGCATCCGCTTCATGCTGGAAACAAAGGTGGTCTCCGTCGGGCCGTCGGCACATCCCGATGAGGTGGCTGCCGTTCCCGTCTCCGGCTTTATCCGTATCGATTGCGAGTCGGCCGAAGGCACCGTTTCCGTCGTAGCCGAGAAGCTGCTAATGAGCGTCGGCCGCCGCCCCGTGACCACGGGCTTCGGGTTGGAGAACCTGAATCTGGAGCGGACGGAACGCGGGAACATCCGTGTCGACGGGCAGATGCAGACTTCCGTCCCGGGTGTGTACGCCTGTGGCGACCTGACCGGCTTCTCCCTGCTGGCACATACTGCCGTGCGTGAGGCGGAAGTGGCGGTACACTCCATTGCGGGGCAGGAAGATGCCATGAGCTACCGTGCCATCCCCGGAGTGGTGTACACCAATCCCGAGATTGCGGGAGTGGGAGATACGGAAGATGTCTTGCAGAAAAAGGGCATCCCCTATCGCGTGGTGAAGCTGCCCATGGCATACAGCGGCCGCTTTGTGGCGGAGAACGAAGGCGTCAACGGAATGTGCAAGTTGCTGCTGGCGGAAGACGATACGGTGTTGGGCGCGCACGTCCTTGGCAATCCCGCTTCGGAGATTATCCCGCTGGCCGGTATGGCCATTGAACTCAGGCTGACGGCCGCGGAGTGGAAGAAGATGGTGTTCCCGCATCCTACGGTAGGCGAAATCTTTAAGGAAGCGCTCTGAGGGAGGGCATTTCAGTTGGACGGTTTTTTCAGTACGTATGAAAAGAATATTGTTATCATTGCTTCTCTCGGTTTGTTTGCTGCCGTTGTCTGCGCAGGGGATGTCTTCCGATACAGTATCCCTCGCTTCGCGGCTGGATACGCTGGTCAAGTATCGGCTGCCTGTCGGTTCCAACGTCTCCATTTCGGTCTACGATCTGACGGCCGATAAGCCCTTGTACGGTTATCAGGCGGACAAGCTGTCGCGTCCGGCATCTACCATGAAACTGCTGACTACGATTGCGGCGCTTGCACGCCCTGATGCCGACGAGCCTTTCCGCACGGAAGTCTGGTATAAGGGAGTGATTGAGCGCGACACGTTGCAGGGCGACATCTACGTCGTCGGGGGCTTCGACCCGGAGTTCGACGATGCGGCGTTGGATTCGCTGGTCGGCAGCGTGGCGCGTTTGCCCTTCTCCGTGGTGAGGGGCAGGATTTATGGCGATGTCTCCCTGAAAGACTCCCTCTATTGGGGGAGCGGCTGGCTGTGGGACGATACGCCCTACTCCTTTCAACCCTATCTGTCGCCGCTGATGCTCAGCAAAGGAACGGTTACGGTGACCGCCTTTCCCGGTGTGCAGGGAGATACGGCGCGGGTGGAGTGCACGCCCGCTTCGTCCTACTATACGCTGGCGAATGCGACGCAGACCTGTACTCCTTCCGCCGGGCGCTTCGCGGTGTCACGCAACTGGCTGACGAACGGCAACGACCTCACGGTGGCGGGCAATGTGGACGGGAAGCGCACCGGCAAGGTGAATATCTATTCTTCGCAAGATTTCTTCATGCATACGTTCTTGGAACGCCTGCGGGCAAAGGGCATCCGTTGCGGGGCAGACTACGCTTTCGCCGAGTTCCGGCACGACAGCCTTTCCGTGCGGATGGCATCTTATGAGACACCCGTTCAGGCGGTAGTCAACCAGCTGATGAAAGAGAGCGACAACCTGAATGCGGAGGCCATGTTGTGCCGCCTGGGCGCACAGTGCACGGGAGGCAGGCACGTCTCTGCCGAAGACGGTCTTTCCGCCATCCGGCAGCTGATAGAAAAGCTGGGCTATGCTCCCGAACGGTATAACCTGGCAGACGGTTGCGGGCTTTCCAACTACAACTATGTCTCGTCGGAGCTTCTGGTCGCTTTCTTGCGGTTCGCCTATTCACGTACGGAGCTGTTCCGGAAGCTATACAAGGCATTGCCTGTCGGCGGAGTGGACGGGACGTTGAAAAACCGGATGAAGAAAGGAACCCCTTCTTACAAGAGAGTCCATGCCAAGACCGGTTCTTTCACTGCCGTCAACTGCCTGGCAGGCTATCTGAAAGCGAACAACGGACATCAGATTGCTTTTGCTATCATGAATCAGAATGTACTTTCGGGCAGGGAAGCGCGCAGGTTTCAGGATGAGGTGTGCGATGCGGTGATACTGTCCGGCGGGGAGGGGCGACCCTAACGTACGGGCATAAAAAAAGGAGTACCGCTGTACTCCAACCTTTGTTAACCTTAAATCTAATACTATGAAAAACACAGTGCAAAGGTACGAACTTTTTGCTTATCTCCAAATAAAGCAAATAAAAAAGTGTGTTTTATAACATGATTTAGCAGAAAATGCGGCTTTGTTAAGGCTTACTAAGGATTTGAACCCTCTGCACGCGTATTTTCTAAAAAAGGATTATCTTTGTCCTGCTTAATCAGATTAGATAACAAACTCTATAAAAACAGATACTGCTGTGAACGAAGATATTGTTCTTACCCCGATGATGAAACAGTTCCTCGACCTGAAGGCAAAACATCCTGATGCCGTTATGCTGTTTCGTTGCGGCGACTTCTACGAGACCTATTCCACCGATGCTATTGTTGCCTCCGAGATACTGGGCATCACCCTTACGAAACGTGCCAACGGCAAAGGGAAAACAATCGAAATGGCAGGCTTCCCGCACCATGCGCTCGACACCTATCTGCCCAAACTGATACGTGCGGGCAAGCGCGTGGCCATCTGCGACCAGCTGGAAGACCCGAAACTGACCAAGAAGCTGGTGAAGCGCGGCATCACCGAGCTGGTGACGCCGGGTGTATCCATCAACGACAACGTGCTGAACTACCGCGAGAACAACTTCCTTGCCGCCGTACACTTCGGCAAGGGCGCCTGCGGAGTGGCGTTCCTGGACATCTCCACGGGCGAGTTCCTTACGGCGGAGGGACCTTTCGACTACATAGACAAGCTGCTGAACAACTTTGCCCCGAAAGAGGTGCTCTTCGAGCGTGGCAAACGCCTGATGTTCGAAGGTAATTTCGGAAGCAAGTTCTTCACCTTCGAGCTGGACGACTGGGTGTTTACGGAGACCACCGCCCGCGAGAAACTGCTGAAGCACTTCGAGGTGAAGAACCTGAAGGGATTCGGTGTGGAGCATCTCAAGAACGGCATCATCGCCTCGGGAGCTGTCTTGCAGTATCTCATCATGACGCAGCATACGCAGATAGGGCACATCACTTCGCTGGCACGTATCGAAGAAGACAAGTATGTCCGGTTGGACAAGTTCACGGTGCGCAGCCTGGAGCTGATGGGCAGCATGAACGACGGGGGCAGCAGCCTGCTCAGCGTGATAGACAAGACCATCAGCCCGATGGGCGCCCGCCTGCTGAAGCGCTGGATGGTGTTTCCGCTGAAAGACGTGCAGCCCGTCAACGAACGGCTGGACGTGGTGGAGTACTTCTTCCGCCAGCCCGCTTTCAGGGAGGTCATCGAAGAGCAGTTGCATCTGATAGGCGACCTGGAACGTATCATTTCCAAAGTAGCCGCCGGGCGTGTCTCCCCGCGCGAGGTGGTGGCGCTGAAGGTTGCCCTGCAAGCCATCGAGCCCATCAAGCAGGCCTGCATGGATGCCGACAACGCCAGCCTGAACCGCATCGGCGAACAGCTGAACATCTGCCGTTCCATCCGCGACCGCATCGACCGCGAGATTGACAACGACCCGCCGCTGCTGGTCAACAAAGGTGGTGTGATAAAGTCCGGTGTCAACGCCGAGCTGGACGAACTGCGCCGCATCGCCTACTCCGGCAAGGACTACCTCCTGCAGGTGCAGCAGCGAGAGAGCGAACTGACGGGCATCCCCAGCCTGAAGATTGGCTACAACAACGTCTTCGGCTACTACATCGAGGTGCGCAACGTCCACAAGGACAAAGTGCCGCAGGAGTGGATACGCAAGCAGACGCTGGTCAACGCCGAACGCTACATCACGCAGGAGCTGAAGGAGTATGAAGAGAAGATACTCGGCGCCGAAGACAAGATACTGGTGCTGGAGACCCAGCTCTACGCCGCGCTGGTGCAGTCGCTCACCGAGTTCATCCCCGCCATCCAGATAGACGCCAACCAGATAGCCCGCCTGGACTGCCTGCTCTCGTTTGCCGTCGCCGCCCGCGAGAACAACTACATCCGTCCCGTCATTGCCGACGACGAAGTGCTGGAGATACGCCAGGGACGCCATCCGGTCATCGAGAAACAACTCCCGATAGGCGAGAAGTACATCGCCAACGACGTGATGCTGGACAGCAGCACGCAGCAGGTCATCATCATCACCGGTCCGAACATGGCAGGTAAGTCCGCCTTGCTCCGCCAGACCGCCCTGATTACGCTGATGGCACAAATCGGCAGTTTCGTCCCTGCGGAAAGCGCGCACATCGGACTGGTGGACAAGATATTCACCCGTGTAGGCGCAAGCGACAATATCTCCGTGGGCGAGTCCACCTTCATGGTAGAGATGAACGAGGCGGCGGACATCCTGAACAACCTCTCCCCGCGCAGCCTGGTGCTCTTCGACGAGCTGGGACGCGGTACTTCCACCTACGACGGTATCTCCATCGCGTGGGCGATTGTGGAGTACATCCACGAGCATCCGCGTGCCAAGGCACGCACGCTCTTCGCCACGCACTACCACGAACTGAACGAAATGGAGAAGTCCTTCAAGCGCATCAAGAACTACAACGTGTCGGTGAAGGAAGTGGACAACAAGGTCATCTTCCTGCGCAAGCTGGAACGCGGCGGCAGCGAGCACTCCTTCGGTATCCACGTGGCGAAGATGGCAGGTATGCCCAAGAGCATCGTGAAACGCGCCGGCGACATCCTGAAACAGCTCGAGACGGACAACCGCCAGCAGGGTGCCGTCACCGGAAAGTCCATTACCGAGGGCGGCTCTTCGGCAGGAGGTATGCAGCTCAGCTTCTTCCAGCTCGACGACCCCGTGCTCTGCCAGATACGCGACGAGATACTGAACCTCGACGTGAACAACCTGACGCCGCTCGAAGCGCTGAACAAGCTGAATGACATCAAGCGGATAGTGAAAGGGAAATGACCGGGTTTCCCGAAGTGGCACTTCGACCGCCTCAAAGTGGCACTTTGAGCGTCTCAAAGTGGCACATTGAGCGTCTCGAAGTGCCACTTCGGCTTTTCGTCAGTTTTCCTTTCCCAAAGCAATCGCTATCTGTCCAGCTTTCTCTATTCTTGCAGAAACTTTCCTTTAAAAATCATTCTGACACTTTGTATTTTCCGCATGCTGAGAATCGCGTATTTCCTGTCCGGTGAGGTCTGCGCGGGAAATGCGGCAACGGAAATGGCTTATCTCTCTTATAGCCAGCGCAATGCGCGGAAACAGGTACTCCTGAAAAACGGGAAACAACGCCTTTTGCCTTCCGGAAGAGCGTTCCGGAAGCGGAAAGAGGGGAAAACGGGCGAGGGATATAGAGATGCTTCGTGAACGGGATATAGATGGCTTGCGAGCAATGTCCACTTCCCTTGCGAGCGGGCTTAATGCGGCTCGCGAGCCATCTATATCCCGCTCACAAGGCGGATGTATACAGGATGTATATTATGCAACGGTGGCGTATGTGTATACAAAATCCGCTCCGCTTTCCGCTTCTTTGCGAAACGGGTGTGTCAGCGGAACGGATATTTTGGTGTCTTTTTGAAAGGGAGAATGCCCTTTGGGATGACATCCGAGAAAGAGGTTACTTCTTGTTCTTCCCGTAGAAGCACATGAAGTAGACGCCTACAAGTATGAACGGGACGCTGAGCCATTGCCCCATGTTCAGCGTCATCGTGCTTTCAAAGTCCACTTGGTCTTCCTTGAGGAACTCGATGAAGAAGCGGAAGAGGAATATCTCCGTCAGGCAGAGGCCGAAGAAGAAGCCGCGGTGGTAGTAGGGCAGGGGAGCGGCGGCGCGCGTTGCGGCGGACCGGGCTTTGGAGGCGGCGCTGAAGTCCGTCACGGGCTTGCCGTCCTGTTGCCGCTTCATCCCGCGCTTGTAGAGCCAAACCATGCCGAGGAAGAAGATGAAGTAGGCGATGGCCTCGTAGAGCTGTGCCGGATGGCGCGGAAGCATATCCACCCGCTCGAAGACGAACGCCCAGGGCACGTCCGTCGGCTTGCCGATAATCTCGGAGTTCATCAGGTTGGCAAGGCGGATGCAACAGGCGGTGATGGGCGTGGCCACGGCTATCATGTCGAGCACGTCCATGTAGTGCATCCGTGTCTTGCGGCAGTACATCCAGAGGGTGATAATCAGTCCCAGGGTGCCGCCGTGGCTGGCAAGGCCTTCGTAGCCGGTCCACTTCCAGCCGCCTCCGGGCAGGAACTTGACGGGGAGTATCATTTCCCAGAAGTGGTTCAGGTAGTAGTCCGGTTGGTAGAACAGGCAGTGTCCCAGCCGCGCTCCTACCAGGATGCCGAAGAAGCAGTAGAAGAAGAGGGGTTCGAAGGTCTTTTCGTCGATGTGGCGGTCGCGGTACTGGCGGTGCACTATCGCGTAGGCGAGCGCAATGCCTACGACCCACAGCAGGCCGTAGTAGCGTATGGGCAGACGCCCGAAGAGACTGAACAGTTCGGGGTCGGGATTCCAGTGGATGGAGAGGAGGGTGAGTGTATTCATAAACGGTTGGTATTAGTGTGAAGTCAGTTGAATTTCTTTGCTACCATGCGGTACGTGGGGATGTCGATGCCCGCTGCTTCGGCGGCGGCGATGAGGTCGAAGAGCAGCCCTTGCACTTCGCTCTGGTGGCCGCGTGCCAGGTCTTTCTGCATGGAGGCGGTGCTTTCGGGCGCGAGCTTGTCGACGACCCGGAGGTTGTATGCCACGAGGTCTTCCTCGAAGGCGATGCCCAGCCGCTGCCCCAGCGCGGCGCTCTCGCGGGAGAGCCCGATGAAGGTGTCGCGCACTGTGCCCGGTTTCTGCACCTCGCCCATGGGGACGTCGTAGTAGGCGCCTGTCACTGCCATGGCGGAGATGAACGACCATTTGACGAAGGTGTCGCGGTTGATGTCGTCGGAAATCTCCGCCTTGATGCCGCTCGCTTGCAGGTCGCGCTGCACGGCTTCCAATGTTTCACGGGAAACAATGGTGCCGCGGTGTGCCCCGTAGACCAGTCGGAATATCTTGCCCATCTGTGTGATTTCTCCCTTGCCCGAGACGAAGCCCACGATGTAGATGCAGCCGTCGAGCACCGTGACGCCGGGCACCAGCCGCTGGATGCGCGGTCCCGTGCCGTAGACGTTCAGGATGGGGATGACTACGGTATGCTCGTGTGCGGCACGTTTGATAAGCTCCGTGATGGAGTCTACGGAGTAGCCTTTGACGCAGACGAAGATGACGTCCGCCTTGCCCTGGAACTCTTCGGCGGTATAGGCGGGTATTTTCAGCGTGTGTTCGCCTTGCAGGTCGGAGTGCAGGCGCAGTCCGTTTTCACGTAGGGCGGCAAGATGTTCGCCGCGTGCGATGCAGGTCACGTCTTTCCCGGCAAGTGCGAGGAAGGCGGCGATGCTTCCGCCTACGCCGCCGGTGCCGGCAATGAGGTATTTCAGATTGTTGTTTGCCATTTTATTATGTATGGTTAGGAGATTTATTGCGGGTGATTAATTCTTTCCAAAAGTTCCTGCGGCGCGAAGTGCAGGCGTGAGAAGGCAAACCATTTCTTTCCGAGGTCTTTCAGGGAGGCTCCGATGTGGAAGACTTCGGAATCTATGATGAGGAAACGGTCGTGCGATTGGCGGTACTCCCGGAGGTCTATCGGCCGGTATTCGGTATTGTGGCGTTGCAGATCCAGTTGCAGTTGCCGACTGAGCTTGGCAGTATATACGGTTGCTTCCACCCCTTCGTTCCGTTTGCTGAGCAGCATGAGGGTACTTTCGTCAATGTAGTTGTCGATGAGGACGATTGTCTTTCGAGCCGACTTTATAAGGTTGGCGGCAAAGACGTACGCATCGAAGATTTGCCCTTCAAAGAAGATGCCTTCTACGGGCGGTAGGGCGGTGCGGACGAAGAAGTCTATTTTCTCTTCTGTCTTTGCAACACGTTGTTCCAGTTGTTCCATGCGTTGGTTCACCGCATAACCTTTTAAGAGATATTCTTTTAGGACTTTGGTTGCCCATTGGCGGAACTCTACACCTCGTTTAGACTTGACTCTATATCCGATAGAGAGAATCATGTCGAGATTGTAGTGTTCTACTTGTCGAGTAACGATTCTGTTTCCTTCCTTTTGAACTGTCGCAAAATTTGCGACAGTTGCCGAATTGGCTAATTCCTCTTTGAGCGCATTACCTATATGTTTGCCTATGGTCTTAATGTCCCGATTAAACAAAATAGCTAACTGCTGCCTGTTAAGCCAGACTGTTTCATTCTCCAACCGCACTTCAAGTTTGAAAGTTTCTTCGGGTTGATAGAGTACTATTTCTCCTTGCTGTTCCATGGTTTTGAGGAGTAAAAGGATGGTTCTTGAACTGTTTAGAGATACTGACTTGTCGCAAATTTTACGACAAGTCAAACGGTTATCATCGTAGGTGTGCAAACTTCACAAGAGGGTGTGTCGGCACAACTTATACACTTTGGCCTTACACATTGAACCTGAAGTGCATGATATCCCCGTCCTGCACCACATACTCCTTGCCTTCCACGCCCAGCTTTCCGGCTTCGCGCACGGCGGCTTCGCTGCCATACTTGATGTAGTCTTCGTACTTGATGACTTCCGCGCGGATGAACCCTTTCTCGAAGTCCGTGTGGATGACGCCGGCGCATTGCGGGGCTTTCCAGCCTTTGCGGTAGGTCCATGCCTTGACTTCCATTTCGCCGGCGGTGATGAAGGTTTCGAGGTTCAGCAGGCTGTAGATGGCTTTAATCAGGCGGTTGCAGCCGCTCTCTTTCAGTCCGAGGTCTTCGAGGAACATCTGCTTCTCCTCGTAGGTCTCCAGTTCGGCGATGTCGGCTTCGGTCTGTGCGGAGATGATGATGAGTTGGGCGTCTTCGTTTTTGATGGCTTCGCGCACCTGCTCTACGTATTGGTTGCCGGTGGCGGCGCTGGTGTCGTCTACGTTGCAGACGTAGAGCACCGGTTTCGTGGTGAGCAGGAACATCTGCTTGGCACACTGCTCTTCGTCGTCGTTCTGCGGGACGACGGTGCGGGCGCTCTCTCCCTGCTCCAGCGCTTCCTTGTAGCGGAGCAGGAGTTCGTACTCGATTTTTGCCGTCTTGTCACCACCTACTTTGGCTATCTTCTCCACGCGTTTGATGCGGTTCTCTACGGTCTCAAGGTCTTTCAGTTGCAGCTCGGTGTCGATGATTTCCTTGTCGCGCACGGGGTCTACGCTTCCGTCGACGTGGACGATGTTGCCGTTGTCGAAGCAGCGCAGCACGTGGATGATGGCGTCGCACTCGCGGATGTTGCCCAGGAACTGGTTGCCCAGTCCTTCGCCTTTGCTGGCGCCTTTCACCAGTCCGGCGATGTCGACGATGTCGCACACGGCGGGCACGATGCGTCCCGGATGGACGATTTCAGCAAGTTTGGTCAGCCGTTCGTCGGGCACGGAGACTTGCCCCATCTGGGCGTCGATTGTACAAAACGGGAAGTTTGCCGCCTGTGCCTTTGCACTGGACAGGCAGTTGAAAAGGGTGGATTTCCCTACGTTGGGAAGTCCAACGATACCAGCTTTTAATGCCATAGTGTTATAGTATTTTTATTATTATTCAGCTAATTGCCTGCAAAGATAGTCTTTTATCTTTTCTCTTCTTCGAACATTCGGTGAAAAATGCTTTTCAGGCGCGTCTCGTCCGCGATGATGCCTTGCAGTTCTTTCAGCCTAATCGCCGTCTCGATGTAGCGGATAAGTTCTTGGGGTATCATGCTTGTTTTTTTAGTATCGCCGCAAATATAAGGCTTTATTTTTGGCTGTTTCGGATGTTTGCCCTATTTTTGCTTGGGAGTCGGCTGGTGCCGGACATCTGAATGGAAATAGATGAACACAACACGGTAATTGATATGAAATTGTATGTAGGCGCATTGTGCGCATTGTTGCTGTCGGGCAGCCTGGCGGCACAGACTGAGAGAGAAGATTATTTAGTGATGGATATGGTACATCATAATCCGGGGGATGCCATGACGCAGACCGCTTTCCGTAATCCGGAGAAACTGGCCTCGTTCGGGATGGATGGCATGGTCATCAATGAGTTTAAGTTTCCGCAATGCGCCGTCAGCTTTTCCAAGTTCGACAAGCGCATCTTTCCGAAGGGTTCGGAAGAGAGGGCCTGGGTGGAAGCGTTGACGAAGGAAATCAGAACCCGCATCGATGAATGTCACCGCAACGGTCTTCAGGCCTTCTATTTCACCGATATCATCGTATTGCCCAAGAAGCTGGTGGAGCTTTATAAAGACGAGATATGCGACGAGGAGGGGAGAATTTCGTTCGAGAAGCCCAAGACGTGGGAGATACACCGGATGATGCTGAAAGAGCTGTTCGAACGTTTTCCCGGGATGGACGGACTGGTCATCCGCACGGGCGAGACATATACGCATAACATCCCCTATCATACAGGGAACGGACCGGTGGACTACAGGAAGAGATACGACGAGAGCATCAAGATACACGCCCGGCTGATGAACCTGCTGCGCGAAGAGGTCTGCGTGAAGCGGAACAAGAAGATTGTGTACCGGACGTGGGATTTCGGCTTCTTCCACGTACGCCCCGACTACTACCTGGCGGTGACGGAGCAGGTGGAGCCGCATCCCAATCTCTATCTTGCCGTCAAGCATACGAACGGCGACTATTTCCGGACTTTCCCTTTCAACAAGACCATCGCCCTGGGGCGGCACAAGCAGGTGATAGAGGTGCAGTGCCAGCGCGAGTACGAAGGCAAGGGTGCCTACCCGAACTACATAGCCGATGCCGTAATCAACGGGTTCGAAGAGACCCGGAACGATGCCGCGCCGCGTTGCCTGAACGATGTGAAGGAGAGCCCGCTCTTCTCTGGCGTGTGGACGTGGTCGAGAGGCGGCGGCTGGTTCGGCCCTTATATCTCCAACGAGCTTTGGTGTGACCTGAACACGTACGTGATGAGCCGCTGGGCGAAGAATCCCCACCGGACGGAACAGGAAATCTTCAATGAGTATGCCCTGAAGATAGGGATTTCCCGCGAGTCGTTACCCTACTTCCGCCGCTTGTGCCTGCTGACTCCCGATGCCATCATCCGGGGGAGAGGTTCGCTGACGCATCCTGTCAGCGTGACATGGACGCGCGACCACTACTTGGGCGGTACGAACCAGCTGAAGCGAGTGTTCGACGCCATTCTGAAGAAGGGTAGCGTGGAAGAGTCTTTGTACGAAATGAAACTTTCCGTTGCCCTTTGGGAAGAGATAGTCGGCCTCTCTCGGCGTGTGGAGTGCAGCGACAAGGCGGTGGAGCATTATATCCGTACCTCTTCTTTGTACGGCTATTGGCTGTATCGGATTATGGAGCAGGGCTGGATTGTGATGCTGAAGGGCTATCAGGGCGACCGGACGGGAGAATATGACCGGACAGCCATCAAACTGGCCATCGAAGATTATGACAAGTGCTGGGAAGAGTATCGCAGGCTGAAAGAAGAGAACACCGATTGCGCTACGCTCTACTACGACCGGTATGTGAAGTTCAATATAGACGGTGTGAGAAACAAGATAGGTTTCATCGATGGTATGGGTGCCGCTGTAGACAAATACCGTACCTTGGGCTTTTGATAGCGGCATACGATATAATGAAAGAGCACGAATCCGAAAAGATTCGTGCTCTTCTGTTTATAGAAAGGTTTTGGTTATTGTCAGCAGTTAGAGTATGTTTAAGAGAGAATAAATGAATTACATATTCGGGTTGTCCATCGTCACCGTCATTTCGGGGATGAGGATGTATGTATTCTTTTTATTGTTCCATTTATAATAAGTGGTAGTGACCGACTTGCCTTGATAGGTGTAGCGGATGCACATATCGTTGGTCCATGCGTCCTTTATGACGTTCCATTTCAGTGCTTCGCTTTCTGTCATACGGTTCTGGTCGTCGTACTTGTAATTGTACTTCATGTAGTTGGCAAGCGTGCTGCCGTCCATCTTGTAAACAGTCTCGGAGACCTTCACGCCATTTACCTCTTCCGAATTGTAAATGAGGTTACTTTTGTTGTCTGCCGATGCGTGCATTCCACATACGAAAAGGAAAGAGAAAAGAATCAAAGTTTTTAAAGTTTTCATGGCTTTATGTTTTTAGAGTTGTACTTGCTGTTTTGCTATCAATGTGTCATTGATTTCGCTGCAAAGGTAGATATTAAATTGACATAAATAAAATAATCGGGAGATATTTTATCAATATGTCAAATCGGTGCGGGGCGATATGCTTTCCTTTTGGAAAGATTAGTGAACAAAAAAATATCCGGCAGCGAAGATGCCGGATATTCTGGTGTACAAACTGTTTTTCAAAGTGTTTACTTCCGTTGCTTTCTGATTGTAAGTTAAATAAAGTTATCGGCGGCTTTAGTGGGCTTCCAACCAGTTCTTTCCCCAGCCGCAATCGGCTTTCAGGGGTACCAGCATACGATATGCCCGTTCCATTTCTTCGATTACGATTTTTTGCAAAATCTCTTTTTCAGCCTTCGGAACGCTGAAATTCAGCTCGTCGTGGACCTGTAAAATCATCTTTGCTTTCAGATTGTTACTTTGCAGGCGCTGGAAGATGTGCGCCATTGCCACTTTGATGATGTCGGCGGCGCTTCCCTGGATGGGAGCGTTGATGGCATTCCGCTCTGCATAACCGCGCACCACGGCATTCCGTGAGTTGATATCGGGCAGGAAACGTTTGCGGTGGAAGATGGTTTCCACATATCCGTTCTCGCGTGCCACCTGGATGCTCTTGTCCATATATTCCTTCACTTGCGGGTAGGTCTCGAAGTATCCGTCTATCAGTTCCTTGGCCTCTTGGCGGGGGACGTTCATGCGCTCGGCAAGCCCGAAGACGGAGATGCCGTAGATGATGCCGAAGTTGGCGGTCTTGGCCTTGCGGCGCATATCGGCGGTCACGTCATTGATGTCCACCTTATATATTTTGGCGGCGGTGGCGGCGTGGATGTCGTGTCCGCTGCAAAAGGCATCTATCATGTTCCGGTCTTGGCTCAGGTGTGCCATGATGCGCAGTTCGATTTGCGAGTAGTCGGCAGAGAAGAACTCGCATCCGTCGTCGGGGATGAAGGCTTTGCGGATTTCCTTGCCGTCTTCGTCGCGGATGGGGATGTTCTGCAGGTTCGGATTGCTGGAGCTGAGTCGTCCGGTGGCGGTCACTGCCTGGTTGAAAGAGGTGTGGATGCGTCCCGTGTGCGGGTTTATCAGCTGCGGCAATGCGTCGATGTAGGTACTGAGCAGTTTCTTCAGTCCGCGGTATTCGAGTATCTTGCCGATGATGGCGTGCTTGCTCCGCAGGCTTTCGAGCACCTCTTCGGAGGTGACATACTGGCCGGTCTTGGTCTTCTTCGCCTTCTCCACGATTTTGAGTTTGTCGAACAGCACTTCGCCTACCTGTTTGGGCGAGGCGATGTTGAAGGTCTCGCCGCCTGCCAGTTCGTAAATCTCTTTCTCAATCTCTTGCAGGCGGAGGGTGAAGTGCTCGGACGATTGCTTGAGGGCTTCCGTGTCGATGCGCACTCCGTTGCTCTCGATGTTGACGAGCACCGGTACGAGCGGCATTTCGATTTCATAGAAGAGCTGTTCGGCAGCTTGCTCCTTCAGTTCCTTTTCGAGCACGTTCTTCAGTTTCAGGGTGACGTCCGCATCTTCGCAGGCATAGCGGTATACCTCTTCCGGTGGGAGGTCGCGCATACTCTTCTGGTTTTTGCCCCTTGGCCCGATGAGTTCGTCGATGTGGATGGTCTGGTAGTGCAGGTAGATTTCGGCGAGGTAGTCCATGTTGTGCCGGAGCTCCGGTTGCAGCACGTAGTGGGCGAGCATGGTGTCGAAAAGTTTCCCCTTCACTTGCACTCCGTAGTTTTGGAGAACAATCATATCGTACTTGATGTTTTGCCCCACCTTCATGGAGTGTTCGTTCTCGAAGAGCGGGCGAAACTCGTTCACGATTTTTAAGGCTTCGTCGCGGTCTGCCGGAACGGGGACATAATAAGCCCGGTTTTCGGCGTCGCTGAAGCTCATTCCCACCAGTTCCGCCTCCATGGGTTCGGTTCCGGTGGTCTCTGTGTCTATTGCGAGAATATCGGTTGTAAGTAACTTTTGAATAATTTCGCCCCTTTTCTCTTCTGTATCAACGAGTTGATAGTCTGTATGGAGCGTTTCCAAGCGCGTGAGAATCGAATTTTCCGAGCCGTCCGCCCCGCTGCCCGCAAAATTTGAAAACAAATCGCCTTGGACGGGAGCGCTTTTTTCGGGAGTCGCGCTGCCGGTGGCGGCGGGCTGGGCGAATAGCGTTCCGGCATATGGGTCGGACGAAGCGGAACCGGAAGAAGCGGGTAGGGGAGAAGCCCCCGTTTTTTTCAGGACACGGTCGATGAGCGTGCGGAACTCCAGTTCCTCGAAAATTTTGCGGAGCGCTTCTTCGTCCGGTTCTTCGCGGACGAGTGTCTCCATGTCGAGCCGGATGGGCACGTCTGTTTTGATGGTCGCAAGGAATTTGGAGAAGGCAATCATTTCGCGGTTCGCCTCTACTTTGGTTCTCAGCGCTCCTTTCAGCCGGTCGGTGTGTTCGAGCAGATTCTCGATGCTGCCGAACTCTGCCACCAGCTTTTGTGCGGTTTTCTCTCCTACGCCCGGACAACCGGGGATGTTGTCGGAAGAGTCGCCCATCAGTCCCAGCATATCGATGACCTGCTCCGTGGACCGGATGTCGAACTTGGCCTTTATCTCGTCGACACCCATCACTTCGAAGCCGCCGCTGTGCTTGGGGCGGTACATGAACACGCGTTCCGAAACCAGCTGACCGTAGTCCTTGTCGGGTGTCATCATGTAGGTGGTGATGCCCCGGCGTCCGGCTTCGGTGGCAAGTGTGCCTATCACGTCATCGGCTTCGAAACCGGGCACTTCGAGAATGGGGATGCGGTAGGCGCGGATGATGTCCTTGATGATGGGCACGGAGAGGCGGATGGCTTCGGGCGTCTCCTCGCGTTGTGCCTTGTACTGTTCGTAGGCTTCGTGCCGGAAGGTCGGTCCCGAGGGGTCGAACGCCACTCCTATGTGCGTGGGGTTCTCCTTTTTCAGCACCTCTTCGAGGGTGTTGACGAATCCCAGGATGGCGGAAGTGTTGAATCCCTTGGAGTTGATTCGCGGGTTTTTGATGAACGCGTAGTAAGCGCGGTATATCAATGCATAAGCATCGAGCAGGAAAAGTTTATCAGTCGGATTCATAGATTTATTCTTTTTTTCAGGGTAAAAGTACAAAAAAATACCGTATTAACCGTTTTATTACTATTTTTGTGCACAAATAGCGACGTATGGACAGTATATCCCTTATAAAATCTCCGATTTCTGTAGAGTTGGAGGACTTCAAAAAGCATTTTGACACTTGCCTTTCCAATTCTAATCTTCTGTTGAATAACGTAATTGCGCACATCCGGCAGAGGAACGGGAAGATGATGCGTCCGATGCTTGTCCTGCTTGCGGCAAAGCTGTTCGATGATGTCTGCCCGACGACGCTTCACGCCGCAGTGGCCCTGGAGTTGTTGCATACGGCGAGCTTGGTGCACGATGATGTAGTGGACGAGAGTACCGAACGCCGGGGACAGCTCTCCGTCAATGCCGTCTTTAATAATAAGGTGGCGGTGCTTGCGGGCGACTATCTGCTGGCAACGGCGCTGGTAGAAGTGAACCGGACACGTAGCCATGCTATCATCGATGTCGTTTCCCGTCTGGGGCAGGACCTGGCAGAGGGCGAATTGTTGCAACTTTCCAATGTCAGCAATCCCGAGTATTCCGAAACTGTTTATTTCGATATCATCCGCAAGAAGACGGCCGTGCTGTTTGCCGCCTGCATGAAGACCGGCGCGCTTTCAGTGGGTGTCAGCGATGAAAAGGCGGAATATGCGCGTCTGTTGGGTGAGTACATCGGTCTTTGTTTCCAGATAAAGGATGATATATTCGATTATTACGAGAGCCGCGAGATAGGTAAGCCCACCGGGAACGATATGCTCGAAGGCAAGCTGACCCTGCCTGCGCTTTATGCTCTCAATTCCACTACCGACAAGCAGGCGCACGAAATAGCCGTAAAAGTGAAGAACGGGACGGCGACATCCGCCGAAATAGCCTATTTAATCGAGTTTTCCAAGGCAAACGGCGGCATTGAGTACGCCACGAAAGTGATGCACGGATTTAAGGAAAAAGCGCTTTCGCTGTTGGCATCCATGGAGGATACCGATGTCAGGAAAGCGCTTGTCTGTTACCTCGACTATGTAGTGGAGCGGGAAAAGTGATTTTTATTGAGGAGGTTTTATTAAGGAGTTATCGGGAGTTAACGGGAGTTATCACTCCGCTCCGCTCCGTTAGGAGTTATCGGCCGATACTACCGCCTTATATAAACAAGGTTGCTCCCTTATATAAATAAACAAGTCCGCTTCTTATATAAAAAGACTATTGGCCGATAACTCCCTTTAACTCCCGATAACTCCTTAATAAAAGAACTCCTTAAAGAAGCTGCTTAGAAAAACTTCATCTCCTCTCCCTTGATGTCCGAAAGCAAGAGGTTAGCCAGTCGGCTGGTGCCCAACCGGAACAGGCTGTTGTCCAGCCACTCTTCGCCGAGCACTTCTTTCACGATGGTGTAGTACACCAGCGCGTCGTTTACGCAGTTGATGCCGCCGGCCGGTTTGAATCCAATCTTGTTGCCCGTCAGCGCGTGATACTCCTTGATGGCCTGACACATCACGTAGGCGGCTTCCGGTGTGGCGGCGGGCTGCTGCTTGCCGGTGGACGTCTTGATGAAGTCGGCTCCGGCATACATGGACAGGATGGATGCCTTCTTGATGTTTTCCGCCGTCTTCAGCGCTCCGGTCTCCAGGATTACTTTCAGGTGGTGCTCCTTGCAGGTGGCTTTCAGCTCCTGTATCTCGTCGCACATGGTTTCATAATCGCCTGCCAGGAACTTCCCTACGGAGATGACGATGTCTATTTCGTCGGCACCTTCCATGATGGCCATGGCGGTCTCGGCCACCTTGACTTCGATGAAGGTCTGCGAGGAGGGGAAACCGGCCGATACGCAGGCTATCTTTACGTCTTCCACTTCCAGCGTGTCTTTCACCACTTCCGCAAAGTTGGGGTATACGCAGATGGCTGCCACATTCTTCAGGTCGGGGAACTCCTCGTCGAAGCGGTTCACGTTTTGGGTGAAGCGCATGACGCTTTCATCGCTGTCCGTGCTGTTCAGCGTGGTCAGGTCGATGCAGTTGAACAGGAATTTCTTCACTTCCGGCGTGTTGTTCGCAGGCACTTTCTCTGCAATGATTCGGGCTACTTCCGCAGCTACTTCCGCGTCGTTCAGCCGGGTGTTGTACTTTGCCAGAGCGGCGTCGTACTTGCTCTGTGTAGATTCATAATTCTCCATGGTCAGATGATAATTTAGGGTTATTGATATGTCTTGTCCGGTCGCGGCGGGTCTTCTTCTCTATGCTGTGTGCGAAGGCCTCGGTGATGTCGGTCCCGGTCTGGTTTGCGATGCAGAGAAGCACCCAAAGCACGTCCGCTATCTCCTCTCCGATGTTCTCTTTCTCTCCTTCCTTGAAGGACTGGTCGCCGTATTTGCGTGCCATCACGCGTGCCAGTTCGCCCACTTCTTCGGTCAATACGGCCATATTGGTGAGTTCGCTGAAGTAGCGTACACCATATTCCTTTATCCAGCGGTCTACCTGTTGCTGGGCTTCGTCCAATGTGATGGCTGCCCGCTCCTTTGATTCTTCATTCTTCATTTTTTCGCTCTTCATTCTTTGTTCTTTGTATCCATACAGATGGTCACAGGGCCATCGTTCAATAATTCTACCTTCATGTCGGCTCCAAATTCGCCGGTACCTATCTCTTTGCCTAATGCTAAACTCAGTTCGTTGCAGAATTGTTCGTACAGCGGGACGGATATTTCCGGCCGTGCCGCCCGGATGTAAGAGGGGCGGTTGCCTTTCTTGGTGGATGCGTGCAGCGTGAACTGGCTGACGACCAGTATTTCGCCGCCGATGTCGAGGACGGAACGGTTCATTACGCCGTTTTCATCGTCGAAAACACGCAAGTTGACAATCTTTTTGCACAGCCAGTCGATGTCTTCTTTGCCGTCGCTCTCTTCGATGCCCACGAGTATCATGAGGCCTTTCCCGATGGATGCCTTACAGGCTCCGCCGATAGTGACGGAAGCGTGTCCGGTGCGTTGTATAACTACTCTCATTTTCCTTGTTTCAACAAAATAATCTTGCAGTCTGCAAAGGTACGAATAAATTCGCGATTGCTGCGCCGTGCCGTGCGATTTTGTGTGTATCGGGATGCGGCTTTCTCGTCCGGAATTGCCGTTTTTTCGCGTCTGTAGATGGCTTGCGAGCGGCATATAGATGGCTTGTGAGCGGTATATAGATGGCTCGTGAGCGGCATATAGATGGCTCGTGAGCGATATATAGATGGCTCGTGAGCGATATATAGATGGTTCAAGGCCGTCCTTCTGATTTCTTAATCAATTTGTTTACAGCTGTTTACGCTTCTCTCGTCTGTGCTCTCTGCCTCCTTTATGCCCTCTAATCTTCTTTTTCGAAGTGTTTCTGTATGATTCTCGCCTTCGCTTCGCCAATCACGCGGATGAGCTCTTCCGCCGGTGCCTCGCGGATGCGTTTCACGCTCTTGAACTCCTTCAGCAGGGCGTTTTTTGTCTTTTCACCGATGCCTTTTATCTCGTCCAGCGCCGAGGCTATCTGTCGTTTGCTGCGCTTGTCGCGGTGGAAAGTGATGGCAAAGCGGTGCACTTCGTCCTGTATCTGCGTCAGCAGCCGGAAGAGGGGAGAATGCTGCTTGAGTCCGATGGTCTGCGGCGGGAATCCGTAGAGCAGTTCCGACGTGCGGTGTTTGCCGTCTTTGGCAAGTCCGGCGATGGGGATGTCAAGTTGCAGCTCGTCCATCACCTCTTTCACGGCGCTCATTTGCCCCTTTCCACCGTCGGTAATGAGCAGGTCGGGCAGGGGAGACGACTCTTCGAGGGCGCGGCGGTAGCGTCGGCGTACCACCTCTTTCATGGATGCATAGTCGTCCGGTCCTTCCACGGTTTTGATGTTGTACTTCCGATACTCCTTTTTCGCCGGTTTCCCCTTGATGAAGACCACGCACGCCGCAACGGGATCCGAGCCTTGGATGTTCGAGTTGTCGAAGCACTCTATCTGCATCGGCAGCTTGTCGAGGTGCAGTTCCTGCTGTATTTCCTTCAGAAGGCGCACCGTGCGCTGCTCCGGATTCAGTTTCTCGGTCTGCTTCAGGCGGTCGGCCTTGTATTGTTTTACGTTGAGGATGGAGAGTTCGAGCAGTTTCTTCTTGTCGCCGCGCTGCGGGATGGTAAAGGTGACGTCTTTCAGCTCCATGTCCAGTTCGAAAGGTACGATGATTTCGCGCGAAAGGCTTTTATAGCGTCCGCGCATTTCGATGATGCCCAGCGATAGCAACTCCTCTTTCGTCTCGTTCAGCCGCTTCTTGTATTCGAAGGTGAAGGCCTGGTTGATGGCGCCGTTTGTGATGTGCAGGTAGTTGATGAATGCGGACTTTCCGTCGCTGTCTTCTTCGATGGAGAACACGTCGATGTTGTGCAGCACGCTGCTCACCACCTCCGATTTGGCGCGGTAGTTTTCCAGCAACAGGTACTTCTCTTTCACCTTCTGCGCCTCCTCAAACCGCATTTCGGCGGCGAGGTCCTGCATCTGCCGGTACAGCATCCGTTCCACCTCCTGTGTGTTTCCTTTGAGGATTTCCTTGATTTCAGCGATGTTTTTCAGGTATTCTTCCTGGCTTTGCCGTCCGATGCAGGGGCCTGCGCAGTTCTTGATGTGGTATTCCAGACACACGTTGAACTTGCCCGTCCGGATGTTCTCGGGCGAGAGGTTCAGGTTGCAGGTGCGCAGGGGATACAGGTGCTTGATGAGGTCGAGCACCGCATACATGGAGGGGATGTGGCTATACGGGCCGTAGTAGGAAGAACCGTTGCGTATGATTTTCCGTGTCTTGAACACGCGCGGGAAGTATTCGTTCTGCACGCAGATGCTGGGGTAGGTCTTGTCGTCCTTCAGCAGCACGTTGTAGCGGGGCTTGTATTTCTTGATAAGGTTGTTTTCCAGCAGCAGGGCATCCTCTTCCGTGTTGACGACGATGTAGCGGATGTCTGCGATTTTGCTGACCAGCACGCGCGTCTTTCCCGGTTCGTGCTCTCGGTTGAAGTAGGAGGAGACCCGGCGTTTCAGATTCTTTGCTTTCCCTACGTAGATGATGGTGCCTTCGGCATCCAGGTATTGGTAGATGCCGGGGCTGTCAGGGAGGTTCAGCACGATACCTCGTAGGTAGTCGTTCGTCTTGAGTTCGTCCATGATGAGCGTGGTGTGTGGGGTGATAGGACGGTTTACAGCGAAAGCACTGATGCGACGTCGATATCTTTGCTGAACACATCCTTCCCGTGCAGTTCTTTCAGTTCGATGATGAAGTTTACGTATACCTTCTTGGGGCTCATCTTCTTCACCAGATTGCAGGCAGCCTGCATCGTTCCGCCCGTGGCAAGCAGGTCGTCGTGCAGCAACACCACATCGTCCGGTTCGATGGCGTCCTTGTGGATTTGTACCGTGTCTTTGCCATACTCCTTTTCGTAACTCTCTTCGATGGTCTCTGCCGGCAATTTCCCGGGCTTGCGGATGGGGACGAATCCGGCACCCAGGCGGGTGGCGAGGACGGGACCCATGATGAAACCTCTCGACTCTATGCCCACAACTTTGGTGATGCCTTTGTCCTTATACATTTCATACAGCGTGTCCGACAGCTCCTGCAAGGCGGCAGGATTCTTGAACAGGGTAGTAACGTCGTAGAACAATATACCCGGGATGGGAAAGTCGGGTATTTCCCGAATGCTTTTAGCAAGTGTCTCTTTGTTCATAATCAGTCTATTTGATGCGTTTATTGAATTTTTTGTTTCACGTGGAACGTCAGCGCTTATCGCCCGCAAAGCACCAGCAGTACGTTGATGTCGCTTGGCGATACTCCCGGTATGCGGCTTGCTTGGGCGATTGTCTCCGGGTCAATCTTCACCAGCTTTTGGCGGGCTTCGGTGGAGAGCGACTGGATGGAACTGTAGTCGAACTTCCCTTTTATCTTGATGCTTTCCAGCCGTGCCAGCTTGTCGGCTATCATCCGCTCGCGCCCGATGTAACCTTCGTACTTGATGAGTATCTCTGCGGCTTCAAGGATTTCTTCTTTCCGTTCCGTGACTTTGTCCAGCTCGCGGCGGAAAGCGCTGACGTGTTCTGCCATGTTTTCTAGTGTCACTTGCGGGCGGTTTATCAAGTCTACCAGTTTACAGCCTTGGCGTAGCGGGGTGGTGCCGAGCTGTTCCAATGCCGGGTTTATCAGCGCCGGTTTCATCGAATAGTTGCGGGCAAACGTTATGATGTTTGTGACGGCTTCGCGTTTGCTCTTCAGCAACTCGTAGCGGTCTGCCTTGGCAAGTCCCAGCTTCCAGGCTCTTTCGGTGAGTCTCATGTCGGCATCGTCCATGCGGAGAAGGATGCGGTACTCGGCGCGTGAAGTGAACATACGGTAAGGTTCGTCGACACCTTTGGTCACCAGGTCATCGATTAATACGCCGATATAAGCTTCGTCGCGTGCAAGGGTGAAGGGCTCGCCGCCGTGGCAGGTGATGTGCGCGTTGATGCCGGCGATGATTCCCTGTCCGGCTGCCTCTTCGTATCCGGTCGTTCCGTTCACCTGTCCGGCGAAGAAGAGATTCTTGATTTTCTTCGTTTCCAACGTATGTTTCAGTTGGGTGGGGTCGAAGAAGTCATACTCTATCGCGTAGCCGGGGCGGTAGATGACGAGGTCGCGGAATGCGGGAATCTTCTTCAACGCCTCGATCTGTATCTCCATCGGCAGCGAAGATGAGAAACCGTTCAGGTAGAGTTCCTGTGTCGTCTCGCCTTCGGGCTCCAGGAAAAGCTGGTGCTGCCCTTTGTCGGGGAAGGTTACGATTTTGGTCTCGATGCTGGGGCAGTAGCGGGGACCGATGCTCTGTATTTGCCCGTTGAAAAGGGGAGAATCGGGCAAACCCTCGCGAAGGATGCGGTGGGCCTCTTCATTGGTGAAGCAGGTCCAGCAGGGCAGTTGTTTCAGGTGGCGCACGCCGGTGTTCATGAAGGAGAACTTGTGGAAGTCGTTTTCTCCCTCCTGAATCTCCATGTCTTCGTAGTGGACGCTCCGTCCGTCGATACGTACGGGCGTTCCTGTCTTCATCCGTCCGTATGCGATGCCGTGTCGTGCGATGGATTCGGTCAATCGGTAGGATGCGGGTTCTGCCATGCGTCCGCCGGGCAGCATTGTGCGGCCCACGTGCATCAGTCCGTTCAGAAACGTTCCGGCGGTCAGTACGATGCATTTGGCGCGGAATGTCACTCCCCACAGGGTGGTGAGTCCGACCACTTCGCCGTTTTCAACGAGAATTTCCTGCACCGTGTCCTGCCAGATGTGCAGGTTGGGCGTGTTTTCCAGCACTTCGCGCCAGGCCCAGATGAATTTGTTGCGGTCGCACTGTGCGCGCGGGCTCCACATGGCCGGGCCTTTGGAACGGTTCAGGATGCGGAACTGGATGGCGGTCCGGTCGGTGACCAGTCCCATGTATCCGCCCAGGGCGTCCACTTCGCGTACTATCTGTCCTTTGGCGATGCCGCCTACGGCAGGGTTACAACTCATTTGCCCTATCTTGTTCATGTCCATCGTGATAAGGCAGGTCTTTGAACCCAGGTTTGCGGCGGCGGCAGCAGCTTCGCAGCCGGCGTGTCCGGCGCCGATTACAATAACGTCATACTTAAACTCCATTCGTTCAATCTCTTTTTAGACCCTGCAAAGTTACGAAAAAACCTGTTGCCGCGTAAACTGGCGGAATAAATATGTATCGATTTCGTCCCGCGAGACGGGCGGATTCGTCCCGTGGGGCGAGCAAATTCATCTCGTGGGATGAATTTTTTCATCTCACGGGACGGATTATTTCGTCTCGCAGGACGAATCCAGCCGTCTCGCGGGACGAGAACCGTCGTACTCCGCAGGTGTATTCGATGTGAGTGGTATATTTCTGTTGTGGGTTCCAGCACACTACCTTGGCGGCGCTTGGCGGAACCTAAAGTTGCAGCATTGCCAGCGCCTTGTTCTCGGCAGCTTCCATCACCTCCCGTTCGCCCGGACCTTTGTCGTTGATGCCGCAGAGGTGCAGTACGCCGTGGATGATGACGCGGTGCAGTTCGCGTTCGTAGTCGCCGTCGGCAAATTGCTCGGCATTGGTGCGCACCGTGTCCAGACTGATGAAGAGGTCTCCGCTCAGGCGGTTGCCTTCGCAGTAGTCGAAAGTGATGATGTCCGTGTAGTAATCGTGTTGCAGGTACTGGCGGTTCACTTCGAGAATCTTCTCGTCCGAGCAGAAGATATAGGCGATTTCACCGACTCTTTTCCCGTAGGTGGCGGCGACCGCCTTGATCCATTCCGTGGTTTCGCGCTTCTTGATGGCGGGCATTTCAACGTCGTCTGTCTGGTAACTAATCATATTGTACTTTTTTTAGAACACGGAGACACAGAGACACGGAGCTTTTCTTTTTCCCCTCTGTGCCTCCGTGCCTCTGTGTTTTTTACTTTAGTATTTATCTCTATTAATCTCCTTTTCTCTTAATTATTCTCTGTGCCTCCGTGCCTCTGTGTTTTAATAAAAAAACAGATAACTGATGATAATAGCTGCAATGATGCCCGAGAAGTCCGCTATCAGTCCGCAGGTCACGGCATTGCGGGTTTTCGTGATGCCTACGCTGCCGAAGTATACGGCAAGGATGTAGAACGTGGTATCCGAAGCGCCGCGCGCCACGCAACTCATGCGCCCTACGAACGAGTCGGCGCCATGCTGCGTCATGGTGTCAATCATCAGTCCGTTGGCTCCGCTGCCGCTCAGCGACTTCATCAAAGCGGTGGGCAGCGCACCTACGAAACTGGTGTCTGCGCCGGTCAGCCCCACCACATATCCGATGCCGTTCACAATGATGTCCATCGCTCCCGAAGTACGGAAAACGGCGATTCCAACGAGAAAAGCCACCAAGTAGGGGATGATGCGTATGGCGGTGGTGAACCCCTCCTTCGCACCCTCTATGAAAGCGTCGTATACGTTGATTCGTTTCCACAATCCCCACAGGATGAAAAGCAGGATGATGGAGAAGAGGATGATATTTGCCACCAGTGTGGAGTAGACGCCCATCTCTTCACGGCCGACCCGCGTGAACAGATAAATCAGTCCGGAAAAGAACAGGCTGATGCAGCCCACCAGGATGAGGATAGGCTTGCACAGCAGGTTGATTCGCTGCGCGATGCTGACGGCAGCCACGCCGACAAGGGTAGAGACGGCGGTGGTAATCAGTATCGGGATGAAGACATCCGTAGGCTGGGCGGCGCCCATCTGCGAACGGTACATCATGATGCTGACAGGTATCAGTATCAGTCCCGATGTGTTCATGACGAGGAACATAATCATCGGGTTGGTGGCAGTGTCTTTCCGGGGGTTCAGCTCCTGAAGCTCCTTCATCGCCTTCAGTCCCATGGGAGTGGCGGCATTGTCGAGCCCCAGCATATTGGCGGAGAGGTTCATGAAGATAGAGCCCATGGCGGGATGTCCCTTGGGGATGTCCGGGAAGAGGCGGCAGAAGACGGGACTGAGCCAACGCGAAAGGGCGTCAATCATGCCGCTGTTCTCGCCGATTTTCATGACGCCCAGCCACAAGGCGAGGATACCGGTCAGCCCCAGCGATATCTCGAAGGCGTTCTTCGAGGAGTCGAACGTGGAGTTGACAAGTTCCGTGAATATCTCCACATCCCCCATGAACAGGAGCTTGCAGAGCGCCACGACGAAGGCGATGACGAAAAATGCGACCCAGATGTAATTTAAAACCATGTCTCCTTAATCTTTACTATGTCGCAAAATTAAAGATAACTTTTCATAGTTTCGATAGATTTATCGTATTTTTGTCTGCTGGTAAGACAAATCAAAAAGTCGAACGATGAATAAGCAAGAAGTGGCGGCAACTGTTGCCGTAATCCAAGGTGAACTGGAAACGTATATCGACCCCGTGAAGAGGGAGTATCTTCCCCGTTTCTTCAAGACGGGAAAGGGAGAGTATGGCGAGGGCGACAAGTTCCTGGGCGTGGTGGTACCCAATACCCGCTTGGTAGCAAAGCGCTATAAAGACGTTCCTTTCGATGTCGCGGCGAGACTCTTGCAAAGCCCGTGGCACGAATGCCGCCTCTGCGCGCTGCTGATGCTGGTAGAACGCTTCAAAAAGAGCGATGAAAAGGAGCGAAAACGAATCTACGACTTCTATCTTTCGCAGACGGCGCGCGTCAACAACTGGGATTTGGTCGACTTGTCCGCCCCCTACATCGTTGGGGAGTATCTGAAGGAACGCTCCCGCGAAGACCTGTACCGCCTTGTCGGCAGCACGTTGCTTTGGGAACAGCGCATCGCGGTGGTCGCCACGTATACGCTCATCAAAAACAACGATTTCATCGACATCCTGGCGCTGGCAGAACGCTTGCTGCACCATCCGCACGACCTGATGCGGAAGGCAGTGGGCTGGATGCTACGCGAAATGGGAAAGCGGGACAAAGACCTGCTGGTGCAGTTTCTCGAAAAACACGGGCGGGTGATGCCGCGCACGATGCTGCGCTATGCCATTGAGAAGTTCCCCGAAGAGGAGCGGCAGGAGTTTCTGAAGCGTTGACAAGGGAAGCTTTTACTTTGATATTCTCTATTTATCTTTTCGGTATGTCTCTTTATTTTCTTATTTTTGACCGCTGTAACAAACAATAATCTTTCCAATGGTAAAGAAGAGCGAGAACAATAAAAAAAAGGGTACAAAGGTAAAAGAAGTAGTAAACAAAGTATCTTACCACTACAAACCGGACAACCTCACGCTGGAAGAGTGGCAAATAGCCCTTCGCAGCCAGGCAGCTGCTAAAGAACAGTTCGCTATTTCCGAAATAAACAAGAAGGAGCTTCCTGGCTATTACAAGGTGCTCAACTCGCAGACGCGCAGCGAATACAAGGTGGTGTATCGGGGAAAGGGAAACGAATGGAACTACTGTTCGTGTATGGACTTCAAGACCAACCAGTTGGGTACGTGCAAGCACCTCGAAGCCGTCGGGCTTTGGCTGAAGGAAAAACACCGCTTGCCTTGCCGCTCCGTCCCGCCCTATACCTCTGTCTATCTCTCTTACAAAGGAGAACGGAGGGTGCGCCTGCGCATCGGCACCGAGCACGAAGCTGAGTTCCGCAAGCTCGCCGAACCCTACTTCACGTCCGACGGAGAGCTGCGCCCCGGAGCGCTGGACAGCGTGACCGACTTCTTCCGCGAAGCCATGCGGCTGGACAACACCTTCCGCTGGTATGGCGATGCGCTCGATTTCATCCTGGAACAGCGCGACAATCGTCGGCGTCTCCGGCTGCTGCCCGAAGTGGCTTCGGATGCCGCGCTTGACAAACTGCTGAAGACACCGCTCTATCCTTATCAGAAGGAAGGAATCCGCTTCGCCTTCCGTGCCGGGAAGTCGATTATCGCTGATGAGATGGGGTTGGGAAAGACCATACAGGCCATCGGCACGGCAGAGCTGATGCGGAAACACGGTTTCGTCTCTTCGGCATTGGTTATCTGCCCCACCTCGCTGAAGTACCAGTGGAAGAAGGAGATAGAACGCTTCACCGATGCCGATGCCGTGGTGGTGGAGGGCAACCACTTGAAGCGGAAGGAACTTTACAACGCCACGCAATTCTACAAGATAGTCTCCTACAACAGCGTCTGCAACGACATCAAGCTGCTGAAGTCGCTTCACACCGATTTCCTGATTATGGACGAGGTGCAGCGGCTCAAGAACTGGAACACGCAGATTTCGAAGGCCGCACGCCGCATCAGTTCCGAATACGCCGTCATCCTCTCGGGTACCCCGCTGGAGAACAAGCTGGAAGAGCTGTACTCCATCATGCAGTTTGTGGATCAATACTGTCTTGGCCCCTACTATAAGTTCATGGACGACACGGTGGTGCGGAACGAGACCGGCAAAGTCATCAGCTACCGCAACCTCAACGCCGTGGGCGAGCGGATGAAGGACGTGCTCATCCGCCGTCGCAAGTGCGACGTGGCATTGCAACTGCCCGAGCGTATGGACAAGGTGCTCTTCGTCCCCATGACCGAGAAACAACGGGAGATGCACGATGAGTGGCAGTCTTACGTTTCGCAAATCGTGTCGAAATGGGTGCGCAACCGCTTCCTGAGCGAGAAAGACCGCAAACGGATGCTGCTGATGTTGAGCCAGATGCGCATGGTGTGCGACAGCACCTACATCCTCGACCAAAAGAGCCGCTTCGATACGAAGGTGGAAGAGACCATGAACATCCTACGCACCCTCTTCGAGAGCGGCGACGAGAAGGCAGTCGTCTTCAGCCAGTGGGAACGCATGACTCGCCTCATTGCCGCCGAACTGGACGCGATGGGCGTGCGCTATGAGTACCTGCACGGCGGTATCCCCTCCGAAGCCCGCAAGAACCTTGTGGAGAACTTCACCGAACTGCCCGAAAGCCGCGTCTTCCTGACCACCGATGCCGGAAGCACCGGACTGAACCTGCAAGCCGCCTCCCTCCTCATAAACCTCGACTTACCTTGGAATCCTGCCGTGCTGGAACAGCGTATTGCCCGCATCTATCGCATAGGGCAGAAACGGAGCATCCAGGTAATCAACTTAGTGGCTGGGCAGACTATCGAGGAACGGATGCTCTCCACGCTCAACTTCAAGTCTTCCCTCTTCGGTGGTATCCTGGACAACGGCGAAGACACCATCTTCTTGGAAGACAGTAAGCTGGATAAGATTATGGAGAACATCCGGGTGATGACCGAACCTTCGGAGACGCAAGAAGAAGAGGCGGTCAGCGTTTCAGTCGAAGAGAAGGAAGAGAAGACGGAAACCGCAGCATCCTCCTCTCCGGCAAAAGAGAAAGGCGTTCCCTCTGCCGAAGAGCTGGAGCCGATGTTTACTTTTGAAGAAGAGGAACAAGATGTCGCGCCCTCTGCGAGTGGCTCTTCATCGGATGCGGATGCTGCCGCGCCGTCTGCCGGGGACGTCTCTTCTGCCCGGACCGTCGAACCGGACCGTCTGGTTCAGCAAGGCTTCTCCTTCCTCAGTGGTTTGGCACGCACGCTGAAGTCGCCCGAAGCGACCCGCAAACTGGTGGATACCCTTGTGGAGGAGGATCCGGAGAGCGGAAAAACCTCGTTACGCATCCCCGTGCCCGACAAGGAGAGTGTGGCAGACATCCTGACCCTGTTCGGAAAACTGATGGGCGGGAAAGAGTAGATAAACTAAGGTATATAAAGAAAACGCAGGATGGCGTGGAGTTCCTTTCCGCGTAATCCTGCGTTTAAGCGTGTGTGGAGATTATAGTTTTTCAATATCCTCTTGGGATAGTCCGGTGGCTTGGGCAATGATGTTGATGGCAACTCCTAAGCTTTTCAGGTTGCGGGCGTTGTTCAGGTTGGCTTCTCTGACGCCTTCAGCTCTTCCTTCTTCCCTTCCCTCTATTCTTCCTTCAAATCTTCCTTCTTCGCGTTCGGTGTAGATGTTGTTCCGCAGAATGACGATATTGTCCAAATGGCGGTAGTAGGCGTTTAGTTCTTCTTTGCTCATCCGGTCGAGTTTCAGGTGCTCACGGGCTTCTTCCAGGCCGGGAGCGGTGGCGGTGGAGGGTATCTCTCCGGTATTCAGGTAATATATCCACTCTTCCAGCGGGCTTGTGGCAACTTGGTCGAAGCCGTTTACTTTAAGGATGTAGTATTCAGGATAGAGCTGGCTGACGGTGTCTGCCTTGAAGGTTTGTCTTTGGAAAGGCGTAAGTTCTAAAAGTTCGTTGGTGTGGATGCCTCTGAATTCGGTCTTGCCATGATAGACATAATCTTTACCGTGGCCTAAAGCGAAATAGACGATGTTTACGCTATATATTTTCCGTATCTTGCTGTAACCTTGTCCTCGATTGATGTATTCTGTCACCAATTTGGAAGTACCGAACAACATACGTTGGAAGTAGGCATACTCATTGTTGTTCTGCACCTCTATCAGGATAAGTTCGTTTTTGGAATCTTCGGCAAGTATGTCGACACGATTGTATTTGTCGTACTCATCTTCTTGGTTGCTTTCGCTTTCAAGAAGTTTCTGGATGGTGATTTTCTCACCCAACAAGGTCGTAAGCAGACCTTCGAGGACGCTGAAGTTCGCCTTGTTGCGGAGTAGTCGCTTCATTGCCCAGTCGAAACGGATGGTTTGGTTCTTGTCGCTGTTCATATCAGATGCCACATTATATATTATGCCTTGACAAAGAAAGTGAAAATAGTTCGTACTGCCAAATTTGAGGAAATATAAACTTGCAGATAGGGCTTATCTCGAAATAAATTAGTTATTTTGCGGCATATAGAGAAACAGAATGGAACAAGAAAACTTTGATATACGCAACCAGCAGCCTGTCACCGGCAAAGAACGCGACTTCGAGAACGCTCTCCGCCCTTTGGCCTTCGAGGACTTCAGCGGACAGGACAAGGTGGTCGACAACCTGCGTATTTTCGTAAAGGCAGCCCGCCTACGAGGAGAGGCGCTGGACCACGTGCTGCTGCATGGCCCTCCCGGATTGGGAAAGACTACACTTAGTAATATCATCGCCAACGAGTTGGGCGTAGGCTTCAAGATTACTTCCGGTCCCGTGCTCGACAAGCCGGGCGACCTGGCAGGTATCCTCACCAGCCTGGAGCCGAACGACGTGCTCTTCATCGACGAGATACACCGGCTCAGTCCCGTGGTGGAAGAGTACTTGTATTCGGCGATGGAAGACTACCGCATCGACATCATGATAGACAAAGGCCCGTCGGCACGGAGCATTCAGATAGACCTGAACCCCTTCACGCTGGTGGGTGCTACCACCCGTAGCGGACTGCTGACGGCTCCGCTCCGCGCCCGCTTCGGCATCAACCTGCATCTGGAGTACTACGACGACGATGTGCTGAGCGCTATCATCCGCCGTTCGGCAAGCATCCTGGACGTTCCCTGTTCGGCAAGGGCGGCTACGGAGATTGCCTCGCGCAGCCGTGGCACGCCGCGTATTGCCAACGCCCTGCTGCGCCGTGTGCGCGACTTCGCGCAGGTGAAAGGCTCGGGAAGCATCGACACGGAAATCGCCGATTTCGCCCTCGAAGCGCTCAACATCGACAAGTACGGCCTGGACGAGATAGACAATAAGATACTCTGCACCATCATCGACAAGTTCAAAGGCGGCCCCGTGGGGCTGACCACCATCGCCACCGCCTTGGGCGAGGATGCCGGAACGGTGGAGGAGGTCTACGAGCCGTTCCTCATCAAGGAAGGGTTCCTGAAGCGTACCCCCCGCGGACGTGAGGTGACGGAACTTGCCTACAAGCACTTGGGGCGTAGTCTGTATAGCAGCCAGAAGACGCTGTTCGACAATGAATGAAAACGTTGGCTGGCGACTGCATATGAATTAAAAGAGAAATAGATTATTATGATGAGAAGTTCTGTTTTATGTGGGCTGTTGGGCGCGTGCTGCCTGTTGGCCGTCCTTGCATCGTGCAGCGATGACGAGGAACTCTTGTTCAAGTTCGATGCAAACGGAGAGTGCTACTATCCGTCTGCCAGTGCCCTTTCCAAGGAACGTTTTGAAAAGGAGGTCGTGGGTTACGGCTGGAAGCACGTCAGCACGTACGAAATCGCGCCAAACGGCGAATGCCTGAAAGAGGAATACTACTCTGAGATTGTTGGCGGCGGTCCTTCCCACTACTATTTCGAAAGTCCCACTTCGCTGAAGACCTATTTGTATATGAACAGCTATCCTGCCCGCGGGTTTCTGACTTCCACCTACGAGTATACGGATGCCAACCGCGTGGTGACCAATGGAGAGCACATGGAATGGCAAATCATCTCTGTCGACGGCAGGTTGCTGAAAGCCGTGAAGTATCTGGGTATGCTTTCCTACGGAACGAAGGTCTACGGATACGCCACCTATCAACGGATGACGGAGCAGGAGCTGGCGGAGTGCCAACAGTACTATTCGGTAGACTTCTCGAACCTGAAGGAGCTGGTTCTCTCGGTGTCCGGAGAAGAGGTGTTCGTCTCCGGCAAGGAGTTTGAGTTCGATGTGCTGGAGAGCAACGGACCGTGCCGTGCCAAAGCCTCCAAAGAGGAGACGTGCAGCATTACCAGTGAAGACAACCACTTCAAGGTGAAGCTGCTGAAGAACGGCGCTAAGATTGAGGTGCACGACGGCTTGCGGTTCCGTAGTTTTTGGCTCTTCTCTACCGATGAAGAATTGGAGCCGACCGGAACGGACATCTACGACTTCACTTACACCGAACTTACGCTCAACAAGAAGAAGGAACTGGTCACTCCCGACGGGCGCGTGCTGAACTACGAGTTTGCAGGCATGGAGACAACGGCTCGCGAAGGGTATTACGGCAGTACGCTGACAGCCTACAATCCCTCCCGCCTGGCAGTGGTGGATGCCGACAAGCAGGTGCGCGTTGTCGAGCTGAACCGGGGTGAAGTCCGCCTGAAGGACGTGATTCCGCAAGCGGCGCTCGATGCGTTGGCTGCGGCAGGCGAAGGAGAGATAACCTATAAGCTGGAGCTGGTGAATGCCGCTTGGATGGTGTTCCAGGTGCTTCCGCTGAAGATTGTATATAAAGAATAAGGATGAAAGAATAGAAGCGATGGCCGGATTGAAATCATTGGCAAAGGAGACTGCCATTTACGGGTTGAGCAGTATTGTGGGGCGTTTTCTCAACTATCTGCTGGTGCCCTTGTACACCACGGCGCTGTCGGTGCAGTCCGGCGGCTACGGTGTTGTGACCAATATTTACGCATGGGTGGCTTTGCTGCTGGTGTTGTTGACGTGCGGCATGGAGACGGGCTTTTTCCGCTTTGCCAACAAGGGAGACGACGACCCGATGCGTGTGTACTCCACCACCTTGCTGAGTGTGAGCATCGGTGCGCTGACGTTCCTTTCCGTGGGGCTGCTGTTCCTCCAGCCCATTGCCGATTGGCTGAAATATGGTGAACATCCTTGGTATGTGGGGATGATGATGATTGTAGTGGCGATGGATGCCATCCAGAGTATCCCTTTCGCCTATCTGCGCTACAAGAAGCGTCCTCTCAAATTCGCGGCGCTCAAGCTGCTGTTCATCTTCTTGAATATTCTCCTGAACTTAGCCTACTACGGTTGGATGAAGGGCGATGATGTGGCATACGCTTTCCTCTTCAATCTCGTGTGTACCTCTACCGTCATGCTCTGCATGATACCTGAACTGCGCGGATTCGCGTATGTGCTCGACAGGCAGCTGTTGCGGCGGATGCTTGCCTACAGCCTTCCGTTGCTGGTATTGGGCATTGCGGGCATCCTGAACCAGGTGGCGGACAAGATAATCTTCCTGTTTGTCTATCCCGACGAGGCGGAGGCCACCGTGCAGCTCGGCATCTACGGTGCCGCCAGCAAGATTGCCATGGTGATGGCGATGCTGACGCAGGCCTTCCGTTATGCCTACGAGCCTTTTGTGTTCGGCAAGAGCCGCGACAAGGACAACAGGCAGGTGTATGCGCAGGCGATGAAGTTCTTCATCATTTTCACATTGATGGCTTTTCTTGCGGTGATGTTCTACCTGGACATTCTCCGCTACCTTATCAACCGTGACTACTGGCCCGGACTGCGTGTGGTTCCCATCGTGATGGCGGCGGAAATCTTCATGGGCGTCTATTTCAACCTCTCTTTCTGGTACAAGCTGATTGACGAGACGCGCTGGGGCGCTTACTTCTCGCTGATAGGCTGCACCGTGCTGGTGACGATGAACATCCTGTTGATTCCGAAGTACAGCTACGTGGCTTGTGCATGGGCGGGGTTCGCGGGCTATGGCGTGGCGATGTTGCTCTCGTACTTCGTGGGGCAGAAGAAGTACCCCATCCGTTACGACCTGAAGTCGATAGGCTGCTACGTGATGTTGGCTGCGGTGCTCTACGCCGTAGCGGAGTATGTGCCGGTCGAGAACTTCTACCTGCGTATGGCCTTCCGCACGCTGCTGCTCTGTCTGTTTGTCGCCTACATCGTGAAGCACGATTTGCCGCTTAAACAAATACCTGTCATCAATCGTTTTATCCGGAAATAGACTTATCTTATGGAACAGCCTGACCATCTTAACAGAAATACGTTTGCGGTCAAGAACTTTCTGAAAGAGTATCTCGACCTGCGTAAAGACAAAGACAACGAACTCGAGACGGTGGACTCCATCCGCAAAGGAGTGGAGTTCAAAGGAGCCAACCTATGGATTCTGATATTCGCCATCTTCATGGCGTCGCTCGGGTTGAATGTTAATTCCACTGCCGTGATTATCGGTGCGATGTTGATTTCGCCGCTGATGGGGCCTATCATGGGCGTGGGGCTTTCGGTGGGACTGAACGACTTCGAGCTGATGAAACGTTCGCTGAAGAGCTTTCTGATAACCACCCTGTTCAGTGTCACCACCGCTACGGTATTCTTTCTCGTCAGTCCTGTTGCCGAGGGACAGTCGGAGCTGCTGGCGCGTACCTCGCCTACGATTTATGACGTATTCATCGCACTTTTGGGCGGTCTGGCAGGTGTGGTGGCGCTCTCCACGAAGGAGAAAGGCAATGTGATTCCCGGTGTCGCCATTGCCACGGCGCTGATGCCGCCGTTGTGTACGGCTGGTTACGGACTGGCAACGGGTAACCTGATTTATTTCCTTGGCGCGTTCTACCTCTATTTCATCAACTCCGTGTTCATCAGCCTTGCCACCTTCATCGGCGTGCGGGTGATGCATTTCCGGCGCAAGGAGTTTGTCGACAAGAACCGCGAACGGACGGTGCGTAAGTCCATTGTGCTGATAGCCGTCCTGACGATGTGTCCCGCCGTGTACCTCACGGTCGGAATCATTCAAGACACTCTCTTCGAAGGTGCCGCCAACCGTTTCATCAACGAGCAGCTGACTTTCGAGAATACGCAGGTGCTGGACAGGAAAATCCTCCACGAAGGCAAGCGACGCGAGATACGCGTGGTCCTGATAGGACAGGAAGTGCCGGAAGCCTCCATCGCCATTGCCCGCGGTAAGATGAAGGAGTATAAACTGGACGACACCAAGCTGGTGGTGTTGCAGGGGATGAACAACGAGTCGGTGGATATCTCTTCCATCCGCGCCATGGTGATGGAAGATTTCTACAAGAACAGCGAGCAGCGTCTGGTGGAGCAGAAACAGCAGATTGTTTCGTTGGAACAGGAGCTTGAGCAGTATCGTAAATTCGATGAATTGGGCAAAAAAATCATTCCCGAACTGAAGGTGCTTTATCCTTCCGTCAGATCGGTATCCCTCTCTCATGCGCTCGAACAGTCGGTCGATTCGGCACGGGCGGATACCGTCACCCTTGCCGTCCTGGAGTTCGGCAAGCATCCTGCCGCACAGGAGAAAGAGAAGATTTCCGAATGGCTCAAGGCACGTACGGGCGCCAGGCAGCTGAGACTGATAACCACCGCCCGCCACTAATCACTAATCACTAAAGAACCAATCACCAATTATGCGTTCCCTTGTTTTCTTTCTCCTCTCCCTTCTTTCCTTGTCGGGATATGCCGATGAGGGTATGTGGATGTTGGGCAACCTGAACAGGCAGACGCGCCGTGCGATGAAGGAACTGGGCTTGCGATTGCCTGCCGACAAGCTGTACAACCCCCGACGTCCCTCGCTGAAGGATGCTGTAGTCAGTTTCGGCGGTTTCTGTTCGGGTGTGGTCGTATCGGCCGACGGGCTGGTGCTCACGAACCACCATTGCGGTTTCAGCAGCGTGCAGCAGCACTCTTCCGTGGCGCACGACTACCTGAAAGAGGGCTTTGTGGCGCACGACCGTAGCGAAGAGTTGCCCAATCCGGAACTCTATGTCCGTTTCCTCTTGCGGCAGGAAGACGTCACGAAACGGGTGCTGGGCGCAGTGAGGCAGGGGATGACCGAACAGGAACGTTCCGCAGCGGTGGACTCGGTGATGCTGGTCATTGGCGAAGAGGTGGCACGCAAAGACTCCACCCTGGTGGGGACGGTCGATGCCTACTACGGCGGCAACGAGTTCTGGCTCTCCGTCTACCGCGACTATACCGATGTCCGGCTGGTGTTCGCGCCACCCTCTTCGGTAGGGAAGTTCGGCTGGGATACGGACAACTGGATGTGGCCGCGCCATACGGGCGATTTCTGCGTGTTCCGCATCTATGCCGATAAAGACAACCGTCCGGCGGATTACTCGCCCGACAACGTTCCCTATCATCCCGAATACGTGGCGCCAATCTCCCTCGAAGGCTACGAAGCGGGCTCTTTCTGCATGACGCTGGGCTATCCCGGGCGGACGGAACGTTACCTCTCCTCGTTCGGCATCGAAGCGATGATGGACGGCAGCAATCAGGCGCAGATAGACATCCGTGGCATCAAGCAGGCCATCTGGAAACGCGAAATGGACCGGCGCGACAGCATCCGCATCAAGTACGCTTCCAAATACGACGAAAGTTCGAACTACTGGAAAAACAGCATCGGGGTGAACCGTGCCATACGGAAACTGCACGTCCTGGAGAAGAAACGCGCCATGGAGCGGGAACTGCGCCGCTGGATACAACAGACACCCGCAGAGCGTGCGCCGCTGCTGCACCTGTTCACCGATTTGGAACTGGGCTATAAGCGTGCCCGCGAAGCCGACCGTGCGCTTGCCTATTTTGCCGAAGCCTTCCTGAACGGTCCCGAACTGATACAGCTGGCGCTCTCCATCCTGAACTTCGATTTTGAGGGAGAGCAGAAGAGCGTCACGGCGGGTTTGAAGGCGATTGCCGGAAAGTACGCCAACCTGGATTTGGAAATCGATAAGGAGGTCTTTGCCGCTCTGCTCGAAGCCTACCGCTCCCAAGTATCTCCGGCCTATCTGCCGGCGTTCTACGACACCATTTCCACCTGCTACGACGGCAACAGCAGAGCCTACGTGGACACCCTCTACGCCCGTTCCGAACTGGCCGTTCCGCGTGGGTTGAAGCGTTTTTTGGAGCAGGACACCACGTTCCATATCTACGACGACCCCGCCGTGAGCCTGAGCATCGACCTGATAGAAAAGATGTTTGAGATTAATATGCAGACGCGTGAGCCTGCCGCAGACATCGCCCGCAATGAACGGTTGCTGAATGCCGCCCTGCGCAGGATGTACGCCTCGCGTAACTTCTATCCGGACGCCAATTCCACCTTGCGCCTGAGTTTCGGCACGGTATGCGGCTATTCCCCGTCCGACGGAATTGTCTACGACTATCGCACTACCACCCGGGGGATTCTTGAAAAGGTGAAAGCCCACGCAGGCGATGCGGACTTCGCGGTGCAGCCGGAAATCCTTTCGCTGCTTTCCGCCCGCGATTTCGGCCGATATGCCGATGAAAAGGGCGAAATGAACGTCTGCTTTATCTCCAACAACGACATCACCGGCGGCAATTCAGGCAGCGCCATGTTCAATGCCTGGGGCGAGCTGCTCGGTCTTGCTTTCGATGGCAACTGGGAAGCGATGAGCAGTGATATCCTCTACGAACCGAAGACGCAGCGCTGCATCGGAGTCGATGTGCGCTACATCCTGTTCATGATTGAAAAATACGGCAAGGCGGCGGATTTGGTGCGCGAACTGGAAATCCGACAGGGACAGACACGTTGACTCCGGATACTATCCTTTATACCATTTGTCATTGAAAATAGTACATTCGGAAGATAATATACAAGCCAGTTGGTTCACCATACATCAAGTATGAACCAACTGGCTTTTTGCAAGAATGTTCGGATGCTATGTGGCGTTTACTTCTTCTTGGATGTCCGCTTCGCCCATCCCTCCTCACTGAAATCCGGTTCGGAGCCTTTGAAGTCGTTGTTGTGTTGGAAGAACTGTTTCCAGTCGTCCTTCTTGCCGCGGGGCTTGGTGTAGCCGCGTTCTTCACGGCTGGGCTTGCTCTTCTTCTTGTCGGTAGCGGCGTATTCGGCTGCTTTTTTCTTACCTTTTGCGGGGGCATTGTCCCGTTTCTCATCCTTGAAGATACGCTTCTTGCCGTTGGGCTCTTTCTTGCTGCCGGATTCAGCCTTGCCGCGGTTGTCGTCTTCGTTCTTGCGTCTGCCTTTGGGGGCGTCTTTCCCCTCTTCTCCGGCAATCTCCACGGAGACCTTGCGGCCGTTCCAGCGGGTGCGATTCAGGGCTTTTACGACGTTGCCCGCCTCCTTTTCCTCCACTTCGAAGAAGGAGAACTTCTGCATCAGGTCGATACGGCCTAGCTCCACACGTCCGCGGGTGTTGTTGTTCAGCAGGCCGATGAGCTCGTTCGGGAAGAAGTTGTCCATCTTGCCGAGGTTGATGAACAGGCGCGTGAAGCCCGCTTCCGCCTTACGGCTTCCACCTTTGGAACTGCCCTTGGCGTTGCTGCCTTTGGCGCCGCGTTCGTTGCCGGCTACGGTCTCTATCTCTTCGCGGTCGCGGTAGTAGTCGAGGAAGCGGTTGAACTCGAGGGAGACGATGCGTTTGATGAGGTCTTCCTTGCTCAGCCAGTCCAGCTTGCGGTAGATGTCGGGCATGAAGTCGGCGATGTCCTCTTCGTTCACTTTCACCTTCTCCAGTTCGTCAATGACCTTCAGCAGCTGTTTCTCGCAGATTTGCTTGCCGGTGGGCATTTCGCCGGGGACGAACTTCTTGCCGATGATGCGTTCTATCTCGCGCATCTTGCCCTTCTCGCGCAGGTTGATGATGGCGATGGAGGTGCCGGTCTTTCCGGCGCGTCCGGTGCGTCCGCTGCGGTGGGTGTAGCTCTCCGTGTCGTCGGGCAGGCCGTAGTTGATGACGTGGGTCAGGTCGTCAACGTCCAGACCGCGGGCGGCGACGTCGGTGGCCACCAGCAGTTGCAGGTTGCGTATGCGGAACTTCTGCATCACGGCATCGCGCTGCACCTGGCTCAGTTCGCCGTGCAGCGAGTCGGCGTTGTAGCCCTCCTGCATCAGTTTGTCGGCTATCTCCTGCGTCTCCTTGCGTGTGCGGCAGAAGATGATGCCGTATATCTGCGGATAGTAGTCGACGATGCGTTTCAGGGCGGCGTATTTGTCTTTGGCATGGACGCAGTAGACGACGTGGTTCACGCTGCTGGTGCCTTCGTTCTTGCGTCCGATGGTGATTTCCTTGGCGTTGCGCAGGTAGTTCTTCGAGATACGCGCTATCTCGGGGCTCATGGTGGCGGAGAAGAGCAGCGTGTTGCGCTCCTGCGGCACGTCGGCAAGGATGGCGTTGATGCTGTCGGTGAATCCCATGTTCAGCATTTCGTCCGCTTCGTCCATCACCACGTTCTGCACGGTGGAGAGGGAGACGGTCTTGCGCTCCATGAGGTCAATCAGGCGTCCGGGGGTGGCGACGATGATGTGCACGCCGCGTTTCAGGGCGCGTATCTGGCTCTCGATGGACGAGCCGCCGTATACGGGCAGCACCCGCAGGCCGTCGATGTACTTGGAATAATCGTTCAGGTCGCCCGCTATCTGCAGGCAAAGTTCGCGCGTGGGGCAAAGGATAAGCGATTGGGGTCTGTTGTCGGCAACATCTATCTTCTGTATCAGCGGCAGGCCGAAGGCGGCGGTTTTTCCCGTTCCCGTCTGTGCCAGTGCCACTACATCGTTGTTCTCTCCTAAAAGGTAAGGGATTACTTCCTCTTGTACCGGCATGGGATACTCATATCCCATCTCTTCAATGGCGCGGCGTATCTCCGGCGACACACCGAGCTCTTCAAATGTCTTCATCAAATCTTTGTATATCTTTATGTTTCGGGTGCAAAGATAGCGGTTTTTTAGTTGATAGCCGACAGTTGGCGGTTGATAATTTAGGGGAAAGGGCGATAATTGTGCGGTTGCAGGGGCTGTTCGCGTCGGAAAGTGGGGAGCAAGCTTGCGGATATGCGTTCCAAGGTTGGGAACGGACGTCCCAAGGTTGCGGATGTCTGTTCCAAGCCTTGGAACAAAGATTGCGGTATACGTTTTCCATCTTTCCGATGGACATGGAAGAACTTTTTCGTCAACATCCCGCAACTTTGCGCTATATATCTCTTGGGTGGGAAGCCTGTCTTCTGCCGTCGGGCTGTCGTTGCCCGACGGCGAAGGCATGAAGAATGGAGAGGGGTCAGCGGAGTGCCATCTTCTCGGCAAACTCTTGCGACACCGAGTTGCTGTAGCTCTTGCAGACTTCCGCAGCGAATGCTATGCCGCAGCGGACAATCTCGTCCCACTTCGCCTCGCTGATGGTGTTCAGGCTGTCGTAGCGCACGTTGTGCTTCAGCAGGCCGAAGATGATGCCCGCGTTGAAGTTGTCGCCCGCCCCGATGGTGCTCACGGCTTCCAGCGTCGGCACGTCGTACTCTTTGGAGACGGTGGCGGTGCGGAGCGCAATCTTTTCGGCTCCTGCCGTGCAGAGGAAGTTGGGACAGTAGAACTTTATCTTGTCCTTGTATATCTTGTCCGCGTCGCGCAGGTTGTACATATAGAAGAAGTCTTCCAGCGAGCCGCGTACGATGTCGGCATACTCCAGGTTCTCGATGATGGTAGGCGCCAGTTTGATGGCCTCTTCCTTGTGCGAGGAGCGGAAGTTCGGGTCGTAGTAGACGATGGCTCTCTTTTCGCGTGCCTGTTCGAGCAGTTCGAGCACCTTCTCGCGCAACACCGGATTCAGTGCGTAGTACGAGCCGAGCATGACGATGTCGTCTTCTTCCAGCTTGGGATAGACGACGTCCAGCCGTTGCTTGGGATAGTTCTTGTAGAAGATGTATTCGGCGTCGCTGTTGTCGTCGAGGAAGGCGAGCGATACGGGCGATTTCCCGTCGGGGAATACGTTGACGTAGTCCGTGGAGAGGTGGTTGTCGCGCATGAACCGGAGGATGATGTTGCCCACGCGGTCGTTGCCCGTCTCGCTGATGAACCGGACAGGGACGCCGGCGCGGCCCAGCGAGACGATGCCGTTGAATACGGAGCCGCCGGGAACGGCGGCCGAAGGCTGTTCGTTGCGGAAGATGACGTCTAATATCGTCTCTCCGATGCCGATTACTTTTCGCATAACGATCTTGATTTTTCTCCGAGGTAACCGCCGTGATGGCGTTTGGAGTAGTCTTCGATAGTGAATCCGGTTCGCTTCATGGTCTGTACCACCAGGATGTCTCCTATTACGGTCATTGCCGTTGTCGAGGTGGTGGGGGTCATGCCCAGCACGCAGACTTCCTTGGGGCTGCCTGTGCTGAGGCATACGTCCGATTCCTGTGCCAGCGGGCTGTCCGGGTTTCCGGTGATGACGATGAACTTCAGTGCGCGGTTCAGGTTGTGTGCCAGTTGCGTCAGCTCTACAATCTCGCGCGTCTTGCCCGAATTGGAGATGAGCAGCAGCAGGTCGTTTTCCTGCAAGATGCCCAAGTCTCCGTGCTGTGCCTCGCTGGGGTGCAGGAACACCGAGGGGATGCCTGTAGAGCAGAAGGTGGTGGCGATGTTCATGGCTATCTGCCCCGCCTTGCCCATGCCTGAAGTCACTAATTTTCCTTTCTTGCGGTGTACCTGTTCCACGATAAGTTCTACCGCCTTCTCGTATGCGTCCGTTACAGGAATATTCAGTACGGCTTGCGCTTCTTTCTGCAAAAGCTCTTGAATAGATTCAATCATAATGTGATTTTAATGTGCTAATATGATTAATGTGCTAATGTGCTAATGTGCTAATGTGATTTTAATGTGCTGATATGCTAATGTGTCGATATGCTAATGTATTGCGCTGTAATGCCGGATGGTTATTGGCACATTAGCACATTAATCATATTAGCACATTAAAATCACATTGGCATATTAAAATCACATTGGCACATTACTATCTGCAAATATCCGTAATTTTCCATAAACGGCAATAAGTTTTATTGTATTTTTGCGCCTGCAAACTGTTTGTGACGTAAGAATGAAGAATTTAACAGAGAAAATGCAGCCCTGCTACCATCGGCACACATTGCCGAACGGCCTGCGCATCATCCACGAGCCTTCCCTGTCGAAGGTGGCTTATTGTGGTTTTGCGGTGGATGCCGGAACGCGCGACGAACTGGCGGACGAGCAGGGGATGGCGCATTTCGTGGAGCACCTTATCTTTAAAGGCACCCGGAAACGCAAGGCGTGGCACATCCTGAACCGCATGGAGAATGTGGGCGGCGACCTGAACGCCTATACCAACAAGGAAGAGACCGTGATTTATGCCGCTTTCCTGTCCGAACACTTCGGACGCGCTTTCGAACTGCTGACGGATATTGTCTTCCATTCCACCTTTCCGCAACGGGAGATTGAGAAGGAAACGGAGGTCATCATCGACGAGATACAGTCGTACGAAGACAACCCTTCCGAACTGATTTTCGACGACTTCGAGGATTTGATTTTCCGGGAGCACCCGTTGGGACGTAACATCCTCGGCAATCCGGAACAGTTGAAGACGTTCCGCAGCGAAGATGCCGCCGCCTTTACTTCCCGCTTTTACCATCCCGGCAACATGGTCTTCTTCGTCTTGGGCAGCATGGACTTCAGGCAAGTGGTGCGCTGGGCGGAGAAGCTGCTGGCAGACATTCCGGCTGTGGCCGTCGACAACCGCCGCACGCCCCCTCCGCTGTATGTCCCGAAGACCTTGGTCGTACACAAAGATACTCACCAGGCGCACGTCATGATTGGCGGTCGCGGCTACGATGCCTACGACGACAGGCGCACGGCGCTCTACCTGCTGAACAACATCCTGGGCGGTCCCGGCATGAACAGCCGCCTGAACGTCGCCTTGCGCGAACGGCGCGGGCTGGTCTACAACGTGGAGTCCAACCTGACTTCCTACACCGACACCGGCACTTTCTGCATCTATTTCGGTTGCGACCCCGAGGATGCGGACCTCTGCACACACCTTGTGCATAAGGAACTGAAACGCCTGCGCGATGCCAAGATGACCTCTTCGCAGCTTGCCGCCGCCAAGAAGCAGCTCATCGGGCAGATAGGTGTGGCTTCGGACAACAATGAGAACAATGCCCTCGGTATGGCGAAGACTTTCCTGCACTACGATAAATGCGAAACCTCCGAAGCGTTGTTCCGCCGCATCGGGCAGCTCACTCCGGAGGTTCTATGGGAAGTGGCGAACGAGATGTTTGCAGAGGACCATCTTTCGACACTTGTCTATCGATGAAAAATAGTGATTAGTGATTAGTGATTAGTTCTTTAGTGATTAGTGATTAGTGATTAGTAATTACTAATTAGTAAGCCATCGTAAGTTCTTTTCTTAATACTAATCACTAAAGAACTAATCACTATCTAAACCCTTCTTTCATCGGTCGTCCTATCCACACCTGCGGTTGTTTCAGCCCGAAGATATAGGCGATGGTAGATGCCACGTCGTACTGCATCATGCTTTCGTGAAATTCCACTCCTTTCTTTACGTTCTTTCCGGAGATGATGAAAGGGGTCTGCATCTCTTGCATTGTTTTTCCTCCATGGCCTTTTTTGATGCCCCCGTGGTCTGAGGTGACGATGAAGATGGTCTCCTTCAGCATTCCCGCGTCTTTTACGGCCTGCACGATGCGGGCGACGTACGTGTCGAGTTCTTTCAGTTTGGCATAATATTCAGGAGTGTCGTGCCCGACCTTGTGCCCTACGTGGTCGGGGTTGTCGAAGCAGACGGCAAGCAGCGCCGGTCGTTTCTCTTTGATGTATTTCTCGGCCATGCCGCACAGTGCTTCCGGATACCGATTGTAGTCGGGAGCCTTGGCGTGGTGGCTCAGCGACAGTGTGTCGACAAGATACTTTATTCCGTCCCATTCGTACAGGCAGCCGATTTCCGCTTCCGGTTGTGCATCGCGCAGCAGTTGGAAGATGGTGGGAAAGATTCCGTGCTCATTCACTACCCGCGAAGGCAGTTCCGGAGTCTTGGAGCCCCATTGCGTGTATCCATGCAGCTCCGGACCGGCTCCCATGAACATGGATGCCCAGTTGATGGCGCTGGAAGAAGGCAGGGCGGACCGTTTCTCTAACGTATAGGAACCCTCCGCCATCAGCTGCCTGATAGTGGGGATTTCCGCCTTGGGAACGCTGTATGAGCCCCAACCGTCGAGGCCTATTAAAACCACGTGTTTCGCTTTCCCTTTTGCCAGACAGGGAGTGGAGAGCAGATGCACTGCGAAAAATGACAGAAGCAGTGAAAAAATATATTTTCTCATGTCTTGACTGTTTTTGACGGTATGACAATAAGGGTTATTTCACGTAGTCCAGCTTTACGACAATCACGCGTATGGATTGCGACTCCTTTTCCGTACGGACTTTGGCAATGTGCCAGTCGTTGGGGAAGAACAGGAAGAAACGTTCGGGAGTGGAATCGATGAACATGGTTTTGTCTGCATCGTAGCTGTAGTGGAGCACATCCGGTTTGTAAGCGCCGTTGGGATAGGAACTTTCGTGGTCTAAGAGGCCGAAGCGTTCGGTCCCTTTCACTACGTACTGGAAGTCGATGTGGTGATAGTGCGACTCGGACGCACGCTTTTCCAAGGGTTGGTTTTCGCTGTCTTCCACCGAAACGACCAGCGGAGTGCCCTCTATCGGGTGTTTGCCGGCAGGGATGTTCCGAAGGTCGTGCGTGGCAAGCCACTTGAACATGGCGTCCCATTGCGACCGGTTCTTTTGGTACTGGTCGTGAAACTCTTTCAAGTCGGTGCAGACGTCGGGTAAGGCACTGAACCCGTTGCTCCAGCTGCGCGACAACATCCATTGCCGGATGTTGCATTGTGCCTGAATTGTAGAATACGGTCCCATTGCCAGCAGGGCAATGATGGTGATAAGTTTGAGTGTTTCCATTTGTTTATATTTTAGTTGGGTTTATTTTGTCGATGATTTCTGCCTGAGAAGGGTGCTGTTCCAGCCTCCGCCTGCTGAACTCGCAACCGCAATACAGCTGGTTGTAGAAGCCGTATTCCTTGAGAAGCTGGTTGCGGCGTTCCTGCAAGCCTCCTTTCCGCCAGTTCTGTTCCCAGAAGAGGGTGCCGGGATGGCAGGCGGCGGCGCGCCGTCCCGCTTCGTTTATCTGGTCGAGGCTTTTCCAGCGCGACGAGGCGAGGGTGGTGGTGAAGACGGAGAAACCGTGTTCGGCGGCATAGCGCGCCGTTTCCGTCAGCCGCAGCGTGAAGCACTTCAGGCAGCGGCAGCCGCGCTCCGGTTCGTCTTCCAGTCCCGACATGGCATTCCGCCAACGCTCGTAGTCGTAGTCCGCATCGATGAAATCGAGGTTTTGGGACGTTACGAAGCGGATGGCTTCCTGTTTCCTGATTTCGTACTCTTCCTGCGGGTAGATGTTGGGGTTGCAGTAGAACACGGTCGGGCGGATGCCGTTTGCCAGCATACACTCGATGATGGCGGAAGAGCAGGGGGCGCAGCAGGAGTGCAGCAACACCTTGTCCGCACCGTTGGGAGTTTCTATCTTTAGCATAACCGTTTTTTAGAATTTCTGAATGAACTTGTCCCATAAATCCGGAGTTCCCGTCTGGTTATGAGTCCTTTCATATAGTTTTTTACGTGAAGAGTTGATTGCCTGTTTGGAACGTGCGGTCAGGTCGGCAATGCTGATAGGGGGGATTCCCATCTTCAGTAACATACAGATACGTATCTCGTGTGTGCTGATGTTGGGGTAGAATTCTATCAGCCGTTCTGTGAAATTGTTGTAGGTTCTGTCAAGAGCCCTGGTCAGTTCTTCCCAATCGCCGAGGGTGAGCTTTTTCTTGTCGGAGATACTTTCCGAATGAGGCATTCCTGCCACGTGGTAGAAGTCTTTGTACACTTGCGATGTCCTGAATGCTTCTTCCGAGAGCGTTTGTATCTTCTGTTTGGTCTTTATCTGTTTGTTGGTAAGCTCCAGCAACTCTTTTTCAGACTCTTGCAATCCTTTCTCCATTTCATCTTTCTGGTATTCGATGTTTCTCAGCTTCTCTTTGATGGATTCTATCCGTTTCTCATTCATCATGATGAACTCCTGACTGCTCCGATACTGTTTTTCGGCAATCTCTTTCAGCTTCTCTTTCTGCCGCTCGATGAATAGTTCCCTTCGCAATGCGTAGACGATGCAGGCTGATAGAATGAACATAAGAATGCAGGCGATAATTGCCGAAAGCACAATGATTTGGTCCTTTTGTCCTTGGATGACACCATCAAGACGTTGGTTTTCTTCTTCGCGGGCATGATAGTTGTGTAACCAACTGTTTTGGCTGTTCATAGTCATAACTAATGCTGATAACAAACTGTCCACATAGAGTAGGGAAGTGTCAAGATACTCCAACGCTTCTTTTGTCTTTCCTTGTTTGTCAGCTATTTGGCTCATCATTTTATAACCGTTTTTCTGGTCTTTATAATAGGCATCTTTATTATGATACCAGTTGTCGGTAGAGAGCATTTTTTCGCAATAGTATCGGGCTGAGTCCCATTTGGCTGTTTCATAAAACAGGTGAGTACGGGTAAAGTAGTAGGTTGGTAAGTGTTTCAAGGAATCCCAATGGACAACTTGAAAAGCATCGTATGCTTTCTGATAATTTCTTTCCTGAAAATGGCACATCCCACATTCGGTATTGATGTCATTGTATAATCCTTTATTGTTTATTTGTTGTGCCATGTCGCTTGCTTTCCGGTAATAATACGACATACTGTCTGTATTTTCTCCCTGATATCCTCTGGCGATAAAGAGCAGTCCATAGGCCATGAGGGTACTGTCGGTACTTAATTCTGCATAATGGTTGGCTTGCTTAAAGAGTGGGATAGAGTTTGCGTGTGTGGCATGATTCAAGTGACATATCATCCCAAGGAAATGATATATTTTATAGAGAATGCGGTAATTTGTACTACCTTTGAATGCGTTTAGTGCTTTCCGCAAGTAATCTTGTGCTTGTGGCGAATCTCCCATGGTATAGTAAATTATTCCCGCATAATAATATATTTCCGGTAACTGTTCTTTGTTATTCTTGTAATACTCTAATAGAGGTATGACGAGACTGTCAGAAGTAAAAAAGGTATGTGTATTCTCTTTCGCTCTGATGATTAATATGTTATAATTCATTTGTGTGGCTTCGGGCTCTTTGTCAATGCTCCCTTTCAGTTGCATCAACAAAGACAGGGCACTGTCCGGACGTATATCTACCAATGAGTCCGCCACCTGCATCAGGCGGGGATAGGGTTTGTTGCCACAAGAATAAACGGCAGATAACAGGACGATTGCAAGTAGGAATTTTATGGTTTTCATAAATACATTTCTATTAAGATTATCTTGTACCGATGGGATTTCTGTAGAATCCGCACCATCGGTTTATTCAATTATGATGCGGTAAAGATAATACTTAAAGAAGTAACCTGGGTAATGCAGGATGTTTTATTTCTGTTTTCTGTCATTTATTTTTGTGCCAATACCTGGTTAGTCCGCCCTTTGCAGTATTTCCTGGTTGCCGCTCTTGTTCCGGAAGTTTGTCTTTATGGAGTTGAACGTATAGCGCAGTGTCAGGCTTACGCCGCGTGTGTCATACCTGTTGTGCCTCTTGTATTCTGTATCGGCATAGTTGTTGGTCCATTGGGGAGTCACGCTTTTGGCGAACAGGTCTTCTCCGCCGACGGATACATACAGCTTGTTTTTGCAGAAACGCCCGGAGATACCGACGTTGGTGTTGAGCGAATATCCGTTTTTGTGTGTTCCGCTTCTGCTGGGAGAATAGTAATAGGTGTTGGCGTATGCTTCAAAATATTGACAGAAGCGGTAACTGGCATATACACCCAGGCTGGCAGAGATGTTCCGGAAGAAGGTCTCTTTTCCTAAGTAGGGATAGGTGATGTAACTGCAAGTCAGGTAGCCGAAAGACGAGACGCTGAATTGTCCGAATGATTCGGAGTATTCCAGCCCGAGGTCCCAGCTCTGCGAATGGTCGATGTTTTGCGGCCTGTTTACTAAGATATTGGGGTTTTCGGTGTCGTGTGTATAAGACGAGACCGTGGGATTTGTGGTGTATTTATAAATAGCCCGGATGGTCAGGCTCTTCAGGTTGGCGGCAAGTGCAACGGTATTCTTAAACGAGGGTTTCAGCAGCGGGTTGCCTGTCCAGTAGTGCAGGGAGTCTTCGTAACTGACGATGGGGGTCAGTTCGCTGAACGACGGTCTGCCTATGCTTCTGCGGTAGCTGAGGGTGTAGCTGATGCCTTCTTTCTGTTTGTAGGTGACCAGGGCATTGGGGAAGAGGTTTGAGTAGGTCTTTTTCAAACTGGTGGATTCTTTGTTTTCGATGGTCTTGGTGTCCGTGTAGTCGTATTCGTAGCGCAGGCCCAACGAGACGTCGAACTTTCCCCACGTGCGCGTGAAGGTGGCGTATGCGGCAAGCCACTGGTTCTTCCGGTCGATGTCCTGCGGCTTGTTGTTGATGGTGGTTCCCGAGTTGTTCTGGGTATGACCGGCTTCTACGCCTATCCGTTCCCGGTCTTTCTTGCCTATGCCGAAGGAGTAGTCGCCGTTGAAGGTGTAGATTTTATAGTCTGTGGTTGTCTCCGTGTAGGTAGGATAGAGTTTGCCGGTGTTCAGGTTCAGTTCCCGCATATCCATGTCTTCGTAGTTTTTCCTGAAGGCATAGTCGGCAACGAGGTTCAAGGCAGAGCGTTCGTTGCGGTCCCAGGTGTAGTTGGCGGAGACGCTGTGCAGTTTCCGGTTTAGCTCTCCGTCCGAATCGCTTTTCTTCAACGTTGTTTTTCCGTTGTTGTCGATGGTTATGTCGTGGAATTTATATTGGTCGCCGTTTATGAAATTTCCCGAATATTGGATGCCCAGTTTCTGCTTGGGCGACAAGTCAAAGCCCAGCCCTCCAAAGACGGTATAGTTGTTGGATATCCCGCCGAAGCCGCCGTCCGAGCTGTTCCTGAAAATGTCGTCTTCGGAATGCCGGATGGTGGTCAGGTAGTCATCATACGCTCGGGTCTTGGTATGGCGGTAGTTCAGCGAGAAGTTGCCCGACACGATACCGCTTTTGCCTGCGAGGGTGATGCGCGGGTTTTCCGAATACCGTCTTCTGACGGTGAAGTTGTTGCTGACTGTGGCGCCTAAAAAGTCCTTCAGCTGTTTTTTCAGGTAAATCTTCACCACGGCATTTGTCCCGTTTTGGTAGCGTGCGTCCGGGTCTTTGATAATCTCTATCTTGTTGACATCGGTCGACGACAGCACGTCCAGTTCCGACTGGTTGGTTATCTTCCGGTCGTTGATGTAGATGATAGGCGTACCGGCGCCCGCGACGGAGATATTGCTGCCGTTCGTCACCACCACTCCCGGAGTCCACTTCAGCATATCCATCAGGTTGCCCGCATCACCCAGGTGCGTGCCCTGTATGTTCCGTATGGTGTAGTTTGCGCCGTTGTGTTCTATCTCGTTCTTCTTGGCTTTCACCACCACCTCCTGCAACTGCACGGACTTCTTGTACAGGATGATTTCTCCCAGGTCGTTCGTGGACGGTTGCAGCGTCTTCCGCGTCTGGTAGGTTTCGTATCCGTCGGAGGTAACCGTCAGCGCTATTTCTCCGATGGAATCGAGAGGAATCTCGAAATGCGGCTCATAGAACGAGCCCGTCATGGTTTTGGCGGCGTTGGCGTATTCCACTTTCACTTGGTAAATGATGCTTTCATTGTCGGAAGCAACGACGTTTCCGATTATTATATCCTGAGCTGTAATGGGCAAAGGAAGTAACAATACGGAGAACAGCAGGACGGATGCAACCGTTCCTAAGTAGTGTTTTGCTGGTGTTTTCATAGATGGATGACATTACTTCTGTTGTTGCCGTGGAAAATCCCATAGCATCACAAAAGTAAGGGCATACCGTCTCCCGGCAAAGGAAACGGGTATGTTGTTGGTACGATGTCTTTGCCGGGATGCCCTGTATCGGTATGCTTGCGGTACGGCAGCTTGCCGTACGATTGCCTGTCGGCTACACTTTCAGCTTTATCTTGCCTTTCACCAGCAGGCCGGTCAGCAGTACGATGACGAGGGAGAAGACGAGCGACTTGAGCAGTCCCGGCACGCCGCTGCCCAGTGCTTCCGGATAGCTCCAGCCTGCCAACTGCTGGACGGAGTACCATACGTAGGGAAGGATGTAGCAGGTGAGCGTGGCGGTACCTGCGGGTTTGAGGATGTCGAACCAACCGGTCTTGCCCTTCACGTCGGTCAGCCAGTAGAAGAAGCCGAACAGCGGGAAGAAAGCGGCAAGGCAGAAGAAGAGCCACGACGGGGTGGCCTGTATCTTGGAGATAATCCAGTAGGGATGCGACGCCAGTGCCAGGACGAGCATACCGGCGCCCAGCAGGCAGAGCAGGCCGATGAACTTGCCCGGACGTTCGCGGTCGGCATAGCGCTGCATCAGCAGGGAGGTCAGCAGTCCCGACATACCGAGTGCGTGCAGCGTCCAGTCGCTCGGGATGAAGGGCAACAGCACGATGCGGCTTCCGTAGCCGTCCGGGATGAGGCCGGAGTGGCTGGCAACGGCAAGTGCCACGACGGCGAACCATGCCACCGCGTTGCGGCGCAGGCTTTCGCGCGTGAAGAGGTAGATGCCGGCACATACGGCATACGTCCAGCCGATAAGGCCGAGGATGCCCCACCAGCCTACGTGGAACGGGCGACCGTTCAGGTCCTTATAGATGACCAGGGCGGCGAGCAGCAGGACGCCTGCCGTCTTCATTGCGGTGAACAGGTGCCGTCTGGTGCCTTCCGCCTTCGGGTATACGCCCCACGTCAGGAAGAAGCCGACGACCATCAGGATGGTGAACCAGGCGTGGGAGAGTCCGCCCTCGATGCCGCCGCTGTTCAGCGAGAACAGTCCCATGGCGATGAGCGCCACCGTGCGCCAGAATATGTGTGCGATGACTTGCGTGGTGGTGTCTCCCTTCCGGTAGCGGTTCTGTATGGCGAAAGAGACGGACATACCCATGCAGAACAGGAAGGCGGGGAAGATGGTGTCGGAAAATCCCAGCATATCTTCGTTGATTTCGGCGTGCATCAGCCAGTGGGGGACGTTTTTCAGTCCGGGGATGTCGTTGACGAAGAGCATGAGGAACATGGTGAGTGCGCGGAACACGTCGACCGCGGCAACTCGTTGGGGTGTTAAGTTTTTCATGGTAATGTTGTTTTTGGGGGTTGAAGTTGCAAATATAGGAAAGTTTTCTTTCATCTTGCTACGTTTTCACGGCTTTTTCGTTTACAGGAGCATGGCTTTTTCGTTTACAGGAGTTAAAGGAGTTATCGGGAGTTATCAGCCGACAAGTCGGCTTAGGAGTTAGAAGCCGATAGTCCTGTTGACATATAGTAATACTATTGGCCTTTAACTCCTAACGGAGCGAAGCGGAGTGATAACTTCCGATAACTCCTTCTAACTCCTTTAGCTCCCTCTAACTCTCTCAGCTCCCGAAAACGCCCCCAGCTTCCATCACATCATCATATTCCTACGTATGGAGAACTTCACGATGGCCATCGTGTTGATGGCCGCCATCGGCACGTCCATGGGTTCGTGGTGGGTGTTGTAGCTGACGAGCTTCAGGCAGTCGGGGCGTTCGGAGCGGTTGACGTACTTCACCGTCAGGTACTCGTCGCCGTCGATTTCGAACGAGACGAGGTACATCTCCCCGTAGATGACGCCGCTGAAGTTGCTGATGAGCTTGAAGCCGACGATGTCGCCCGACTTCAGGATGGGGTACATCGAGTCGCCGTTGACGTAGAGGGCGCCGTCGCACGCGGGGATGTTCGGAATCTGTATCCGTCCCAGCAGGTACTGCTGCTTGTCGGCCATCAGCGTCTTGAGGTTGGCGGCGGCGGTGATGTCGTAGAGCTGCACGATGCGGTTGTCCACGACGTCCGGCGTTTTCGGGTTGTGAAGAATCTCCACTTCGCCCGGCGCCTGCTCGTCGGTGCAACGCTGCTGCCGGTGCACGGGCGAGCCCTTTCCGGTGAGCAGCCAGTTGTAGTCCACCTCGCTCAGGCGGCCCAGCAGCAGGGGGAAGTCGATGCTGTTGCGCGCAATCCAGTTGCTCAGGGTGGAACGGGAGACGCCCAGGTAGGAGGCCAGCCCGGAGTCGGTCTTGAGGTTGAGGACGCGCTTGGCGCGCTTCACGATGTCCGACACGTTGAATAGCGAATCATTTTTCTTTTCCATGATGTATATATATAAGTATTGTAAGTTTGCGGATTTCCGAGTTTATAGCCCGTCCGTTTCGCTCCGTCTATAAAACTCATTACCAGTCTCTTCAAAACTTTTTTTAAAAATACAGGCGTTTTCATTTGTTTTCCATCTGAAAACCTGTTTATCTTTACGGCGACAAACGTACGTAAATTGTTTCTAAAATACAAATCATTAAAGCTAATATTTGCGAAGCGAGCGGAATATAGATGCCACGTGAGCCGTCTATAGATGCCTCGCGAGCGGGATAAAGACGGCTCGCAAGCGGACTATAGACGGCTCACGGACGGTATATAGACGGCTCGCCCAGCAAATCCGGCACATAAAAACAGACATATCATGGAACAGAATATCGCCGTAAAAACCTGCTACTGCGGGCATTGCCGCCGCGAACTGCCGGTGGAATCCTTCTACACGAGGGGCGCGACGCAACGCCCCGACTGCTACTGCATCGCCTGCCGCAAGGAGATGAACCGCACCCGTTACCGGAAGTCGCACCTTGAAAACCGCGTCAACACCCGCCCTTCCATAACGGACGTGGCGGACGACGCACAGCGGATGGCACTCATCCTGCACGCCCTCAGCGTGGTGAGGGAGAGTGCCGCACGCAAGCAGAGGAAGCTGCGCGAAAAGGAACTGGCGAACGAGACTGCGAGCTCACCACAGATTACACGGATTCGCACAGATTATCCGGTTTGATTATGACTGGCTTAAAGGAATATCTGTGGCAACCTGTGTTGAAAACAAGTTTTAATTTATAAACCCATAAACCCAATACCACCATGGCAAGAATCAAGAAACGGGGACTGGACTATTTCCCCTTGAACACGGACTTCATACACGACCGCGTCGTGCGCCGCATCATGAAACGCGAGGGCGACGGCGCCTTCTCCATCCTGATAGGCACCCTGTCGTGCATCTACGCCGGCGAGGGCTACTTCGTCCGTGCCGACGACCTTTTCTACGAAGACCTCTCCGCCTGCCTCTACCAGCAGAGCGCCGCCGACGTGCGCCGCATCCTGTCGCTCGCGGTAGAGTACGGCATCTTCGACGCCGGGCTCTTCGACCGCTACGGCATACTGACTTCCGCCGAGATACAGGCGCAGTACCTCTTCAGCACCAAGCGCCGCAAGGGCGCCGCCATAGCCGAGGAGTACCGGCTGGCTCTCCCCGCAGAGGAAACGGAGGAGACGGAAACGGCGGACGACGGAACGGAAGCGGACCGCGCAGCGAAAACAGACCGTACGAAGAATGCGGAGCAGTCCGCCCGTACTTCCCAAAATGTAACATTAACGCCTCAAAATGCGACATCCGGTACACATAGCATAGCACAGCATAGCATAGCAAAGAATAGCAAAAAATACCCCCTCCTCAATAGTTCCCCCGAAACCGGTGGAACTCACGACGCAGGCTCCGGAGAGCCTGCGGGGAGGAAGGAGGAGATTTCGCTCCGCCAGGAAGAGGGTATCCCGCCGCAGCAGACATGGGGTATTCCGCAGGCAGGAGCCATTCCGCAGGCAGGGGGCACTCCGCCGGACAAGGCAGGAACCGCCGCGCCGCGCAAAGAGTGGACCGCTGCCGACATCGACCGTCTGCAACCGCCTGCCGACGGCGTGAAACGCAACCTCGACGGGTTGAAATACAACCTGCGGCAGTTCGGCATCCCCCTCGGCGAGCAGTACGCCATCATCCTGAAAAGCAACTTCGGAGCCATCGGGCATCCCATGTGGCGGGGTTTCGAAACCTTACGCACCAGCCACGGAAAGATACGCCTGCCGGGACGCTACCTGCTGAGCCTGTGCTGGAACAGGTAAGTTGCCGGAACGCCTGAGGAGCGGCCGGAACAGTTGAAAGCCCGCCCAAACGGGCAACAGGGCAAGAATCAAACAGGCGGCAGGAGAAAATCAAGGCAGATGTATTTTGTGAACAAAAACGGCGATTTTGATTTTTTTGTATACGGGACAAACCTTATGTTTGCACCGTGATTAAGCTTAAGACACAAGAATAAAACATTTCATTAACCATCAAAAAAGACATGAGTATGCAAGCAATTTACAAAAGCCCCCAGGACCTATCAGGAGACAAAAGGAAACAGGACTTCCACAAGCGCCCGGAACAGTTTATCAAAAGATTCGACACATTAAGGCTTAAAACCATAGCGATGATAGCCGTATGCCTGCTTTCGGCATCGGCTACGATGGCGCAAGGCAAAGGCGGCGGTTCCGGTTTCAAGGGCGGTGCGAATCAGTCGGCCGAGTACGCTTACGACGCCAACGGAAATTTAACAAAAGATTTGAACAGGAATATCGTTGATATCCAATATAATTGTTTAAATTTGCCAAGCAAGGTCACGTTCGGCGACGGGAATACCATCAGCTACGTCTATGCTGCGGACGGCACGAAGCTCCGCACCACGCACGTGATAGGGAACGACACCACCGTGACGGACTATTGCGGGAATGTGGTCTATGAAAACAAAGTGCCGAAGTACCTGCTGACGGGAGAAGGCTATGTGACCCTCGCAGACAACGTCTACCACTATTATGTGAAAGACCATCAAGGAAACATCCGGGTAGTGGTGGACCAGGACGGAAAAGTCGAAGAGGTGAACCACTACTACCCCTTCGGAGGCATCTTCGCCGCTTCGGGAAACGCGCAGCCCTACAAATACAACGGAAAAGAGTTGGACACGAAGAACGGGCTGAACCTGTACGACTACGGGGCAAGGCACTATGACCCAGCGCTGGGGAGGTTCACGACCATGGATCCGATGGCGGAGAAGTATTACCCGATGAGCCCGTATGCGTATTGCGGGAACAATCCGGTCAGGAATATCGACGTAGGCGGACGGAAAATCGTGGATGTCAACAGGAATGTCATATATAACCCCAAAACCGGTTGGAGCAAGGATGCACCTGCGGATGCCGTCAGGCTGGGTAATGCGATGATGCAGACCCGGACAGGAACAACCCAATTCAATAAAATGGTCAATGCGCCGCATGACATAATGCTGAGAATCAGTCCGGAGAGTTATATCCAAAAGAGTAAAAAAGGAACTAAATACGTTTTGGGAAGGACCACAAAACATTTTGCTAATGACAAGTTAGATTATGCTGATATTGTTGTCTACGAAGGGACATTGGCTCATCATCAGAAACAAAATACGCTTAAAACAAAGAATTACAAAGTTTCGGCGCATACAAATGACGAAGCCATCGGAGCGATTGCCACGCATGAATCCGTCCATGCCACAGATGAGAGGAATATAAAAGAGAGTAAAGAAAATCATAAGAACAGGCAAAAAGGTATAAACACCCCACAATACGATACGGAGCGCGTACCCGAAGAAGCCGAAAACAATGTTTTGCGCGAATTATTCAACAAATATAACCAGCTAAAACCGAATGGACATGATTAAAAAGATAATTGCGGCATTTGCCATCATCGTCATGCCGGGAAACAACCTTTCCGCACAAGATCCAATCTTTACCTTTAAGGACAAACAGGTGAAGGATTTTCTGGTTCGTGAACAAATATTGGCAGAAGAGACGCCGGTGAAGAAAGCGAAAACAAGCAGATGTCCCTACTTCGCTTATGAGCTGATAACCAACGAGCTGCTAAAGCCTTCCGACAAATATGGTATATACCGTGTAGGGGCATTCGTATCGGATACACCGCAGTTCCTAATGATATTGAATAATAAAAAAAAGATTTTCAGTGAATATACCGATTTAATTTCAATGCTTGAGGTGGCGTTCGAGCTTTTCGAGGACAAGAATTGTCCTTTTACTGACGCACAGAAGCTTGAGTATGTAGAGACAATAATATGTCTATATGAAACAAACGAGTTCCTGATGCCTTCGGATTAAACAATTTGTACATATAGAAAATAGAGTTTACTTCCACGATGTGGAGCGCATACCAGAAGAAGCGGAGAAAAATGCCCTACAGGGATTATTTAACAAACATAACCGGATTAAGCCAAACGGACATGAATAAAAGAACAATCGTACTGTTAGCCATAATCACAATGGCAGCGTGCAGGATTTTCGCACAAGGTCTTGAAGACAAGCAAATAAGGGAATACCTGATGCGTACAGAAAACATACCCAAGTATTCGCAATGCACCTTTTATGCCTATGAGCTGTTGACGGGTGAACCGTTAAAACCCACTGACACATACGGCATATACCGTATAGGGGTAGACCTGTCAGATATGTTCGAACATCTGATGCTGTTAAAGAATCAAGAAAAAGTTTTCATCAGAAGAACAAGGTTGATACCCATGCTGCGTACCGCATTACTTTTTTTCGAGGAAAAGGAGTGCCCGTTTACAGGAGCCCGAAAGCTTGCCTATATAAAACACATCATACGTTTTTCCGAACAGTTCTTAAGACTTGATCCTGATGTGGCAAGAACTATATCAATCCCGGCAATGACACGTATTCCACAATGAGATGGTTAAGAAGTTAACGGGAGCCATCAACCCGTTTAAGCATAAAAAAAGGAGTATCGTAATAAACGATGCTCCTTCTTTTTATATCTTGCCCTATGCCTGCTTTCGGCATTGGCCACGAGGGCGCAGGACAAGGATGACGGTTCCGGCGTCAAGGACAACGTAAAGCAGCCGGCCGAATACGCCTACGACGCCAACGGAAATCTGACCAAAGATTTAAACCGGAATATCGTTGATATCCAATATAATTGTTTAAATTTGCCAAGCAAGGTCACGTTCGGCGACGGGAACACCATCAGCTACGTCTATGCTGCGGACGGCACGAAGCTCCGCACCACGCACGTGATAGGCAACGACACCACCGTAACGGACTATTGCGGGAATGTGGTCTATGAAAACAAAGTGCCGAAGTACCTGCTGACGGGAGAAGGCTATGTGACCCTCGCAGACAACGTCTACCACTATTATGTGAAAGACCATCAAGGAAACATCCGGGTAGTGGTGGACCAGGACGGAAAAGTCGAAGAGGTGAACCACTACTACCCCTTCGGAGGCATCTTCGCCGCTTCGGGAAACGCGCAGCCCTACAAATACAACGGAAAAGAGTTGGACACGAAGAACGGGCTGAACCTGTACGACTACGGGGCAAGGCACTATGACCCAGCGCTGGGGAGGTTCACGACCATGGATCCGATGGCGGAGAAGTATTACCCGATGAGCCCGTATGCGTATTGCGGGGACAATCCTATTAAGTTTATTGACAGGAACGGTATGGATTTCGGTCCCGGTGATTTGTTCAGGACTCCCAGGGAAGCTGCGAAAGATTGGGGAATGTATTATAATGGCGCATCTATCATTCGTAAACGGGAAATGGGATCTTCCATTTATAAAGTTAGAGAGAATGGTAAATTGAAAGGCTATTCTTATAGTCCAGCTAATGAAGGAGAGCATAGCGTTTCTATAAGCCTTCCTCCAAATAAAGAAGAATTCGCCGGTTCGATTCATTCACATGGTGATGCCGATACGAAGCATATGAATAATATTTTTTCAAGAGCCGATATAAAGTATATTGAGAAGACAAAAGAAAATGGTTATTTGGCGACACCGAGTGGGGAACTATTAGAGTATAATCCATATAGTAGAACTGTTAAAACAATAAGCCGTGATCTTCCAAGTGATCCTAAAGATCCTCAAAGGAAAAACGATATTACTCCTAAGGATGTCCCGGCTGAGAAAGGGAAGCAGATGTTAGAAGAATTACACCGAAAGCCTAATTTGAATATTCCAGTTTCTCAAAAAGAAAAAATTCATTGGGCTTTTTAAAAGATTGTAATTATGTACAAAACTTTATTTTTTACATTAGTATTGTTTGCTGTGTCATGTACAAATGATACTTTAAATATGAAAGCAAGGAAGCTGCATCCCCGGCAACCTGAATATGTGATGGATGATAGCCTTTCTACAGACTTTTATATCGATATGGAAGGATATGTCCCTGTTGAAGGGTTTGTACCCACGGCAGATGTTGCTGTTAAAATAGCAGAATGTATACTATTTGAAATCTATGGAAAGGAAGACATAGAAAGAGAAAAGCCTTTTTCTATCAACTTGAAAGATGGGGTTTGGATAATAGAAGGAAATATCCCCAATATGAAGGATAGCACTGTTACTTTTTGTGGGTAAGCTTATATGGAAATTAAAAAGAGTAATGGTGAGATATTGAAACTTCTGCATACTAAATAAGGCAGTGCTTGCAATATTACGGGATTAGAACATGAGGCTGATTTCGCGTTCAATATGCGGACTGATAAAGTAGATAAATCACCAGACTCCCAATATGGGACATATGTAGATGTTTCTATTTTAAAAACGCACAAATGAGGGCGTGTCAAAATAGGCACATCCTCCTTTTTTGTGCCTTGCGGCATACGAAACCTTGCAGTACGATAACTATATTTTGTGAACAAAAACGACGATTTTGATTTTTCTGTATACAAAACAAGCCTTATATTTGCATTGTGATTAAGCTTAAGACACAAAACAAAACATTCTATTAACAAATTAAAAACCTACTATTATGCCAGTAATTTACAAAGGATTCAAATCCGTATTGAAGAACAAGGAAGGTAAACAGCTGTTTTACCCGCGTGTAATGCTGACCGGAAACGTCGGTACCGACCAGATAGCCCGTGAAATCGCCGACTACTGCTCGCTCACCCCCGGCGACACGAAAAACACCATCGACAACCTGGTGAAAGTGCTCACCACCCACCTGCAAGCTTCGGAGAGCGTCACGCTGGACGGACTCGGTTCGTTCCGCATGGCGATGAAGTCCACGGGAAAGGGCGTTGCCACGGAGGAGGAGGTCTCCGCCACGCAAGCCACCCTCACCGTACGCTTCCAGCCTGCCGTGAAGCGCAATCTGGACCGTACCGTCGCCACCCGTTCGATGGTGACCGGCGTGAAGTGCGTGCGCTTCGATGCCGTCTCCGGCAGCGGAAACGGCGGAACGGGTAACGGTGGCACAGGCGACTCCGGAAATGGCGGCGGTTCCGAGGGCGGCGGAGAAGAGACGGACCCGCTGGGCTGACGCGCCATAGGACGGCCGTGAAAGACACATGACACAAAAACACAGAAGCACAGAAACGCGACATGAGGTACAGACGCGTAGGAAGTCTTACCCAAAAACAAACTAAAGAGTGAACTAAACTATTCGAAAGGAGGTGTATGAGCAATGGCAATCAAGAAATCCGTATGGGATGTTATCCTGAAAGTGGTCATCGCAGCCGTATCGGCTTTGGCCGGGGCGCTGGGAGTGCACGCCACCAATGTATTGTAGAATAATTCCTTAAAAAAAAAACTTCCCGGCAGGATACGGCGGCTTTCCCCTTTTCTGCCGGGAAACCTTTCAACCGAACAAAAAAAGCAAGAAACACGATGAGAACAAGAAATCTATCACAAAGAATAAGATGTATGCTGCTTCTGCCGCTTCTTTGCGTGGGGACAGCCTACGCACAACAGGAGCAGCCGGGCTTTCCGGTGGCAAACACAGTCTCACCCGAAGCGGCGGCGCTGGTAAAGGCAATCAACTACCCTGTGGGATACAACAGCGGCGTGCCGTCCATCAGCATCCCTCTCTACGAGTTCAAGGGGCGCGAGCTGTCCGTCCCCATTGCATTGAGCTACCATGCCGGAGGGTTCAAGGCACGCGAACAGGCGCCCTGTACGGGCATGGGCTGGACACTGGGGTGCGACCTGCAGATAACACGCGAAATCAAAGGCGGGGACGACTTCAAGAACGAAGGCTATAGTACGTACAAAGGCTTGTATTACAACCCGTTCTGTTATCATTACGATAGCGACGCTTACGACGGCAGCCTGTTGGACGACCCCATCAACCTGCTCTCCATAGCCAATGGAACGATGGACACACAGCCCGACAAATTCTATTACAGGCTGCCGGAGAAATCGGGCTGTTTCTACCTGGTGAAGAACGACAAGGGCAAGTACTTCGTTCCGGTGCCTTACAACGGCATAAAGATAGAGTGCTTCCCCACCGGCAACCGGAACGACGTGAATTTCCGCATCACCGACACGGACGGGACGCGGTACGAGTACACGTTCTCCGAACGGCAACGCCTGCATCCCTACCTGTCCAGCGGTACGGCAACGCAATCCGCCTGGAAGTGCAGTTCCATCGTCTCCCCTTCGGGCAACGAGACCCTGCATATCGACTACCAAAGTCTGGAGGAGCGGGGGACGTACCTGACGGGGGAGTATATGGAGTTCTATGAAGAACTTTCAGGAGGCCATGGAAACATCTCCGGACGTAGCACTTTCTTTCCGGAAGACATTGAAGAGGAACTCGGAAAGAATGCGACGTATGAGGCTGTACTCAAGTGCTTCCGTTTCAACACTCTGAACGTGCCCCGTACGGTGTACCACTCTTTCGGGCGGGGCTCCGGATTGGAACTCTACACCGAGGACCCCGAGGCGGAAGACGGCATACGTTTTGACTTCTACGATGCTCCCCATGAACCTGGAAAATTATTGGTACAGACCCGGATGGGCATTTCCGGTATGGAGTTGGACGGCAACCGGGTCAGCTTCCTGTATGACAATGAAAGCTGCATGACGGAAATCCGCGTGACACGCCGCGACGGGACAATCGTCCGCCGTATCCGGTTGTCGCAGTCGAAAGTCGGCAAACGGACTTCGGTGGCGAATACGAGCCGTACCAACTACCTGGATGCCATCACCGTGGTGGACGGCAGCGGGAACACAGCCGAGACATACAAGCTGGACTATACGGCCAAATACGCCTTTTCCAACTACCTGAAAGGGTTCGACGCGTGGGGAGGCATCAACAGCAAAACCAGCAGCATAGATGCGCTTTACGGCATCGCGATTCCTGCCATGATGGTAAAAGCCAAACATTATTATGCGGATACCCCCAATGCCTATACGGAGGACTTTTGGACTTGGATAGGAGGCTCACACGAATACCTGAACGAAATGAACGACTGGATAGACCCCGAATATGCCCTCATGGGGCAGCTCGAGAAGATAACCTACCCCACGGGCGGATACACCCTGTTCAGCTTCGAGAACAATGTCGGCGAGCAGCGGGGAATGAACTATGCCCCCTTCCTGTGCGGCGGGCTGCGCGTAACGGACATCAGCAACTACGACAGCGACGGCACCCTGCTGACGCGCAAGAAGTTCGTCTACGGCGACACTCGCTGGGAAGGCGGTATCCCCAACGGGCTGTATTACTATAATACTCCGGACGTGGACGAGGTTTTCTGTTACAAGCAGACGGTGATGTATCTGGAAGACCCCATTTTTGAGGAATTCAGTTCAATGCTGAACGGCCCTACCGAGACACGCACCACCTACCTCGGCTACCCGTTCGAGAACCTGTTCTACAGCAACGGATCTCCCATCTATTACACCAAGGTGACGGAATACGACTACGATACGGACGGACTGAACGGCAAGAAGGAGTTCCTCTACACCGACCCCGGCATCTTCGGCCTCTCCCTGCAACGCAAGATAGGGGACACCAACCTGCTCGAGTTCACCGAGGACTGGCGGAACGGGCAGTTGGAACAGGAGAACACCTATAAGTATGAGGACGGGGATTTTGTTCCCGTACATTCCAAAAAATACCGGTATAGGATATTCCGCAAGAGCGATGACGTGATAAACACATTCCTCTGTTACCGGAAAATGGTGCTTATGGGAGTTTATGAGACTCTTGATTACGAGCATGAGCATTATACCTACGGCGAGATAAATGACCCGTACACTTTGCGGTATTTGGACGTGTCCCGATTAGTGGACACCTACGACCAGGGAGCCGCCACCGGCGACGTGCTGCCCGTGGAGGTGACCGACACCGTGTATGCCGGAGGGAAAAAACTGGTCACTGTGACCGGATACGAATACGACGACCTGTTGCAGCCTACTGTGGTGACGGTGGCCTATCCCGAAGGAGAGACGGAAAAGACCGTGACCCGCTATGCCGCCCAATGCTCCGGCGACTTCGTGGATGCCATGGAAGAACGGCACATGGTGGGAGTGCCGATACAGGTGGAGACGGAACGCGTGATGGAAGGCGGCTCCGTAAAGGTGTCGGGCAACATAAACATATTCGATACGGGAAACCCGGCACTGGTGAAAGCCGTGTACAGGCTGGAACCCGGCGGTTATTCGGGAAGTTCGTACAGGGACGGCTTCCGCATTCCCCAAGAGTATCACGAAAAGTATTCGTTAGTTTATGACGCTGCCGGGAACATCGTGCAGCGGGACGCCAACGACCTGCCTGTGACAACCTACCTGTGGGGATATGGCAACCGGTATCCCGTGGCGGAAGTCAAAGGCGCCGCTTATGCGGATGTCTGCGCCGCGTTGGGAACCGCCACCGTGGAGGAACTGGGAACGTCCTCGGACAACGCCTACATACGCAACTGCATACAGGCCTTGCGGGAGCATCCCCTGATGGCAGGCGCACAGGTCACGACCTTCCTGCACCGCCCCCTGACGGGCATGACGGAGACCGTCCGCCCGGACGGCACGAAAGAGACCTATACGTATGACGGATTCGACAGGCTGCGGGCAGTGAACAGGCACGACGGGCAGACGGTAAAGGCTTATGATTACCACTATATGGACTGACATACCACTCACAATCAAACATTTCATTCACAATTAAAACACGACATTATGAGAACCGACACACTGAAGAAAAGGACAGGATTGCTGGCAGCCGTATTGCTGCTGGCAACCTCGGTTGCCGGACAGGACAGCAACCGGAACTATGTACTGACGCGCACACTGACTTCCACCAACCTGGGAAGCGCCATTGAGAGCATCGCGTATGCCGACGGGCTGGGACGTCCCGCGCAGGAAGTGCAAAAAGGCGCCACCCCCGCCGGGCAGGACCTGGTGACGCTGCACGCATACGACGGATACGGCCGCGAACAACGCCTGTGGCTTCCCGTGCCCATGGCGGGAAGCGGCGGGTTCCGGACAGGGAACGCCATAAGCAGCGCGGCAAGGAGCTTCTACAACGACATCCGCCCCTATACCGAATACGGCTATGAGGCTTCACCGGTGCAGCGGCGCATTTCGGAGCAGGGACCCGGCGAGGCATGGGAAGGGAAGGCGGTGACGACCGCCTACTCCGCGAACGGCGCGGCGGGCGCGTGTCCCCGTTACCGCCTTTCGGGGGGCACTCCCGTCTATGCGGGCGATTACGAAGACGGCACGCTGCTTGTGACGGCGACCACGGACGAGGACGGAAGGACTACCCATGAGTTCAAGAACGGCAAAGGGTTGACGGTGATGGTACGGCAGACGGACGGAACGGTGATACACGACACGCGGTATGTGTACGACGCACGGGATAACCTCTGCTGCGTGCTTCCGCCCGAGGTTTCCGTCTCTCCGAGTGAAGACGAACTGGAAAAGTATGCCTTCCTGTACACCTACAACGGCAGGAACCTGTGTACGGAATACAAGCTGCCGGGATGCGGCGCGGTGTATGTATGCTATGACGAGGCAGACCGCCCCGTGCTGCAGCAGGACGGGATGCTCCGCGCGCAAGGCAAGTGGGCGTTTACGTTCTACGACGCGCAGGGCAGGGTGACGGTGGAAGG